>Ga0114978_10001285_pt1 | contig 21146 bp, 19 predicted proteins | sample S_140212_EF_Meta_FD_87027 | JGI IMG/M metagenome (GOLD analysis project Ga0114978, IMG submission 87027) | Freshwater microbial communities from Lake Simoncouche, Canada to study carbon cycling - S_140212_EF_MetaG | ecosystem: Environmental > Aquatic > Freshwater > Lake | place: Lake...
ATTCATATATATTAGATAATATATAAATATAATACAAATATTATATAAATATAATACAAATAAAAATATGAAAGATAAAGGATTGAATAATTTTGATATAGTATATTATATTAATCTTGAGCATAGAAAGGATAGATATATTCATATCAATAATGAATTGAGTAAAACAAATATAGATCCTAATAAAATAAATAGAATAGACGCAATTTATAATATTAATAAAGGTTGTTTAGGGTGTTCAAAATCACATATTTTAGCATTAGAAGCATTTATTAACACACCTGATGAAATACAAAATTGTATTATTTTAGAAGATGATTTTGTATTTACAGAACAACAAGATGATATAAATAATTTAATAAATCTATTTTTTGAAAACGTTGAAACATATGATGTATTAATGTTGTCAAGTAATACATTAAATGAAACAAAAACAATATTGCCATATATTACAAAAATTAATGACGCACAAACAACATCTGGTTATTGCGTATCTAAAAAGTTTGCACCGATTTTATTAGATAATTATAGGTCAGGTGTTGAAAAATTAGAAAGTATAGGAAACGGCAATTTGTATAGTGTTGATATGTATATGAAAATATTACAACCTAAATCATTATGGTTTTGTTTAAATCCAAAAATAGGAAAACAGATTATATCTTACAGTGATAATGAAAAAATGGTAGTATCTTATAATTGTTAATAATAATAGTATCCATTTTATAATTACACTAACCACATCTTTATATTTAACCACACAAATATCATTCATATTATGTTCCCAAACAAGAAGATATTTTGTATTCTTGTAAAATTAATAAAAAATGATAATATATAAGTGTTGTATATTTAATTAAAACAATACAAGTTATGGATAACACAACACAAGTAGCAATTGAGGTCAAAGACACAGAAACATTCAAATACACATTTGAAGAAAAAAAAGGATATTTTACACCTGTTTATGAGCAATCAAGGTATATATATCAAAATACAGAAGACAAACCAGCAACATTTATGGTTTCGCTCAACGCAGGGGACGAAAGATTATATGTTGGAGGTGGTGCTATAAACAAAGCATTTAATGTTGCAATTAGAACAGACAATTGCGATACCGAATTATATGAATTATCTACAAAAATGCATCTATCTTGCTATATGGATTGTTATAATGTTGATGAAGAAGAAGATTTAATTCCTGATACATATTCAATAACTAAATATTTGAATAAAGTGAATAATAAATATTTAATTTCAAAAGCTGGAACTTTACATCACTTTGATGCATTTAATAAAGGAGGTAAGTTTGAAAACAACCCATATTTTAAAGATATGTATCTGTATATTTCTGAGAGCCGTATTTGCGACTTTTTAAATGATAGTTTGTATCCAGGGGACATTTTCATAGATATCTTGAAAAACACCCCCTATTATAATGAAGCAAATAAAGCGATGATATACTGTGTAGGACCCAAAGGAGGAAGAAACACATCAGATAATTTTAAGAATGCTGTGTATATAGTTGGTAAGAATATAGCAAACGCAATTTACCATTTTAACAATAAAATAGATACTGAAAAAATTGATTTTGTGCGTATTTGTCTAATTTCTGGTGGAAGTTTCAAACACGATAACGTCAGTAATATTGAGGTAGCAGAATGTATTATCAAAGGTATTCACGAAGCAAATGTCAATAGACAGGTTAAAAACGTTGTATATAACTTTGCATATGATAATGATGCATTTAGACATGCATTCGATAATTTACAATTGTAAAGAGTAATATATTATAAATACCAAAATAAAGCAATAACATTTAATAAATTACCTAAAACATAGCTTTAGAATATATAAAAATAAATAATCTTGTCTCATTTTTTTTTGGTTTGTGTAATATAAAAAATATATATATTATACATCTTATTACTTTACTTATTACTTAATATTTTACACTTTATTATTGAAATCCTTCCAATCTTTATTGATACTACGTCTATTTTTATAAGCGAGGCGAGAATCTTTGATTCTAAGGGCAAACTTTTTACAATTTACTACATTATTATCGTCTCTCTTTAATTCACGTGGAATTTTATTAACATCTTCAAAATCTTCACTTTTACTAGTATACGAGGTGAAAGCGCGATAACTAATTTTATTAGTGTTATTTGAGTTCATTTTATTACTTTATATTAATTAAAATAAAAGTAAATGCAATCAATTTTTATTATTTTATTAATAAAATATATCAAATTTATTACACCAGTTAAGATATATGATATGTTATTCATATAATAAATCATATAATTCAAATAATTCTGGTATATATTCTGAAATTTTACATAGTTCATCATGTGATAATTGCATTATTTGTTGCTTAAAACAATTATGAATTCCAAATGATTTTTCTGAAAAAATAGTTTCTACGCAAAATAATTTTGCTTTTTCAACGGATGGTTTATTTTTAATATTATTTGAAAAAAATATATCTTCATTATTTTCATATCTAGTATTAGTAATATCATTTTTAATACAGTTTAATACTACAGTTTTCTTTCTTAATGATAGTCCGCCATTACCAACTCTTATACCTTTGAATATAAAATATATATCATGCCATGGAGCACCTACATAATCATATTCAATAAAATCATAAATATAATCCTTATATTTTCCTGAAATTAATGTATCTAGTTGAAATGTTAGAAATGTTTCTGTTGGTATTAATTCATATATTAATGATTCAACCATAAAATCTGAATATTCTTTATGAGTAAAATTTTCAATATTTAATTGATGTATAGTTATTCTATGTTTATGTTCTTTAAAATTAGTTTCAATCAATTCAATCAAAAATTCCTTATTTAATAATCCGCATACAATAAAAAAATCCCAGCGTTCATCTAAATTAGTTAAGAAATTATTGAGCACAAGTTTCCATGCACGATGAATACGAGGTTCTATAATAACTGCTGTATATTTTTCCATATTATAAAGAATAAATATATATTCTTTTTATATATATACAAATTTATTCTTATTTTGATTCAAGTAAATAAATCAAATCAATAAAATCTGGTATATGTTCTGATATTTTATATATTTGTTCATGTGTAATCCACTTATGACAATTATGAATACCGAATGATTTTTCAGAAAAAATGGTTTCTACGCTAAATATTTTTGCTTTTTCAACTGATGGTTTGTTTTTAATATTTTTTGAAAAAAATATATCTTCATTAATATTATTTTCATATCTAGTATTAGTAACATCATTTTTAATAATATTTAACATCGCTGTTTTTTTTCTTAATGATAATCCTCCATTTCCAACAAGAACATCCATTTTTTCATAATCATATACTAATACACCAGGACGCCATGGAGCACCTACATAATCATATTGAATAAAATCATAAATATAATCTTTATATTTTGCAGAAATTAATGTATCTAATTGGAATGTTAAAAATGTTTCTGTAGGTATTAATTCGTATAGATATGGTTCAAACATAAATTTTGTATATTCATCCTTCTTAAAATTTTCAATATTTAATTGATGTATAGTTATTCTATGCTTATGTTCTTTAAAATTAGTTTCAATCAATTCAATCAAAAATTCTTTATTTAATAATCCACATATAATAAGAAAATCCCATCGTTCATCTAAATTAGTTAAGAAATTATTGAGCACAAGTTTCCACGCACGATGAATACGAGGTTCTGTAATAACTGCTGTATATATTCCCATAATATATAATATATATATACGCTTTTATATAGTTTTATGAAAAAACAATTGTATTATTTTTATTACAAGTAGATTATATAACAAATTTATTAATGCAATTATCTATAAATTAATTCAATCAATTCATATAATTCAGGTATATGTTCTGATATTTTAGATAATTCATCAGGTAATAAATGCTTATAAGGAGCATGAATACCAAATGATTTTTCAGAAAAATATGATTCTACGCTAAATAATTTAGCAACATCTACCGATGGTTTATTATTTATAATTTTATTTGAATAGAACATATCTTCAGTTTCGGTATTCTCTTCAGAATTGCTATTTTTAATAATATTTAATATTATTGATTTTTTTCTTAATGATAATCCACCATTTCCAACTAATTCATGACCATGACCAACATTATGACCCCATGGCGCGCCTACATAATCATATTGTATAAAATCATAAATATAATCCTTATATTTTGCAGAAATTAATGTATCTAATTGGAATGTTAGAAATGTTTCTGTTGGTATTAATTCGTATAGATATGGTTCCTTCATAAAATTTGAATATCCTATGTAACTAAAATTTTCAATATTTAATTGATGTATAGTTATTCTATGCTTATGTTCTTTAAAATTAGTTTCAATTAATTCAATCAAAAATTCTTTATTTAATAATCCACATACAATAAGAAAATCCCAGCGTTCATCTAAATTAGTTAAGAAATTATTGAGCACAAGTTTCCACGCACGATGAATACGAGGTTCTGTAATAACTGCTGTATATATTCCCATTATATAATATAATATATATATACGCGTTTATATAGTTTTATAAAAAAACAATTGTATTATATAAAAAATTGATATTACTAGTATAAACGAATAGAGCAACAAAATATGTCTACAAAGACTTCTGAAAATATTCTAAGTAAGAAACCATTACTATTAGACCCTATCAATAGCAAATTTTCAGATGATATTTTAATAAAAATTAATAATATAATATGTGATGAATATATTCAAAAAATATATATTCAATTAGAAAAAAACTTTATTAAAAATATTATAAATATGTTCTTAAATGATAAAAAACTGTCAAAGTTCTTGTATTATTTTGGATATCAAACCTATTATTTCAACTATATATCAATAGATAATTTTGGTGTTTATGGCGAAACCCTCAATAACTTAGACTGGGGAGATTTTGAAACCAGCGTTTTATTTGAAGATTTTAAAGGTATTAATATAGACGACCGCGAACCATATATATTAAATATACCAAAAGATGAAATATTTGCAAGCGAAAATAATAATTTTAATAACCCAGAGTTTGATTTTCATAGATTTGATGTTAATATATATTCTTCAACGTTAACATTAAATGAGACGCTGTGGATAATCAAAAACTTCTCATCAAACAATGATAATATTTTTAAAAATAATGAGGATATTGACATCGATATATGCGATGATACATTTGAGAATATTTATGATTATGACAAAGAGACATTTGCACCTATATGGAATCTATTTAATAGAGGATTTATTAAGTTAAATATATTAAAAATTATATATATATACTGCTATAACAGCGATTATGATAGTATAGTTCAACAATATTATGAGTTGATAGGGGGTCAAAACTCCATCAATATTAAAGTAGATTCTTCTAAACTATTTCATAAAACGTGCTTTAATCTTATGAAATACTTTAATAAAAAAATAAAGAATGCATCAGAAAATAGAATGGTTATAAGTTATTTATACGCTATTTATGCAGATGATGATGGAAATGGAAATATATATTTTAATGAAGAGCACGAAGAATACGAGAATAAAGCGTATGATATACTTTCTAATAATGGGTTATTAAAAACTAAACATGATAATATTTATGATATTTTAGATTTATTATATGAATTATATCTCTAATAATATTATTTATATCGCAAAATACTAGCATTAAATATTTTGAAATTTAATATACTCTTGCATTTATTCGCGGGTTCCTTCATATCCTTAACATTATCAATCTCCATCAAATCTTTAACATTAACACTCTTTGTATCTACAAATTTTTTATATGGAACATTATGAATTAATCTTCCTTGACTGAAATAATAGATGTCTTCCATATTTTAAGTATAATTCTAATATTATATAGAAATTATTATCAATTTTTAATAATCTCCACCACGTAATCTTAAAACAAGATGGAGTGTGCTCTCTTTTTGTATATTGTAGTCCGCTAATGTTCGACCATCCTCCAATTGTTTACCTGCAAAAATTAATCGTTGCTGGTCTGGAGGGATACCCTCTTTATCTTGGATTTTAGATTTAATCATATCAATAGTATCAGAACTTTCAACTTCGAGAGTAATAGTTTTACCTGTCAAAGTTTTCACAAAAATTTGCATTTTATATATGTCCCTTAATATATATATTCATATATTTTTTATATAATTTGACTATTTATGCAAGATCCATTCCGGCTGATCCAAATACCGCATATTTTATTTTTTCGTATAAAAATGTTTCTTTATCTTCAGCAGTTATCTTATCCTCTGGGAACCCATAAAAATCAAATTGATAAGAACAAGTATGTGAATTAGGATATCTGCGCGTATCCGCACCATACATATAGAAGAATTTATATCCACCTTCTTTTTCCGCATGTTTATCATAGTAATTAAAACCAGTCCAAAATTGAAGTAATCTTCTTATAAATTCATAGTGTTCTTCATCTGTCTCATCAACTCTCTTATTTATAATTATATTTGTCAAATATAATCTCAATTCTGCTTTCATCGCTTCTTTTTCTCGTTCAGTCAAAGATGTAATCCATCTTTGTACATCATGGCGATCATCTACATATTTAATAACTGATATTTTCATATCTCTTGCAAAATCAGTTAAAATATCTTGGTCTAATTCTTCATTTGTAATAAGTTTATCAAGAATATCAATAGTTACATTATTATTATTAAAAAATGTTCTTAATTCATTATTAAACCCAGAACATAATGAATCATATCGACTTTTCATATTTTTATTAGATCCTTTTATTTTTTTATTAGATTCTTCGCCACCATTAAATATAAAGTTTTTAGTTACAGCATAATTAGATAATTCTAGCATATATTTAATATAGTTATCTTTTGTTAATAGTTGTCCACCTGGATTACTTTTAGAAGATTTTGATAAAATATAATAATCATTAAATGAGAAATCACAAAATTCTATATTATGTTTTTGTTGCTTGTTCATCATATTAATGTAAGAGCTAGAATTACTAAAATCTCTTAAATAAAAATATAATATATCATAATTATTTATATTTTTTTCTGGATTTATAAATCTTGCTAATATATATGTTGAAAATTTTTTTGGTAATCCTATCTCTTCATTAATAATAGCGACCCCTAAAAATTTACCAATTATAGAATATATATTATCATATTCTATTTCTGTATTATAATCACCAACACCAAACATATTATCATTAATATATTTTAACACCTTTCTAAATTTTTCATCTGGTTCAAAGTTAGGATTTATGTAATACCTATTTGAACCACTATTTTTTTCTGGTAGTATAAAGGGTCTGCTTTCATTATTTTCATCACAAAATAATTCTTCAAATAATTTTGTAAAAAACTCTCTGCTTACACCTCCAGCATCAATTGCTCTCTTGTTCCTCGCTTGTAATCTCCCATTTACTTCTACTAATTCATTTATATATACTCTAAATATTCTTTTATATTGATTAATATAATTATTTTGTAATGAATTATCATATATTTTTAATCTTGTATATTCAGCATCATAATCCACAATAACTGAACATAATGCAGATTCTTCATAATATCTAAAAGCGGTAGGATCTTCATCTTTTTCTTTTACAAACTTGTCATTAAGTTCTTTAAGTTTCTTCTTAATAGTTGCTAAATTACATGTATGTTTTCCTCCTAAATATTTATCGCACATTTTAAGCATCTTATTTCTAAAATCTATATATTTTGTATCATTTTCATCATCTATATATATGTTATTAATACTTTCACATATTTCACTATTATTTATTATATCTTCTCTTTTTGCTGTTGATATATTATAATTTCTTTTTTTATTTTTAAATTTTGATATAGTAAAAAACTTATTTTTAATTTTTAATATTTCTTTTTTGAAATCTATTCCTTTTGGTGTAATATCTATTGGTTGAATATTAGAATCAAATATTAATGCTTGTTCAAAAATTTCATTATATTCAGTACTATCTGTATATATTAATTCCGCTGTTATTGGGTCTTTGTTGGGTTGCATAACCCATTTTATGCAATTAACAATATTATAGTGATTTTTAACAATATATTGAGAATTTCTAACAATTTTAACATTATTTTGCTTCTTGTGCACTTGAATGTCACTAATTTTATTAACAACAGGAATATAATAATGCGCCTTAACCTTTATAAAACTGTCTTTTGTTATATTTGTAATACCAAATTTGTCCCATTCAGTCTTTTTAAAAAAAACATAAAATGCAACTGGGTCTTGCGAACTTCTTGATGCGATGCGCTGTTTAAGGATTTTCTTTTCCATCGCTTCTACTAATTCAATACTATTTGCAGTAATATCAACTCCATTATTTGGTTTGCTAACTCCATAATCTTTCCATTTTAATCCTATTTTTTCTGGAATAAACTTTGAAATTTCATTACCTTTTTCTTTTATAAATTGTTTTTGAATAATATACTCTTCTAATTGTTCCCTCGTTTGCGATGGTTTCCCGGAATGTATTAATATTTTTCCTAGAACTTTCTTTAATGCGTTTTGTATATGAGCACCACGCGATGTTATCATACGTGGTATCAAATTAAAATCATATTGATAAGTCATACATAATAAACGATTGTATATTGGTGAATCTATTGATATTTGTTCAAATGTTCGCGGATTAATAATAGGCAGAATTACCCAGTTTTTACATTCTTCATATGTAAAATCATTCAAATCATCATCATCCGGAACAATAATTTTCTCTGCAATATTAGAATTGAAATATGGATCATTAAGAGCAACAAACTTTCTCATTAAACTTTTGCCATTAATGAACCCTTCTCCTTCTGGTAATCTATATTGAATATTATTAATATTCAATATACTATTATTAAATAATATTATATAATAATGATTTAAATACCCATCTTTATCATAATATAGTTTGATTCTTTTATCTTTACCATTCCCATTTCTGTATGTATGAAGAACAAATACATAATTTTGTGGTATTATATCTTCTACTAAAAATTTAAAATATTTTATTATATCTATATCTAATTTAGGTCTATAATTATCTACATATTCATGTAGCGCATTTTTTATTTTATTTATTATTTGGTAATTATCAAAATTTTTTGCGGATTTATTAACATATGAAAAACACTCTGAAACACTTGATATTTGGTATCTTGGGTTGTTTATAATCTGCTCATAAATATTATAAATAAATTTTCTAACAGTATCAGTAATATTATCTTTCAATTCAAGATTATACATTTCATAAAATCCTTTAAGATATTCCATAAATAACACATTATCTTTATTTTCTTCACTATTACTTTGTATTATACTATCAATTAATGGGTGGTATCCTTCCCATTTATATCTTCCAATTTTATTATCAAGAGTAAGAAGAAATGTTTTAAATTTAGAAAAAACCTTTATATCAACATCAGGTGCTAATGCAATTTTATGAAGTTTTTTTTGATGCTTTTTAAGACGATTATATTCATAAAATTCTTTTTCTTCTACATTTTTAATTAATATATTATCTCTTATTTTCCTTTTTTCAGCAGAGTTTAAACTTTCAGGAGAAGGAGATGTAGAAACACTAAATGAATTCTTTAATTTAGGTTTTTTTGGCACCGCGTCATTTATATTTAATAACTTATCAAATGAATCAATATTATGATTTAAGAAGAATTTATCATTCTCTTTCATAAACATTAATCGCGCTTGAATACCATCTATAATATTTTGAGTATTTTTATCTTTCCCCTTCTTTAGTGTGTTAGGAGACTTAGGAGACTTAGGAGATTTTGATGACTTAGAAGAAGATGTTTTAATTAAATTATTTTCAATATTTGTAATATCTATCCCATGTTGTATTGTAGTATATAATAATTCTATATATATACTGCTGTTTTGCAGAATATCATCATTAGTGCGCGGATTTACTAAATGATTGTCTACCCATTTTTTACATTCATTTACAGTAAAATAAGTTTCTACGTAATCTATATTAACACTATTTTGATTAAGTATCTCATTCTTTGCATACTTCCATTTATCATTAAGGGTATATAATCTTGGTGTATTATTATGTTTATAACTTTTAATTTGTTTTACTATATCTTCCCTTAATGATGTATTATAAAATGTAATTCTCTTAATTTTATTTAAGAAAGATAATGGATTTTTTAATGCTTCATCGCTTAAAATATACTTTCGGTGCTTTCGTTCTCCATAATCATTTATATAAGGAGAAATACTTGGGTCTTTTATCCATATTAAATATTGGTCGTTATTTAATTTAATTAACATATTTCTAATATATTAATATATATATTAATATATATATATTATTGATAATATATATCAAAAAATAAAATTATAATTTACCTGTATAACCTAAACTTTTAACATTTGTGGATACTTCGCTCGGATTCCAAGATATATATATAATATTATTATTAGGTTCTGGTAATGTTTGGACGTATAATCCATTTTTTCTTAATGCGTCAATTATATATTTAATGCAATCTGCTATTTTATATAATGGTTTTCCGTAAACATAATATGGTATTTCATAGAATATATTCATTCCACCTATTGTTGCTGTATGCTTAATTTTTTTATGACAAATTTCTATAATTTTGTCAAATGTTTGATATTTCGCGTGTTCCTTCTTGTCCTTTAAAGTATATAACTCACTTAATAATATTCTAGGTGGCATTTGTATATTATATTATATATACATAATTATTATTATCATTATAACTCTTTAATTACATTATAGTCCATATCATCAACAGAAACCATATTATATTTTGCTAATTTATTATCAATAGTTGTAGTTACCGCTATATCAGTATTAAACCCCTTATTATATAAAGATGTTATCATATCATCATTAATAGCATAATTATAATATTTAACATCTGATATTTTTAATACATTCCCAGTCGTCACTCTATGATATGGAGAGTTGGTTTTTAAAGTATTACTAATTAACGGGTTAACATAAAATGGCGAAGAATTATTTTTAAATGTTGCAGAATATATATTATTTACATATTTAGTTTCAACCTTCTTATCTAACAACTTAGTTCCATTAATATACATTTTACATGATGCCCTGTTTATAGATAAAACATTATTGCTATCAGAGACTTCTTTCATAACGATTGTAACCATAAACCATTTATTATTAAATTTAATATCATAAACACCTAACATATTTTTATTTCGGTTATTCCATTCACTTGATGATGATAGACTTTTACAACTTTTATATCTTGAACCATGTTGATATGAATCAGTATTATATATATTATTATATTCAACTGCTATTCTTTGCCCATCTCCGCTTAATCTAACAAGAGGATTTTTAGTAATTATTACAGGATTATTAGCAATATTGGCATTTGCGCAGTTATAATTAGATTTATTATAATAAAGGTTCTTCTCTCCTTTCAAAAATAATATTATGTCCTTATTACCTTTATCATCATTATCTGCTATTTTGTCTTGGTCAATAAATAACCAGCAATTATAAGAATATTCCGCGCCACCGTCCTGATTAATAGATGGTTTTATATCTTTAAAATTTAATTGCGCCTTATCTATAGTATTATATTTTGCTTCGCTATTACTAAAATCATAAGTTCCGCTTAAAATTGTTACCTCTTTGCGAATATCATTTTCACCGCGAAACATATTTTGAAGTTCTATTAAATATATATTATATCCGACATATCCCATTAATAACAAAATTATTAAGGATATAATAACTTGTATCAAAGGGTAATTTTCTAACATTTTTATTATATCTTATCTATTTTAAATATGGAAATTAAAAAAATAATTAAAGATTAATTAATGTTTATTAAATATTTTCTATTTTATATATTGGATTTCTTATTCCGTAGTTTGGAATGCCAATACTTGCTAGTAAACCATTAAGCGGTCCTTTATTATATTCTTTGTATACATCATTTTTATTCAAATCGTAATTAAAAATTGCAAATTTTGAAATTAATCCAGAAAACCCTGTAGTATTTACTTGTGAATTTGTAATACTACCGCCGACAAATAAATTACCTATATTTTCAAAATTAAGTTCATGAAGTTTTATTTTTGCTTCTTTTGCTTTTTCTACTTCAGCTAGTTCTCCGTCAATATACGAATATATTAACCCACCATTAACATCTGATACAACAATTACTACATGAACCCATCTTTGTATTGGGACATAATTAATAGTTATTCCACAACTGTCACTTCCATACGTTAGTAGTTTATCTATCTCAGTATCTTTAAAATCATTTAATGTAAGATTATCAGTAATATTAGAAAGTTCATCTTTTGGCGCAAACCGAACATGAATTTTATTAGACTTATGATCTAAAAATATATACGGACTAGCGTCCTTTATTCTTTTAAAGTCTTTCCCGATATGAGCGATATGTCTGAAACTTCCGCTGTATTTATTAATATCATTTATATAAATCCAAAAACTATATGTTCTTTTAATTCCATTAGAATTAGTTAACATTTTGTCTATTGGAAAATAAGACAGTTCATTACATATTATAGGTTCATTCATTCCACTAACTTCCATCTTTTGTTGATATAATACATTATCTGTTATAATATAGTATAGAAAGTAACCAGCAATAATCGCAATTACAACTAATATAAGTATTAAATAAAATATATTTTCATTAGTGCTTAATGCTTTTGTAATACTTTCTTTAACATTATTAATCGATTCTACTGTATTAGTAGTAACCGTATTAGAAGGACCCGTAACATTATTTACAGGAACAGATGGTGCTAAATTGTTAACAGTATCTTTAACACTATCTTTAACAGTATCTATTGTTTTATTAAATGAATCTGCAACAGAAGCAAGAATACCTTCGCCTTCTTTATTATTTTGAAGTCCTACATCTTTATTAGCTTCCATTTATTATTTTAATTATCTAATTAAAGGAAATAAATTTTCTATTACATAAACTAATATGATAATTTGATATTTGATATAAAGGCATGTTTTTATAATTATAATTATTTTTTATATTTTTCTTCTGTAATGATAAATAACTCAGCATTTTTGTAAAATTACCAACATTTGATGTAGTATTCTTTTTATACTTGAATAAAGATAAATAATATACCATAGATGCAAATAATTCTATACAGACCTCTATATTTTCTTTGAACATATAGTAATCATATATGCACATTATGTATATAAATTTTTTATAATATTCATTATATTTATTTAGCGATAAATTGCGATTATTCAAATTAATTATTAAATTTTCGTGAAATTTTAAAGGTATCATCCACGGGTCTTTTTTAAGTATTTTCTTAGTTTGCTGTCTATTAAAATTATTACCATATAATATATTTATATCGCTTGTGTTTTCTATATCATCGCTATATAATATGTCATCACTATTTTTATTAATATCTCTAAATAGTTTATTTAAATTACCATTCGAGTTTAAGCAAAGTTTATTAATATTATTTATATCAATCACATTTTTATTATTTAATATCTCCGTAATTTCATCATTATTCGGAGTAGATAATATATGTATGTTACATAACTTTTTAATATCACCTATTTTTTTTATAATATCATCATTTGATATGCATATGATTGGTATGTTTTTTAACTTATTCTCTTGTAATATTTTTAATAAAGTAATATTGATTGTTTTGTCAGATATAAATAATGAATCAAAATTATCTACAATAATAACCTTCTTTTGAAAATGATTAGTAAGTATTTGAATAAAAGAAGATGATGTCGATTTATATATAATATCCTTTAAATATTGTGAGTTATAGCAGTTATTATTATCTATTAATATAATTTCATAATTTAAATAATTGCATATGCTATTTATAGAATAAGATTTACCGATACTTGTAGGTCCAGCAACAATTATGCAACTTTCGGGAGAAATTTTAATATCATAATTAAATGTCCTTAACCATATTAATATATCAATATATATATTATGATTTCCGCATAATTTTTTTATAAATTTATTATCATTATTAATTAATTCATTATCGATATGTTCTATCGCATCATCATTATTTCGAACAATAACTAGGTCATCTATTATTTTAGGTTCCTTCGGGACTTTCGGTTCCTTTGGTATTTTAGGTTCCTTTGGGACTTTAGGTTCCTTTGGGACTTTAGGTTCCTTTGGGACTTTAGGTTCCTTCGGGACTTTAGGTTCCTTCGGGACTTTAGGTTCCTTCGGGACTTTAGGTTCCTTTGGGACTTTAGGTTCCTTCGGGACTTTAGGTTCCTTCGGGACTTTAGGTTCCTTCGGGACTTTAGGTTCCTTTAGGGGTTTATTATAATGAACATCCTGCATTATTTAATATGTTATAACAATAAATATAATTTTAAGTATATATCATTTCAATTGCTAATATTATTAAAAATGATAATAAAGCAATAAATGGAATAAATAATATTAGCGGTAAAATAGTATTAGAAGTTGCATTATCATCAGAATTATTTATATCAAATCCAAAACATTTCATATTCCCATCTTTGTCAAAAAATAAATTTGGTTGAATCGCAAATATAATAGCAAGTAATATTATATATATTAATAGTGTTATAATTTTTCTAGAAAGCATTCTTTATCTATTATTTTAATAAGGAAAGAAAAAAATGTATTTGCTATATATATCTTTAATAGTAACATTAATAATCGCAAGTATAATATTAATTAATTATATATTTATAACACCTTTTTGTAATGAAAATTTTGTAAATAATCCAATAATAATAACAGATAATTTATTAAATGTTAAAGATAAAGGAGAAGGCGAAGATATATCCTCTGACAAATATATAATTGTTGAAAGTAAATATTTAGCAACTGTGATTGATAATATTAAAAAAACAAATATATTAGATAAAAATACAGTTGGTATCAGCACTATACCAAATAATGCTAATCTTCAATTGTTTATTGACCCTTATATAAATTATTATATACTAAAAAATAAAGCAACGACCAGTAATTACAAAGAGGGTATATTCGTATGTGTTAGTAATAATATATTACGAGAAGAAGATTGTATATGGGCACTTTACGGTAAAGTTGTCGCGTATATATACATGAGCGATTATTTATTTATACAAGCACTAATTAAGGGGTATAACTTAGATGTAAATAATATATATTTAAAAAGGATTAAAATTGAAGATTTAAAAAATACTAATAAAATATTTGATTATTTATTTACATATATGGTTTTAAATAGTGAATATATGAACTATATATGCAATCAAAAATATTATATTAATGGGTTAAAAGATGTAGATATTAATAGAATTAAAGCATATTATCCATTTATTAAAGAAAACTATAATACCGTCAAGTATTATTATAATAAAAGCAAAGAACCGAATGAAAATATGAATAATAAAACTAATAATGAAATATATTTAAGTTCTGATAATAGTCTATTGCCAATAATGACATATAATATAATTAGTTCTGTAGAAAACTTTATAACTCGCTTAGATATGCCCGAAGATTACTTGGAAGCAGTTAAGGAAAAATACGACGTAAGTGATAAAGGCGGTCATTATGGTTGTTATGGAAATAATAATATTGTGAATAAATTTGAATGCGATTCATATTATAATATTGACGGGACTCCAAAAAAATATTATAGTTTGTGGGATAAAAAATGTAGCACAGATATAGAATGTCCATATTACAAATCAAATAATAATTACCCTAATAATAGAGGAGGTTGTATAAATAACGGGTTTTGCGAATTTCCTGTTGGAGTAAAAAGATTGGGTTTTAATAAATATATTGATACTGGTTTAAATAAACCACTTTGCTATAATTGCGAGAATGATGAAAATGCAGGGAACAATAAGCAGGTTGATTATGTTTTTGAAGATGATTTTAACGAAAGAAAAAAAAATAATTTAAATACAATAATTTCCTTATTAGATTATAGAGACTTATAAAATAATGAATTTAAATATAATGATTAATATAATAAAAATTATATCAATCCTATTAATATTACTAATATTCAATATTGTAATATATCAATATTTATCTATAGATAATAATATTGAAAAGTTTAATCAAGATACAGGAGATATTAATTATGAAAATAAATTTAAATATAAACCATATAATATCAGGTTAATGTATGAGAATACTGGAGAATACCCTTGGAATAGACATACAATTAATTCAAGCATCCCGTATGATGTAAATATTAAAAAAGAGGCGGTTAATGTATACTATTACGAGTTTGATAACAATACATTTAATAGTAAATTAAAAGAAGTGTTTAAAAGTAATTGCGAAGAACTTATTATTGCGGTTGAAGGGAGTGAATGGAATAACTGGATAAATCCTAAAACATTAAAAGATAATGATGAAAAGAGCAAACTAAAATTATATTATGATAAAATATTTGAATTTGCTATTAAAAGATTAAATAGCAATATAATGAATTTACCTGGAGAAGATAAAAAGCAAAAGATACAAATAGTCCATGATATAATGTTAAGATATAGAAAACATAAATTATACCCTTCATATTATATGTTTGATATTGATATGATATTATATCGCGCCGGCAAGTTTCAGGGGAAACATATTAAATTGGTAGCAATAACAAATGGAACAACCATTAATGTTATCCTTGCAAATATTGTTGGTGTTGTATCCGAAGATAATATTGTTATTTATCCTTATACATCCTATGATAAATTAAATATTACTGATTATCACCAATTTATCCCCTTAAAATATGGAACAGTCGAAAATGATACTAAAAATAGTAGCGAAAATACTTTCAATATTAGCGATAAATATATGAATAGTGAGGTTGAAAGTATTATGTATAAAAAACTATTAGAAGAAAATATACCAGAAGATGTTGATATTAGTAATAATAATTTTATACGTAAACCAATATAAAATAATTTTAGAAAAATAATTGTTTATTTATAAACTTTACAAATAATTTACATAAGTTGCTCTTCATATGGACTTCTTTTTTCGGTAGTATCTACTACCTTATAATATTGATAACCATATTGTGGGAGATATTGTAGAGGATATTGCACGGGATATTGCACGGGATATTGCACAGGATATTGCACAGGATATTGCACAGGATATTGCACAGGATATTGCACAGGATATTGCACAGGATATTGCACGGGATATTGCACAGGATATTGCACAGGATATTGCACAGGATATTGTTCTGTATCTTGCACGGGATATTGCACAGGATATTGCACGGGATATTGCACGGGATATTGTGCTGTATCTTGCACAGGATATTGCACGGGATATTGCACGGGATATTGCACGGGATATTGCACGGGATATTGCATGGGATATTGTACAGGATATTGCACGGGATATTGCACAGGATATTGCATATCAGATTGTTTGGTAGATTTATCGTCTACAAATTGTGGAGTGCTATTATCTTTATTCATTTTATAAATATATATATTAAGATATATTTATATAAGTTTTCACTTTTTATAATATACCATATTATTAAGTATATAAATATAATATATTATCCAACCCAATAATTGTTAAACTTGAGTGTAGGAAAGTATATATTTCAATAATAATGAAAATGTTAAGATTGTAAAATTATAATTTACTTAGAATAGTTTTATAAAAATATTCAACTAGAGTTTCCCATCTATAATGTTTTAAAATATTTTCACGTCCTCTAGTTCCGTGTTTAGTAGCTAAGTCAGGATTGCTTAAATATTTCCAAAAAGCCTCTGCAAAATCATGAGGGTCTGTAATTTCAGCTTTACCTCCGATTCCGGTGCTTTTGTTGTCTAAATATTGATAAATTGTAGACCTTATAGGTGTTGAATTATTGTCAGTCAAATATTCGCGAATACCTCCAACAAATGAAGATACTTGAGGTTTCCCTAATGCTAAACATTCAAACACAGTCAATTCGAATCCCCCTCCATTACAATTATTACATCCGACATCACAACAATTATATAAAATATTAATCTCTTTATCTGATAATTGTTGCGGATTTGATACCTCTATTATAGTATTTTTAACATAATCTAAAGGAACATTCCTAAATTTAACTTCATTTTCTAAAACATCATTTAAATCCCAATAAGCATCTATACTAGTTCCTACAATTAATCTTATTGGACGTCTTGTATGTTTATTTGTTGTAATATTTGTTTTTTTATTTAATACATTAACTAAATAATGTTTTTCTACAAATTCAACCCAAGCAATAATTGTATGGTCCCAGCATTTTCGCGGTTGGTTTCTATTAAGATTTAAAACCATAAAAGCATCATTTTCATAATTAAAGAATAATCGCGCTATATCAGTTGGTATAGGATAATATACATTAGTATCAAAACCGTGCGGAAAACTATACATAGGCATATCTTCGCGTATGCCTAATTTTTTTGCGATATCCATCCAATAAGGCGTAAATGCAACTATCCCATCAATATATGTATTTAATAATTTAATATAATCTTTTTTTTGATAAGGATATACTTGGTCCATATAAGATATTAATTTAAAATTGTTTTTTTGCTTACCACATTCATTCATTATATTAGTTACTAATGCTGTTGTAATAATGTTATCATTAAAAATAATGATAATATCTTGAGGATTATTTTTAATATAACCACCAATCTCTAGTTCACCAAATCCATTACGTCGCGGGTTTTCAGTTTTCATAGCATCATGTATTTTAACGTTCGATGGTATGTCATCACGTATAGCATAACTATCCGCACAATTAATATTTTGAAACCCATATACTGTTAATTCAATATCATCATATATTCCAAGATATTTTGAAATATAATATACTACTTTAGAATATCCATTACTAGCACCAATAGGATATGTTCCACATAACATTATTCTTTTTTTACCATTCTTTGAAGGAAACCACCAATCATTATTTGATTTATTTGCATTACTATTGCAAATTACTTTTTCACTAACAACCTTATTATCTGCAATTGTTTCTTCTCCAACATCAATAGATTTAGAGAACAAGTTGGATAATTTTACTGACATTCAAATATAATATATTATATTTATAATGTAAATCTTATATAAATCTTTACATATTATTCAATAATTAATTTCTTTATTTTTAAAAGTATTTAAAAGTAGTATTAAGTATTTAATTAATAGCGAATGATACCTGATTTAAATGTTGGATATGGAACTACAAATCCTAAAAAATTAATTCACTTAGTACAAGATAATGTTGCTATTAGATTACAAGATGTGCGTTCATCGAGCAATTCTTCAACAAATATAGAGTTTATTAATGGTAATAATGATATTTTCTCTGCTTCTACTTCAAATACAGATTGGCGTATATCAAATTCTAACTCAATATTTAGTATACAGAGTGGTTCTAATAATGTTATTAATGATGTTATTAATTTTACTAATTCAGGATATGTAGGTATAGGAACAAATAATCCACAGCAAAAGTTACATATTATTGGTAATATAAAACTAGATGGAAATATTAATACAACTTCATATCTGATTGGAGATATTAATTTATTAACAGAAATATATAAAACTAGTAATATATTAATAGGTCACATTAATGATTCTAGCAATTATGTAGTATATACTAGCAATATTTTGGTAACTAAAGCGACTCTAAATGATACAAATAGTAGCAATTATGTAGTATATACTAGCAATATTTTGGTAACTAAAGCGACTCAAAATGATACAAATAGTAGCAATTATGTAGTATATACGAGCAATATTTTGGTAACTAAAGCGACTCTAAATGATACAAATAGTAGCAATTATGTGGCATTTATTAAAACAAGTTTAATATCTTTAATAACTAAAACAGATGATGTTGCAAATGATATAAATAGTAGTAATTATGTTGCATCTACAAGTAATATATTGGTTACCAAAGCAAATCTAAATGATACCAATACAAGTAACTATGTAGAATCTACAAGCAATATATTGGTTACAAAAACAATTATAAATGATACCAATACAAGCAACTATATAGTATCTTCAAGCAATATTATTTCTAAAAGAATTACTGATTTAAATACTGATATGATTAATGAAAACCCTAATGCTAATAATAGATTTATTGTTAATGATAAATATAATAGAGAATTTACAGTTAATGGCAATTTAACTGTCAATTCTAATTTAATAGTTTATGGAAATAAAACAACACTGGAAACATTTGTATATACAACTGAAAATTTGGAAGTAATAAATGCTAATAATAATTCAGTTGCTTTTATGGTTAAGCAAAATAACAACGGCAAAGGAGATATTTTTGTTGCTTCAAATCAAAGTGTAAAGGTATTCAATATTGCAAATAATGGGAATGTTAATATTACTGGTATCTATAAAAGAGATAATAGAGATGTTATAGATGATACAAGCAACTATGTTACATCTACAAGTAATATTTTAGTTACCAAAGCGACCCTTAATGATACCAACAGTAGCAATTATGTTACATATACAAGCAATATCTTGATTACCAAAGTAAACCTTCATGATACCAATAGTAGCAACTATGTAGTATCTACAAGTAATATAGTGGTATTATTAGCAACCCTTAATGATACCAACAGTAGCAACTTTGTTGCATCTACAAGTAATATCTTGGTATCATTAGCAACCCTTAATGATACCAATAGTAGTAATTATATAGTGTCAGCAAGTAATATATTGGTATCCAAAGTAAATCAAAATGATACCAACAGTAGCAACTATGTTGTATTTACAAGCAATATTTTGATTACCAAAATAACCCTTAATGATACCAATAGTAGCAACTATGTAGTATCTACAAGCAATATCTTGGTTACAAAAGCGAATCTAAATGATACCAACAGTAGCAACTATATTGCATCTATAAGCAATATATTGGTTACAAAAGCAAATCTAAATGATACTAATAGTAGCAATTATGTAGTATCTACAAGTAATATATTGGTTACAAAAGCAAATCTAAATGATACTAATAGTAGCAATTATGTAGTA
>Ga0114978_10001286_pt1 | contig 21117 bp, 15 predicted proteins | sample S_140212_EF_Meta_FD_87027 | JGI IMG/M metagenome (GOLD analysis project Ga0114978, IMG submission 87027) | Freshwater microbial communities from Lake Simoncouche, Canada to study carbon cycling - S_140212_EF_MetaG | ecosystem: Environmental > Aquatic > Freshwater > Lake | place: Lake...
CAGGTAAATAGAATAATAATGTTAATAAAGCACAAACTATAATATTTAACCATCCTGTTGTTCCTAAATCCATAAATACACCCATAGGAGGACATAATATAGTTCCTAATATAATACTAAATGGTACTGTATTTGATCTTGATATATATGATTTTTGACCTTTTGTTCTATCAAAGCTTTTAAAATAATTACTATCTTTGTCATTTTTATTAAGACTTGACATATCCCATCCCCAAAAACCTTGAATCCACGTTCCTATAGTATTTGCTGCTAATGCTACAAATGCCATAATTATATTAAATATTGTACTAAATATTGTTGTTATAATAACCAGAATACTATGGAAAAAATCACTTGTAAAGTTTATAGGATTTAATAAATCTGAAAATATCCAGAATACAAACTCTACTAACCAAACAATAAATTTAAAAAACCATTGTATTAAGTTAATTAAAAATATAAATATTTCTCCAATCATTAATATAGGATTTACTATAGGATCAAAAAAAGCTAATATAGCTTCTAATACAGCGTTTAGAATATCCATAATACCAATACCACCTCTCAATTTTCTAAAACATTCAATAGTAATTACATGATTATGTGTATTTGTATTATTTGTATTATATATATCATCATTATATGACAATAATTTACCATCTTTTATAAAAAAATATTTATCATTTTTAAAGTTATAATCAGTATCTAGAACATCATTAAATAATTCTTTTATTGTAAAATAGTTATTATTATTATTATTTTTTTCATCATTGTTATGTGGTATATTTCTAATATATTTCTTATTATCAAATTTTAAGCATACTTGTTGATTCATAATTACTATATAATTACTATCTAATATTACTTTACATATTATTGAGATATAATAAAATAAATTTAGAAAATAAGCAAATCTATAAACCTATAACTAGGCAAATAAATATTTATCTAGCTTTTGTATTTCTGTTAATTTATCTAAGCTTTCTACATTTATTTTTTTTTTTTTTTCCAGATGCTCTTTCTGTTTAAGTTCTTTTTCATATTCTCTTCTTCTTAATGATTCTGTCATATCTTTATGTCTTTCTGGCTTCATATAATTATTTTCAACTACAACATTTAATAAATCTGAATTAACGGTATGAACAACTTGTTGAGATTTTAATGTTCCAATTATCTTATCAAATCCTAGCATACTTTGAAATAATAATTGTGGTCTATCTACTAAAGATATAGCATAATCAACAGGTTCTGTTATATATAGAATTGACCAAATTAAATAATTTTGCTTTTTACCACGAGCACCTGGTGTAAAATTATTAGTATATAATTTCCATAAGCTCTCTATTTGCTTATCCCATATATTTGAAGGATTATTATTTAAGCCTAAACCACCAAAACCCACATTTATATTTATACTCTTAATCTTATATATTGCTGCCCATAAAAGCCATACAACATCTTTATTATATTTCGCATCTACCCCTTGAATATTTCTAGAAGCACATTCATATTTACCATATTTTTTAGAATTTATCTTCTCCCATTCAATAATCCAATTCATCCAATATAGTGCCTTATTAGTATTTTTATGATGGATGTGATGCGCCATTTCATTAATAGCTATACGTATTTCACTAGGATCTTCATCTGTAATTATAGTTTCGACTAAACGATTATCCTTAGCTTCTAGCTTAGACTTAAATATATCTATAATAAATTCTTCTTTTTTTATCTTTGGTAATTGATTAATCTTCCTTTTCTTTGATAGTACTAGAACAGTTACCATTTCCGCTAGTAATAATCTAACAGTTGGATGATTTCGTAATAATAATACATTATCTTTTGTAAACTTGCTATTATCTATAATATGTTGCCATTGTTGATTTTTATTAAACAAGAATTCTGGTAGCTTTGGATTATATATGTTAATTTGTTTACTAGCAAAGCTAAATAGTTTAGACCATAATGGATTTATTATACCAGAAAGAAATAATTGAAGTGACCAGTGTAGCGCTGGTTCTATTTTTTCTTCTAAAATTGCTTTATCTAGAGCACTGCTAGCTTGTGCTATATTATAACCACCAAATGTTTGTTCTTTAAAATCTTTTAGCTTTCTAGTATCTGTAATACGACAATTATCAGAAATAATTGGTATATTCGCAATAGATATATCTGATTCTGAAGACTTAATAGGAGTCATCGTATATTTAGAATGTGTAACTGACATTTTTAGTATTTTATATTCTATTGAAATAATACTAAAATTTAATACTACCACTTAATACTAACAATTAAAAAAAAATATATAATTTGACATTATAATTGTAAATGTATATAAAAAATATAAAAAACTTAAATAAGCATATTTTAATGACAAATATTTTATTGATAAAAAATTAATAATATGAATAATAATCAATCCATATTTACTTCCATATCAGCAGGTTTCCAATATTCAAATGTATTACCAAATGGTCTCTTGATTATAAATGGTATTTTACGTTGTATTAGTTCTTCTTCAGCTATTTCTATAGCACTTTGCCCAGGCATTACTTTTACATTAGCATTTGCTCCATCTTCAATCTGTTTAGCTCTTTTACCTATTAATAATGTTTTCTCATATTTTGTTATTTTCGGTTGAGTCTTATTTTTTGTATAATCGTAATTCATCATTATATAACGAAAATCAATATCATCTTCACCAAACATATCAAATGATGATTCTGTTTGTTTTGAAGCATTGATTTTTTTATGTTCTAAGTGTTGATTATTTGACTTAACTTTAGGTTCTTTAGGTTCCTTAGGTTCCTTAGGTTCCTTAGGTTCCTTAATAGGTTTTGATGATGTTTCTATATTAGATTCTTCCTTCTTTTTCTCTTCTTTTTCATCATTAGGTTTTTTATTATCTTCTTCTTCAATTTCTTCATTTTCTATAGTAGGTTCTACTACTTTAATAGTAGGTTCTACTACTTTAATAGTAGGTTCTACTACTTTAGGTTTTTTTAATATAATCTTTTTTTTAGGTTCTATAATAGTTTTAACTATTTTAATTTGATTAGTAGTATCTTTTTTTACTTCTGTTTCAACATCATCAGAATCAACATTAATATTTTTTTCATCTTTTACATCTTTTGCATCTTTTACATCTTTTGCATCTTTTACATTTAATTTAATTTTTCTTGGAGGCATTTTTATAATAGATTAATTGATTAATTAATTAATTAATTGATTACTTAGTTTTCAATATAAAATATAAAATTAAAAAATACTTATATTTTATATATAGTTTATATATATTATATATTTCTTTTTTATATTCAATTTTTATAAACACAAAATTTTTTATTATTTTATTATTTAAATAATTTATTTATTTAAATAATTTAATTACATCATTTTCAAAATAATATGTTGTAAAACCACAAGCTACACCTAGTATACCACCAAATATTACTTGCTGTTTTGTATGACACCCTTCTATATATACTCTACTATATGAAATATAAAATGCTATAGATAATGTTATTATGCTAGAAGCAATAATCCATAAATAACTAAATATTGTTAACACAGTTTCTTTAGCACTACTTGTATTATTATCATTATTTTTCCAATTACTAATAATCTTACATAATATGTAAGTTGATATAAACCAAGCTAATTGACTATGACCACTAGGCATACCAAAAGTTGTTGATGGCTTACCATCTAATATAAAATGAGAGCTATTGGCACCATAAGGTCTTGCTCCAATTCCTAATATTGGTAATTTAGCTTTACCAGTTAATTTATATATAGGTTTTACTATAACATTTTTAATAAACCAATTAGACAAATTTACTAATATATATACTATGAATAAATAAAATGAATTAACAGATGGTGAAACTATACAATTTATTAATAATAATATAAAAAATAATACTGGTGATGTTCTTGATAATGTTGGTATTAGTTGATTGCGTTTTTCATTATTCATTTTGTTCTTTTGAGTTTTATAGTTTGAGTATTTAAAGTATTTATATTATAATATAATAATATTATTATAATATAATAAGCAATTATAATAATAGTTAAAATGATTAATATAATTAAAAACAAATATAAAAAAGAATCAACAATCATTCTAGCATGTATATTAATTGTATTAGTATTTTGTATTTTTTATTGGATAAAAAATAATGTAGTTAATAAGATAGAATTATTTAGAAGAGGTAGCAGTAATAGTAAAAGAGATAAAATGATAAAAATGTATAAATCAAATGATGTAGATAAGATAGAATTATTTGATGGAAACAATAATGGTAGTAATAGTAAAAGAGATAGAATGAAAAGAATATATAAATCTAATGAAGTATCTGACCCAGATGAGATACTTACAAGTTATCCTGATGATGATGATTGTGATGATCCAGATGGTAGTTGTGGTAGTGACCCAGATTCATAAGCATCAGGACTCATTACTCATTACTCATTACTCATTACTCACTACTCATTACTCTTGTTATTCATATTTTTATTATGTTTTTTGTGAGTTTTCATATAATTATCTAGAATTGTAATACATTCTGAGCTTGGAGTATCTTTTTTCTTATTAATTCTAGTTTCAAGTTCAGTTATAGTTAAATTTTTATTTTTATTAAACAAACATTCACATATTTTTTTACTAGTTTTTTTATTAACCTTAGGTTCTTTATCAATTATTTTTTTAGAGCACATCATATTAATTTTATCATGTAATGGCTTATAATCATATATATCACTAATATGACTTTTAGATTTAATACTAGATACTGAAGTTGCAGCAGAAATATTTTTACTTTTTAATAAATCTAGTAGGGATTTATCTTCTGTACTATAGTTAGTTAATTTTGAGATTTCTGGATTTGTTATTTCTTTAAACTTGTTTTTAAATTTTAAACTACTATCATTATGTATTGAGCTTCTAGATGAATTATACATACTAGACATTCTCTTTTTATTTTTATTTTTGTTTTTTAATTGTATCTTTTTTGAGTGTGCTTTTGACTTTACTTTTGACTTTACTTTTGACTTTACTTTTGACTTTACTTTTGACTTTACTCTAGTTTTTTTCTTAATCATTTTTATTAATTATATTAATTATATTAATTTATATACGATTTAATATTCACTATTTAATAGCCTTTGTATTATACTATTCTATAGTTACATAATAAATAATTATAAATATAATAAATATTATAAATATTTATAATATTATAAATATAATAAAAAAAATCTATTTATCGTATAAATAATTACATGTTGCTAGAAGGCATAACATATAAATTATAAAGTATCCTATATAATTTATATCACCATAAATATTTAATTCATTTCCAAAATAATAGTAAGTAATTGGTATTAAAGCGCTTTTCAAAAAAATACTCATGAAATTAGGATGAAATATCTTAATAATATCCTCAGATTGTAATACATACATTATCCATAATAATGGTAATAAATGCCATAATATACTAAATAGAGATACTTCAGCAGTATATTTATCTCTTTCTCTTTTATCTGGAAATATATTACCTAAAATACCTTCCATTAATTCATCAAAGTTAAATATTTTTATTATTATATCTATTATAAAATTTACAAATACTAATGGTATAAATACTAAAAAAATATCAAAGGCATTCATGTAATATGATAAAATACATACTATTATTGATAAATTTGATATATATTTAAATGATAATGCTGACTTAATATAAAACGATAATGGTAGTTTTTTCATTTGTAGATGTGATTGTGAATATGATTGTGAATTATTTTGATTTGACATTATGATTATTATGATTATTATTATGATTATTATTATTTTTTTATTTTATTATAGTATTCTTATAAATATATAAATTAAATATAGTATAATATATATTATAATAATATAGTATAATAATAATATATATTATAGTATAGTATAATACAACAATATAATATACTTTTAAAAATGACACCACAATTAGCTTATTCTTCAAAAAAAAATACATACAATAGTCTAAATCAACAACAAAAAATACAAGAAATAAAAAAATTTAAGCAGCAATTTGATACAGATTTTCTTTTAACTAAATGTGATGGTAATACAAACATAGCAGGTGATAGTAGTAGTGTAGATTATTTTTTCAATCAAAAATCACCCTATAATTACCCACCTCTAATAATTTGTCCAGATGTTAAAAGGCTCAATGTTGATAAAGATGTTTATCAGAAATATTCTGATATTATAATTGATGAATGCGATAATAGATTTAATATTAGAAATTTGCGGGATTCAGCAGGTCTCTTACAAGCTGGATATAGTAGAAATATTGATTTAGATAGCCATTTAAAAAATATTAATTTCTATAATGATAAATGCTTTTATGACAACTGGAAAATGGCACCTAAATTATTTGATAATTGTAATAAATTAAAACCTAATTCAAAAGTATTAGTACCAGATTATACACCTGTTGGTAAACATTATGAAGATTGTATTGGAAATGGTCCATGTGCTAGCAATGAATTAGGAACTTGTAATAATACTCCTCCAACTGATTTGAATTGTGAAACCGATATAAAAAAAAGATATGATTTTTCACATAATAAATTTAAAACAGAATCTTGTATTAAACCCGCAGATTTTGTTTCATTTAAACTTGATCCTTTCCCAGAAACTAATAATTTAGATAAATATCCAAGTAACTTAGTAACACAACAAAATATGAGAAGATTAGAATTACAAAAATCTATTACTCCAGGTGTAAATCACGAATACTATAAATTCTTTGAAGATACTAAATGTGTTGTATTCCCATCACAAAGACTCTTTAATAATAATACATCTAGAAAAGCAATTCCCAATCATCATAATATTCATAATATAGAAGCACAATATTTAGCTTAAGAATTAGTTTAGCTTTATTTTATATTTATTTTTAATTGCTTTTAATTATTCTTTATTTTAGAAATCATAAAAAAATATCTAAAACTACTAAACTTTTTTAATTAGTAGATACCTACTGCTTTCAAATCTTCGTACGTAAGAAATGTTCTAGTATGCTCATTCTCCATGTCTTTTTTCTTCCAAAGTGATGTTAACTCACTATGAAATTTTTCCAAAGCAAGTTCTCTTGCTCTCTTATCAGCTAGAGCTAGATACTTCATGTCGTTTTTCTTCCAAAGTGATGTTAACTCACTATGAAATTTTTCCGAAGCAAGATGTCTTTCTGCTTCATAATCAGCTCTCTCCACTTCATCTTTCGAAAGTTGAAAATTAGCCATCTTTGATTTACAAAAGAGTATAATAATTATAATAATAATAATAAATTCAAATTTTGATAACTTTTTCGTTTTTTACCAATTTTTCCAAAATTATAATAACTAATCAATATCCACTAGCCACTTGCTATTACCCACCAATTTGTACCATCACTTTGTACATGAGCAAAGTTTGTAACGCTTATAGAGCTAGCTCCATCAATCAAGGCACTATCTACAGTATCTACTGTACAAGTATTAGTAATGCTAGTACGTTTTACAATATAGATGCGACCTGTTAATGATACCCCATTTGTAGGTAAACTAACAACTATTGGATTACTAGCAGTATTACAAATTATAGTATAATTTGTTAAATCAAGAGTTATACTAGAAGATGTTGTAGTAATTGGTAAACTCATAGAACCATTTACACTTAATACTGAACCTGGAGCAACTGTATTTATTCCTGTAAAACCATTAACAGAATCAATATTAATGCCGGCATAATGAATATGTATAGTTGCCCCAACATATGTTGGGTCTGATAAATCAGTATTGACTTGTATTTGACTATTACCTAATACACTAACTATTAGTGCTCTACTTAATACATTATTCTCTACTACTACTAAACCACCAATAAACATTTTCTTTTGTTCTGTTGACAAACCACTAAATAAATTATTACTTAAATTTATTACTGTACCTCCAGAAGCAGTTGACACTATAGTTGTAAGTTGTCCACTAATAACTGTTCTTTCTGGAGCAGCTTGAAATGTTGATATCGCATTCATAATAGATACTCCAACATTGCCAGTATAGTTAATCGACATCCGGCTCTCTATTCCATTCCCAGTAGATTGATTATTTGTTAAGAAATCAAGGCGACCATTAAGCACTTTTGTATTACTATCATTAGAACCACTGATTGCAGATAATACACGCTTTTTAATATTAGGGTCTATATTTTCAGTAATACTATGAAGACCGGCAAAATATATATCACTCCTCTCATCAAATATACTAGAAACCAAAGCACTTCCAGAAGCATTATAATCACTTTGTAGTAATAACTCGCATTCTTTAGTATTATCTTGCATTGTCGCATGAATCAATGTTAATGGTGTATTTTGACCAGTAACACCACCACCAATACCAATATTACCATTAGATGTAAAACTCATAACAGTATTAAGTACTGTTCCATTATTTACTGAAAACTTCATTATACCATTAGTATCTATTCCTGTACCATTATGTGATGTTTCAATACGCCCTAATGATATAGGTGTATCTAATGAATCAGCAGCGTTATAACCTTTAAAATTAACAGCTGTTTTTCTACTATATAATGTATTATCTGGAGTAGTATTAGTAATTGTAAGTTCTGGTAAATTACTATTACCAGTACCATTACCATAGTATGTATTACTATTATTAGATATCTCTAGCATAGTTGTGGGTCTAGAATCACCTATCATCATATTACCATAATTATCAACATGACCACGAATAGAATCACTATTATCAAAATATGTATTTATACTAGGACGCCTTAATACAGATAAATATGATTTGGTTGCTTCTGGACCAACATATCCTTTTCTATCAATAGTAGCATGTGTATTATCTATAATACTAATTATAGTATAATCAAGAGTTTGATTAATACCTAGCACAATAATATCTCCAACTGTTAATTCATTAATAAAATTAGTATTAATGCCCAATAAATCAACATTATCCTTATATGCTACTATTTCTCCACTTAGAATTGTATATGGTAATGGTCGGCTACTAAGATTATTAATTTTACCATCATCATCAATAATAATAGCCTGATTGTAGGTAGCATTAGCATTAGGGCTTAACACCATATAGGAATTTGCTGGTAGGTTAGGATTTCCATATTTATAAAGCTGAGTAATTTCTGAAGGTGAAATAATGCTCTTATAGAAACGCAATTCATCCATATATCCCCGAAAATAATTAAGATTACTAAGATTACCATCGCTAGAACCAATATATGTTTTATAAGACTGGTGTTGTATAACTGTAACATTTCCAGGTGTTGTAACTGTGTTTTCTAATACACCATCAACATATAAATTAATAATACAATTACTACCTGAAGACATATCAACTGTTTCTACGATATGATGCCATTGTGAATCATTTAATTTTGTAGTACCTTGAATGCCTATATTTGTAATACCATCAACAATTATATTAGATGTTAAAACCATATTACCATTACTAGTCAAATCAGATAAACTCATTAAATATGTTCCACTTACAGATAAATCACCGCCGTTAGATAAAACATCATATTTAGAATTAACTACAACATTTGATGGTACATTAATCCATAATGATAACGATAAAGTACGTGGCGCAACTTCTAAAATAGTATTTAATTTATTTAAAGCATTGCTCTCTACATATAAATAATTATCATTGCCATTAAATAATAGGGCATTATTGATAAGCCCTGGTGTCCAGCAATTTTCAATATTAAAATTTACCAATATAGCATTTGTATTGACATATACAGGTATATCATTACTATCTAGAAATGTACTAGATGATGAATAATCTACTGCTTGAGTACCTGATGAATGGTCAAACTTATAGAATCCAACTAAATTAGTAGGTTGTGGATATAAATCATCATGTCTTAAAGAATTGCGACTTTCTATTCTATTTAATATATTATCCATTCCATCTAGAAAGTTTATACTCTGGAGAGGTTCTTTAGTAATAATATGCTCTGATGTATTTTGAATTGTTAGGGAACAAGTATTAGCCGGGTCATCGTATCTACTGCTTAATTGACTCTTCATATGTAATGTTGATTCTGGAGAAGTAAGACCAACCCCTAATTGATTCTGATGGTTAAATATAAGATTACAATTACCATCTGCTAGATTAAAGAGTGAATGATTATAACCAACCAACTGTTGATATATTCCAGTATCTTGTAAATCTAGACTCTGATTATCCCAAGATATAACAAATCCATAATCATTGCCTCCAATACTCTGTAAATGGGTTACAACTTGGTCTCTCTGCTTTAAACCATCATATTGTGATGTTAACCTTTGTTCAGTTGATATAAATTCTCCAGTATCTGTATTAATTAATTGATAATATACACTAGGAATACTACCATTACTCCAAGTAATCAATGCTACACCATTATTATCTACAGAAACTGCTGATAAAGGTCTCTTGTATGTATAAATTGATGAATTGCCAGTAAATCGGTCTAAATCATTATAAAGAGGTGATGTATTAACTTGTAAACTCCAAAAAGCATCTGATGCTTGCGCAATATTAGAATTAAAGCTATATGCCATTACATCTTTACTACCAACATCTAGCGTTATATTAGCTGTCGTATTAGTAATAAAAGTTATTGCTGCTATTTTCTCAACTATATTACCAACAGTAACATTGCTAGATGCTATATTAATTTCTTCTGAAATTAAAAATCTGTTTGATATATTCTTAAGAGTAATAATACGTTGAGAAGGATATAAAGCGGCAATACTGGCTGTAGAGCCACTAGTAAGACCATTTACACCATCATCTATATTATATAATGTAGCATCTGCTTGATAACTCCTATAAAAAGTTAATATAAAGCTACCAAGGCTAGATGGGTTAGGAGGATTTGGATTATTCGTAGGATTATTAATAATATGCTTATTTATTTCACATAATGATAGTAATCCATCACTAATACTTGAATAAGCTGTACTACCTACTGAAGTAATAGGTATTTCGCCAGATAAAGTAGAACCATCAGCATTTGCTACACGTAGCGCAATTGTATAGCGGGGATCAGCCGTAGCATCTATTGCTGTCATATAACTTACTACAAAACCATTAGGATAATATAAATCATCAGATGGTAAGCCAGCAACATATGGATAGTTTCTAGAAAATGGGCTAGTTATATTAATCTGGAACTTTAATCTAATAAATGTCGCGTTGTCTCCTATTATAGAGCAATTAATAGCATATGTACTACTACCAGTATCATCAGCTGCCCAAACAATTACATAGTTACCATTATATAATCCAGCACAACGAGGATAGAGTTGATTAGATGCTGATGGTATTGCTATTGTATCTACAATAATATCAGATGTACTAATAGCTTTGTTATTATGGTAAATTTGGCAATATATATTATAGAATCCGGTGAAGGCGTGATTACTACCCCAGACAACAATATAGTGATTTGAATTTATATTTCTATTTCCAGCAACAAATGGAAAAGATTGATTGTTTGTTAAATTATTATTAACTGTAAAATTATTACCATTCCTAGAACCATCAGACATATAAAGTTGCCCTTGGACATTAAAATTATATGTAGTTCCTACTGTATCTTGACTATTCCATACTACAACATAACCTCCAGATTCTAAGTAAGCAATTGATGGATTTAATTGATAACCAGCATTAGTTTGATTAACTAATAATACTTTATTATAATTACTATCTAAATCTAGTGATGCTGTTGGTATTTTTTTCTGTATACCTATAGCACCATCACCAGTAATTCGCATTTTTTCATGACTATTTGTTCTAATAACTATATCACTTGGTGTTGTTGTTTCAATATATGAGTAGAATTGTTGTAATGTGTACATTGTTTCTGGAAGTGGTATAGATACTGGATTAGTTACTATTGCTGTTATCTTAGTTTGAAATGTAAATTGCTGATTATAAGCAAATCCTGTTGTTGCTGAAAATAATACTGATAATCCACTATCTAGAGCAATTGGTGTAATTGTATTGATTATTGGTACATAGATTTGTTGAAATGTAACTCCGCCATTGTTTGACCACATAAAAGTGTTTGGTGTAGATAAACTATCTATTTGAAGTAGATATACACGTGAAGTATTTCCAGTATAAGTTCCAGTAACTGTAATATTTGATGTATCATTTGAAGGTGTTATTGCTACCCCTAATGCTGTTATTGTATCTAGCCTGTCGATTGTAGACCAATATATTTGTCTTCCAATATCAGCATATACAAAATCGTGACCAAAGCCAGAATCTAGCGCATTTGGGCTATAAGCCGGACCATCTAATCTAATTACAACATTTCCAGTTTGATAAGCCAAATATTTTTGGAATACTGCCTTTTCATTATTTGAACCAAAAGAACCCATAGATAATATACATTGGGTACCATCTCCAAGAGTATTGCTAGTTTGTAGTGTTAAATCGGCGGCAACATTGCTAGCCGTTGTATTTACTACTATACCATTATATCCATCTTTAGAATCACTTGGATGGGTTACAGCTACATCTAGCTGGTAATCGAGATCACTAGTTGATTGATTAATTAAAACATTACCATTTTCAAATTTAAGTACAGGGGCACCATTGGAGCTTGTTCCAAATTGAATATCACCTGTATTAGAAACAAAACTAATAACGTCGCTACTTACAAAATACATATCTCCAGAAGTAGCATTAAAATTATTAAAACTTTCTAGAGTTAGATTCTGTGTTTGAAGATAAGCAGGTGTACCAACTGGAGATACACCAATATTAATATTTGAACCTTGTGATAATAAATTGATATCACCATTTGATGTATTAAGATTAATTCCTCCTGTCCCAGCTGTTTGTGTTATACCTCCATTTACATTAGTTGCTTCTATCAAAATAGCATTGCTATAATCACCTTTACTATTAAGAGTGAGAATACCAATGTCTGATATAATTGATAAATTACCTCTATATGTTTCAATTTGAATATCATTTGTAGAAGTTGTTGTATGAAAATCATTTGAATTAATACTATAAGATGATGCAACTGCCTCAAATGATGCTAAACTATCAATATTAAATGAACCATTGTTATTTACTACTGCTAATGTTGTTTGTGACATATTTATTATATTTTATATTGTTGTTTATTGTCTTTTGTGTTTGTAGTTTTTGTTGATTACTAATTAACTTCTAGATACTATATATTTATAAGAGAATATTCTATTTTTTTTTAAACTGAATATTATTGTTATATATATTAAGTAAGTAACTAAATAAGTAACTAAAACAAGTTTGTAAGTAAAACAAAATATATATATTTACTATAGTAATTGTAATTGTAAATTGTAAATATAAAACATAATTATAAATTATAATTATAATCAAATAAAACAGATAAGAATAAAATAAAGTAAAATAAAGTAAAGTAAAGCAAAGTAAAGAACATATTACAAAATGCCACAAGCTGGTTTACTAGAATTAGTAGCCCATGGAATACAAGATATATATTTGATTGGTAATCCACAAATAACATTTTTCAAAACTGTTTATAAAAGGCATACAAATTTTTCAATGGAAGCCTATCAATTAAGTTATGATGCTACACCAACTTGGGGAAGCAAAACTACATTCAACATTTCTAGATATGCTGATTTAATGCATACAATGATTGTTGAAACAGATTTACCACAAATATTTGGTAAAACTACTAGCGACCCTCTATGGAGTGGTCCTTCAACTGATTTTGATAAAGGTCAAGGTAGTATTAGTTGGGTCAATAATACAGGTCATGCTGTAGCATCATATTATGATATTACTATTGGTAAGCAATTAATAGATAGACAATATAGCGAATGGATGGAGATTTGGACACAACTTAGTCAAAGTGAATCAAAGAAAAGAGGTTTAGATTTAATGTTAAATCGTAACTCAGAATTAATTGTTAATCCTGGACCTTTTACTACATATACACCTTTACAATTTTGGTTCTGTCGTAATATTGGTCTAGCTTTACCATTAATAGCATTACAATATCATGATGTTGAGCTTGAAGTAAATTTTAGACCTCTAAATCAAATGTATACATTTGGTACTAATAATTACTATAGTGCTACTAGTAATGGAAGCAATATATTATCAGTTTATAAATTATATTCAAATACACCTAATCTTAGCAATACTTCTAAGGCAAAGATTGTAGTATTTCCAGATGGAGCGCAATACTTTATTGATCCTGTGGCAACAATTGGAGGTATTGGTCAAGATGGTACTATTGGATCACCTTATCTATTAACTATGGTAAGAAATATACCAGTTGGATATACAACATCAACTATATATATTAAGCCAAATGGTGTTATTGATACAGCATTCAATACAAATATTTCAGAAGTAAGGCTATATGTTGATTATATATATTTGGATACTATTGAACAAAGAGAATTTGCTAATGCTAAACATCGATATCTAATTGAGCAAGTTCAATATAGTGGTGCTCAATCAATTATTGCTAATACATCAACAAGTAAATTTATATTAACTTTCAATCTTCCAATTAAAGAATTATTCTGGGTTACTCAACTAGACTCAGTTTATCTTACAAATGACTTATTTAACTATTCTAATACAGTAGATCCTATTGTTCCTCAAAATAATATAATAGCTAGTGCTCAAATATATATTAATGGTATTGAGCGATTTAGTATTAGAACTGGAAATTATTTCAGATTAATACAACCATATCAAAAACACACTAGAAGTCCAAACGGTTTTATCTATATTTACTCATTTAGTGTAAAACCTGAAGAACACCAACCTAGTGGTTGTAGTAACTTCTCTAAAATTGATACAAAAGAAATATTTTTAAATATTATACCTAATCTTGGTAGTACACAATTAAGAGTTTATGGTTTAAATTATAATATTTTGAGGATAATGAGTGGTATGGGAGGTATTGCCTTTAGTTCCTAAGTTCCTAAGTTCCTAAGTTCCTAAATTCCTAATTATTTTATAGTTTATTCATTTTATTATTTATTTTTATCTAATTATATAATAAAATATTACCTAATTGTAATTTTAATTTATAATTTATATCAATAATGTTATTCATTAAATATATATGTTTAGTAATATTTGCTATTATAATTATATTATTTACTGTCGGGTATGCTTCTCAACCTGTATTAAGTGTTAATATTAATTTTACAGCAAATGTAAATAATATAAACAATCAAATAGAAGCACAATTACAACAAGCACAAGCACAAGCACAATTACTAGCTGGTCGGCAATTACCAGAATTACCTAAATTACCAGAATTACAAAATAATATAGAACTAGCAAATGAGCAACTAAATCTAGTTATGTTTATTGATAAAATAGCTATTAATAATAATGGTCAAACTACTAATATGAAATATGGTGAGATTGATAATACATTGGGGTCTATTTTTACAGCATTTATGTATTTATGTATTGGTGTTAGTGTGATTATTGCTACTGGTATTACATTATCAATCTTTAGATTAAAATTTATTAGTAAACTAGTTATGATACTTGCTTTAATAATAATGATGATTATTACTATATGTTTAATTATTATATATGCTACTAATTACTTAAAAGATGCTCTCAATAGCTTACTACAATCTCAAAATATTGTTGATATTAATATTAGCAATACAAATATTAAATATGAGCTAGGTGGAATATTAATGTCTATATCAAGTATATTAATGTTTGTAAATTATACTATATATGTGTTTCTAGCATAGTATAAGTTTTTGATTTATTTTATTTTAGTTTATTTTATTTTAGTTTAGTTTAGTTTATTTTTATTATAATTTCGTTTTATTATAATTTCGTTTTATTAGTTTTCATCATTTATTTTATTATAATAGTTAGAGTAATAAGTTTAATAGTTATAGGTTAACTTCATTTATATATTTATATATTCATTCGTAGATTCATTCATATTATGTCAACATCAACTAATAATTCAACTATAAATTCAATATATAATAAATTATCTTCATTATTACAAAAATCTTCTACTGATGATGAAAATGAAATTGATATAGCTAAAACATTTTCTACTGATAATATTGATATTATACCTATTATAAAAAACATTCTAGAATTGAATGCTAATTTTCCATATAATGTAATAAATTCTAAAGCTGGACATAAATATACTGAACTCGAATTCTTTCAATCCAACCAAGATAGTAATGTTACTAATAACAATAATGCCAATACTAATCCAAATTCATTATTTGAAAAACTGAATCGTACACATACACAACTAGGTAAGCTACTATTACAATCTATTATACTAGAACCTTCTGGAGGTAGTGGTATAGATATTACATTAATTAAAAAACGCCAACAATTATGTATGAAATTTATGACTCATCCAGAACTTGAAGCAATACGTAATAAATTGATTAATTGTTCTAAAATAGAAAAGGATATATTATCACTACAAAATGTTGATACGCCTGAAATGGAAGAGGTTTATAAAACAGTTTTCTTCCAATTCTTACCATTACAACAACTCAACTATAATGATACATTCCTTAAATTATTTTACTACTTTATTATAATCTTTAGTCCAGTATACGGTGCTGTAGCACCTTTCATATTTATGTTTGCTCCATACTTATTTATGAGGTATATGTTCAAATTACCTATTACATTTGAAGTATTTTGGGGTATTACAAAAAATATGATTTTAGGTGGTACTGGATTTTTTAGTAATTTAAACAAAATATTAAATAGTGGTTTAGGTAAAGTAGCTGAAGCTATGGTGGGAGGTGGTAGTGGTAGTGGTAGTGCTGAAGGAGCAAATGGTGGAGGTAGTAGTGGAGGAGGTATAAGCATTAAATCTGTGGTTTTATCATTAGTTAAGTGGTTTGTAGCATTTATGAGTAGTTCTACTGGAACATATATTTATTTAGGATTTCTTGTTGTTACATATCTTTATGGTATATATAATAGTTTTCAAGTGAGTATAACATATAATAAAATTATTAATATGTTTCATAGTAGACTTAATATAATTTCTAAATGGTTAAAAAATGTTATGAGCTTATATAATATGCAGTTATGCTTTGAACATCCAGAAACAAAACCTATAATTGAACAAATTAAAAAATTATTATCTAATTCCACGATTATTAGTCTATTAAATCATTCAACATTTAATGAAGAAACAAATTTATTATCAAACAAAGGCATCATTATTAAAACATTTAAAGAGTTTCTAGATATTAAAAAAATATTAGAACCATTTTGTAAATATATTGCTCATGTTGATGTATGGAGCAGTCTCGGAAAATGGTTATATGAAGGTAAAAATTCTAATAATGATAGAAGCATTTGTACATTTATTGAAAATAGTCAAGTTCCTTTAGTAAATGGTACTGATGTATGGAATATTTGTTGTAATTCCCCAATATATAATAATGTTAGATTAGGTGGTGGTGGTGGTGTGGATGGTGTAGATAAATCACATTCAAATATGCTTATAACTGGACCCAATGGTTCTGGTAAGTCAACTTATATAAAATCAGTAATTGAATGTATTTTACTAGGTCAAACATTGGGAATTGCTCCAGCCAAGGAGTTTTCATTTACACCTTTTACAAATATTGCTACATATTTAAATATACCAGATTGTCAAGGCAAAGAGAGCTTATTCCAAGCAGAGATGAATAGATGTTATCAACAATTACAAATATTAAATGATGCTGAAGAAAAAGGTCAATTTAGTTTTAATATTATGGATGAGATATTTGTTTCAACTAACTATCAAGAAGGTATGAGTGGAGCATATGCTATTATTAAGAAAATGTGTAAAATGAATAAGTGTTTGAATATAATTACTACTCACTTTGATGTTCTAGCAGGTATGGATGAAGTATGTGTATCTAAAAAATACTTTGATATTGAAATAGATGATAATGATAATATCAAATGCGATTATAAGATTAGAGATGGTGTTAGTAAAAAACATATGGCTCTTAAATTATTGAAGAAAAAAGGTTTTGATCCTTCAATAATAGCTGATGCTGAATACTTATACAGCTTTTTAGAAAAAAGCCGTGCCAAAAACCACGAGAAAATTGGGGGGGAGGGGGAAGAAGTTGGGGAGGGGAAGGAGGTTGTGGAGGGGAAGGAGATTGTGGAGGGGAAGGAGGTTGAGGAGGGTGGAGAGGAGAAGGAGGTTGAGGAGGTTGGAGAGGTTGATGAGGTTGTAAAGGGGGATGTTGAAGAGGTTGAAGAGGTTGAGGAGGTTGTAATGGGGGATGTTGATGAGGATGTTGATGAGGTTGAAGAAGAGGTTGAGGAAATAGTTATAGAAGAAATTGTAAAAAAATTAGAATAGGTAAATTGTAATATATAAAATATTTATAAATAATAACCAATATATTAGAATATAATAGAAAATAAAAATATATAAACATAAATCAATAAAAATAAATAAACAAATTATATAAAATAGAATAATAAAATAGAATAATAACTAGAAACTATAAAATTAAAATAAAAATATAACTATTAATAGAAAAGTAAAATATAACTATCATAAAAAATGTCACAAATAAAACCAACAATCTTAATAAACCCTAAATATACAACTAACCAATTAGATACATCTCAAGCAGGATGGTATCAAGTTCAACCAAATACTAGTGATTTAGCCCTACGGGTAAGTAATTCTACTCTTGGTACAAATGGTGTAAGTGGGGAAATTCGCCTTAATACCACAGCAATTCCTCCTGTATTTCAAGGTAATAATGGTTCAGCCTGGGTAGATTTTAATTCTACTCAAGGACCAATGGGTCCTCCTGGGTTAGATTTTACAAATATAGTAAATTTTAATAATTTAGGTTCTAATATAGTTGTAGGTAGTATAGTTAATTTAGCATCTGTTTTTGCTACTACATTTATTGATGCTTCTTTAAGCATAAGTAATGTTAATATTAGAAGCCTAGAAGGAAGTGAGCATATAATTAATAGTAATTTAACAATAGATAGCCTTATTTTAAGACAAAATAGTAATATTATTACTATTGAACCCCAACCTATACCTTATAATTGGAATTTTACAAGTAGTAATAATACTGTATCATATTTAAAAAATTCAGCAAGTGATGCGACATTTTATGGTTGGGGTGATAATTCTAACTGGATTGTACAACAAGGGGCTACAGTTCTAAAAGGTCAAGCTGTTAGATTAACAAAAGATTCTGCTTTATCAAGCAATATTGTAATTACTCCTATTAAATATACTACATTAGTTGGGGTAACTCCTTTTAATACTTCTTTTAATTTTCTAGGTATTGCTTCTAATGATGCTAGTGGTGGAGGAACTTGTAGTGTTTGTACCAAAGGTGTTACAACTGTATTATGTACAAGTAATATTGCTAGCGGTTTTTCTACATCAACTCAAGTACCATTTGTCGGAGCTTATGGAATTGTAGGCAAAGATGCTGGTATATTTTGTGCTATTCAAGATCCTACTGTTGATTATATTAAAGCAGGGTATTTTTTAGAAGATGGTGTTGGATTGGCAAATAATAATAACTATGCTTTGTTTTATGTAGATAGGTCTTAGATGGATAGGTTTCAGATGGATAGGTTTCAGATGGATAGGTTTCAGATGGATAGGTTTCAGATGGATAGGTTTCAGATGGATAGGTTTCTTTTTGGTCTATTGACAAGCAGGGTCTTTACAACTAATATATGGAGGACACCAACTTCCAGAATTACACTGTCTCCAATATCCAGAGTATGCTGGATAATTATTATAAGGTCTCCAATTTCCAGTATCATTCATATAATTACGGTTCCAACCCCAATGTTGTCCATTTCTAAATCCCCAATGAGGATAAAAACCTTCATTTCCTTTCTTATATTCATTCATAATTATATATATTAATATGATAATTGCTATTGCCGAAATTATATAAGCTAGACACATTACGTATTATGTTTTTTTATTTTTCTGTAAATATTATTATTGTTTTATTTATTTTTATTAAATATTATTAAGAAATTAATTATTATTAATTATTAAATATAATACTACATCTAGCAAGTATAAATAAAATAAGTATTTTTAAAATAGTAAAATATTAAAATATTAAAATATTAAAATAGTAAAATACCAAAAATAAAATATATACTAAAATTAAAATATTAAGTAATATTAATTAAGTAATTAAACAAATAAATATATAAATATATATTAAACAATTCTTAAATTTTAAAATGAATATTCAAAATATTGGTAAATATGCTAGTGTTGGTGATCTTCCATTCACCCCACAAAAAATCAATTATAATCGAGGATATGGTAATATCATAATTCACGAAGTCAAAGGAGATAATTCTATTACAACTAATGTTGTAAAGTATAATCGAATTGATCCTCTTCAGATGCCATTTGCTAATCATCTACCTAGTGTTGTTCAAGGTGGTACTTATCAAATGTTTAATCCTGAAACAACTATTGCTTGGGCTGATAAAAGGTTTAATGAATAAATACACTTTTATTCTAAGACAAAATATTTTAATAACATTTTTTCTTTATTAAAAGCTTTTTATTAAAGTTACATTTTTATTTTTTTTTATATTATTAATTTATAGTATATAAGTTATATAGTTAAGCAAGTATCTAATTATATTTTAAAATATATAAATACAAAATTATTATATTTTATTAGGCTTATTATAAATATGCCAAAGAAAAGTAAGACAAACCAGATTAATAGTGGTAGAAGCAAAATTAGGAAATTAAAAAATTATATTACAGATGAAATTACAGGTAGAATTACAGATGAAACTACAGATAGAATTACAGATGATAGTAGTGAAAGAAAATTAATACATTATGGTGGTAGTTTTAGTAGTAGTAGTTTTAGTAGTGGTAGTAGCAGTGGTAGTGGTAGTAGTAGTGGTAGTAGTGGTAGTAGTAGTGGTAGTAGTAGTAGTAGTGGTAGTAGTAGTAGTAGTGACCCTAATGACCCTTTA
>Ga0114978_10001289_pt1 | contig 21097 bp, 20 predicted proteins | sample S_140212_EF_Meta_FD_87027 | JGI IMG/M metagenome (GOLD analysis project Ga0114978, IMG submission 87027) | Freshwater microbial communities from Lake Simoncouche, Canada to study carbon cycling - S_140212_EF_MetaG | ecosystem: Environmental > Aquatic > Freshwater > Lake | place: Lake...
AACTTCCGCTCCACTCATCGTTTCCGCATGCAATAAAAAATAGGCCCAGCGCTCGGCTGGGGTTGTTCGCCCCAGATTCTCGCGTTCCACGCGCAGCTTCGTCAATTCCAATGTGTGAATTTGTAAATCATCGCTGAACAAATTCCCCATCTTATCTCGCAGACGAAAGTCCAATATTCTAGTGCAGTGATCGCATTTTTTGGAGTCTGCCACATCAAGATATCGTGCCGTGGTTGGGCCGTTTTCAGGTCGTTTGACGCTCGTCGACCTGTTTGGTTTAGAAAATCAGAAAACGGGGGGGTGTAAAACCGATTCATGGTTAAAACCACTGACGAATAAATCGCTCATGAACGATCGCGTCGTCATTCACGAGATGGCCAAGGAAGATATTCGTCGAAATGCTCAATGGTGGGCGGACAATCCTTATCGTGTTCAGGCCGAGAAATGGTTTCATCATGGTCTGAGTCCCAAGGGGACGTCAGTCAATAGCCAGGGGTGTAAACCCCTGGAAACCGTCGAGTTAGTCACGTGAGCCGCAACGCGGCGACAGTTCAATTCCGGGAATTCGTTTGCCACCCTCGCCTCTCAGACTACGATGGACCGGTCTTCGTTTTTTATTGAAACTCGTTGCAGTACCCAAAGGCAATAGTCTGCAACCTGCAAATCAACGTGTTGGTGAGCAGGCATCGCTCTCACCGGAATCTTTGCGGCCGAATACGTGCCGTCAGCCTTGCGTGACACTCTCTGCGCTTTCAGCGAGTGTTCGTCCCTAGCTGTCGAAGATGACACCATCCCCGGATTCATCCACGAAATAGAGGTGCGGCGATTGTTCCTCGCCCTCGGTACCGGATGTTGCGTTCCTGCTTCAGCATTCTTCACGGAGGGGAAAAGCTGCTGCATCAGTCCTTTTCTGGCCGGGTGCTCGATTTTGTCCAACAGTATCGCAGGAAGCGGAACGACAGCATGTCGTCACGGAAATCGTCCGCGTTCATCGCCAGGCGAAGATCATCGGCGATTTTCCAAAGTTTGTTGCCGAGTTGTTCTTGGTACATGTTGTTCACGAGGCCGGGGTGTTGTTGGGTTCGATCTGCTGACGGAGTTCTGCTGGCGAGATCTTCAAAAGTTGGTCGTCCTTGACAATAATTAGTCGGGTGCCGGTCTCGATCGCTGTCTTGCGGGCTTGTAGGGCGGCACGCTTCAGGGCAGCCATGGCCGTCCGCATATCTGGATCTTTCGCTTCGCTGATGTCTCTGGTGTTCATTCGTTTTCTCCCCATTGCAAAAGGATCGGGCGTTCACCGACGTTATCATAGATCGCCCAAGTATCAACGGCGGACTTGTCGATTTTTTCAACGTTGCTCCGTCCTGCGGTGAAACGACGGCGGATCACCGGTTCCGGGATGTCGTGCCCACCCTGACGGACTCGCTCGGCCACCCGCGCCACGGCTGTGTCGGCATTCGGCAGGCAGAGTAAGAACAAACTCACATGGTAGCCTTCCGACTGTCAGTGCTTGACATGGCGTAAATAGCTCAGTCCGGAAAGCGTGGTTTCAAAGGCAAAACTTTCACAGTTGTGCACGCATTCTGCGATCTCCGCCAGCATCACCGCCCCGCCTTGATCGCAGCAGTCTTGGGCGCGAATGGCGAAAGCCCGGCCGCGATCAGGTCGGCATTGATGAATCGCAGGCATTGAGCCTCGTTCGGCAGGAACGAACGAGCAAAGGTCGTTTTCCCCCGCACCGTTTGGCCCAGCAATGATGATCACCCGCTTGTTCATTAACAACGATGTGGAAGCGGAAAGCGCACTCGCGCTGGATTGGAGCGAAATGGCCATGAGCGAAATCAAAAATGTCACGGCGCAGTTTCGTCGAATCATGCAAGAATCGCTTTCGTCACGGAAAAGCGCCAGAAACACTCCACGAATCCTCGATACCTCTTTTCAGAGAGTTCTGGTGCAGCTTATCCACCAGTCAATGACAGTGTCCCTCTATTCCGGATTATGGCACCTCAAACTGTACCACCCGTCGGCAAAATCCTCACAGCGGCAAAACCCTCACAGCGACATCAGTCGACCGGGGTTTCCCAGTCGCCCCAATGCGAGAGATAGTGTTTGTAGACGGGAATCGTTTCGCTTTGGACCTCCAGCCAGGTTTTGGTTTCTCCCACCAGTCGCTGTTCTTCTTCGAGTGTGATTTTGCCGAGGAGGACTCGGGTCCGCAGGAAGACAAAATAGGTGTCGAGCACGTCACAGCGACAGTAGTCGTTGATGGCGACAATTTCTCCGGCTTCGTACATCCCCTGGACTTGTGAGCCATCCACACCGGATTTGCCGGGCTTACCAATCAGATTCGCGAGCAAGTTCAGCCCGCCACTGACTCGAAACGCCCCGAAGTTCGAGATGAGATCCAGTAAGTCCAGGTGAGTTTGCGAGTTATAGCGGTTTCGCGCCTGTTCATACGCTCGTGCTTCGACGTTGAACCAGGCGGGGACTGGATAGCCGTAGCGGTAGGCGGCCAGTTCCAGCACAGGAATGTCGTAACCTCGACCATTGAAGCTAACGAGTGTCGGTCGGGAATAAGCGTTCCACCCTTGCCAGAAGTGCCGGGTGATGATGTGTGGACGGAATTTGGGTGAGTCGAGAACGGCGACATCGAGCAGTTTGTAGTCGGCATCCACTTTGGCAACCGCGACCGAAATCGGCAGCATAAAGGTGACCGGTAGAACATCTTTTCCCGTTTCGGCCAGTAGTTGGGCCCGATAGCGGGCCAGTGCTTCAGGGCCCGTGAGTTCCTCTTTCGGATAGCGGATTTTCGAAACCAGGTCGCCATCAGCGACGGTTTCGATATCAAATATGAAATAGGAAACCTGCGGCTTGCGGTCGGTAGAGGACATCCGTGGTGTTCCTTGGCACGAGAATAAAGGCGAATAGAGGGTGTGAGGTCTCCCCCAAGGTGTGCGAAAAACAACGCTGGACCGTCGTTCTTGGGGAAGATCTACAATATCCTGCTTTTCGACCCAGGGAAATCCACCCAGGGAAATCCATTTTGCAAGGGAAATCAAACTCAGTTGGCTGTCAGTTCTGTGGGATTGCCCGGTGGCAGCGGTCTGTTTCTGTCTCGGATTTTGGGTGGAGTCGAAATCTGAGGAAAAATCCGCTGATGAGGACCCCGTGAGGAGATGACGCGAGGCCTGCGACCGGGCGAACAGCATGAAATCCCGCCAGAGATTGCCCCGAACCGTACCACTCGGAATCTTGCGGAATCTCGCCGGCGATTTCCTCAGCACGATGACACCATGAAAATTCCGCCGCAACCTGTTTTTCTAAAAATGGTTATGGCGATTCCCAGAGCGATGAGTCGATATTTTCGCCGACGCTTTACGAATGTTTTTGCCCCGAATGTTGTTAATCTAGAGAAAGAGACTTCGGAAATGGTATGATTTTGACTGCGTCACAAGTTCCGAGGAAGCCTTGAACTGGAGTGAATGACCATGAAGACGGGTCTGTTGAATACGAACCGGACCGGAAAATTCCGTTCGTCGATCGGGAGCATCACGAACAACCTCTGCGGGTTGTTCTTCGTGGTTGCCACGGGCTTCATGATCGCTGCGGGGGCAATTGCCCCCTCTGCGGCGTCGGGTGCAGAACCCGCTTTCACGACCGGTTCGTCCGATGTGATCATCCAGGAAATCAATTCCCAAATCCGTGAGACCTGGGCGGACAACGAGGTGGATGCCTCGCCGCTCGCGGATGATGCCGAATGGATTCGGCGGCTTCATCTCGACATTGTCGGTCACATTCCGTCACTCGAAGACGTCGAGAAATTTCTCGCCGATAAGGATAAGGCCAAGCGAACCAAGCTGATTGATCGGCTATTGGATGATCCCGGTTATGTTCGCAATTGGACGACGATCTGGACGAATCTCTGTATCGGCCAGCAAACGCCTCGTCGTGTCAGTCGTGATGGGATGCAGAAGTTTTTTCGCGAGGCGTTCGGGAAAAATCGTCCTTGGAAAGATGTCGTTTCGGACTTGGTGACCGCAGAAGGGCACTACGAAGAGAACGGGGCGGCCAATTTTCTCTTGGCGCAGATGCAGGATCAGGACGATGGCGTGCAGATGACCGCCAAGACGACTCGATTATTCATGGGGATGCAGGTTCAGTGTACCCAATGTCACGATCATCCGTTTAACGATTGGAAGCAGGATCAGTTCTGGCAGTTCAACAGTTTCTTTCGGCAGACAACCAAGGTCGATCACCGCCGATTCGATCAGAAAACCGGACGGATGGTTGACGATTTCTCGGAAATCGTGGAGCGTGATTTCTCGGGGCCTGTCTATTTCGAGAAGCGAAGTGGGTTGATGAAGGTTGCCTATCCGGTTTATCTCGGTTCCGAGGTGAATCCGGATAACACGACCGATCGTCGTCAGGAGTTGGCGAAATTGATGACGGCTGGCGAGCGACCCATGATCGCCGTGGCATATATGAATCGCTTGTGGGCTCATTTCTTCGGCTATGGTTTTACGAATCCAATTGACGATATCAGTTCGCATATTCCGGTGACTCACCCGGCCCTGTTCGACCGATTGTCGGACGAGTTTGTGAAGAGTGGTTATGACTGCAAGCAGGCGATTCGATGGATTGCGAATAGTGAACCGTACAATCTGACCAGTCGCAGTACGAAGAAGAATACGCGGGATAATCCTGCAATCGGCGAGTCGGCTCTGTTTACGCATGTTTATGTGAAGCCGATGACGGCCGAGCAGTTGTATGATTCGCTGATCGTGGCGACCAATGCTCATAAGTCTGGTCGTTCCGGTTGGGAGCAGGCAGAAGTGCAGCGTCGTGAGTGGCTGCGGACCTTTGTGCAAACCTTCGGTACGGACGATGGGACGGAATCGAGTTCCTTTGATGGGACGATTCCACAGGCGTTGATGATGATGAATGGCCCACTGGTTCAGGATGCGGTGAGCGTCAAGCCGGGGAGTCATTTGCAGCAGTTACTGTCTGGCAAGGGGAATGATACTTACAAGATTCAGCGTCTGTATCTGACCTCGTTGTCTCGGATGCCCACCAAACAAGAACTTGCTTCTGCCCAGAAGTTCTTCAACAACAATCAGGATGGCTTGGTGGTATATCAGGATCTGTTCTGGGCGCTGCTCAATTCGAACGAGTTTATTTTCAATCACTGATGGCCACTGGCCTTCAATCGTGTTCAATGTGTTGGTCTCAATTTTAGGGAGCAAGTCCATGAATCTTGTCACACCATCCGGCATGTCGCGACGACATTTTCTCAGACACATGGCGGCCGCCGCAGCGACGGTTCCGGCCTTGGATTTCATCTCGCATGTCAAAGCCAATGCTGCCGATCTGAAGCGACGTCAAAAGGCGTGTATTCTGATGTGGATGAGCGGGGGTCCTCCTTCGATCGATATCTGGGACTTGAAACCCGAATCGAAGAATGGGGGAGAATTCAAGCCGATCAGCACCAAGGGTGATCTGCAGATCAGTGAGCACATGCCGAAGACGGCCGAGGTCATGAATAACCTGTCGGTGATCCGGGCCATGAGTACCCGTGAAGCGGATCACGGTCGTGGTCGTTATTACATGCATACGGCTTATGTTCCGACCCCCACGGTCGTGCATCCCGCGTTCGGGTCTGTGGTCAGTTATGAATTGGGAAGTAAGCGAAAAGAGCTTGAGATTCCTTCGTTTATCTCGATTGGTGGGGGTGGATCGAGTCCTGGGTTCCTGGGGATGACTCATTCTCCATTCCAGGTTGATGCGAGTGGTCGGATCAACAATGCGTCGATGGGAGAATTGGGGGGCGATCGACTGGATCAGCGACTGCGAATGCTGGGTTCGGTTGAAGACAACTTCATTAATTCACAACGAGGCGAATCAGGTCAGGCTCATAAGGACATTTACGTCAAAGCGGTCAACCTGATGAAGTCGAAGCAGATGGAAGCCTTCAAGATTGATCAAGAGAAGAAAGAGGTGCTCGAGGCTTATTCGGGAGCTCCTGCCCAGGGTGGAATGATGGGGGGGGGAGGTCAATTCGGCCGCAGCCTGTTGATGGCTCGTCGATTGGTGGAAGCGGGTGTCCCTTTTGTCGAAGTGGACTTCGGTGGCTGGGACCTGCATGCCAACGTATTTGAAACGCTGAAGAACCAGCGTTTGCCAGCTCTGGATGCGGGGATTGCCGCCCTGACCACGGATCTGAAGCAGCGTGGGATGTTAGACGATGTTGTTCTGGTCTGGATGGGTGAGTTTGCTCGTACACCACGCATTAACCAGGACGTTGGTCGCGATCACTGGGCCAACAGTTGGTCGGTGATGGTCGGTGGCGGCGGCCTCAAGGGTGGATTAGCAGTGGGGGAAACCGATAAAGACGGGTTGTCGGTTAGCAGTCCCAAGTCGTATCAACCGGGTGATGTTTGGGCGACGGTGGCTCATGCCATGGGGATTCCACTGGATACCGTGCATAAATCGAAAAATGGCCGACCGATGAAGTTAGCAAACGGCGGGACCGCCATTCAAGAGTTGATTGGCTGATCGCTGGCGGTTACGTCAAGGTCATTGAGATCGGACCGGACAGCGAATCCGTTCATTCGTTGAGCAGCTCGCCAGCGAATGGACGGGGCTTTCCTAGTTGGTGCTCTTGAAGTCGCTCTGAAATTCTTTGTTTCGTGCTGACAAAACGTTGGTGATCACGTGGCAGAACAAACAAATCACGGGGGATCCGCCGATTCGTCAATCCCTCATGGGCCTGACGGCGAGCGGGTTGCGGCCGAGATCGTTGCGGCAACGGGACACGACGCTTTGCTCGGTTCTGGGCCAGCTTCAGCAAGTGAACTTGTTCGTGAACGTAGCGGTGAGCCTGGTAGTGCATTTGTTCAGTTATTTACGCATCACCAGCGACGCTTGTTTTTGTATATTCTTTCGCAGATTCACAATCCGGTGGAGGCGGAAGAGGTGCTTCAGGAAACCAATGTGGTGATCTGGAGCAAGTCATCCCGATTTCAGCAAGGGACCAATTTTCTCGCATGGGTCAGTCAAATTGCCAATTTCGAGGTTTTGAAACATCGAGCGAGAAAGCGACGAGAAAAACTGGTCTTCAGTGATGAATTTCTGGAGTGTGTCGCTCAAACGACGCTCGAGCGATCTGACGAGTTGGAATCGCGACGAGCGGCACTGGCGGATTGTCTAACGAAGCTGCGTCCGAAAGATCGGGAATTGATTGAAAAACGATATGCTCCAGGTGAGCGTGGCAAGCATCTGGCTGAGAATCTCGGGCGGCCTGCCAATTCGGTCTACCAGTCATTGGGGAGAATTCGCCGGGCATTGCTGGAATGTATTGAGCAGCAGCTGCCGGCCGAGGTGAAACCATGACCGACCGATACAAATCGTTAACCGAACTCGACAATCTGCTCGAAGCATTGTGTGAAGATCGACTGAGTGCGGACGAGATTTCTCGACTTGAGCAACTGGTCTTGTCGTCTCCGGAAGCGAGATGGAAATATCTAACCTATCTCGATTTGCATGGTACTTTGTACTGGGATGCTGCGGGGGCGGGTTCGCCCCAGCCGTTGTCCTCAGAAGAAATTCCGATTTCGCCCGAATTGGCTCCGTCTGGATCTCTGCAAACCGGATCTCCGCGAAACGTGGTCGCGAAACGGCGATTCTCTTGGGTCTCGGGAATCCTGACGACGGCAGCCTGCTTGATGCTGGGCCTGTTTTTCTCTGGGAGGCATTGGCAGACCAGGCCCGCATCGGTGAGCGGGATTTCTGCAGAGACCTCGCCAACGGGGAATGACAATCGGAAGGGGAATGAGCTCAATCCCGGTCTGGCACCGACGGAAGCCTCGCGTCCGACGGCAGTCCGTAAGCATGGCCCGCCGGTTTTGGTTGAGGCGACAAACGATTTGACCGAGGGATTGACGGTACCGGGATCAACTGTCGCACAGGTTAACCCATTGGGACAGGTTGAACCCCAATCGACAAACTCCCTTCAATCCAGCCAAACCATCGTGGCATTGATTGATGAAGAAATTCAATCCCGCTGGTCCGAACTGGGAATTGAGCCTTCTGAGCGAGCGGATGATGCCGAATGGATGCGTCGCGTTTATTTAGACATTGCTGGTCGTGTTCCGACCATTCGTGAAGCGGAAACCTTTCTCGGAAATCGGCGCGAACAGAAACGGGAAACGCTGATTGACGAACTGCTGAGTGATTCGGGTTATGTCCGGAACTTGACCACCAAATGGACGAACTTATTGATCGGCAGGTCGCCGAACTCGCGCGTGAATCGCGGGGCGTTAGAAAAATTTTTGCGACTCAGTTTTGCCGGGAATCGGCCTTGGAACGAGATTGTGTTCGAGTTGATTTCTGCCGAGGGGAGCAATGTCGAGAACGGTGCGACGAATTTTCTGATTGCCCATTTGAACAATGATGCAACTCCTGCCACGGCGGTGTGCTCGAGACTGTTTCTGGGTCGTCAGGTCCATTGCAATCAGTGCCACAACAACCCTTTTGACGACTCAAAGCAAGTTGCCTTTTGGGAGTTGAACAGTTTTTTCCAGCAAACCACCAGTGTGTCGCGACAGCGTCGTGATCCGGTGACCGGCCAGGTGCTGGGAAGCTTCACGGAATTGGTGACCCAGGATGCAGGGGGACCGACGTATTTTGAGACGCAATCCGGTCTGATGCGGGTCGCCTATCCGCGATTTAACCATCAGGATGTCGATCCTGGCGTGGAAACAAACCGCCGTCGTGAGCTGGCACGGTTGATGACGTCGGGTGAGCAGCCGCAGTTGGCAGCGGCGTTTGTGAATCGGATGTGGGAACATTTTTTTGGCATTGGATTCACACGGAGTGTGGACGACATGGGGCCACATTCTCCTGCCAGCCATCCCGAACTGCTGGGGGGACTTTCCGAACAATTTATTCAGAGTGGCTACGATATCAAGCAGCTGGTTCGCTGGATGTGTCGTTCACAAGCGTATCAACTGAGCAGTCGCATTTCGAAATCGAATGAACGGGATGACCCATCACAGAGTGATCTTCCGGCCTTCAGCCGAATGTCTGTGCGTACGATGACGGCCGAGCAAACATACGATTCTCTGTTGACTGCGACAAAAGCCCATCTGGTTGGTGCTGTTGACTGGACCGAAGCTGAGAAGAATCGGCAGCAATGGTTACAGCAGTTTGTGGTGACGTTTCAAACCGATGAGAACGACGAGTCGATGGCGTTTGAGGGGTCGATTGGAAACGCCTTATCGCTCATGAATGGCCCTTTGATTGAAAAAGCCCTCGAGACCTCGGCAGGAAGTTTTTTGGGCGAGGTTGTTCGACAGAAGGGGACTGAGGTGGAAAAGATCCGGTTACTCTGTCTGGCGACGCTGTCGCGATCACCCAGTCCGGCCGAGATCACCTCAATGAAAAAGCTCTTGCGTCCGGCCGTGCTATCCTCGCGTCAGGGCAAAGATCTTCTGGTCGAATCGTATCAGGATCTCTTCTGGGCACTGTTAAATTCCAACGAGTTCGCCTCAATTCATTAATGACCCGAGTTTTGCGGCTGGGGTCAGGTTGCTTGATTCGCCGATTTCAGTCGCCTCGGGATGAATTTTCTGGAGAATTTGCGCATACTGATATTGCATACGGACTGTCCATACTGATCAGGTCTACTAACGGGGTTGAGATGGAATCTTCTCGGTCAACGGCCTGTTCAGTCTCAGGGGCCTGACCGATTGTGACTCATTAGGCTCTGTGTTGACTTGCTCTGTGTTACTTAACAATAACGGTTTCGCTTCCTTTTTGGCACTTCCGGAGATCATCATGGATCATCGCCCAGATTTTTCGCATGGTAAAGAGTCGCAACTTTCGCGACGAGGATTTGTTCAATCGGTCAGCGTTGCCGCGGTGGCCGCGGCAACCGTCGCCCCTTCGCGGGGATTTGCGGACGAGACCGTCAAGCCCGTGCCAGAATCGCTGGTGACCAAGCTGTACAACACCCTTTCACCAGCCCAAAAAGAAGAGATTTGTTTTGACTGGGATCATAGAGATGATCGGGGCCTGCTGCGAATGCATGTCTCGAACAACTGGCAGATCACGGGTGACCATAAAATCGCCAGCGGATTCTATACGAAGGACCAGCAGGACATGATCGAGGCTCTGTTCTGGGGTCTCTACGCACCCGACTGGCACGATCGGATTAAAAAGCAGTTGCAGGACGATGCGGGGGGCTATGGCAAGGAACAGTCGATTGCGATTTTTGGTCAACCGGGGACAGGGAAGTTTGAGTTCGTGATGACGGGTCGTCACTTGACGATTCGCTGTGATGGGAACTGCGTTGACCACGTGGCATTCGGCGGGCCCATTTTTTATGGACATGCGGCATCAGGCTTTGATGAAGAGCCTGATCATCCCGGTAACGTTTACTGGTATCAGGCCCAGAAGGCGAACGGTTTGTTCAAGATGTTGGATGGAAAACAGCGTGAACAGGCGCTGGTCCAGCAGGCCCCACGGGAAAGTCAAGTTCACTTTGGTGGTCCGGATGGACGTCCGCAAGGGATCGTCATCAGTGATCTCTCTTCCGATCAGAAAGATCATGCACAGCAGGTACTGCAAGCATTGATCGAGCCATACCGGACTGCGGATCAGGAAGAGGTTCGCAAGTGCCTGAAAGCCCAGGGGGGACTGGAAAAATGCCGTCTGGCGTTCTACAAGTCCGGTGACCTTGGCAACGATGGGGTCTGGGACAATTGGCGTCTTGAAGGTCCCTCGTTCGTCTGGCACTACCGAGGGACACCACACGTTCACGTTTGGGTCAATATTGCCGACAATCCCTCGGTGGTCATTACAGCGAAAGGTTGAGACCCGATTCCCGATCGCTCGGGACGGGAATCGCTCAAAGCGGGGATCGCTTGAAATAGGGATTGCTTGAAACGGGGAAATGACAATCAACGGAACAGATCTCAAACCCTGCAGGGGTGGTCTCTTGCAGGGTCTGTTCGTTTCACTTGATCGCGGGAAAGTCTTGGGCGTGCTGAGCGGTACTGCCGGTGATCAGGCCACGAGAAGTGACTACTGAAGAGAAAGCGGATAACGATGTCGAAACCACTACGAATTCTGGTGATTGGTGCTCATCCGGACGACTGTGAATTAAAAGCAGGAGGTCTGACGGCGCTTTACCGGGCGGCCGGGCATCAGGTGAAATATGTCAGCGTCACGAATGGTGAGGCAGGGCATCAAACACGGCCCCCCGCAGAATTGATCGCGACCCGGCGATCTGAAGCGGATGAAGTCGCGGCACTGATGGGAATTGAGTATGACATTTTAGGGAATCGCGATGGTCGGCTGCTGCCAACACTCGACGCGCGGTTTGAGCTCATTGCATTGATTCGTCGTTTTCAACCCGACCTGATTTTGACACATCGACCGAATGACTATCACCCGGATCATCGGGCGACTTCGACATTGGTCTGTGATGCGGCGTACATGGTGATTGTCCCCCACATTGTCCCCGAGGTTCCGGCGCTGCGGGTCAATCCCGTGATCGCCTATCTCTCGGACCACTTTCAGCGTCCCGCTCCATTTCAGCCGACCGTGGTGATTGATGTAGAGCCGGTTCTGGAGCAAATCCTGGATCAAATGGTCTGCCACCGATCTCAATTTTTCGAGTGGCTTCCATATACCCTGGGCCAAGAGGCTTCGTTACCGCAGGATGCCGCGAGTCAACGCGCATATGCCAAGGACTTTTACTGTCGCTTTAATGGTCCCTTGGCGGATCGATTTCGGGATCAGATTATCAAGACTTATGGTGAAGTCGAGGGGAAAGCGATCCGTTGGATCGAAGCGTTTGAACCGTGTGAGTACGGGTCGCCGCTGACGGAGGAAGCACGAAAGCGATTATTCCCGATGATACCCGTTTAAAGAATCCCATCCGGACCATTTCCCTTCAATTCAGTGAGGATACGATGACAGACCATTTATTTTCTGTTCAGGATCGATGTGTGTTGGTGTCGGGCGGCAGTCGAGGCATCGGACGATCGCTGGCGGAAGGTTTTGCACAGCGCGGAGCGCGGGTGGTGATTACCGGACGGGACGCACAAACGCTGCAGCAGACGGCTCGCGAAATTTCGGTCGGCTCGCATCCCGTGGATTACGTCGTTTGTGACGTGGCCCAGTCGGCAGAGATTCCGGTGATGGTGGAATCGGTGATTGCCCGTCTGGGACGGATCGACTGTTTGCTGAATGTCGCGGGGGTCAACGTCCGCAAGCGGGTCGAGAATTATACGGTCGCCGAATTCGATGGGATTTTGAATATCAATCTCAAGGGGGCGTTCCTGGTAGCCCAGGCCGTTGGCCGGCAGATGATTGCACAAAAGAGCGGGGGTTCAATCATCAACGTCGATTCGCTGAATTCCTTTCGTCCGCTGAAAGGAGTTCAGCCGTATGCCATGAGCAAGGCGGCCATTTCGGCGATGACTCGGGGGATGGCGATGGAATGGGGCGAACATGGAATTCGGGTCAATTCGCTGGCGCCCGGATTTATTTTGACGGATCTCACCAAAAAACTTTGGTCTGATCCCACGATGCAGGCGTGGAACGATGCGAATTGTCCGTTGAAGCGGCTGGGTCAGCCAGAAGATATGATTGGGACGACCATTTTTCTTGCCAGTGATGCGGCTCAATTCCTCACCGGGCAGGTGATTTATGTCGACGGAGGGATCACCTGCGGCTTGCAGTGGCCGATTCCGCTCGAATGATCCGGCGGGAAATTTCTCGACGAATTTCTACGATCTGTGATTCGCTCAGGGGATGTGACCTCGATTCGCATTGACCACAGTTCCCTGTCGGTTAGGATTACCGTGCTGTCCTGTGGGTCGCACAAGACACGTTTGGCCTCCCTCACGGGATGAGCTGAACACTGCGGGGTTACCCCGCGGTCGCTGAGTTGTTCCTCAATCGAGCTGTGAAGAGCCGGCGACGGTAGACCTCTTACCGCCGCGGCTCTTCGCCACGGGATCGGTTGTGCGGCCCGCAGGTCAGTATTCGATTCGTAATCGATCCCGAACCGTTTTTTCCCTTTGCTCACAAAATGATCTGTTTTAAGAAAAAACAAGTCGACGGCTGACAACGCTTGTTTTTCAGGAAGTTGCTTCATGGGGCTTATCCGTTGGTTGCTGCATCGACTTGGATGGCGACCCGCCCCCCTCACCCGCTCGTTACCGACGGCTGGTCCGGTCCCCCCGGCACCAGCCACTCAGGCACCGCTGGATACTCCACCACTGGATACTCCACCACCGGCCCAGGCTTCGCCTGCTCCAGCCTCGCCTGTCGTGGCAGCTCCCATCGTGGCGTCACCCAACTCGGATTCCGGCCCCCACTCAATTCCGATTGCCCCCCCCGTCGCTGCTGAGGAACCGTCCCGAAAACGGCCGCGAATCTGGTCACGAACTTCCCGCATCCGGCTGGTTCCCACGCGACGAAAACAGCAGCGACAGGCGGCCCGTCGTCCTGCCATGTTGGTTGAAGAGACACAAGGTGCTGCCCCCTATCGCTATGCGCGCTATGGATCACGGACTGGTCATTATCTTGATCTGAGCCGTGATGGTGACGCCGTTCGCTTGCAGCGATTCGGGTTGCCGGAATTTCATACTCCTGAACAGCTTTCCCACTGGATCGGATTGCCGCTGAACCGCGTGGCCTGGCTGGTCCATCGTTTTTCCGGCGGTCGTCCTGAAATGGAAGAGCTGGCCCATTATCATTTTCGCTGGATCAAGAAACGACTTGGTGGCTGGCGGTTGATCGAGTCGCCCAAAACAACACTGAAGCTGGTGCAGACCAAAATTCTGCGTGAACTGCTCGACAAAGTTCCGGTCCACGCCGCATCGCATGGATTTGTCAAAGGCCGGTCAATCCTGACCAATGCGCGGGCCCATGTTGGGCAGTCGGTCGTGTTGAAATTTGACCTGACAAATTTTTACACGACCGTCAGCTTTGCCAGGGTCGTTGCCATCTTCCGCAGCTTGGGATATTCACGTGAGGTGGCAATCTGGCTGGGGCTACTGACCACCTCGGCCGTCCCCGGCAACCTCCGTTTTCAGGATCAAGGACCGTATGCCCTCGTTCCGTATTTGCGACGCCATTTACCGCAAGGCGCCCCGACCTCACCGGCACTGGCCAATCTTTCCGCGTTTGGACTGGATCTCCGCCTTACGGGATTGGCCCGTTCCTTTGGGGCTCATTACACCCGATATGCGGATGACCTCACCTTGTCTGGTCCCGAGGAACTGGGAAAGGCCTTGCGAACGTTGATTCCTCTGACTCAGCAAATTATCCGGCAAGAGAGGTTTGTACTGAACCCGGAAAAACGGCGTGTGCTTCGGTCACATCAGCGACAAACGGTCACGGGCGTCGTCGTCAATCAAAAAACCAATGTCTCGCGCGGGGACTTTGACCGTCTTAAGGCGATTCTCACCAATTGCGTGAAGCAGGGACCCTCAACACAAAATCAAAAACTGGTCGAGGACTTTTACCATCACCTTCAAGGTCGGATTGCACACGTCTCGATGCTGAATCCCTTGCGAGGCCAAAAACTGACCTTGCTGTTTCAGGCGATCGACTGGACCCGATAAGCTCGGAGGAAGTCGTTTACCGGGCCCGAATGAGAAATGATTCGGATCTGCTGCGGCGAAGATTCGATTGGTGAATTCGGAATGGTGGGGATCACCGGAATGATCGCTTACCTGAATGATTGCTCAATGGTGTGTCCTGCCATTCCCGACCAGTTCCCGCAGAAAATCGCTGAGACGACTCAGCACCTGATGAGGGATTTCATGGCTCCCTGTGAAAGGGAGAAAATCGACATCTGCCCCTGCATGACTGAGCATTTCTTTCAGCCACCCTGCAGCAGCGAAGGGTAAAATCAGATCGTTTGTTCCGTGTGACTGCAGGACCCGTAACCCCTTGTGGAGAGGAGCCCGTTTACGCCATACGTCTTCATTGAGCATCGTTCCGGACCAGATGATTAACCCGCCCGGGTTTTCATCCAGATGCAGGGTGACATCGGTGGCCAGCATCGCTCCTTGCGAGAATCCCCCCAGCACGAAATGACTGAGCGGAACGCCGGTTTGTTCGGACCACTGCCGAATCAACCCAGAAATCCGTTCTCGGGCGGTGGAAAGTTCGGGGGGGGCGTCGTTGCTCAGGTCACGAAAATTTCCCAGTGCAACGGCCATCTGCAACCGATGCATATCAATTGGCCACCAGGCTCGTCCCTCGGGCATTCCCAGCGACTCGAGGCTCAGCGGGGCTTCAGGGAACACGAACTGGACCGAGCCCGACAATTTGGGTTGGCGCAATAGCATTTGACCCAGCGGAACCAGATCTGTGCCGGGCGCTCCGAAACCATGGCACAACACCACGACCACGCGGGGCTGAACCCCCTCGTCGAGTTCGTCAGCAATATGACACTTTAGCCCGCTGATGACATGCGATTGTAATTTCATTGGTGATTCGTCCAGAGTTTTAATCGTTCACACAGCGCGGATGTCGCACCCGTATCAATTGCCGACTTGGCGAGTGGGACGGCAGCCTGAATGGATTCGGCTCGATTGGCCGCAAACAGGGCGGCAGCGGCATTGGCAACAACCATGTCATAGGCCGGCCCCTGTTCGCCACTGAGAACACGGCGAATGATCGCAGCACTTTGTGCCGCTCCGTTGACTCGTAATGCATCCACATGACATTCGGCGAGTCCCAGCATTTCCGCATTCCAGGTGTGACGATTCACACCTGCGGCAGAAACTTCAAAAACGGCGGTATCACCCCATAAACTGACTTCATCCAATTCGTTATTTCCACAAACGACCAGCGCCCGCTGGTTTCCCAGTTGGTGCAGGGCTTGTGCCAGCATTTCCGCGACGTTTGTCCGCGTCGCGCCAATGACTTGATACGTGGCCCCGGCGGGATTGGTGAGGGGGCCGAGTAAATTAAAAATGGTGCGAAAGCCGAGTTGCTTGCGTACTGGAGCCACATGTTTCATGGCCCCGTGGAGCAACGGAGCAAAGCAAAAGCCGATCCCCACTTCATCGATACAGCGACCAACCTGTTCGGCTGTGATCTGCAAATTGACTCCGAGCGTTTCGAGAACATCGGCGGACCCCGTGGTACTGGTTGCCCCACGATTTCCATGTTTGGCAACGGGTTGTCCTGCGGCAGCTGCGACCAGCGCCGCAGCCGTACTGATGTTAAAGGTGTGCAGCAGGTCGCCACCGGTACCGCAGGTGTCGAGAAGTCCTAAAGTTTGGCAACGAATCGGAGTCGCTCGTTCACGCATGGCCCGGGCAGCACCGACCAGTTCGCCAACCGATTCCCCGCGACAGCGCAATGCGGTCAGAAATGCGGCGATCTCAGCCTCTTGGCACTGGCCATCCATGATCGCTCCGACCGCTGATTTCATGATCTCGGCCGAGACACGGCGATCGTCCAGCAATTCGTTCAACGCGAGCTTGAGGGGGTCATTCATGGGTCTATTCGTGTTCCATTTGCGGTTTTCCAGGTCGGTGTCGCTTGAGCGCGGTCCCCGTGAATCCTGCGGCAAGCGAGTGTATCACGAGATGGTGACCCGGCGGGATCCCGGGGATCCCGGACAAAATGAGCCGACACCCTGATGATCAAGGGTGCCGGCTCATGACCATGACAAAGGCGAATCGTCATCAGACACTGATGTTGATTTCGTATCCCTTACGTTGTTCGCGGCCAATCCATTTGGCGGCATCTTTGTCATGAATGATCTGCTCGGTTTTAGGATCCCATTCGATCTTTTTTCCGAGTCGGATGGCAATGTTTGCCAAGTGACAGGTGGTCATGGCACGGTGATGCGAATAAACGTCGCTGACGGGGAGACCTCGATCCTTGACGCAATCGAAGAAGTTTTGCATGTGAGCATTTCTTCCCCCTTTGGGTTCTTTCCCTTTATAGAGTTCTCTCAAGAGAGACTCGGGGAGCGGATTGGAGGCCAGATCGTCCACGGGGGTACCGGTCAGCTTGGAGCGATTGACAAAAATTCGGCCTTCCGATCCCTCGATCAGAACTCCATTGTCTCCCTCGCTGGTGATCAACAGGTCGGCACCATTGGCGAACTTAGCCGTGACATCAAATTTCGTCGCGACGTTATAGCGATTCGAGATGGTCGGCATGCCGTTTTCAAAGGGGACAGGGTGTTCTGCAGTCCCTTCCACAGAAACCGGGCCGCTGCTATCCATCCCCAGTGCCCACATGCCAATATCGACATGATGAGCCCCCCAATCGGTCATTTTCCCCCCCGAGTATTCGTACCACCAGCGGAATTCATAATGGGTCCGTGATTCGGGATAGCTCTTATTGTTTCCAGAGGCACCCTGCAAATAAGGGGTCATCGGTGCCTGACCGAGCCACATGTCCCAGTTCAAATGGGCGGGGATATCTGCGACCGGAATCTCACCGCTGGTGGGGGCACCGTTAATGCCGCAGGTGACTTTGTTGATTTTCCCCAGTCGGCCACTGCGAGCAATTGCGACCGCCTTGAGGAATTGGTTTTGAACTTTTCCGTCGTTGGCGGACATTTCCGAGCGTTGCTGTGTCCCGACCTGAAAGACTCGCTTGGTCTCGTTCAGCACCTTGATGATCTGCTTTCCCTCGAGAATCGTCAGTGTGAGCGGTTTTTCGCAGTAAACATCCTTGCCTGCCTGCATCGCTTCAATGGCGATCTTGGAGTGCCAATGGTCGGTGGTGACGATGGTAACGACTTGAATGTCTTTTCGATCCAGTAATTTCCGATAGTCTTCGTACATGCCGATTTCGGCATCGTTTCCTTTTTTGCTCTGAATCCCTTTGACTCGATCGCGACCTTTTTCCATGTGTTGGCGGTCGACATCGCAGACCGCGACGCAATCGGAAAATTCCATCGCATTCGGGCCTACGGCGTTCCATCGATCGCCAGTCCCAATACAGCCCAGCACTGGGCGATCATTCACGCTCTGTCGGCCCAGGGCCAGGCTACTTGCCGAAGTAAACCAGTAGGGCATTGCGGCGCCGGCCAGCATGGCCGTCGAAGTCTGCAGAAATTCACGACGGTGCGAACGATGACTCATGGATGCGATCCTCGGACAAGTGTGACGAAGCAGGTCCAATACCAACCGCTGCACTCTATCAAGTCGATGAAACCAGGTAAAACCCGAGCCGATTTCGCCGGGTCGTCGAAATGGAGCCCGCTGGCATTTTGGTGAAGAAAATGGCGCGGATTACGAAAATGGCCCGGATTACAAACAGCATCCGGGCCAAGATCATTTTTCAGAGGAAATCAATCGAATCGGATCACGAGAGTTGGAAGACTTCCGTGTTCAGTACGAACGGAAAGACCCGCGCGGGTTCGCGAGGCGATCCAATTTTGTCCGAGTAGGAAATTTGTGCTGCCCGGTCAGCAGCAAACTGCAGGGTGGTAAATTCCAGTCCACAGTAGTACTCGGTACCGACTTCTGCAGCCACATCCGCAAAAACCTCTCCGGCAGAGGCGGCATGGCGGCGCACACCATGAATACTGTTTTCACGCACTTTTACCCCTGCCGCTGACAGCTTGACCAGTCCCTTGAGGAAGCGACCGACTGTGCAGTCGACACCCGTGGTGCGCAGCAGGCGTTCCCATTCTTCATGAGACTCCCAGTAAAAACCATGATTAAAATAGTCGAGAGCCAACAGGTAATGCCGATTTTCCGCCCAATTCGACGCCGTCAACATTTTGGGGGTCGGGGATTTCCGCTGGTAGCTGTGCCCCCGAGCATCGCGATAAGGATGGGGGGTATCTGTCCCGGGAACATAGGTGTAACTCGGAAGTTCGGTCGAGGGGAGCAGTCGAGGTGCAGCCTCAGTAGGGGGGGTAATCATCATTCGACTCCGCGACTCAGGAGCTTTGGGGGCTTGTCCCGATCGTAATTGCTTTTGAACGGCAGCCATAAAACAAAATCCCCTGTCAAATTGTGAAACAAATCTGGTGCAAACGTGATTTTCGCCACGCTGAGGTCGAAATCGGCCAACCGACTCAACACAAATCGCTTCAACAAAGAAACGTTACACCAAAGGTCAATCCCATACGACAAATCACTCATCAATCCGTGATCGATCCAAGCTTCCTTAGCGGGCCACAGGCTCGATGAATCAGTAACTTTCCGCAGTCCGTCAACCCATCTTGGACAATCATCTCTTGGGCAATCATCGAACCAGGGCGAACATCCATCGCTTCGGATTCAATGCCACCCAGTGATTCCATAAGATTCGCCGGAAGTCGATCAATCGGCTTGACACCCGAATCGAAAGTCAATGAACTCGTGGAGTAACAGAATAACCATTCCCTGACGAAAGTGGAGATGAATCCTTTTCGTTTTTCAAGAAGCGGGAGATATTTTTGACACGATGTCGTTAGGCTTTGTCTTGACGTTCAATTTGAACCGAATCAGCGCCTTATAATTGATCGCATGTCACTGGTGTTGCGTTATTTCACTGGAAGGAGATGTTGCTTGATCCGTGCAATCACCCCACGAAATCCTTGTTGCCGGGTCATGCCGAGTACGGGTGCGAGGCCTGAATTGGCGATGAGGTCATCGAGAACCGGCAGGATCTCGTCGACGGTTGCCCCCTCCAGTCCACAAACAATCAAAGCGACCAGTCCCCGTACCGTCGGCGATTTTTGTGGTACATCCGCCTCGAGATGAACCTTTCCCGCGACGACATCCACCCACAAGTGGACGGCTGTCTGGCATTCCTGGACTCGGCAGTTATCCGGAAATGGAGCGGTCCCCCTTCCCGGTGACAAATCGGGAAGCTCATTCGCAAACTCGACTAGCCAATGAAGTTTTTCGTCGGGTTGAAGTTCATCAAGCTCAGCAATGAAATCATAAATTTGCATAGGAAAACCGTTGTCTTGACGGGATGAGACCACTTAGACATCCGTAAAAAATCACGAAACACGTTGGATTCGGATTCACGCTGATGCCAAGGGGATTGTACGCCTCGGGGATCACTGAGACCAAGGAACTCTCTCGCGGATTCCTCGAGAGTTTCAACGCGAGGCCGGTGCGCTGAGGTCAGCCCTCTGATTGCTTGCCGGAATCATCCCCTCGGGTGCGGGGAATGCCAAATATTCCGGCTTTTCCCACGATTGCGATTAGTGCAATGATCATGGGAGTTCGAATGAAATCGCCTTTTCGGAAAAGCCATGCTTTGCGGACAAGGCTGCGCACTGCGGCAAAAACCGCCTTTCACCTCCCCGAATGACTGGTAGGAATCTGCCGAAATTGTCGATGAAGAACGGGCGGAAACCTCCGAGCTTGCCTGGGATCGATACCCGGTTTTACCAAGGGAGATTCGTCAGCCTCGATTCGAAAACAGTATGAAAACATCAGTTTATGGTTCCCGCGGTGCTTAAGGCTGAACTTGTGACGGTGAGCAATTTCGCAAATCGTTGATGGGAGACCTGAGTTTCGGATTGAATTTTGGGTATTGAGTGATTATTCATTTCATTGCGCAATCATACGTGAATTTGATTGGTCGCGACTCATTTTGGTAAAATGCTTCGGATTCTGGTAACCGTCCCCGGTCAAGAAAGGATTCGGATTATGCGTATGAATCAACAGCTGTTTTCTGGGATCAATCTGATGAAAAAGCTATTTTTTTCGTTTTTCTGCTTGTCGATGGTAGCGGTTGCGGATGCTGGCACGATCGTCGCACCGGTTGGTCTGCTGCCTGGAACGCAATTCCGGGTGATTTTTGTCACCGCAGGGAAAATGAATGCCACTTCCACAGACATTCAGGATTACGACAATTTTGTCAATTCCCAGGCGATGAACGCGATCTATGAAGGTCAGAAGGTGCATTTTTCTGCGCTCGTATCCCTTTCTTCGACTCCCGCCGGCCCCGTGATCGCGAATGCGAACAGCCACATCAACGATGGAATCAGTTCCGCTGCCGGCGTTTACATGGTCGACGGAACCAAGGTTGCCGACAATACCGGGACAACGAGTGGCGGGCTGTTTTCAGGAACGGTGATGGCAACCCCGCG
>Ga0114978_10001290_pt1 | contig 21080 bp, 15 predicted proteins | sample S_140212_EF_Meta_FD_87027 | JGI IMG/M metagenome (GOLD analysis project Ga0114978, IMG submission 87027) | Freshwater microbial communities from Lake Simoncouche, Canada to study carbon cycling - S_140212_EF_MetaG | ecosystem: Environmental > Aquatic > Freshwater > Lake | place: Lake...
CGCCGACGAGCATCAGCGGCGCCACCTCGCCGGCGCCCCGGGCCATCGCCAGGATGAGCCCCGTCATGATTCCCGGAAGGGCTCGGGGGAGGACGATCCGGCGGATCGTGCTCCCCCGGGCCCTTCCGGGAATCATGACGGGGCTCATCCTGGCGATGGCCCGGGGCGCCGGCGAGGTGGCGCCGCTGATGCTCGTCGGCGTGAAGAAGCTCGCCCTCGATCTCCCCATCGATGGGACGTTCCCCTACGTCCATCCGGAGCGGGAGTTCATGCATCTGGCCTATCTGATCTACGACGTCGGCTTCCAGAGCCCGAACAGCCAGGCAGCCAAGCCGATGGTGTTCACGATCACGTTCCTGCTCGTCGCGATCATCGCGCTGCTCAACGTGGCGGCGATCTGGATTCGCGGCCGGTTGCGACGCCGATACGTCTCCCAGCAGTTCTGAAGCCCGACGGGCGCCCCTCCGTTCCCCGCGAGTCTGCACGATGTCGACCTCACCCTCCCCCGCTGATCCCCGCCAGCCGCCCCCTTCGGCCGGGCCCGCCACCGACCGCCTCGCCGTGGTGGCCGCCGGTGGCCAGGTGGAGCCTGAGGTCCACGAGCGGGTGCGGCAGACGCCGGCCGTCCTCGAGATCGATCGATTCAATCTCTGGTACGGCACGAAGCAGGCGCTCCACTCGATCACGATGCCGATCCCGCACGGCAAGGTGACGGCGTTGATTGGCCCGAGTGGTTGCGGGAAGTCGACCCTCCTCCGCAGCGTCAACCGGCTCAACGACCTCGTGCCGAGCGTGCGGATCACAGGCGAGATGCGTCTCAATGGCGACCCGATCTACGACCAACGGATGGACGTCATCGAGCTCCGCAAGCGGATGGGGATGGTCTTCCAGCGCCCCAATCCGTTTCCGATGAGCATCTACGAGAACGTCGTCTATGCCCTGCGGATCGACGGTGAATCGAGGCGGCCCGTCCTCGATGAGGTCTGTGAGCGAAGCCTTCGCGGCGCCGCGTTGTGGGACGAGGTCAAGGATCGACTCAGCGAGAGCGCCCTGGGGCTTTCCGGGGGCCAGCAGCAGCGTCTGTGCATCGCGAGGGCCATCGCCGCCGAGCCGGAGGTGCTCCTCCTCGACGAGCCCTGTTCGGCGCTCGATCCGATCGCCACTGGCAAGGTCGAGGAGCTCATCCAGGAACTCCGCGGGCTCTACTCCGTGCTCATCGTCACCCACAACATGCAGCAGGCGAGCCGCTCGAGCGACTACACGGCCTTCATGTATCTCGGGCGGCTGATCGAATATGGCCCGACGACCGACATCTTCACAAAGCCTGTGCTCCGCGAGACCGAGGCCTACGTGACGGGGCGATTCGGCTGAGCCCTGCCTGACGCGCTTTCGGTATGACGACAATTCAACGGAGGCTCCCGGCGGGAGGCATCGATGACGCGGCACATCGACCGGCAGATCGGCAATCTCAAGGAGAAGATCCGCCGTGTCGGCACGGTCGTCGAGGAAGCGATCTCCAAATCGATCTCAGCGGTGATCAACCGCGACGTTCAACTCGCGCAGCGCGTCCTCGCGAGTGACGATGCGATCGACCGGATGGAGGTCGAGGTCGAGGAGGAATGCCTCAAGATCCTCGCCCTCTACCAGCCGGTGGCGGCCGATCTCCGCTTTGTCGTCGCCGTCCTCAAGATCAACAACGATCTCGAGCGGATGGGCGACCTGGCGAAGAACATCGCCAAACGCGTCGCCCAGCTCGAGGGGGCGGGGCCCGTCGACCTGCCACCGGAGATCCGCACGATGGCGATGCAGGCCGAGGAGATGGTGCGGGAATGCCTGGCGGCGGTGATCGATGCCGACCCGGTGTTGGCGCGGAGGATCCGCGAGCAGGATGACGTCGTCGACCAGGCCCGCCAGAAGGTCCGCAAGCGAATCCTCGCCGGCATCAAGGAGCATCCGGAGAACGTCGAGGTCCTCCTCCGCATCAACTCGATCACGAAGCACATCGAGCGGATCGCCGACATGGCAACGAATGTCGCCGAGGACGTGATCTACATGGTCGAGGGGGACATCGTCCGCCACCGGCCAGAGGAATGATCGGCCGCCGGCAGCCGTGGACTGGGCATCTGCGGCTGGCTTTTCCCGCCCGATGCTCCTCCGCACCGGGGAGCGTTGCAGGGGTCGATTGGCCGTGGATCCTGCCGGGCGGCCCCCGTTACCCGATCGACGAGGGGGCCAAACGGTCTTTTTTGCGGCACAAACGCCGGTGGGCGGCCACTCCTCTGGCGTGGTACGCTCTCCGCACTTGACCCCCGGGTCAACGCCCTCGCCATCCCGGCTCGACGCGTTTCCCGCCAGTCCACCATCCGACGGTTTCCGACCGTCGACAGCGTGAAGGGCCCGACATGCCGATGCGATCCCTCGTCGCCACCGTGCTTTGCGCTGCGTCCTCCCGTCAATCGGCGCGGGGCGCCGGAAACGCCAGGCGGGCGGGCGGAACGATTCTGCGTTGGCTGTGTCTGGGGGCGGCATTCGTCGTCGCTGGACCGGGCGTCGCCTCGGCCCAAGTGCTCCCCCCGCCGCTCCCTCCCGGCGTCACCGTCCCTCCGCCGGCCGGTGCCATCCCCGTCGGCCCTGCCGTCGGCGTCCCTGTGCCGATTGGTGTGCCCCAGCCTGTGGCCGCTCCGCCTGCCATCGGTGTGCCGCAGCCGTTTCCCCAGGCCCCGCTGGCCGTGCAGGCTCCCCTGGCCGTGCAGGCCCCTTCGGCCGCCGCTGTGATCCCTGGTCAGGATCCGGTCCTCGTCAACATCACCGGGCCGCTGGCCGCCAAGCTCGGTGAGAAGGTTTCGTTCGAGGTCGAATTGGTCAACCGATCGGGTCGGCCGCTCACGGGACTGCGGGTCGTCGATTACTTCGATCGGGGATTTCATCACGAGGCGTCGGCCAGCCCGATCGAGCAGCGTGGCACGATCGACATGGCCGCCGGAACCTCGCGCCGGTTGACGCTCGACTTCTTCACCGACGAACCGGGGCGGCAGTGTCATCGGGTAGAGATCCTCGACCAAGCGCATACCTTCATGGGCGGAGCCACCGAGTGCGTGCTCGTCACAGCGCCGGCGGCAGCGATAGCAGCGGCGCCTGCCGTCCCGGTGGCGCCTGCTCCGGTGCCGACGCCAGCCCTGCCGCCACCACTCCCGGTGCCGGTTGCCCCGGCACCGACGGCGTCCGTCATCGCCCCTGCTCCGGTGATCCCCGCGCCGGTGGCCGCGGTGATTCCTCCGGCCGCGGCGATTCCCGTCCGTCCCCCGATGACAGCGACGGCGCCCCCTGCCGCGCCGTCGTTCGAGCTCGACATGAGCGGCCCGCCGGAAATCCTCGAAGGGGCCGTGGGGGAATTCCAAGCCACGGTGCGAAACACCGGAAACGCACCAACCGGGCCGACGACGCTCGAGCTGACCTGGGATCCGATCTACACCCCTCTCGAAGGTTCCACCGGCCTCGTCCTCGGCACGAACACCGTCTCCTGGACGCTGCCGCCGATCGAGCCGCGGGGTGGAGTCACTCGACAGATCAATCTCTCCCCCAAGCTGCCTGCCAGCGCCCGTGGTGGGCAGGCCTCCCGGGCAAAGGTCAAGGCGATCCTCTCGCAGAGTTCCACCGGCGTGATGGTGGCCGACGAGTCCTTTGTCCTCATCCGCTCGACGGCTCCTCCGCTGCGGACGCCACGGGAGGCGGGGCTGCGGGTCTCCATCGCCGACTGTGACGATCCGGTCCAGGATGGGGGATCGACGCGGATCGTCTGCACGGTGACCAACGACGGCAGCGTCGATTCGGGCCGGCTGCGGCTGGTGGTGAATATCCCCAGTCAGGCCCGTATCGTCGGCGATCCAATTCCGCCGCGGGTGACGACCGAGGGGCAGACGCTGACCTTCGACGGGATCAATTCGATCCCCCCCGGGGGACACTCGACCTTCGAGGTCACCTACAAGCTCCCCGCCGGAGCGGGCACGCGCGCCACCTCCGTGGCGACGCTCTCCGGTGACGAACTCGAGGGGCGGGCCGAGTCGGAGTGCACGACGACCTTTCTCGGCCCCTGACGCACCAGCCGCGTCCGCCGCACGACCGGTGCGACCGCGGCAAACGGTGTCACCGCCCGTGCCCGGTGGGGCGCTCGATCCGGGGGCCGATGGAGAGACATTGGAGGCGCGTTGCTCCACCCTCTCCGCAGGCCCCGTTGACCATGATCGTCGTCACCGCCAATTGGGAGATCGGTGACGGCTCCCTGTGGCCGTCGCCGGCCGCCGGGATCATGGGACGATTCCGCGCAGAACTGACCAGGGCTGCTGTCCGTGCCGGTTGGCAAAGCGACGGCCGCTACGACCCCGTGCGGCGGGTCGATGTCGTCTTTGCCGGCGACACCTTCGACTGGCTCGCCTCGCGCGAATGGCTCGGGACGAGCCGACCTTGGCAGCTCGGCGGCAAAGCCCGGGCGATCCGCGAGCGGGTCATGGCGGGGACACTCCGGGCCGGACAGGCTGTCGTTCGAGGGATGCTCGCGATGATTCGCCACGGCGTCCATGTTTCCAGGGCCGACCGGCATGGCCGCCCTGTTCCCGGTGCCACGCTGTGCGTTCCGGTGGGGCTCTCGATGCTCGAGGGCAACCTTGACGCCGGCCTCAGCCGTGAGGCCTCCCGGACGTCGGCCGCACGGCCCGGGATCGGCGTGGGCGCGGCGTGGGATGGCCGCGGCGTCCGCGTCATCCACGGAGACGGCAGCGATCCGATCTGGATGGCAGACCGGGCCTCCGGGGTGGGCCCGAGCCTCGGGGAGAGCCTCCGCGTCGATCTCCTCGGCCGCTTCGCCGCCTCGGCCCCGATCGGGGCCATCGAGCCCGACGCACGGCGCCCGCTCCTTGCCCCCCTCCGGGCCGCCGATCCCCTCGGCCTTGCCGACGCGGTCGCGGCGTGGTGCACCGCCAGCGAGGACGCGGCGATGGCAGGCCGGGTGCATGACGAATGGCTGCGGAGCGTATCGGCCTGGCACCGCGCGGCCCGGGGCTCGGGCCTGACCGGAGCGGGCCCCTGGAACGAGGCGTCGTTCGATGTGGTCGACGCGCTCGCCGGCCGGCTGGCCGCGATCGACCGGCGCGCCGCAGCCGGGCGCCCCCCCTCGGGCTCCACCGATCTCCTCGCCGATCTCCTCGGGGGCTCCCCGCCGATCGCCGCGCCCGGGGCTGGCCGGGGTGTTCTCGTCCTCGGGCATGCGCCGGTCGACGCCTCCATCGCCTTCGGGACGAGCCGGTTGGTCGGGCTGGGGGCGAGGCGGGGATTGGATCATGACCGCGATCGCCCCCTTCCCGGCGTTCGGGAGATCTCGCCCCTTCCGACCACGCCTCGCTTCCCGGTCACGGCCGTGATCACTGAGCGTGGGGGGGGCACCGTGGCGGTCTCGTCCCTCGGCGACCCTGTGGCAGAATGGGCGGCGAATGCTCGTCAGCAGGGATCGTCGCCGGCGCGGGCCGATGCGGGGGCGTGGATCGTTGACGCAGCCTGAAAAGCCCGGTCTGCCGGTGGCCACGGGGATGAGGAACAACCATGTGCGATCTTCGCTTCGATGTCTCCCTCCACCCGCTTCCCGGCGGTGCGATCTCCGGCCCGCCGCTTGTCGATCCCCGTGGAACTTGGCCGACGATCGTGCCCCCGACCGACGCGGCCGGGATGACGATGACGAGTGACTTCGACGCGGCGCTCGAGCGTCTGGGCGCGCTCGAGCGGGCGTTCGTCGAGCCCGATGGATCGTTCGTGTGGGTGGGGCCGGGAGGGGAGGAACGCTGGCAGATCGACGGCAACGCGTACGAGCGCCACGGTCATGTCCTCGTCGTGGAGACGAAAGGAAGCTGCCCCGAGGACATTTTCGACCTCTTTCTCGCAGTTTGGGGCTGGCCGGGGCAGGCCTTGGCCGTGCAGTTGGTGCGCGCCGGCGTGTTTGTCGATGAGCCGACCTTCCGCCGTCACGCCGCGGCGCATGGTCTGCCCGGTTGAAGGCCCGATCCCCGTCACCCTCGCCGCTGGGCGGTCGGGTGGGGCAGACTCTGCGGGGGGAAAGGCCCCCGGGGGTGGCAGACTGTTCCGGCAGCGGACCGATTCCGCGCGGTGTCTCGCTGGTCTGCCGATACGACGAATGGGGGCGGAAACCCCGGTGGATCGTTCGTCACCTCGGTCGGAGTTTGCGGGCATGGAAATGAACATCGGCATGCGGGGCGGGAAGCGGTTCGGCCGCTGGCTGTGGATCGGCGTCAGCTGTCTGCCGACGGTGGCCATCCCCGGCATCGTGACGCTCCCGGGCACCACGCAAGCGCTCCTCAGGGCTGACGAACCGCTCGGCGTGGCAGCCTCCTACGGCGCGGGAGTCCACGCCTACTACGACGGCAACTATCAGACCGCCTACGACGCGTTGACCGCCGCCATCGAAGCCGGCACGCTCGATCCGCGGGCCTACTACTACCGCGGCTTGACGTCCATCAAGCTCGGCAAGATCGACGACGAGATCAACGGCGACTTCGCCGAGGGGGCCAGTCGCGAGACGATGGGCCGCGGCGGGATCTCGATCTCTCGGTCGCTGGAACGCGTTCAGGGGCGCGACCGCCAGCGTCTCGAAGCCTACCGGCAACGGGCCCGTGTCGCTGCCGTGCAGCGTGACGAGGCGGCGATCCGGCAACGGTACATCGGGGTCGAGGAAACCGCCCCCGACATCCTCCGCCGCCGCGTGCCCAACGCCGCGACGACGCCGGCCGAAGCGCTCAACGCGCCGGCCCCGAAGCCGCGTGGCCCGGCAACCCGTCCGGCCCCCAAGGCGAGCGATCTCCCCGCGACGCCGCGCAAGGCCCCCGTCGAACCGCCTGCCGAAGACGATCCGTTCTCGGCCCCGCCGTCCGGACGTGCCACTGACGACCCGTTCGGCGACGAACCGCTCCGCGATGACCGTCTCGATCAGCGTGACGAGCGGATGGAGGAGAGTGCCGCCGAAACCGACGACGGTTTCGACCAGCGCGACCGAACGAGGGAAGAGAGTGCGGCGGAACTCGACGATTCCTTCGACCAACGCGATGCCCAGCAGGAACGCGAAGCCGCCGGCGGGTTTTGAGGATCGCTCGTCAGAAGCCCTCCGTCGGCTTTTGACGCCGGGGCTGCGGCCGCCGCATCCCTGCAGCCGACCGGCGTCCATAGCGAGATCGTCGCTCAAACTGACAGGGGCTCATCGCCGTGAACTCTTCAGCGGCGCTTGTCGCCAGGATCGACGGTGAACTCGCCAAGGCGACGTTCGTCGACTCGCACTCGCACATCGATCCCCACGCCCCGTCGGCGCGAACGCTGGCCGACATTCTCGGCTACCACTACTACACCGAATTGGTGCATTCGGCCGGGACGCCCCGGGAAGCGATCGAGGGGCCGGGGCTCGACGAGGAGTCGAGGGTCGCGCGGATCGTTGCGGGGCTCACGCACCTCACCAACACCATCCAGCATGCCTGGCTGATGGAGATTGCCCGCGACCTGTTCGGCTTCGAGGGGGACGCGCTCACCCCCTCCAACTGGCCGGATCTCGCCCGGAGAGTACGGGAGCGTTCAGCCGATCCGGGCTGGACCGCCACGGTCCTGGCGAAGAGCCACATCGAGGCCGTCTTCCTCACCAACGACTTCGACGATCCCCTCCAAGGCTTCGACACCTCCCTCTGGGTGCCCTGCCTGCGCGTCGACGAACTCGTCTTCCATACCGGGAAGCCGGGCGTGCTCGAGCGGTTGGCTCGGACGTCGGGAGTGGAGCCTGGCGATATCGGGCGCCTCGGGCAGGCAGTCGCGGCGGTCGCCGATCGATTCGTGCGGAGCGGGGCGCGGGCGGCGGCGATCTCGCTCCCTCCCGACTTCCGTCCCCGCCCGGTCGATGACGCGGACGCCGGACGGGCGCTCTCAGCGGTCCTGCGAGATGGCCTCGCCGCTCCCACAGCGGACCGCTCGGCACTCTCGGCCCACCTCTTCTGGACCATCGCCGGCATCTGCCAGGATCGCCATCTCCCCTTCGATCTCATGATCGGGGTCCGCCGGGCCGTCTATCCCGGTGGGGTCCACCAGGGGCAGGATCTCCTCGACGGGCGGTTGTCGCTGGCCGACTACGCGCCGCTGTTCAATGCCTTTCCGAGGGTGCGTTTCCCGGTGTCGGTACTCTCCCGTCCGCTCAACCACGAACTTGTCAGCTTCGCGTGGATCTTTCCCAATGTCCTGCCGTTCGGCCATTGGTGGTATGCCAACACGCCGTCGACCATTCATTCCGACCTCGAGCAGCGGATCGAGGCGGTGCCGCGGACGAAACTCCTCGGTTACTACAGCGACATGTACAAGGCGGAGTTCGGGTATCCGAAGTTCGCGATGTACCGCCGAACCCTCGCCCGGGTGCTTGCCGATCGCTTCGTCGTCGAGCGTGGCTGGGGTGAGGAGCGGGCGGTCGACCTCGGGCTCGACCTCCTCGTCCGCAATCCACGGCGCGTCTTCTACGACTCCGATCCGAGCTGAAGCCCGGCGGCAAACAGCCAGCCCCAGCCAGCGATGAGGAGCACGCCACCGATCGGCACCACCGCGCCGAGGATCTTCAGGCCGGTGAAGGCGAGGATCGCCAGCAGCCCGCTGAAGATCAGCGTGCCTGACAGGAAGCAGGCCCCTGAGGCCCACAGCCGGCGACGACAGACGGCGGTCGCGGGGAGGGCGGAGGCGATCGCCACGACGAGCAGGACCAACGCGTGGAAGAGGCCGTAGCGGACGGCTGTTTCCCAGTTGGCAGCCTGGCCGTTGGTCTCGAAGTGGGCCTTGAGACCATGGGCCCCGAAAGCGCCGGCGGCGACGCCGATGCCGCCGAGGAGGGAGCCGGCGAGAAACCAGATGCGAGCCATGAAGGGGAGCCTGTAGACAGCGTGCAGGAGAGGCCGTCGGCCTTGGGGCGGCGAGCCGTCACAAGGCTCCCGCCGCGGTTACGGTCAGGGGCGGTTGACCCCGAGGAGTTTGTCTTCCTCCTCCTCCTGGATGATGATCCGCGGCGTGACCATGAGCATCAGACTGTCGGTCGTTCGCCCCATGCCGACGTTCTTGAAGAGCCGGTTGATGTAGGGGATCTTCGACAGGATCGGCACGCCGAACTCGTTGCGCCCTTCGCGGAGACGCTTGATGCCGCCGAGGAGCACCGTGCCGCCGTCGGGCACGCTCACCGTCGTCGTCACCGACGTCGTGATGTATTCCGGCTGCTGGATCGTCGTGCCGCTGGAGCGGACGGTCTGTTCGTTTGATGTCTTGGCGTTGAGGCCGAGCGAGGCCCCGAGCGGGTTTTGCCCCTGCTGGCCGACGCCGCCGTCGAGCCCCGACTTCTCGTCGGCACTCTTCGTCGAGGTCGAGCGGGAGCCCTCGAACTGGAACTCTTGAACCTTCCCGATCTGTGAGAACCGCGGGATGAGGGTGAGACGGACGAACCGCCGGTCGTTGGAGACGACGGCCTGAACGTTGACACTCGTTCCCTCGTTGAGGACCGTGATCACCGGTTGCTGGGCGGCGGCGAAGTCGCCGACGACCGGGATCACCGAGGTCACGAACGGCCTCGATACCGAGTCGTTGATGAAGGCGTTTTGGCCGTTGAAGAGCGTCACCTTCGGGGCCTGCATGACGTTCGAGCGGGTATTGCCCTGGGCGGCCTGGATGAGGAAGTAGGCCTCGATGTCGGAGAGGATCGCGAACCCGAACGTCGCCGCCGACGTCGTCGGATCGGGGAGGCCAGGCATCGAGGGCACCTGACCGCCTCCGAAGCTGTTCTGCCGGAAGGGGATCGAGTAGAAGTTCGAGACCGGCGCGCCGTTGAGCGTCTGGTTTTGGCCGACGTTCCCGATCCGGGCCACGCCCGGGTTTCCGGCGTTGTCGAGGCCGATCGTTTGCGACGGGCCGCCGGGGCTGGCGGGGATCCCGAGGGAGAAGGGCGATGTCGAACCACCGCCCGAGGTCGGGACGGCGGTCATGTTGAGCGGATCACGGACGTTTGACTGGATGTTGAAGTCGAAGTCGACGCCGATTCGCTCGAAGAACGTGTCGTTGAGACGGATGAAACGGACCTCGATCGCCACCTGGAGATCCTGGAGGCGACGGAGTTGCTGGAGGAGGTCGGCGATCTCGTCGTGCACCTCCTGCGTCTGGCTGACGACGATGCTGAGATTCGTCGGGAAGGGCTGGATCGCCCCTTGACCGCCGACCGTGTTCCATGTCTGCGGGGCGACGGTGTTTTGGATCAGGTCGATGAGCGACTGGAAGTCGGCCTGGGAACCACCGACCGCGGGACCACCGAGGAGGGGCACTCCCCCGGAGCTGCCGACCTGCGGGGCGTTGCCGCCGACGCCGGGGATCTGGGCGAGATTGTTGCCGTCGAGCGGGGTGTCGGTGCCGGCCCGGGCGAGCGCCCCGGGGGCGGGGCCGGTCTGGACGGAAAGGTTGGAGAGCGTCGAGAGCCGCGAGTAGCCGCCGTTGATCGCGCCGTCGAGTCCGGTGTCGTCGGAGACGAAGTTCGGAATCGGGATGACGAGATCCGCGACTTGATAGGAGACGCTGAAGACCTGCCCTTTCATGAGCCGCGGGCTCGTGACTTTGAGCACTTCGTCCCTGACGCAGTAGTCGAGGTGGAGAGGCTCCAAGAGGAGCTTGAGAGCGCTCTTGAGCGTGATCTTTTGTTCCAGCGAGATGGTGACGGGCGTGTCGCTCCTCACTCCCTCCGACTCCATCCCGACCATGTCGAGATGGATCGGCACCTCAGCCTGCTTGGCGAGAGAATCGAGGACGGCCGCGAGGGGCTCTCCACGGTGGACGGCGACGACCTGGGCGGAGAGCTTCTTGTGGATCGCGGCCTCGGCCGGCGAAGCGCGTCCGCGTCCCTCACCCTCGAGGCGGTTGCGGTTTTTGGTCAGATCCTCCCAATCCTTCGTGGCTGGAAACTCGATCGGCCCGACGAACGGAGTGCTCGAGCGGTCGACGTCGACCATCGCCTCGATGAAGCCGTCCTCCTTGTCGCCGGCGATCGACTTTTGCGTGTCGAGGCGGCGGATCATCCGGCTCTGGGAGAGGAGTTGGCGGACGACAGGATTGTCGGGGGAGAGCTGGGCGGCTTTCTTTGCCAGTGCCTCGGCCTCGGCGTAGCGGCGCTCGTCGATCATCGTGTTGTATTCGTCCACGATCATCGCCAGACGCTGGTCGACCTCGACCTTCTTGGCCCGCTCGCGATTGATCTTCGACTCGATCTCGGCGTTCTTCTTGTCGAGGGCGATCTCGGAGGAACGCTTGCCGGTCATCTCCTCGATCTCGCGACGGGCGCGATCGATGCGCTTCGTGAGTTGGGTGCGGGTCTCGGTGGGGATGTCGGCGGCAGCCACATCGGCGGCAGCGGTATCGAGGAGCTCGAGGGCCTCCGCAGCCGATCGCTGGGCCGCCCGGCGGGCTTCGAGTTGGCGGGCTGCGACCTCGGCCGAGAGGCGGGCGACGATCAGATCGCGGGGGAGGTTGGCCTGACCAGCGGGAGCAGCCTGAGCCTCAACGGGTGTCGGAGTTTGACGCTGAGCCGCCGAACGACTCAGCGCTTCTTCGATGACGCGGCGGGCATCGGCGGCGCTGGCGCTGCCAGTCTGCTCCTCGGCAGCGGCGACGTCTGCGGCGGGAACGGGAAGCGCTTCCACGGCATCGTCGGCGACGAGAGCCCCGGGGGCGGCAAGGACCGTCAGGGACACCCCCGCCAGCCAGGCCCAGCCGGAGGCCGGGGCTTGGGTACGGACCGACTGCGAGCTCGACGTTGGCCGACCGGTGCCGGCTGCAGCGTGGATGTGGCGAAAGCGTGCCATGGACATGATCCCCGTGGATGGGAGAACCGTGAGGGCGGGATAGGTACCGGCCCCGGGGGGAACGGGTCAAGGGCATCCATCGCCGCGAAAACCGAGGTTTTCGGCCCCTGAGCCCCGGCCCATGCCGCGATCACGGCGGGAATTCGTGGGATTCGTGCGCCTGCGAGCCCTCGCCTGCCGCCCTCGAGGAGGGGGCGATTTCTTTCGGATTCCCAGCCGGGATCGTCAGCCGGTGCCGGTTTTCGGTCGTTCGAGGGCCCGCTCGAGCGTGTCGAGGAGCTGGTCGACGCGGAACGGCTTGAAGAGGACGAGGTTGATCCCCGCCTGCCGGGCTTTGACGATCGAATGCCCCGGGTCGTAGCCGAAGCCGGTCATGAGGACCAGCGGCACGTCGACGAGGATCTCGCTGAGGCGGAGAAAGAGCTGGTAGCCCGACATGTCGGGGAGCCGGATGTCGGAGAGGATCACGTCGTAATCCTCGTCTCCGGCGGCCCGCACCATCGAGGCGGCTTCGGCGCCGTCGCGGGCTGTCTCCACGATGCTACCGTTGCGCTCGAGGAGGCAGTGGGCGGCCGCGCGGACCTGTTCGTCGGCGTCGACGACGAGGATCCGCTTGCCGGTCAACGCCCGCCGCCGCTCGCCGCGGCGATGCTGGGCGTGGGCCGTGCTCGGCGTCATCTTTTCTCCCACCTTTTGGATCGCCTGCTTGATGTCACGGGCGTTGCGGAGGATCCGCTGGAGCCGCTCCACGACATCAGCATCGTGGCCGATGTAGCGTTCCATGACGTTGACAGCGTCATTGAGAATGTCGTCGATCGGCAGGGCGACTGCCCCGTGGATCGCCTCGACGCTCTCGGCCGTGGTGGAGGCCTTTTCGGCGACGAGGAGCTCGAGGGTGTTGAGGGCGGCAGCGACGTCCCGGGAGAAGATCTCGAGAAACTGCATGTCCGTGTGGGAGAAGCCCCCCGGCTCGGGGCTTTCGACGTTGAACGTCCCGATCACGTGCTCATGGAGCATGAGCGGCACGGTGAGCGAGCTTTTTGCCCCCTTGCACCCTTCGAGATAGCGGGGGTCTTTCGTCGTGTCGTTGCAGAAATAGCTTCGTCCCGTGGCGGCGACATACCCGGTCACCCCGTTGTGCTCCGTGCGGGCGAAGAGGATCCGGGCCTCTGCCTCCGGTTGCATTCCCTCGGCAAGGAGCGGTTCGAGCCGGCCGGTCTTGCGATCGAGGAGGCGGATTTCGACCACGTCAAACAGGAGAAGATCCCGCGAATAATGGAGAATGTTGCTCTTGAGGAGGTCGATCCGCTCCTCGATCGTCATGTCGGCAAGTTCGGCCGGCGACAGATCGGCCAGTTTCTGGCCGGCCTGATGGATGGCGGCCCGCTTTTGCTGCTCGAGGATCGTGTGGGTGACGTCTCGGATGCTGACGACGACATGGTCGGCGGCCGGCCAGTCGGTCGCGGCGGAGGACTCGGTGGCGAGGAGCGGAGCGGCATTGAGGTGGAGGTAGCGGTTGTCGGCGGTCCGCAGCGTCGCGCCGGAGATCCGCCCCGACGCGAGGGCGGCGTGGAATGGGCTGAACTCCGGGCCGAGTATCTCCGGATGGCCGAGGGCGGTAAGGAAGCCGACCCCGCAGACTTCCTCCCGGCCGCACCACTGCCGGAAGCGGGCATTGGCCCAACGGATCGTGTCGCCGGCATCGAGGAGGACGACGCCATCGGGAACGTTTTCGGGGATCCGTTGCGCCCGCACCGACGCCACGAGCGGCCCGTCCGCTGACACGAGCCCCCCGGTGAGGATCACGCCGGCGACCCGGGGGCCGCGGCCGATGCGGGCGACGGCCGCCGCCAAGCCGTCGATCGCTTCGAGCGGGGCTCCGGCCACGAGGGGCTGGGCTTCCGGGAAATCGTGAGGCGTCTGGGCCGCATCGCCTAGGGCGGGGCGCCCACCGGGGTCGCTTGGGGCGGGGGGGATCGGGGCCCCTTCCGCATCGCGGACGACGAGATAGCTGGGTGAGTCAGGCACCAACGGCCCTCCCTGGGGGCGATCCCGATCCGCACGAGAAGTATAAAATTCGTCGTGGCGGCCGCCAAATCACATTGAGCGTTGCCGCCCAACTCCACAAATCTATACTCCCAACGGCATCCCTTCCTCCGTTTGGAGAAGCCGCGCGTGACCCTGCCGTCGTTTGTTTCCCGCCATCAGTTCCTCATCTACCGGCTGTTCTCCCTCTCGGGTCTGATCCCGGTCGGTGCCTTCCTGGTCGTCCATCTGCTCACCAATGCCTCGGTGCTGGGGGGGGCTGCGTCCTTCCAGTCGCGGGTCGACATGATCCATTCCCTCGGGCCGCTCCTGATCCCGGTGGAGTTTGCGTTCATCTTCCTGCCGATGCTGTTCCACGCCGCGGTCGGATTCGCGATCATCGCCGGTGGGCTCCCCAACGTCGGCTCCTATCCCTACATGGGGAACGTCCGCTACACGCTCCAGCGGGCGACGGGGATGATCGCCTTCGCCTTCATCCTCTGGCACATCATCCAACTCCACTGGTTGGGGGCCCCGCTCGGCGGCGGCCGCTTTGATCCCCACCATGCCACGAGTTCGGCGGCGACCGTCATTGCCCCGCTCGGGGTGTCGTTGCTCTACGCGATCGGCGTTCTTTCGGCGGTCTTCCACCTCTCCAACGGTCTGTGGACGATCGGCATCACCTGGGGCCTGTGGACCAGCCCCGCAGCGATGCAGCGGGCGAATGTCATCAGCATCATCGTGGGGGTCGTGCTTGCCGCGGCCGGGCTCGGGGCCATCGGTGGCCTCCGGTCGACCGATGTGGCCGCGGCCCGGCAGGTCGAGACCCGCATGGAAGACTTCAAGCGGATGATGGAGGGGCAGGCCCCTGACGCCGCCGCCGGTGGGCATGGAGCCGCCGGATCAACGGCCACCGTTCCCGCCGCCGACGCCATCGATCTCCGCGGTCCCTCCGAACCTTCGGCCCTCGTCATCCCCACCCCGACCACGTCCTCCAGCCCACCAGGAAACTGACACACCATGGCACAGCCCCGCGTCCTCGTCGTCGGCGGCGGTCTTGCCGGGCTCGCGGCCTCGATGCGCTTGGCCGAGCTCGGAGTCGATGTCGACCTCATGAGCCTCGTGCCGGTTAAGCGGTCGCACAGCGTTTGTGCCCAGGGGGGCATCAACAGCGTCAACGCACTCACCCGCCAGCAGGGGGACAACGAGTGGAAGCACCTTGACGACACCGTTTACGGCGGTGACTTCCTTCAGCACCAGCCGCCGGTCAAGGAGATGGCCGACTGGGGCCCACGGATCATCGATCTCATGGATCGGCTCGGCGTGCCGTTCAATCGCACGCCGGAGGGATTCCGCGATCAGCGTCGCTTCGGCGGAACGCTCTACAAGCGGACGGCCTTTGCCGGCGCCACGACCGGCCAGCAACTCCTCTACGCCCTCGATGAGCAGGTGCGGCGGTTTGAGGTCGAGGGAAAGATCCGCAAGTACGAGTTCTGGGACTTCCTCTCCCCCGTCGTCGACGACTCCGGTCGGTGCCGCGGGGCGGTCTGTCAGGACATGGTTTCGATGCAGTTTCGCTCGTTTGCCGCCGACGCGGTGATCCTCGCCACGGGCGGCTGCGGGCTCGTCTACGGTCGCTCGACGATGTCGATGGTCTGCACCGGCAGCGCGGTCAGCCGCGTCTATCAGGCCGGGGCGGCCTACGGAAACGGCGAGTTCATCCAGGTGCATCCCACGGCCATCCCCGGCGCCGACAAGCTGCGGCTGATGAGCGAGAGTGCCCGCGGTGAGGGGGGCAGAGTGTGGGTGCCAAGGACCCCGCAGGACACTCGCGATCCGCGGACGATCCCCGAGGCGGAGCGCTTCTACTTCCTCGAGGAACGCTACCCGAAGTACATGAACCTCGTTCCCCGCGACATTGCCACGCGGGAGATTTTCGACATCTGCACCACCGATGGCCTGTCGGTCGAGAAGGATCGACTCTGCGTCTATCTCGACCTGACGCACATCCCCAAGGAGACGCTCGACCGCAAGCTGGGCGGGATCCTCGACATCTACGAGAAGTTCCAGGGGGTCGATCCGCGGACGGCCCCGATGAAGATCTTCCCGGCGGTCCACTACTCGATGGGAGGGCTGTGGGTCGATTACGAGAGGAGCCCCACAGGGGGAATGCTCGAGGGCTCGCCGCGGAACCAGCAGACGAGTCTCCCCGGCCTCTACGCCATCGGCGAATGCGACTACCAGTACCACGGCGCCAACCGGCTCGGGGCCAACTCGCTCCTCTCCTGCATCTTCAGCGGGCTGTTTTGTGCCGCCGGGGTCCAAGCGTCGGCCGGGGCGAAGCGGGCCCCAGCTGCCGAGTCGCTTTACGCGGCGGCCCTGCGGCGCGAGGAGGAGCGGCACGAGGCCCTGATCCAGCGTCGCGGCGGGGGTGAAAACCCCTACGGCATCCATCACGAACTCGGCGATCTGATGACTCGCGTCGCGACGGTCGTGCGCCGCAACGACCAACTCGCCCCCGCCTATGAAGAGGTGTGTGCCCTCGAGGAGCGGTGGCGGCGGTGTTCACTCTCCGACACCGGCAACTGGACCAACCAAAACGTCGTGTTTACGAAGTCGCTCGGCGACATGTTTCCGCTGGCCAAGCTCATCATCAAGGGAGCCCTCCTCCGCGACGAGTGTCGGGGAGCCCACTACAAGCCCGATTTCGAGATGCCGGGGATTGCCGCGACCGACCCTGAGGGGAAGCGTCGCGAGGCCGAGGAATGGTGCGACCGCTTCGAGGCCAATACGAACAAGTGGCTCAAGTCGACGATCGCAAACCACGGTGCCGACGGACATCCGCAGATCACCTACGAGGATATCGACACCTCACTCATTCCTCCCCGTCCGCGGCTCTATGGCCTGGTTGGCGGCGGGGTGATCGAGGAGGTGTGGAGGGAACGCCTGCGTGCCCGAGAAGTCAACGGCGGGCAGGCGGCGACGCGGGAAGTTGGGGTCGGGGCCCAGTCCTGACTGTTGGCCGGTAGGTGGACGTGACAAACCACACACGGAGTCAAGCGACATGATCATGAAGACCGACGACCATGGCGGTTCGACCGCCGCCCGCACGATCCCGGTCCGGGTGCTCCGTCAGGACGCCCCCGGCCAGGAGAGCTACTGGGAGCGTCATGACGTTCCCTGGGAGCCGAACATGAACGTGATCAGCGTCCTCCAAAAGGTTGCCGCGATAGCGCGTTCGCAGGATGGTCGCCCGGTGGCCCCCGTGGCCTGGGATTGCAATTGCCTCGAGGAGGTGTGCGGTTCCTGCACGATGCTCATCAACGGGCGGACACGGATGGCCTGTTCGGCCCTTGTCGATCGGCTCCTCGAAGAGCATCCCGACGGCATTGAATTGCGCCCGATGTCGAAGTTCCCGGTCGTTCGAGACCTCGTCGTCGACCGTCGGCGTCTCTTCCACTCGCTCCAGCGTGTCAAGGCGTGGGTGCCTGTCGATGACTCCTTCGACCACGGCCCCGGGCCGCGGATCTCTCCGGAGGAGCAGGAAGAGGCCTACCCGCTCGCGGAGTGCATGAGCTGCGGGTGCTGTCTCGAGGCCTGTCCCCAATTCACGCGGATCGAGACCCCCAAACGCGAAGGGGAGACCGACGAGCAACTCGCGGCCCGACGGACCGCCGCGTTCGACCAGGGCTTTATCGGCGCTCACGCCGTCAGTCAGGCTGTGCTGTTCAACAAGCATCCCACCGGCAAGATGATCGCCGACGAGCGGATGGCCGCGCTGACGGGCCCTGGGGGCATCCAGATGTGCGGCAACGCCCAGAATTGCGTCGCCGTCTGCCCGAAGCACATTCCGCTGACGCGTTCGATCGCCCGGGCCGGACGGTCGGCGACCCTGTGGGCCCTGAAGAAACTCTTTGATCGTTGAACAGATCGTGGAACGGGGCCTGAAGAGCGGAAGAAACCGCGAAACAAGGCCTCTGGCGAGGACGTCAGACAACGCCTCAGCCGGAGCGACGATTGCCTGACCCCGCCAATCGTGGTAGTTTCCACGGACGGATGATCCCTCCGGGGCCGGTTCGGCTGTGGGGAGGGGCGCCGTGAGCGGTTCAGGACAGAACCAGGAAGGACTACGAGTGGCTTTGGAATCCGGCCGCGGGGCCCGTGACGACCGGCGTTCCAGGGATTGGTCGCCCGAAGAGTGGGCTGCCCAAAGCTGCGGAAGCCCGGCTACCGCCAATTCCGACGGGATCAATCCTGTCGCCTCGCAGGCCGCAGCCATTGCGGGTGACTTCGCGAAACTCGGCCTTGCACCGGCCACGCTCGCTGCCGTCGATCGCGCCGGCTATACGGTTCCTACTCCTGTCCAGGCGGGGCTCATCCCGCGGGCCCTGAAGGGGATCGACGTCCTTGGACAGGCCCGCACCGGAACCGGCAAGACGTGTGCGTTCGTCCTCCCGATTCTCGAGCGGGTGTCGCTGCCTTCGGAGCGCGGGGGCATCGGGCCGCGGGCCCTGGTCCTCGTCCCGACGCGCGAGCTTGCCGTTCAGGTTCGGGATGAGTTCGAGAAACTCGCCCACGGTTCGAAGATTCACTGCGTGGCCGTCTACGGCGGCAAGCCGATCCGCGCGCAGATCGACAAGCTCGCCAAAAATCCGGCTGTTGTTGTCGGCACCCCCGGGCGCGTCCTCGACCACATGAGTCGGGGGACGATCGAGTTCTCCGGCTTGGAGATCGTGACGCTCGACGAAGCCGACCGGATGCTCGACATCGGATTCCGCCCGGACATCGAGAAGATTCTCCGCCGCTGTCCTGACAGCCGTCAGACGCTTCTCCTCTCGGCGACCGTTCCGCCGCCGGTGGCCAAACTCGCCACCCGCTACATGCGCGATCCGGAGATCCTCGATTTCTCCACCGGGGAGATCGCGGTCGAGACGATCGAGCAGTTTTATTTCACCGTCGATCCGACGCGGAAGTTCGACCTCCTCGAGCGGCTCCTCGAGCGCGAACAGCCGCGCCAGGCGATCATTTTCTGTCGCACGAAGCGCGGCACCGACAAGGTGTTTGAGCGGCTCTCCCGGCACCGAGCCCGGAAGGGCGGCGAGGAAGAGGTCGGCTGTATCCACGGTGACCTCGCCCAAAATGTCCGCGATCGCGTCATGAAGCAGTTTCGCGAGGGGGCGGTGAAGGTCCTCGTCGCCACCGACGTCGTCGGCCGCGGCATCGACGTCACCGCCCTGTCGCACATCATCAACTACGACATCCCCGAGTTCTGCGACGATTACGTTCACCGTGTCGGACGCACCGGGCGGATGGGACGTGAGGGTTTGGCCTACACGTTTGTTGCCCCGGACGAGGGGCCGCAGTTGACCCGCATCGAGATGCGGATTGAGAAGCTCCTCCACCGCGACGAGATCCCAGGTTTCGAGGCTTTCGACCGGCGTGCCAAGGCGGCCCCGATCCAGCAGACGGGTCCCGGTGGCGCTTTTATCGCCGCCGAGGGGCAGCCAGCCGCCCCGCCGCCCGAGCCCGAGGCGCCCAAAAAGCCGTCGTCTGCAGCGCTCCTCGGCAAGGGTCGCGGTCCGAAGCGTCATCGTCGGGCCCTCTGAGCCCTCCGCACCGTCGCCCAAGACCGACCGGAGTTGCCAACAATGGCCCGCTCGACTGCAGGTGAACCACCGGGGGGCGGTCGGAAACGTGTTGTCCCCCGCTCTCCTCGTGCGGTGAAGCAGCGTCTCGAGAGCCTCGCCGATGCCGGGGTGCTCGATCTCCCCCGCGCGAAGCCCGGCCTCGATGACCCCGAGGAGATGCCGACGGCTGACGCGGCGGTGCTGCCTGCCCAAGCGATGCCCCCAGCCTCCGTGGCACCGAAAGCCCCGGCGAAGCGAGGGGCAAAAGTGTCGGACGCCGCCAACCGGCTCTCATCGCTCGAGATCCTCCGCACGGAAGTGGCCGGTTGCCGGGCCTGCGTCCATCTCGCCGAGGCCCGGACGAATACCGTCTTCGGGAGCGGCAATCCTGCTGCCCGACTCTGTTTCCTCGGCGAGGCTCCCGGGGCCGATGAGGATGCCTCGGGGGAGCCGTTCGTGGGCCGGGCCGGGCAACTGCTCACGAAAATCATCGAGGCGTGCACGCTCACCCGGGACGAGGTCTACATCTTCTTTGTTCTCAAGTCGCCGCCCACCGAGAACCGTCGGCCGGAGCCGGAGGAGGTGGCCAACTGCCGGGGCTATTTCGAGCGGCAGATCGAGGCGATCCGACCGGAGTTCATTTGTTGTCTCGGGACGTCGGCCGCCCAATCGCTTCTCCGCACCGACGAGACGATCGGAAAACTCCGGGGCCGCTGGTTTGAATATGGCCCGGCGACGGTGATCTGCACCTACCACCCCTCCTACCTGTTGCGAAACCCCGCCGCGAAGCGCGATGTTTGGGACGACATGCAGCATCTCATGGCCCGGATGGGGATCGAGATGCCCCAAAAAGGCCCCGGCGGCTGATTTCTGTCTTTCTCCCGCTTTTCGGTGTTGATGTCGCGGGGGTGACGGATCGGCTCAAGATGCCGGTCGTGCCGGTCCGATGGAATGGGTGGGTCTTGGGGGGGGAACAGCCGCTGCTGGCTGTCGTCGACGGGGTTCGGGCCGGCTCGAGGGCACCGTCCGTCGGTCGCGATGTCGCCTGGGGAGGCGACGTCGCGACGATCTTTAGCCGCCGGTCGGCGTTGCCATCCGGTCGGATCAAATGCCACCGGGCCGAACAGGGGGAAAGCATGGATGCGAGAAACTCCACCACCAGCCGTGGCGGGCGAGGAATGAGGCTCGCGGTGATGGCGGTGGGCCTCTTGGCCACCGGCTGCACGATGTGCCCCGACCCCTTCGACTACGCCGGGCCGGTGCCCAATGGCGCGGTGGCTCAAAATGACTTTGCAGCCCGAAGCAACGGCATCCTTCCGGTCCGGGCCATACCACTCCCCTGGCCCCCGATCGTCCAAGCGTCTCCCCAGCAGCCGACGCCCGCGGATGACCCCACGGCGGCGGAACCGGCGCTGATCGCCACCGCCCCGGATCTCTCCCCTGTCGGTGAAGCGGAGATCGTGCCGGTCCTCGGAGCGTCGCTGACGACACCGGTGGAGCCTGGGGACGAGTCGACCACGGACCC
>Ga0114978_10001291_pt1 | contig 21069 bp, 15 predicted proteins | sample S_140212_EF_Meta_FD_87027 | JGI IMG/M metagenome (GOLD analysis project Ga0114978, IMG submission 87027) | Freshwater microbial communities from Lake Simoncouche, Canada to study carbon cycling - S_140212_EF_MetaG | ecosystem: Environmental > Aquatic > Freshwater > Lake | place: Lake...
ATGGGTAAGTCGTTGGAAAAGACTTGGAATCGCGGACGCTACTGGGCAGCCACGATCATCCTGTGCGCTCTGCTGATTTTCTCGGCCGTGCTCGTGTTTGGCAGCTCGGTGATGGCCGATCAGCTTTCCGATGACCTTCACATGCCGGAGTACCTAGGCGTCTGGGTACTGCCTATCGCCCAGCTAGTGACCGCAGCCATCATCTTGTGGCGAAAGTTTCCCACACTGAGAGTATTTGCCTACGCCTGGGCGCTCTTCTATTTTGCTCTTGAGTTGATGCTGCTCATTAACGTGCAGGATTACGCCTTGGCTGCATTCTCTGGCTTCAAAATCGTGGTGTGGGCATTTGCCTTCCATTGGGATCGCAACCGAATCTCGAACGCCCTTCCTAAGTCAGCCAAGAACGAAACCCCAGTACCCGCTTGATCGGTGCTGAGATGAACTAAGTGTGTCACTGCTCAGATCGCCTTTGCTGACTCTGTGATCTTTTCGGACACCAAAAATTCACAGAAAAACTAGAGAAAATGCTTCATAAAAGAGTTCAGTAGTGCTACCTTATTTCTTGCTTGCACTCAAAAAATTTGTTGATTCATCCGACCGTAATCGTTCTAAACCTAGTAGGAGTACTCATGTCAACGTCATCTCACTCTTCATACAACAAGGTGCTCTACTGGATTCCCACCATCTTCTTATGCGCTGGGATGATCGGGTCAACGATCGTGTGGTTCACCGTTACCGGCCCGCCGGAAATTCTCAAGATCGCCGAATCAATGAAGGCGCCGAACACCTGGGCTTTCTATGCGCTGCCGTTTGGCCAGTTCATTGCCGCAATCATCATTCTCAACCGAAAGATGCCCGCGGCGCGAACCTTCGCCTACTCATTTGCGATGTTCTATAATGGTGGGTTGATGATCCTGCTGCTCAACTCGGATAGTGTTTCTGGAGCAGCCATAGAGTTCGGCAAGATCGCGGTCGCGGTATGGGCCTACGTCGCCGATCGCAACCGAATTGCGAAGAGCGCGCCGCAGGTAGTCACCAGCGGAGCCTCAGCCCCCGCCTGATCTGCCCCGAGATCTGCTGCTCAAGTTAAAAGTGTGGTCAACGTTGTTTACAGTCGCATTGGAATTCGAGCATAGAGAATTCTCTCTAAATAAATAGAGAAGAATCTATTTATTATGGTTGTTTGGTGCTAGTTTGCCTGAATGGCTGGCATGAACCCACTATCTGACGAATTCCGCAATAATCGAGAGGCTGTCTTCAAGCAGCTTCGCGACAATGCACCTGTTCTGATCACCGATAAGGGTGCCGCATTCATCTCACGTTACGACGATGTGCGTGCGGTGGCACTTGACGCAGAAACCTTCGCCAGTGGCGGGCCGCTGAACAACCCGGCCCGCCCACTGATGAACACCATGGATCCGCCGGAGCACGGCGTTTACGTCGCGTTGATGAACTCCGCATTCGACACGAAGTACCAGGACGGCCTGGAGGACAGGATCCGCGCCCTCGCGCGATCGCTGGTGACAACGGCAGCTGCCGGCACCTCGTGCGATCTCATGGCTGATGTCGTGACCCCGTTCCTTCTTGGCGTCAACGCAATCATGCTGGGCCTCGATGACGATCAGGTTGCAGAGCTTCATTACATCGACATGAGAATTCAGCGCATGGGCACCGGCGAACCCGAGGAAAGCCCGAACGCACTTGAACGCTGTGATGCACTCTTCTCGGTAGTTCTCGAGGATCGTCGGGCGAATCCCGGCACCGATCACGTCAGCGCGCTCCTGGCAGTTGGCTCGGACGGTGGCCGAGCTCTGACGGAGATTGAGCTGCTCGAATACCTGTTCAGATTCCGAAATGGCAATGGCATCACTACAGCTGCGTCAATCGGCAATGGTGCGGAGTTGCTTGCACGCCATCCTGAACAGCGTGCCGAGTTAGCTGCCGATCTTTCCCTGATCCCGAATGCCTTTGAAGAGATGCAGCGACGTGAAGGTCCGACTCACGAGTCGCCTCGCATAACGACGCGTGAGGTGACGATCGCCGGTGTCACGCTGCCAGCCAACACACCAGTTCACCTGTTGTGGGGGTCTGCGAACCTCGACGAGCGGCAGTTCGCTGAACCCGAGAAGTTCGACATTCACCGAGATACATCGAGCCACCTGGCCTTGGGCATCGGTGAGCACTTTTGCTACGCCGCATACCTGTCTCGCCTGCAAGCGCGAGTCTTCTTCGAAGAGCTATTGGATGTGATGCCCGACTTCACTCCGTCGGGGCCGCCAGTTCGCGTGAAGTCAGTGTGGTCGTGGGGGTTCGAGAGTATTCCGATTTCTATTCCCTAAGGCGCTAGCCGAAAGAAACGGCGTTTCGTGAAGCGTCGTTACGTACTACGTGGCTACTTCATCGGGGTTGCGCGCAGGTAGGCACACACCATGCCGGCGTATTCCGTTGCGATTGATTTACGGCTCATCTTCATACGTGAGAACTCTTCCTGATCGAGCATGATCTGCTGGAACACGGAAGCAATGCTCATGCGTGCGGCCATATCAATTCGGCGCTTGGAGGCAGTACCGGTGAACTTGGGCAAGTAACTCATCATGAGCTCAGTGAACGTGTCACTCATCCCTAGGGCGAGCTGAGCTCCCATTGCACGCCATTCCTCGTCATGCGAGTTGCCCACCGCGAAAAAGTAGAGAGGTATCCGGTGCCTCTCAACTACAGCGAAAACTCCCGTGAACGCTTTGTTCATTGAAGAGTCGAGATTGGGTTCCATCGCAGCCTTAGCGAGCACCGGCAGTATTTCGGCAGCGACCGTAGTAAGTACGCGTTCGTGCATGGCATCAAGGAAGCCGCGCATATCGCCGAATCGAGCGTAGAAGGAGCCTGTGGAAGTCTCGGCGCGCTCAATGACTGCCTCGAGGGTGAGAGCGTGGCTTCCGCCCACGTAGAACAGTTCTTCACCCGCATCGAGCATGCGATTCATCGAATCGATACTTCGTTGCTGAACGGGTGCTCTTCTTGCCACGATCAGACCTCTCGTTGACTTTTGATTAACTTAAGAATAGCAACACATTTGCGGACATGAAGGATGAACACAAGTCGATCTCGAGATTGCCCTCTATTTCAGGGACAGGCTGTTGCCTCGTCGCTTGTTCTTGCACAATGGCGAGGGTTAAGGGGAGGGTGAGACAGTAATGTTCATGCGCGGTGATGTCTATCGTGGCTCAAGGATTTCAACGAGCAGAAGTGCTGTGAAGTGAGGTCCGCAATTCACTGGACTCCGATCGCCCTCCTGGAGACCACGAACCTTCTGTCAGGCATGTCCAACGGCGTCGTCACGATCGCGATCCCATGGCTTGTCCTGCAACGCACCGGGTCGGTCACTGCGGCAGGACTCGTCGCCGCACTCTCGGCGCTGCCGGGCATCATCGCTAGCCCGTTCGCAGGCTGGGCCGTCGATCACTTCGGGCGCCGCATCGTCAGCATCGTCTCTGACATCTTGTCGGCTATCTCAGTGGCGGCGATCCCGATTGCCGCAATGGTGACTGACCTCAATATCGCCATCATCTTGGCACTCGCGATGTTCGGCGCCGTCTTCGACCCGGCGGGCTACACTGCGCGCCGCGCACTCATCCCCGACGTCGCCGAGGCCAGTGGCATGGAGGTGACACGCCTCAACGGCCTACACGAAGGCATCTTCGGCATCGGCTGGATCGTTGGTCCCCTCGCCGGCTCATTTCTCATCGCCGGGCTTGGCGACACGGGCGCCTTCTGGGCACCTTTCGGTGCCTTCGTGCTCGCGGCGATCCTCATCTCACTGCTTCGCGTCACAGATGCCGGACAGATCGCAAAGGCCGAACGCGAGGAGGCGGGTATCGCACCGCTTACCGCATGGCAGAACGCCAGTCTGGGTGCCAGACTGATCTGGCGCGATCGCACGCTACGCGCCATCACCATCGCGGTAATGGTCCTTGCCGCGATCTACCTGCCGACCGAGGCGGTGCTCCTCCCGGCGCACTTCATCGAACTCGACTCTCCTGAGAAGCTCGGCTTCATCCTCGCCGCTATCTCCGCAGGAAGCGTGATCGGTTCGTTCTCCTATGGTTGGCTGAATCGCAGGATGAGTCGGCGCATGATCGTCTACACCGGTCTTGTCGGCTCCGCACTCACCTTTATTCCGATAGCACTGCTGCCACCTATCGGAGTCTTCATCACCTTCGCCTTTGTCTTCGGTCTCAGTTGGGGCCCGATACAGCCGCTGCTCACCACGATCGTGCAATTGCGCATCGATCCTGACGCACAGGGGCGAGTCTTTGGCATCCAGACGGCAACCTTCTATGTCGCCCCGCCCGCAGCGATGTTTCTTGCAGGCGTGCTGGGCGAGAGCTTCGGCGTCAAGCCTGTGCTCCTGGGAATCGCCGGGCTGCTGGTGATCACAGCCCTTGCTGTCTTGCGGGTCAAGAGCCTGCGCGATCTGGACTACGATCGCGTCGACTAGGAGCCGGGCTAGCTTTTTGGATTACGGCCAAATGTTGGTGCAGCGGAACTAACATGCGCAGATGCGATTGCTACCAGCGACTTTTCCTGCCGAGTAATTCGCTTAACAGATGGGATGGAGCAAGTCTTGAAAAAAGTTTTAGTAACGGGTGGATCCAAGGGCTGGGGCGAAGCAATCGTTGAGCGATTTGCTGCCGAGCCCTGCGAGATGTTCATCAATTTCGCGCATGATCTATCTGCCGCGGAAAGTTTGGCTGCAAAAATCTCTGCTCGGGGAACTACCGTGCATGTCATTCAGGCAGACATGGGCACTGAAGAAGGTATTGATCGTCTGTTCGCAGCGATCCAGGAGGTCACCGATGTGCTAGATGTTGTTGTCCATAACGCTTTCCATCTCACCAACGCCAACCCTGCGAGCGCGGATCGCAAAGAGTGGCTAAGAGCGATGGAAGTGGGACCTCTGGCACTGATGAATATTGCACAGGCAGCAAGTCCGATGATGCCAAACAGCACCGGACGCATCGTTGCAACCAGCAGCGTCGCCACCGAGCGACTCTTTCATCCCACACAGGGACTGGGCTACTTCCCAATGGCTGCTGCAAAGGGAGCACTGGAGGTGTCAGTTCGGTACCTCGCCACAGAGTTGGGCCCCCGTGAGATCACGGTCAACGCCGTCGCGGGTGGTTACATCGGCACCCCAAATCTTCTTAAGGCGCCTGAGGCATTTCTTCAGGCGATCGCTAGGAAGACCCCTTATGGCCGTATTCCAAGTGCGCATGAAATGGCAAACGTTGTCTACATGCTCGCTTCGGTTGACGCTGCAGTGATTACTGGACAGATCATCGTGGCAGACGGTGGTTTCACCTTGGTGTAGCAGCCGGTTCAGTCCAATGACCGGGCTCGCTTCTGGCTAGGGGTAACCCTAAGAACCCCGCCGTAAATTGGGGGAGGCCTAGCATCTCTTGCACGGGCACGGTAGTTTTGAAGTGTGGTGCTCCTTTTCCTAGCCTGGGCAGTGGTTATCTTCGGTGCCGTTCGGCGCGCGAAGTGGACTGTGCCCGCTGCACTAGGATCATTGGTCCTAACGCTGGGCTTTTTCGTCTTCAATTAGCTCGGATTCCGCGACAAGGTAGGTAGAGATGGTCGGCTTCCCCAGTGTCATGGGCAAGGACTCCATGCCCAAGGCACCCCAGACTCCGAAGGCACCCCAGACTCCGAAGGCACCCCAGACTCCGAAGGCACCCCAGACACCGAAGTTACCTTCAACTGCTGGCGGCTCTGGCGTCGAAGATGGGTCATCAGCTGACACGTCGGCAAATGCTTCGCAGGGGCCACGAGGCACTGAGCCTTCCGCACCGATCGGAGCAGCTCGATGGCTGAACATCTTGATCTTGATGGTCATCCTTCTTGTTCTGACCCTCAGCTTGATGCAGCAGTTCGGCTACGGAATGCCGCCTTCCTACCTCGGGGTTCTTGAAAGATCCGCGCTGATCGGTCTCGCACTGGGCCCGATCATGAATTTGATCTGGGGCATGAGCCCACAGCACTACTCGGTGAGCTTGATTTCCGCTCTTGTCGGTGGTGCGGTCTGTGGTCAGCAGGTCTTTGATGAGGCAGCGGGCAGTTTTGTTCTTGATCCCAATGAAGTTGTCCTGGGATACCCACTCTTTTACTGGTCGCTCGGCATATTTGCCGTGGTAACGCTATCTATTGCGTTGATATTGCTATGGATTCCTTCCTGGGCCGGATGGGATCACGGCATCACAGGTCACAAGAGCCCGGCCCGCGTTTGTGCCTATTGGTCGATCATCTGGCTCTGCACGTATGTCGTGATGACGATCATTCAGGTGCTCTTTCGATGCGGGATTACGCAGTGCCCGGCAAGCCCGACGAGCACTGGTGCGCAGAGTCTTTCCTTTACTTTCATGGTGAGCGGATCGGGAGGCCAGGAAGCCTCAATCTCAATCCCGGGCTTTATCACGGTGTTGCTCTTCCTGGGACTCGCCTCGCTCATTGCCGCCGTCGTGATCAATCACCGACAAGGTCGCGTGAGCGCCTGATGCTTGCTGATCTGGACATGGCTTTGTCGCGGTATCTCGCGGCAGAGACCCTTCCTGGTCAAACGATCAAGGTCGAACTTGATCCTCCGACCAAAGACTGGGCGGCTCGTCGCACCGGGCCGGTGATCAATTTGTTCCTTGCTGATGTTCGCGAGGACCTGGACCGTCGCACGGTGAACCCTCGTGAACTTGTCAACGACAACGGTCAGGTCACTACTCGGATGGCTCCCGTGCGGTTTTATGCCGTGACCTACCTCCTGACGGCCTGGACATCGACTCCGGAGGACGATCATCAACTGCTCGGCTCAGCCCTGATTGCCCTGCTAAAGCAGGACATAGTTCCCACTTCATACATTGGGGGGCAGTTGGCGACCATTGTGTCGACGGGTTTCTCTATCACCACCAGAGTGGGCGGCAAGACCTTCACCGAGCGCATGGTCACCGAACTTATGACGGCTATCGGCGGAGATTACCGCCCCACACTGTCCATCGTGGTCTCCATTCCAGTGCCAACGGGTACTCCCACCGAGGCTGGCCCCCCACAGACCGCTCCGCCTGCGATCAAGGTCGGCAACACCGATACGGGCGCCTCGTCCGAGGTGCGCGGTCGAAACCCTGCCGACCCCGACGCCGGTATCCGAACGCGTACGCGCGCCGATGGCTCCCCCGCAAAAAAAAACCCGTCGGCCGGCTCGCCCGCTCCCGCCGATAGTTCGGCATGAGCCCCGCTCAGCTGTCGACAACTCCACACGAGCAGATGCTCGCCATGATCGACGCCCTTGCCGAGCGAGTTGCCACTGTGGTGGAACAAAGTAGGGCAACCGGCGATGTTGAGGATCGGCAGCGAGGTCACTACTTCCCGCCATCGCTCATCGTGCGAGATGCACGTCGCGGTAAGCGCAGTGCTGCTGCGAATGCGATTCCCTATGATCTTCTGCCAAGCAGGCTGCAACTGTTGGCAGGAAACCTCGGCCTTAACGACGTTGAACTAGGCATTCTTATTGTCGCCCTCGCCGTCAATCTGGATCCCCGCTTCGAGCACTTCTACATCGTTCTCAACAACGAGGTAGATACCCGAGGGCCGAGCGTTGCTACCGCACTTCGGCTCGCGGGCGCTGAGCCATCAGATCATGAAGCGCGCGCGCTCCTACGAACTGATGCACGCTTGATCGCCTTGGGCATGATTGAAGTCGAGCAGGGGAATCGCTCGCTTCTCACCAGGGTGCTTCACGTGCCAGAACGGGTTATCTCGTTTCTTTTGGGGGATAATCGTTTCGATCCGATCGCCTCTCCGGTTCTTGACGTACTCGCAGAATCTGTTCTGCCAGAAGAGCTTTTGCCCCCTCTGCCGCAAGTTGATTCCTTACCTGTGGTGCTGCAATCCCGCGCGGGTTCAGCTGCTCGCGATCAGGCGCGTCGACTTGTGTCCGCCGACGAGTCCATCGCGCCTGTGCTCATTGACGGCCGACTCCTGAGCACTGATGCGCAGGAATGTAAGGCGCAGATCAATGCATGTGTGCGAGAAGCTGCACTGTGGGGAAGCGTGATCGTGCTCGATCTTCGGCATTGCTCGCCCGGTATGGACCGCGAGTCAATCCTCGCTGATCTTTCGGCGCGCAGTGTTCCTTTTGTCGCGCTCGTTGAGACACGCGCGAAGCTTGGGAAGTGGGATGCGGATGCAGTAGCACTCCCGATTCCCGGTTCCAGTCTGCGCCGGCAATGGTGGAGATACCTTGGTGCGCCGGAAGGCATGGAAATCGCAGCGGATGCCGCGAGCCATGTGGAGCCCGAAGATCTACGGCGGCATCTAGCCGAGGGAGAGCCACTTGCCCCGCATGTGGTGACCGGTCGCGGACTCTCCAAGCCGATCGAGCCTGAGTTTCGACTCTCTGATGTCGTCTCCACTGAGGCCGTTACTCGAGACCTGCTCGAGTTGAGCAATCGCGTGCGCAATCGCGCGGTTGTACTTGACGAGTGGGGAATGCGACCTGGCGGTGGTAGAGGTCGAGGGGTCACTGCACTCTTTTCCGGGCCATCGGGTACGGGCAAGACGATGGCCGCTGAGGCGCTGGCGGGCGAACTTGGCGTGCCTTTGTTCCGGGTTGATCTGGCGGCTGTGGTTGACAAGTACATCGGTGAGACAGAAAAGAACCTGGATCGAGTCTTTTCCTCCGTGGAGGATGTCGATGGCGTACTTCTCTTTGATGAAGCGGATGCTCTCTTTGGCAAACGGTCTGAAGTCTCAGACGCGCGTGACCGATATGCAAACCTTGAGGTGGCCTACCTCCTTCAGCGAATGGAGTCCTTCGACGGCCTGGCCATCCTCACCACGAATCTGAGGGCCAACTTGGATACTGCTTTCCTGCGGCGGCTGGATTCGGTTATCGATTTCCCCGAGCCGGATGCGGAAAATAGAGAACTCCTGTGGCGGGCGTGTCTGACGGGACAGTTGGAGCCTGTGGGGCAGAATGACCTTCGACGACTAGCGACCCTTCCAATGGCGGGGGGTGCCATCAGGGCCGCTGTAGTCACCGCCGCTTATCTGGCAGCCGAAGTGGGCGCAGTCATCGACCGTTCCTTCTTGCTTGAGGCCTGTGAGCGTGAGTGGCGGAAGATAGGACGATTGTCCTTTCCGAACGCAGACTTTGCCGATTGGTTGCCGGAGGCACAAGATGTTGGAGAACGAGCAGGTCGCGGAGACCCTGTGGGATAGGTGGTCTCGCAGCTCAGCCCGTTCACCCAAGCACCCGGATGCTCCCACCCTAGAGACCACGACTGTCAGCGTGGAAGCGCAGACAATTGCCATGGGATTCGATCCTGACACCGTCAATGAGATCGAAGGCCGTCAACAGGCCGATACCGTTGGAAGTCGTCCGCTTGTCTGGCTCAGCCAGACCCACACACAGGTTGCGGCCGGTCAGTCCGCTCGCATCAAGGTACACGTGCGCAACGTGGGCGCAGTCGTGGAAACATATAACATTTCAATTATCGGGCCGGCAAACACCTGGGTTACCTCGGTACCTGCTGAGCTATCCCTCTTCCCGGGCACTGAGGGTTCCGCGACTGTCATGATTCGCCCGCCTAAGTCATCGACTCTGGCTTCCGGGCGATATGCAGTTGGAGTCAAGGCAACCTCACAAGTGAATTGGACCGAGCGAAGCGTCGCAGAGTTCACTGTTGACGTAGAGCCGTTCCACTCATTCAAGTCTTTCTTTGCTCGGTCAACGCTGGACATGCGCCGCCGGGCTCAGACCTATGTGCAGATCTCAAATGACGGAAATTCGACCGTTGAGTTTAATCTCTCCGTTATAGACCCTGACGGAAGACTTCAGGTGAAGTGCGAGAAAGAAGACATCGTTCTACAGCCGGGGCAGCCGACCTGGGTGAACGTGACGGTGAAAGGACATCTCAAGTTCTTCGGCAGGGTCCGTGCCGGCAATCTGGTCAGCACCTTGACGCCGCTGCGCGATACCTTGCTCGGCGAGGAAATCACCGAAGTCAAGCCCAATATCCAGCATGCGACGGTTGTCCAGAAGCCACTCTTTCACCTGCGGCTCGGCTTCTTCGGGCGCATTACAATTCTTCTTGCAATCATTGGCCTGGTCGCTGTATTCATCTACTCCCGCTGGGAAGCTTCGCAAAAGCCTCAGGTTACCGGCGCACCTGCCGCACCGGCCCAGGTCAAGGCCGCAATGGATGGCGGAAATGTCGTACTGACGTGGAATCCATCCTCTGGCGCCTCGGGGTATTCCATCTATGCGATTGGCGCAGCAGGAAATCCGCCAGCTGATGCGGCTTCCTCTTCCAGTGCGGCATCAGCCGCGCCATCACCCACGCCGTCGTCCAGCATTACGGCAAGTGCAAGCCCATCGGCTTCCGCTTCCGCATCGGCTTCGGCTTCCGCATCGACGAGCGCAGTTGGCTTAACTGGCGGTATCACGGCTGCAGAGGCGGCACGCAGCACCACTGAATTTACCCCGGAAAAGTCTTATGAAGGTGTCACCTTTTACAACGTGATCTCTACGCAAGAAATGCGCGGTAAGAACGTGCGCGGCCAGAATGTCGCAGCCCGACGAGGCGGTGAATCGAACGCTAAGTCGAGCCCGTCACCATCGGACATGTCAAGTGCGGACAAATCCGCGACCCCGAGCCCCTCAAGTACCGCATCCACGTACTCAAAGGCTGATGGCAGCCAAGCGGCTTCGCCAGTACCAACATACCCAAGTGGTAAACCTGTGCCCTCTGCTTCAACATCGGCTCTGGCCTCGCCAGTGTGCACCGATTGCACCTTCGTTGCGACTGTGCCTTCGGGTTCGACCCGATACGTGGTGAAGACTCCGCCGACCGGAATCACTGCGTGCTACCGCATCGCTGCGACCGCTGGCACGAGCAGTGAATCTTTGTACAGTCCGCAAGCATGCGTTGCGGTGCCCGGTGTCGCGGATGCGGCCTCGTCACAAGCGGCAGGCGGAGATTCATCCACAGCGACTGTTTCTCCTTGTCCACCCATAAGAACCAAGGCCAAGGCTTCCGGAACAAGCAGCCTGGCGATCACATGGGTGGCAGCTACCACTGCTCCGTCATCTTCGAGCAGCAAGGAGCCCGCGTGCGATATCACTCTTAAAGTAACCGGCTGGGAAATTCAGAGGCAGATTGGAAGTGGTTGGGCTGATATTTCTCCCCAGCCTGCAGTCAACGATACGGCCACCGAGGTCACGTCTTTGTCCCCTGGCACGCTGCACTGCTACCGCATGCGTTCGGTAGCCGGCGATGCGAAGTCTGCCTACACCAAGAAGTTCTGCGGAACAACAAAATCCGTGGCAGTTGGCGACCCACCACCCAATCCCGCAAGCTCCGCGAGCAGTACTCCGACTCCCAATCCTGCAAGCTCGGCGAGCAGTACTCCGACTTCGAAGTCTTAACTTTCCCGAAGTGTTCGTGCTGGCTGCTTAATCAGTTCGTGGATGACGCAGCTGGCGCAGCCGTGGACTTCGACGTGCTAGCTGAGGGCGTAGGTGCAGATGTACTCAGTGGATTTACTGTCGTTGCCGACGGAACCCGAAGAAATGCGATTGCGCTGATGGCAACCTCTCCGACACTGCCGGACGCATCGGGATATCGAGGCGGGTAGACCTGATTGATCGTGATGGTTACCTTGTCAGTGATCACGACGGGAATGTTGATAATCTGCTCGTAATCGCCGTCGGTCTCAACTTCACTTATCGCGGCCTGCATGACCTTGCCTTTCCCAACATTGATGGTCACAACCCTTGGCGTGGCAAGAGCATTGACGTCGAAGGTCTGGTTCTGAATTCCGGGGTACACCGCAACGCGATCGATCTCATACGGCTGGTCGAAGGTGAACTTCAGTGTTGATCCTGAACCGTACAAAGTCATTGTTTCGCTGGCCCAGAAATCGCGGCTGTTACTTGACTTGAGCGCTAAGGGCGAAGTGCCGGCCAAGCTCGAACTCGCGGTGACATTAGTGACGACCGCATTCGCACCCGCCGTCGGAGACAGCCACTCAGTGAATTGCTGAGCCGCCACTTTGATTACCGTTCTTGTCTGCTCAGCCTTAGGACCGAAAAAGAAATACCAGATAGCCCAGATCAAACTCACGAGAACGACTATGAGCAGGGTTATCTTCAGAACGTAAGAACGCTTGGGCGCCTTCGAGACTTCAACTTTGCCGTTACTCTTGAGCCCATAGGGGTTATAGATATCGCTCTCTGGTCCAAGCGTCACACCAGGTAGCGGAGTACCGCACCAGTCACAATACTGCCGCCCTGCGGGGTTCTTGAGTTCACAGCGCGTACAGGTCTCGCCGTCCGCATCGAGATTTTCGTTGCCTATGGCGCGCGTCTTCTGCGTCTCGTCCAGGGGGAGACCAGGTAGTTCTGCCCCCGGTGTGAAAATCTGTCTAGCAGGAATGAGTCGGCGACTCACGAATACTGTCCCGTTGTTTGTCTCAGAGTCAGGTGCAATCCCAGAAGCCGCCATGACCTTTGCGGCTGGATTCAGATCGGATACCTCATCGGTTACCGGATCAAGAACTTCATGGTCACCCCATGAGGCCCACCAAGGCTTGACCTCATGCTCACTTGGATGCAGGTGGTCTTTGAAGTTGGACTTGACCGCGCCGACCTCGTGCTCGACTTCCTTCTCAGTCTCCTTGGCTGAATGTTCTCCGTGAGCCAAGAGTTCGGCAAGCCGCTGGCGAACCCCAGACTCATGGGAGTGGTCAGCTTCTGGGTTCGGCGTAGTGTCCGTCGAGGCGTCGATAGGTATGGATGCGTCTGCAAGTGCCGCAGTGACGGCGGTGTTTGTGTCCGTCGAGGCGTCGATAGGTGTGGATGCGTCTGCAAGTGCTGCAGTGACGGCGGGAGCCGCAGGAATTGTCGAGAGTTGCTCATCTGGGTGCCATGCGGGAGTTCCGTTGAATTCAAGGTAGGAGCCGCAACTTGGACAGTAGGGATTCCAGGTCGTGAGAGTTCCACAAAGATTGCAACTGATGTTTGGATCCGACGCAGGATTTTCTCTCGTTAAGTCCGAAGAATCGACCGATGCCGTCTCTGTCGCAGTTTCGCTCATGCTATTTCCACGGTGAGGATCACATGCGCTGGAACCAGCAAGCGCAAGAGACTGCTGATAGATCCAGCGTCAACGCTGGCATCACCGGCAACACACACAATCTTCACGGTGGGAGGGGCCACCTCCGGCCAGGTATCGGGGTCGGTCGGTTTGGTGCTCACTGTGGTGCTGCCCGAATCCTGCACCTCGATGCTGGCCAGGTTAAAGGTCTCCAATCCGTCGTGGATACCGCGTGCTGTGCCGCGCCAGCCGGACCTCTCCACGACAGTCGACAGGGCGTGACGCAAACCCTCCTCGGACAACTGACCCTCATAATTAGGGAGTAGCCACGAGGCCATGTACTTGACCATGTCTAGCGGAGCAAGGCTCGGGTCAAGATACGACGGAAAGCAATCCAGGGTGCTGATGATGGGTGCCAGCACTTCATCAAAGGCAGGCAGCATCCGCTGCACGAAAGGGTCCTCGGCCAGCATCGCGGGAACCGCGTTGATCAGGGGGAAAGGAGTGCGCAGACCCTCGACGATTCGACGCTCGCCAGTTGAGTTGGGGGTAGCCACGAAGGAGTCTGGCTCTTGGATCACGACGGCATCGGCTGTCATGAGATGACCTCGATGTCGTTGCTCACGTTGAAGAGGAGGTCAAGTTGCTCAGGTTGAACACGATCACCGGGCTCGCCCCGAGATCCTGAGATTGCATCGACTGCGACGAGTCGTACGAGATCGACGTAGGCAATGCCCGGCACGTGCTGGAGAACACCGTGAATATCACCAAGAACGAGTTGACGCCCAAAAGGCCAGCCCTTTGCGTCGTATCCGCCGGTATTGGGATGAAGAAAGTTGGCTATTGCACTATCCGCATCAGCTATGACCTTTTCATTGGCGAAGCCTTGAAGCACGGCGATTCGCACCATAACCGAGACTCCCAGATAACGCGGCGGTTCGATGCGCACCTGAATTCCAAGGGGTCGACGCTCATCGAGATACAGATTGACGTCGTCGAGAACTTCCTGTCGCGGTTCGAGCAGCTCGAATCCGAATCGGCCCTCGGGCACCTCCGGAACCACAAGAACAAGAATGAGACCGGCCTTGCCTAATTCGGTTGCGTCGACGCAACGAATGCGAGTAAGTGAAGGCGCGGCAACGGCAATCAGCTGCTCATAGTCACGTCCGGTGACTGCACGGTTTCGGGTGCGCACGGTCAGTGCGGCCCGAGCCTTGACATCGTCGATCGATTCGGCTTCGACTCCGCCCACTGCTGGCTGTATGTTCTCTACCTTCGACACGAAGGGAATGCTGGAACGAAGCACGCTGATCACGCCGGTATCGACATTTCCCTCGCGACCGCCGCCCACGTGATACAGGGGGATTCGAACGGTGCTGCCGGATTCAGGTGTCTGTCCGTAATAGCGAACGCTGCCATCTTGTTGTCGGATCATGGGGCCAAAGAGCAGCCCGCCGTCAGTGTCGTCGATCATGAAATGCAGATCCGACTCAGTTGACTGTGCGAATGATTCAACGCGCGTCCATACAGTCCAGCCATTGGGTGTGCTGACCTGGATCGTGAGGTTGTCTTGGCCCGAAACCACTGGAAAGCGATTGAGTTGCAGGCGCTCGCCGGGCGTTCCAACGCAAGTACCGAGAATCTCATCGACGACGGGAACTGACTGTGAGACGTCAACAATGCCGCTAATCGTTGATGCCTCGATCATTTTCACTCGCGGTGAGCTGGAGTATGCGGGCTGGTCACCGACAGTTTCAACGATGCGAACACGAATCCAGCCTGCGGTGACTCCGCCGATGACGGACTCGGCGTGGCTGACGATGTGGACGTCGATGTGTCCACGCTTATTGAGTCCGCCGGTGGTTGACGCTAGGAGTCGCGTTTGCACCCATGCCTGCCCGTCCCACGCCTCCACAACCAGTGGAGGGCGCAGCGGATCGACCCCGATGCCCTCGATGCGAGCATCGATGTTCACCCGCACGATGCAACCGGGTGCGGGTTTGGTGAGTCCGACGTACATGGCATCGCCCACCTTGGGCACCGAGGAGAAGCACTCGAACTCACCGCCCATCGCCATCTCGCGTTCATGCGGCACGGGTTGACCCCCGATTTCCTGGGTCAGAATTGATTGCACCGAGACAGCGACGAGGTTTAATGGATAGGTCGTCGAGAACGTGACCTGTCGAGCTGCTCCTCGTCTCGACGTGGATACCAGTGTTCCGGCAGGGATGAGGACATCGGTTGCTTGCGCTACGGCGAGGGAGAACTTCACCGGCGCGATAGCCGCTGCGGGGGGACGCAATTGCTCTCCGAGTAGCTCAAGGAATTTGATGTAATTTAGGTCAGGCACCCGGTTAAGTCGGTAAATTAACTGATCGACCATGTAAGCGAAGGTCTCGATAAGCGTGACACCGGGGTCGGCCACGTTGTTGTCGGTCCATTCGGGGCAGCGTCGTTGAACCAAGCGCTTAGCCTCATCAACAAGGTCCTGGAACGCCCGGTCATCAAGATTCGGTGCGGGCAGAGTCACGATTCCTCCTCGTGCGGAATGACATAGAACGGGACAAGTAGGTTGCGTGGGTCATACGAGCCCTTGATTCGATAGGTCACCTGAATCTGGATCGTGGTGCGGTCATCATCGAATGAAGCAGTGACACTGATGATTTCGGCCCGAGTTTCCCACCGACGAAGTGAAGCCTGCACCTGTAACTGAATCTGGGTGATTAACTCGGCGGAGGCGAGATCAAAGATGAGATCATGAATGCCGCAGCCGAATTCGGGACGCATCGGGCGCTCGCCAAAGGCTGTGCCGATGATCAACCGAATTGATCGCTCGATATTTGTTTGGCCGGTCACCATGGAGATACCGCCTTGGTCATCGACACCCATTGGGTAAGCGAACCCGATCCCGACGAAGCCCTGATCGCTCATTTTTAGGCTCCCAGGCTCACGATGCCACCGGCAATGTTGATCTCGCCTGCCACCAAGCTTATCTCCGCGGCTTCGATGGACACAGCCCCGTCTGCAGAGAGATTGATTTCGCTGGCCTCCAGCGAAATGGCACCCGCAGCGGTGATTTCGATTGCACCCTCGCCGGAAATACTGACGTCAGTGGAGTTGATCACGACTGCCCCCTCGGCATTAACGGTGACCTCCGCAGCACTATTGATTACGATCGGCTGGCCTTCCACTGTCTCGATCGTGATGCCAGTTTCTGGCGACAAACGAATGATGCACGAAGTACCAAACGTCGTGTTGAGCGTGAGGCTGGAGAGCTCGGGGCTGTCATTGAAGAGGAGTTGATGACCGTCGCGTGAGGTGAATGCGCGAATCATCGTGGTGCCCTCGATGAGTTCCTCCGCTGGGACTGCGCCCAAGCGATCGCCACTGTAAAGACCACCGAGAACATAAGGCGAGTCCAGTTGCCCGTTCTCGAATGCGACCAAGACCTCATCGAGCGGCTCGGGCATGATCTGCATGCCCATTCCTTCACTTGCTCCCGCTTGCACGACTCTTGCCCAGTTGCTCACGAAAGTTTCGGAGAGCCAAGGAAAGCTGAGCAATACTCGCAAGAGTTGCTCAGGATCCTCAACGTCGGTCACGATAGCTGGGTAGACGCCGTTGAGCTTGTAGGTTGACTCTGCTGCATCCTGAAGTCCCATCAGAGTGCGATCCTCGTGGCCCGCGCATGTGATGTGTGTGCGATAGCCACCGTATGCAGGGGAGTACACATGACGCGCGGCTGTGACGGTGTATTCCCCTGACAATAAACCGACCTTGCTGATGCTGATGGCGGTGTTGGGTCGAAGGTAAGGGTTACCCATCACCTCTGCCTGAATATCCGCATACGCCCCGGCAAGACGCATCGCCAGGCCTTCGGATGCAGCTTCCACGGCCGCCTCGTTCTCGGCCATCCGCTCAAGACTGACGAATTGGTTGCTGCCTCCAAACTCACCACCGAGTTCGAGCGGCGTCAAGATATTGAGTGACGAATCATCCTCAGTCACGCCTTCACCCATTCCAGGTGTAGCTAGGGACTGATCCCAGCCGCGAGTCGATGCTGCGGCAGTAAGGCCTGACCCGGTGACGGTGGCCTTCAGCGAAATGAGTCCGTCATCGCCGATCACAATGGCGCGAGGCGAAATTTGTGCGCCGGTAGGCGGCGGTGCAGACTCCGCGGGCACGATAGGGCCGAAGGTAAGTGTGGGCACACCCACGATCGGGTCGATATAAATCTGCGCGACGTATCCGATTTCGCGCCCGAGTCTGCAGATGAAGTCCCAACTGGACTCATTGGACTGCACGACCATTTGGTAAATCACGGGGCTTGGAGTCACGAGGGTCTCGATCTCGTGCTCGAGGCCAAGGGCTTCCACGACCTCGGCGTAGGACATCATCGGGTAGCCCATGGTCTTCTTTCCGTGCAGCAGCCAATGCGCCTGGTCGTAGGCACGAACGATGCTTCGCAAGCCGTTGACGTTGCTATACCGAACCTCGATTGACTCGATCTGGCCCACGAAGAGTGGCACGCCAACAGGATCCTCGCCCGACACGGCGCGTATTTCCACCATGTTCCCGGTCTCCAAACCGGTCTCCTCGAGGAGCAATTGATCAGTGTCGATAATTTCGATTTCGCACATGGCGGGCAAGTTGAGTTGAGACTCGATGATGATATTGCGCACGAGCACTGCGTTGGATTCGAGCAGCGGGACGTCGTCAACCAGCACGTGAAGTTCGACACCGGCCGTAGCGAAGGGATTCGTACTCATCGGCCACCACCCTTGGGCAGCACGGCCTTGAGCGTGTTCTTCGACGAATCGCGATGAGACGGCTTTGCTGTTCCGCCCTCGCCGCGTACGGGAAGTTCTTCAGCTGCTGGCGCAAGCATGGTCGTGCCGGAAGGAACACGCATGGGATCGTCGATGTTATTTGACTGAGCCAGGTCACGCCAGCGCGCTGGGCTTCGGTACTGGCGATAGGCCACGTGTGCGAGCGTGTCGCCGTCATAGAGAATTGCAGACTGCCGTGGCAGTTCACCGCCTGACGTTGGATTCTGCAACACGTCAAATACCGGGTATTGCTGCAAGGTGATCGAGCCTTCGGCGCGGATCGGGGTGCCGCTGGCATTGAAGCGGGTGAAGGTCATATCCATGGTGGTGATGTAGGACAACGGAGAGACGAACGCACCCCAGATCAAAATAACCAGTGGCGCGCTGCCGTACCCGGCAATGGCAGACAACGGATCTACTTCGAGAAGTGAGAGGAGTTGCTCAGCGACGGGCATCACCGACGCGTCGGAGGTCGTTCCGCCAAGGTTCTGGCCAGTACTAGTCGTCGTCTGAATAGCATTGGAATCAGAGGATGCGCCATCGAGGATGAAATTGAAGGTAATTGTGGTTGGATTTGTGCCATTCCAGACAGCTGGGCCTGAGCCGGAAGCTGTCGGTGACGGATCTACCTGCCAGTCGGCTTGCTTGGACACGCTCACCGTGTTGGGTGGAACCCAGAAGGTAACGGAGCTGTAAGGACCAAACGTGCCCAGCGTGTTGGCGACCGAATTGGCCACCTCAGACACCTGCGTGCTACTTACTCCTGTATCGGATCCAGGGATCGTCCACGAAGTCAGCGAGGCCAGTGCACTCGCGATGCCTGTGCTACTGCCGCTGGCTCCCGGAAGGATCACCAGCTTGCATGGTTGGACGGCTTCCGCGGTGTCAATACCCGCGGCAAGGCCATCGGTATTGAAGTACCCCGAATGGCTGAAAGTGATTGATTCGACGATCGGCTGTAAATTCTGCCCATCGAAGGCCGTGAAAGACGGCTGTGACCACGTAACTGGATAGGCATTACGGAAGTTGTACGTCGCCGTTTGCGCATTCCCGTTGTTGTCGAAGTAATTCACGCTAATGCCGACGGTGGTGCCGCCATACCGATCAGCGAGCGCTAACCATTCAGGAATCCAGCCTGACTGGTTCGGGGTCCATGGTCTGCGAAGAGTCACGTTTCCGTATTGCACTCCGTTGATCATCTGGAATCGGGACAAGTCGTAACCGCCCGCAGCAGCCTCTGTGGCGTTGAGGGTGACGTCACCGAGCTCGAGCACCTGCCAATTTGCACCCATGCTCTGATCGCCGCCGATGAGGTCGACGCTCAGAGAGAAGCCACTGAAATTCGTGTGCGTGTAACTGACGTCGAAGGGGGAAGGAACTGTCATGTCAGTATTCCCTCATCATTTTCCCGCGGCGCTCGCGGTCACGTAGCAGCTCATCGCGAAGTAGGTTTCGTATCAGAGGGTAGAGCGCAGTCGCGTGAAGTTCCAGCCATCGTGGGTCGCGCCAGGTGTTATCGGCAGACGCCTGTTGGGCGGCGGCATTTTGTTGGGAGGGCGGGGTGGCTTTAGCAACCTTCCCGGCCTCCTTGATATCTGGCATTTTTGAGTCGTAGGTCGCGCTCCGGGGCGGGGTGCCCGAAGCGCGCCGTTGGACGGGTGGCATCGCCGGTGTTGGGGTTGCTTCCCTTGAGTAGGACATCGACTGAGCGTTGGAGTTTGCCGAGGCTTCTGGTGCGGGCAGCGCCGGGCGGCGTGGCGCCAATTCGATAGGAGCTGGTGCGGCGGGTGAGGAGCTACGAGCAATGGCAGGAGTTCCAGCTGCTGTTGTGGATCCGTGCGCCGCCGCGGGATTGCCCAACCCCGCGGACGATCCATTCGCCCGCGCCACCACGTCGGATGAAGGTGATGAGCCCTGAGCGACAGCAGGTGTGCCGGCTCCAGGTGACGAGGTGCGAGCACTTGGCGCAATGCCGGTCGGCAAGGAACTTCCCGAGTTGAAAGTCGGGAGCCCCTCAACTGCGCTCATACGAGGGCTCGACATACCGATGAGCCCTTCTGCTCGAAGTGCCTCTGCCTCCAGCGCGCGACCGGCCGGCGTGTTCTCGGCAGGCAGGCGCGAGCCGTGCCGTTGCTGCTGCACCACGTGGGTGAGCTCGTGCGCGAGCAGGCGACGCGAGCGGTCACTTGTGAGAGGGGCTGTTCCGGGAACATGCACTGTGCCCTTGGCCGTGAATGCATCTGCCTTGATCGCTGAGGCATGAGCATCGATGTGTATCCCGCGCTTGAGACTCACGTTTTCGGGTGCTGAGCCTGCGATCGCCGCGACCGCTGCGCGCACGTCGGCGGGCACGGAGTGTGACGTTGCGCTAACGGCGGGCACAGGTTCAGCAGGCACAGGTTCAGTGAGCGCCGGGGCAAAAGTCGAAGCTGAAGGCGCAGTTGGGGATGAATCGCGGGATGACCGTGACACGAGATCAACGTCGGATGCTTCGGGTGATTCATTGGCTCGCACCGACTCGCGATGAGAGATCGACGGTGCGCTCTCAGTGGATGAACTCTCGGCGGATGAACTCTCGGCGGATGAACTCTCGGCGGATGAACTCTCGGCGGATGAACTCTCGGCGGAAGACGCTGAATCAGAAGCTGAAGTGGCTGGTGCAGGCGCTGGCCCAGAATCCGCGGACGCGCGACGCTGCACCCCGGCAAGTGTGGGAGTTGAGGGTTTGGATTCGGATGTTGATGAGGAAGGCGTGTCTCCGGCCACGGCTGTTGGCTGATGTGCCTCTGCCCGGGTGGGGGATGCGGGTGTCGAAGAATTCGAGTTCATCGCAGTAGCCGCAGGTTCAGACGAGCCCTGTGCCAGTGTGGGAGTCGAAGCCGCCGAGGTCGACGTATTTGTTGTCACCGGGGCAGTGGAATGCGCAGTGAGCGAGACCTCGGGCGCGCCGCTCGCCGAGCTTGGACGAACAGTCTCAAAGGAAGAGGGAATTGACGGGTTCGGTGTTGAGCCTTGCGCTTGCGCAACAGTGCCGAGCGTCGGTGTTGAGCCTTGCGCTTGCGCAACAGTGCCGAGCGTCGGTGTTGAGCCTTGCG
>Ga0114978_10001292_pt1 | contig 21061 bp, 18 predicted proteins | sample S_140212_EF_Meta_FD_87027 | JGI IMG/M metagenome (GOLD analysis project Ga0114978, IMG submission 87027) | Freshwater microbial communities from Lake Simoncouche, Canada to study carbon cycling - S_140212_EF_MetaG | ecosystem: Environmental > Aquatic > Freshwater > Lake | place: Lake...
AAACGCCCAGTCGAACGACTGGGCGTTTTTTTTTGCTTATTGGGTTCGCAATCTGCGATGAGTAAAAACATGCCAAGCATATTTGTGCCCATTCGATCCCTTGGTGAAAATCACCTTGAACGCATCATTCGGCATTTGTTGTCTCTGGAGCCTCACGACCGCTACCTTCGTTTTGGCTTCATGGCGAACGATGAGCAAATCAAACGCTACGCTCAGAGTCTTAACTTTGCCAAAGATGAGATATTTGGAATTTACAACCGTCGCCTTGAGTTGATAGCGATGGCTCATTTAGCTTTCACTACCGATTCAAGCTTGGCCGCTTGCGCTGAATTTGGTGTGTCTGTGTCAAGTCAAGCACGCGGTCGCGGCTACGGGTCTCGGCTTTTTGACCGAGCGGTCATGCATGCGCGCAATGAAGGTGTGAGTATGCTTTTCATTCATGCGCTCAGCGAAAATACAGCCATGTTGAAAATTGCGCGACAAGCCGGTGCCTTGGTTGAGCGTTCGGGATCGGAGTCTGAGGCTCATCTTGTCTTGCTACCGGCCACAGCTGACACGCGCTTAAACGAATTATTGCAAGAACATTTGGCGCAGTCTAATTACCGCGTCAAGGTGCAAATCCAGAAGTTTTGGACCTTGTTGTCGCAGTTGCAAACCTTGCGAAAAGACGTCATCAACGCACAAGACAAATGCGCAAAGTAACTTTTTCAAATTTTGTCATATCAATCGGCTATCCTCGGGGTTCTATAACAACTGCATGTCCTGCCCTTTTTTGTGTCTGACCCCCATCCTTCGCGTGCTTCAAACAAGGAAGACAAGCGTACTTTCCTTCAAAAACTGGCTGAATTCATCCATCCAGGACCTGACTCAACCGATGAGTTGATCGACACCTTGGCTGAAGCCGAGGAAAATCACATTATTGACGCCGAGTCGCGTGCCATGCTTGAAGGCGTCATTCGCATGGCTGATATGACGGCGGGTGATGTGATGGTGCCTGCCACGCGCATGGATCTTGTCAATATCGAAGATCCCTATGATGTTCTGTTGAATTCAGTCATTGAAGCCGCACACTCGCGTTTCCCCGTGTTTGATGGTGAGCGTGAAAACATCATTGGCATCTTGATGACCAAAGATCTACTCAAACTCCAGCGCGCACCAGAGCTCAACATCCGTGCGCTCTTGAGGCCCGCCGTGTTTGTGCCTGAAACCAAAGGGCTCAATGACTTATTGCGTGAATTCCAAGGCAATCGTAACCATCAGGCCATCGTCATCGATGAATTTGGACGTGTCGCTGGTCTCATTACCATTGAAGACGTGCTGGAGCAAATCGTCGGCGAGATTGAAGACGAGTTTGATATCGCCGAAGACGACGGCGACATCTTTGGTCTGCCTGACCGCTCCTACCGCGTCAGCGGCGACACCACCCTTGACCGCGTCGAAGATGCTTTTGGCGTCAAACTGGCGGGTAGTGACCCCGAGGATGAGTTTGACACTATCGGCGGCTTGATTGCCCACGAAATGGGGCACGTCCCTAAGCGGGGAGAAAAACACAGCCGCTCTGGGCTTAACTTTGTGGTCATGCACACAAAAGGCGGCGCCGTCAAATGGTTCAAAGTCTCTCCAGTCGTGAAAGAGCCCAGCTGAGCTTATGCCTCTCAACCTGGCCTTAAACAGCGCCAAAAAAGCACGCCCCACGGGGTTTCAACTGGCCTTTGCCTTAATCGCTGGCGCACTCCAAGCCGCCAGCAACGCCTGGCCCGACCTCTTTCAAGTCCCGGCCTTGGGTTTGACCACTGGCGCTCCGGTTTGGTGGTTGCAGATTTTGTCCATGTCCGGCTTTGCCTGGCTCCTGCTCCACACCTCAGTCACGTACAACAAATCTCCACTGCGTGCCGGCCTTCTTGGCTGGGCCTTTGCGACCGCTTGGTTAAGTATCACCTTCGGTTGGACCTTTGTCGCGATGCACACCTACGGCGGTCTGCCTGCCATTCTTGCCGCGCTGGCTGTTTTGGGCTTGGCAGCTTTTTTGGCAACTTACTATGCGCTTATCTGTGCGGGTTTTTCTGTTTTAAGTCCCTGCAGCCCTGCTTGGACAGCTATCATTTTTTCAGTCTTGTGGTTGCTGGCCGAACTGGCGCGGGGCACCTTTTTAACGGGCTTTGGATGGGGTGCCACCGGCTATGCCCATGTCGGAGGCCCGCTCGCACTCTATGCCCCCTGGCTTGGGGTCTATGGCCTGAGCGGCGTGTCGGCCAGCGTGGCCATGCTCATCGCCCAGGTTTTTACAAAGACTCCGTCCGCAATAAGCAACACAGCTCAGCGCTGGCGCCACATGCTGACACCTGTGCTCGCTGTCGCCGTGTTGCTTTTTTCCCCAGCCGTCTTACTGCCCTATACGCCAGACCCAAGCACCACCACCGGGCGCCTTAGCGTCACCCTGCTTCAAGGCAACATCCCTCAGGATGAAAAATTTGAAACAGGCAGTGGCGTGCCTCTCGCGCTGACTTGGTATGCCGAGCAACTCAAAAAAAGTCAAACCCAACTCGTCATTGCCCCAGAAACCGCCATCCCCCTCCTGCCTCAGCAGCTCCCTGCTGATTATTGGCGCGGTATAGCTCAGCACTTCGCCGCAGGACCGCAAGCCGCGCTCATCGGCATCCCCTTAGGCGATATCAACACCGGCTACACCAACGCTGTGGTTGGCCTCAAGCCCGGGCAAGCCCAGCCCTGGCGCTATGACAAACACCACCTCGTGCCCTTTGGCGAATTCATCCCGCCGTTTTTCCGATGGTTCACCTCCCTGATGAACATCCCCTTGGGCGACTTCAACCGAGGTGCGCCCAAGCAAGCGCCGTTTGAATGGCAAGGTCAAACACTCGCTGCCACCATTTGCTATGAAGACCTCTTCAGCGAAGAGTTGGCCCTGCAATTTAGTGACGCCGCCCAAGCGCCCACCGTATTTGTCAACGTCAGCAACCTCGCTTGGTTTGGGCAAAGCCAGGCCATGGACCAGCACTTAAGCATCGCCCGAATGCGCGCTCTGGAGTTCTCGCGCCCCTTTGTGCTCGCCACCAACACCGGCTTGACCGCCATCGTTAACCACCAGGGGCAGGTCACCCATCGCCTGCCGCGCGACACCCGACAAGTGCTGGTGGCTGAGGTCGAAGGGCGCTCAGGTCTCACCCCTTATGCCCGTTGGATGGCTCGTTTTGGACTGTGGCCGCTTTGGATCTTTGCACTTGGTATTGTGCTGCTCGCAACAAGTCGTCACAAACGCCCGCGTTAAAAGCGTAAGCCCTTAAAATCGCAGCGTGACGCTCAGGCGTCGTGATCTATCCCAAACTTCGGGTTCAGCCCGACCCAGCCCTTACGCCATGTTGACCTTTCAGCAAATCATCTTAAAACTTCAGTCCTACTGGGACGCCCAGGGCTGCGCCCTCCTGCAACCCTACGACATGGAAGTGGGCGCAGGCACCTCGCACACCGCCACCTTTTTAAGAGCCCTCGGCCCCGAGCCTTGGAAAGCAGCCTACGTGCAACCCAGTCGCCGCCCCAAAGACGGGCGCTATGGCGAAAACCCCAACCGCCTGCAGCACTACTACCAATACCAGGTCGTGCTCAAACCCGCCCCCAGCAACATCCTGGAGCTCTACCTCGGTTCTTTAGAGGCCCTCGGATTCGACCTGAAAAAGAACGACATCCGCTTTGTCGAAGACGACTGGGAAAACCCCACCCTGGGCGCCTGGGGCCTGGGCTGGGAAGTCTGGCTCAACGGCATGGAAGTCACCCAGTTCACCTACTTCCAGCAAGTCGGCGGCATTGACTGCAAACCCGTCACGGGCGAGATCACCTACGGACTGGAGCGCCTCGCCATGTACCTGCAAGGCGTCGACAACGTCTATAACCTGCAATGGACCGACACCATGAGCTATGGCGACGTCTACCTGCAAAATGAAAAAGAGCAGTCGGCTTACAACTTCGAGCACAGCGACGTTGATTTCTTGCTCACCGCCTTCGTCGCGCACGAAAAGCAAGCCAAGCACCTCATCGAGCAACAACTCGCCTTGCCCGGTTACGAGCAAGTGCTCAAGTGCGCCCACAGCTTTAATTTGCTCGACGCCCGGGGCGCCATCAGCGTCACCGAGCGCGCCGCCTACATGGGGCGCATCCGCAACCTGGCCCGTGCGGTGGCACAAAGCTACTTAGAGAGCCGCGAGCGGCTCGGCTTCCCCATGGCGCCGTGTGAATGGGTTGCCCAAATCCCCAAGAAAGCCGCCTGAAATTTAGCAGGGCAGGCCGCTCTAGCCCCAACGCTGTACGCGCCGCCCGGACCTTAAACACATTAAAGACCATGACAACAAAAAACCTGCTGGTTGAACTCTTTGTCGAAGAGTTGCCCCCCAAGGACCTCAAAAAACTCGGCGACGCCTTTGCCCAACTGCTGGCCGAGCAGCTGCGCGGCCTCGGCCTCGCCACCGCTGAGTCGGTCGTCACCGCCTACGCCTCACCGCGTCGCCTGGCCGCCCACATTAGCCACGTCTGGCTCAAAGCCGCTGACAAAGCCGTCCAGCAAAAGCTCATGCCGGTTGCCGTAGGCCTTGACGCCAACGGGCAGGCAACGCCCGCACTCCTTAAAAAACTCCAAGCCCTGGGCGCCGACATCACCGACCCTGCCGCCGCTGTGGCCGCCCTCAAGCGCGCACCAGACGGCAAAGCCGAAGCCCTGTTTTATGACAGCCTCGTCACCGGTGCCGCGCTCGATACCGGCTTGCAAAAAGCCCTTGAAGATACGCTGGGCAAAATGCCCATCCCCAAAATGATGAGCTACCAGTTAGAGTCCGACTGCGAACTCCCCGGTTGGAGCAGCGTCCACTTCGTGCGCCCGGCGCATGGCCTGATCGCCTTGCACGGCAGCACAGTCGTCCCTGTCAAATTATTGGGCCTCAGTGCTGGCAACACCACCCAAGGCCACCGCTTTGAAGCCCGCATCTCGCCCGTCGTTGTGGCGCACGCCGACGCCTACGAAGCCACGCTCTCCGCGGACGGCGCCGTGATTGCCAGCTTTGCTGCGCGTCGCGCCGAGATCGTGCGCCAATTGGACGCTGCGGCGGCCAAGCTAGGCGGCGGCGTCAAAGCCATTGACGACGACGCGCTCTTAGACGAAGTCACCGGCTTGGTCGAGCGCCCCAATGTGCTCGTGTGCGAATTTGAGGCGCAATTCCTGGACGTGCCCCAAGAGTGCCTGATCCTCACCATGAAGGCCAACCAAAAGTATTTCCCCCTGCTCGACGCGGACAACAAGCTCACCCACCAATTTCTGGTCGTGAGCAACATCAGTCCCGAGGACGCCAGCGCCGTCATTGGCGGCAACGAGCGCGTGGTGCGCCCGCGCCTGGCCGACGCCAAATTCTTCTTCGACCAAGACCGCAAGAAAACACTGGAGTCCCGCGTCGACGGGCTCGATAAAGTGGTTTACCACAACAAACTCGGCACCCAAGGTGAGCGCGTGCTCCGCGTGCGCGCCATTGCCCATGCCATTGGCACCCAGCTGGGCATGGCTGCACAGTTGGAAGCGGTTGACGCGGCAGCGCGCCTGGCCAAAACCGATTTACTCACCGACATGGTCGGCGAATTCCCCGAGCTGCAAGGCATCATGGGCGGCTACTACGCCCGCCACGACGGCCTCGGCAACGCTGTGGCGCTGGCCATTGAAGACCACTACAAACCCCGTTTTGCAGGTGACGACTTGCCCCGCAACAGCACCGGCCTCATCGTTGCGCTGGCTGACAAGCTCGAAACCCTGGTCGGCATGTTCGGCATCGGCAACGTCCCCACGGGCGACAAAGATCCGTTTGCCCTGCGCCGTCACGCGCTCGGCATCATCCGCATGCTGGTTGAAAAAGACCTAGGCCTTGACCTGGGCCAACTCCTGGCGCAAGTGGCCCTGCCATTTGGCGCGCTCATCACACCAGACCACGCCAAGCTGGTCGACGACGTGCAAACCTTCATGTTTGACCGCCTCGCCGGTTCCCTGCGCGAGCAGGGCTACAGCCCGCAAGAGGTCGACTCGGTCGTGTCACAAAAGCCCCAGCGTCTGGGCGATATCCCCAAACGCCTGGCTGCTGTGCGCGCCTTTGCCGCGCTGCCCGAGGCCCCGGCGCTGGCAGCGGCCAACAAGCGCGTGGGCAACATCCTGAAAAAAGCAGGGGAGGTCGATGCCCACGTCAGCCTCATCCTGCTCAAAGAGCCGGGTGAAATTGCGCTGCATCAAGCCATGGAAAGCATCGCGCCCTTGGCCAAAGCCCAGTTTGACGCCGGTGACTACACTGCCTCGCTGCAAACCCTGGCTGCGCTGCGCGTACCGGTCGACGCCTTTTTTGACAACGTCATGGTCAACGCCGAAGAAATGGACTTGCGCCTCAACCGCCAAGGCCTCCTCAAGTGCCTGCTTGACGCCATGAACCGCGTGGCCGACCTGTCCCGGTTGGCGGCATGATCGCGGCCAACCTCAAGCTGGTCATTCTTGACCGCGACGGCACCATCAATGAAGACAGCGACGACTTCATCAAAACGCCTGAAGAGTGGCTGCCCCTGCCCGGCTCGCTTGAGGCCATCGCCCGCCTCAACCATGCCGGCTGGCATGTGGTGGTCGCCTCCAATCAGTCCGGCTTGGGGCGCGGCCTGTTTGACGTCTCCACGCTCAACGCTATGCACGCCAAAATGCACAAGCTGCTGGCCACCGTCGGTGGCAAAGTAGATGCTATTTTTTACTGCCCTCACGGACCCGAAGACGCCTGCCGCTGCCGCAAACCCGAGCCCGGCCTGTTTGAGCAAATCGCCGAGCGCTTTGGCGTCGATCTGCGTGAGGTGCCTGCCGTGGGCGATTCCGCGCGCGATATTCTGGCCGGCATGGCGGTGGGTTGTGAGCCGCATCTGGTGCTCACCGGTAAGGGCGCAACTTATAGAAACCGCCCCCTGCCCGACACCTTCCCCGTCGGCACGCGCACCCACACCGACCTCGCCGCCTTCGCCGACTTCCTGATTGCCCGCGAAACGATCACCGTCTAAAACCTTTTGCTATGTAAAAAATAGCTGCTCTAGCATGTCCAGCTTGCTTGATAGCCTTATTTATTAAAAAATGTCCCTGATTCGCTCATTTCTTCACATGGCCTGGATTTTGATCACGGTCATCCCTTGGGGTTTTGCTCTGATTGGCAGTTCGCCCTGGGTGCGCCGCACCCCGTTGTGGTGGTTTGCCGTCAACTGGTTTCGCCTCGTCATCTGGGGCACCCGCATGTTTTTGGGCGTCAAGGTCAAGGTGATTGGGTTGGACAACCTGCCCGCTGGCCCGACCGCCCCGGCCATTCTGCTGTCCAAGCACCAGTCCACGCTCGAGACGCTACTCATTCCCACCCTCATGCCGCGCCCACTGGCCTTTGTGTTCAAGCGCGAATTGCTCAAAATCCCGTTTTTTGGTTGGTCCATGGCCTGCCTGGACATGATTCACATCGACCGCGAAAGCCGCGCTGCCGCCATGAAACATGTCATCGCCCAAGGCAAGCGCATGCTCGACCAAGGCACCTGGGTCATCATGTTCCCCGAAGGCACCCGCATCGCCCGCGGCGAACGCGGCACCTACCAAACCGCGGGCACACGCTTGGCGGTCGAGTCGGGCGCCCCGGTCGTCCCGATCGCGGTCTCATCCGGCAAATGCTGGCCGCGCGAAGGCTTTGTCAAACACCCCGGCACCGTCACTGTGTCCATCGGCCCGGCAATAGCCAGCGTGGGACGCGAGCCCAAAGAACTCATGCGTGAAGTCGAGACCTGGATCGAAGCCGAAATGCAGCGCATCGACCCCGAGGCCTATGCCCACGTCTAATCTTTTCACGCACCCGCGTGCCAACCGCGAAACCACGCTCTGCCACACTCTGGTGGCCTATGAGTTCAAGCGCAGCGCACGGCGCACCATCGGGTTTTCCATCAAGCCCGAAGGCTTGGTGGTCAGCGCCCCCAACTGGGTGGCGCTCAAAGCTGTGGAGGTCGCTTTGCAGGAAAAAGCGGTCTGGATTATCCAAAAACTCGGCGACGTGCAGGCGCGCCACCAAAGCCAGTTGGCCCACGAGATCACCTGGACCGATGGCACCCAGTTGCCCTACCTCGGCGCGCCGCTCACCGTGCGGCTCACCCCGCCCGCCTTTGGCCGCCGCGCCACCAACGCTTTGCTGTCCCAAGCGCCTGCGGTATCAGACGCGCCGCCAGCCGCTGCCGCCCGCCTCACCCTGCAACTCGCCCTGAGCCTAGAGGCCACCCCTGTGCAAATGCGCCAAGCCACCCAGCGCTGGTTACTCAAGGAGGCCCAGGCCCACTTCACCCATCGGCTCGACCACTTTGCCCCGCAACTCCAGGTCAACTGGCGCAGCCTGTCATTGAGCAACGCCGCCACCCGCTGGGGCAGCGCCCGAAGCGATGGCAGCATCCGGCTCAACTGGCGCCTCATGCACTTTGCGCCCCCCATCATTGATTACGTGGTGGCCCACGAACTCAGCCACCTGCGCGAGATGAACCACAGCCCCCGCTTTTGGGCCACAGTGCACAGCGTCATGCCGGACTATGCCGCGCGCAGGCAGCAGCTCAAAGAGTCGTCGGTGCCGCGCTGGGCTTAGGCGCGCCAAAGCGGTAAACGCCGTCGTCGCCCAGTGTGCGTGTCAGGCGGCCCTCATACATCAGCAAGTGCAAATGCGCGACCGACTCGCCCATGGCAAACGTCGTCTGGTGCAAATCCAGTGCCCGTTTAAACAGCACCGGCAGCATGTCCGCCGCACTGCCGGCCTGTAAGGTGCAGGCCTCCATCACCTCAGCCAACCGGTCGCGGTGGTGGTCGTGCAGCTGGTCAATGCGCGCATAAAGCCCGGTGAACGGCTTGCCGTGCGACGGCAGGGTGAGCGTTTGCGCGTCCAGCGCCTTGAATTTATCAATTGAATCTAAAAACTGCCGCAGCGAATTGGCCTCGGGTTCCTGGTCGTACACACTCACATTGGTTGAAATACGCGGCAGCATCATGTCGCCCCCTATCAACACCTTCAGTTCTTCGCAAACCAGCGAAATATGCTCAGGCGCATGGCCAAACCCGCTAATGCAGCGCCAGGCCCGCCCGCCAATCGTCAGCACATCGCCGTCCAGCATTCGCCGATACTGCTTCGGCACCGAAGGCACCAGCTTGGGAAAATAATTGCCCCGGTCCCTGATTTGCGCCCTGGAGTCCGCGTCATTCAGCCCATGCAGCGCAAAGAAATCCGCTGCTGACTCCCCGCCAAACCCGGTGGGACCTTCCGTGCCAATACGCGCCATCGTGTAGTCGGTGGCACTCATCCACAGCCGCACCTGCCAGCGCTCGCACAGCCAGTGCGCCAGCCCGACGTGGTCCGGGTGCATATGCGTCACGATCACCCGCAAAATCGGCAAGCCCTCCAGTTCGTTCTCAAAAATTTGTTCCCACTGCGCTTTGGCCACGTCCGAGTGAATGCAGCAATCCACCACGCTCCAGCCAGCGCGCCCGTCAATTTCGTCACGCAACAGCCACAGATTGATGTGGTTCAAGGCAAAAGGCAGCACCATGCGAATCCACTTCACCCCCGGCGCCACCGTCAGGGTCTGGCCCGGCTCGGGCATTACGTCGCCCAGCGGGTAGTGCAGTTGTTTTTCAAGTTCGTTGGCAACGTGGTTCAAGGCGGCTCCAGATATACGACATAATTACGCTCGTGTTGACGTTTACGTAAACGTCAACCAAGTGTTTCATTTTAGGCGCACACTCCGCCGCGCACAGTCACCTCGGTTCATTCAAACACCATGGCCATCACCTACAGCATCAGCGACTTGGCTCGAGAGTTCGACCTCACCACCCGCGCCATCCGGTTTTATGAAGACCTCGGCCTGCTCCAGCCCGAGCGCTCCGGCCCCGCCGGGCGCAACCGTATCTACAGCGGGCGCGACCGCACCCGTCTCAAGCTCACCCTGCGCGCCAAGCGCCTGGGCCTAAGCCTTACCGAGGCCAAAGACATCATCGACATGTACGACAGCCCGCGCGACACCGGCCCGCAGCTAGAGAAGTTTTTGCTCATCCTGGCTGACCACCAAAAACAACTGCAAGACCAAATGCTCGACCTGCAAGCCAACCTCGACGAACTCAAAGTCCACCAACGCGAAGCCAAAGCCCTGCTCGCCAAAGCCCCCAAAAAGGACGCCGCATGACCGCCGAAGAACCCTTTGCCCGCATCCAAGCCAGCTTCGACCGCCAGGGCATGATGCTTCACCTCGGTGCGCGCTTGGTTCGGGCCGAGCCTGGACTGTGCGAGGTGGCCCTGCCTTACTCTGACAAAGTCACCCAGCAGCAAGGCGGTTTTCACGGCGGCGCCATGGGCGCACTGGCCGACATTGCCGGTGGTTACGCCGGCCTCACGATGGCCCCTGAGGGCATGGAAGTCACCAGCGTCGAATTCAAAATTAACTTCATGGCTGCCTTCCAGGGCGGCGAGTTGCGCGCCACCGGCCATGTGGTCAAAGCCGGTCGGCGCCTCATCATCACCACCGCCGAAGTCACCCACATTGACGCCGCAGGCAAAACCAGCGCCTGCGCTGTCATGCAGCAAACGCTGATGGTTGTGCCCAAAACCTACTGAACTCAGCGCCACAAGCCTCAACCCCCTGAATAACTCCAAGGAACTTCCATGAACAACATGCCCGGACTCAACTTCCAACTCGGTGAAGACATCGATGCCCTGCGCGACGCTGTGCGCGAATTTGCCCAAGCCGAAATCGCCCCGCGTGCCGCCGAGATCGACAAAACCGACCAATTCCCCATGGACCTCTGGCGCAAGATGGGTGACCTTGGCGTGCTCGGCATCACGGTGGGCGAAGAGTTTGGCGGCGCCAACATGGGCTACCTCGCCCACATGATCGCGATGGAAGAAATCTCCCGCGCCAGTGCATCCGTTGGCCTGTCTTACGGCGCCCACAGCAATTTGTGCGTCAACCAGATCAAGCGCAACGGCACCCCTGAGCAGCGCGCCAAATATCTGCCCAAGCTGGTGACCGGCGAACACGTTGGCGCCCTCGCCATGAGCGAGCCGGGTGCCGGGTCTGACGTCATCAGCATGAAACTCAAAGCCGAAGACAAGGGCGGCTACTACCTGCTCAACGGCAGCAAAATGTGGATCACCAACGGCCCCGACGCCGACACCTTGGTGGTCTATGCCAAAACCGAACCCGAGTTGGGCGCCCGTGGCGTCACCGCCTTCCTGATCGAAAAAGGCATGCCAGGCTTTGGCTGCGCGCAAAAGCTCGACAAACTCGGCATGCGCGGCAGCCACACCGGCGAACTCGTTTTTAACAACGTCGAAGTCCCCGCACAAAACATTTTGGGCGGACTCAACAGTGGCGCCAAAGTGCTCATGAGCGGCTTGGACTACGAGCGCGCTGTGCTAACTGGCGGCCCGCTGGGCATCATGCAATCCGTCATGGACAGCGTGCTCCCCTACATTCACGACCGCAAGCAATTCGGTCAAAGCATCGGAGAGTTTCAACTTATCCAAGGCAAGGTTGCAGACATGTACACCGTGTTGCAAGCTGGTCGCTCCTTTGCCTACACCGTGGCCAAAAACCTCGACTCACTTGGTGTTGAGCACGTTCGCCAAGTGCGCAAAGACTGTGCCTCGGTTATTTTGTGGTGTGCCGAACAGGCCACCAAAATGGCAGGCGACGGCGTCCAAATCTTTGGTGGCAATGGCTACATCAATGACTACCCGCTAGGTCGCCTGTGGCGCGACGCCAAACTCTACGAAATAGGCGCCGGCACCAGCGAAATCCGCCGCATGCTGATTGGGCGTGAGCTGTTTGCTGAAACCTGCTAAACGCCTAGTAAGTCCGCGAGCAGGCTTGGGGGGTCAGATCCCAATGCAGGACATCGCTTGTTCCGGCGAGATAGGGTGAAGAACGAAATTGGGCTCTGACCCCCAACCCGCTCTTGCCGGGGAGCGTATCCCGCCAGCACGCCGAAAAGGGGTCAGAGCCCAATTTCGTTGAATGCTGTTGGTCTCCGATAGTTCTTTTGTCCTGAATTGGGATCCGACCCCCTTTCAGCTTTTGGCGTCGGCAAGCGGTTTTGCTTGACGCTGGCCAGCGGTTTGTTGCTTGGCCACAGCCCAATTTCACCCCGCATCCTAAATAATTCGCGCATAAAGCCGCAATTCGCGGCGAAGTTAATTATTTAACACTCTTTAAATCAAATTTAAGCAAATATATGTAAAATCTCATATATGAACCACATTTTGAGAGTTCCTCTCAATACCTCCGACGAACAATCAAGCCGCCTGCTGGCCCTGCAAGCGGCTTTTGCACAGGTGTGCAATGCGCTCTCGCCCATCGTGCAGCAAACCCGGGTCTGGAACCGCGTGGCCTTGCACCACCTCATGTACCACGCCCTGCGCGAGCGCTTCCCCGAGGTCGGCTCCCAAATGGTCTGCAACGCCATCTACTCCGTTTCGCGTACCTCGCGCCTGGTATTTCAGCACCCCAACAGCCCGCTTCATTTATCCAAGCTTGAGGGCAAGTCCTTGCCCCTGCTGCGCTTTGCCGACAACTGCCCGGTGTACTTCGATCGCCACACCTTGAGCGTCAAAGCCGGCCAGTTGTCCATGTACACGCTCGATGGCCGCATGCGCTTTGCATTGGCCTTAAAGCCCGAGGATGAGGCCAACTTTAACCAAAAAAAGCTGCGCGAGATCGTCTTGTCGCGCCGCCAGGACGGCCTCTTTGAGCTGTCCTTTCTCTTTAGCGACACGCTGGACTCGGAGGCCTCAGTGCCCGACGAGTCCGCGGGCGCCGAACTTCCCCAATATGTCATGGTCGAGGAGGCCACATGAACCGCAACAAACCCCCATCCGAGTTGGCAAATGCCGTCTCTGCCCTGCGCCCACAGTTCAAGCAAGCCGCCTGGTTTAGCCTGTTCGCCTCACTGCTCATCTTGGCGCCCTCGGCCTACATGCTCGAAGTCTATGACCGGGTGGTCAACAGCCGCAGCCACACCACGCTCTTCATGCTCACGCTCTTGGTGCTGGGCGCCTACTTGCTCATGGAAGTGCTGGAGTGGGTGCGCTCCGAGGTCATGCATGAGGCCTCCCTGGCGTTTGACAAGATCTTAAGTGGTCGCATCTTTGCCGCCATCTTTGAGGCCAACCTCAAGCGCCTGCCCGGCGGCTCAGCCCAACCCATGAACGACTTTCGCACGGTGCGCGACTTTTTGTGCACCCCGGTGGTGCTGGCCTTGATGGAGGCCCCGGTCTCCTTGGTGTTTTTGGTCCTCATCTTTGCCATCAGCCCGGTGCTGGGCTGGTCGGCGGTGGTGGCGGCTCTGGTGCAAACCTTTGTCGGCTGGCTCAACGAGCGCAGCACGCAGCCACCCCTCTTGGCCGCCAACCGCAGCGCCATCGCCGCGCAGCAATACGCTGACGGCACCTTGCGCAACGCCCAGGTCATCGAATCCATGGGCATGCTGCGCGACATTCACCGGCGCTGGATGGACAAGCAGCGCGAATTCCTCGGCCTGCAAGCCACCGCCTCCGACCACGCCGGTTTTTACCAAGCCATCTCCAAGTTCTGGCAAAACACGGTCAGCTCCATGCTCCTGGGGCTGGGTGCTTGGCTTTTGCTGCGCAACCAGCTCAATGGTGGCGCCGCTTACATGATTGTGGGCTCCATCCTGGGTGGGCGTGTGCTCGCCCCCCTGATCCAAATCGTCTCGCAGTGGCAAACGGTGGTCAATGTGCGCAGCGCCTACGCCCGCTTAGACAGCCTGCTGACCCAAGTGGCGGTGCGCCCTCAGGGCATGGCCTTGCCCGCCCCCATTGGGCGCTTGCAGGTTGACGCGCTGGTGGCCGGTGCCCCCGGCAACCAGGGCGCCATTCTCAAAGGCGTCAGCTTTGCGCTGCAGCCCGGCGAAGTGCTGGCCGTCGTTGGCCCCTCGGCCTCGGGTAAAACCACCTTGGCCCGTTTGCTGGTGGGCATTTGGCCTGCCATAAGTGGCAAAGTGCGCCTGGACGGTGCCGATGTGCACACCTGGAACAAGCTCGAGCTCGGCCCCCATGTCGGCTATCTGCCCCAAGGCGTGGAGCTCTTTGATGGCAGCGTGGCTGAGAACATCGCCCGTTTTGGCGAGGTCAACCAAGCCAAAGTCGAAGCCGCCGCCCGCGCGGTCGGCCTGCACGAACTCATCAGCGCGCTGCCCCAAGGTTATGACAGCCAAGTCGGGCGCGAAGGCGCCATCCTCTCGGGTGGCCAGCGCCAGCGCGTCGGTTTGGCCCGCGCCATTTACGCCAAGCCCGCCTTTGTGGTGCTCGATGAGCCCAACTCCAGCTTGGACGAGCAAGGCGACGCAGCCTTGGCGGGCGCCATCTCCTTGCTCGCCGCCCAGGGCACCACCTTTGTCGTCATGACGCACCGCACCAGCGTGCTCGGTGTGGCCGACAAGATGCTCGTGCTGCGCGACGGCCAGGCCCAAATGTTTGGCCCGCGCGATGACGTCCTCAAAGCCCTCAACGACGCCGCCACCCAAAACCGCCCGGCTCCTGCAGCCCCTAGCGCCCAAGCCGCCTGATCACTGCACCCTCAACGGTCAAATTTATGAAAACACCTCAATTTTTTAAGCGCAGTGACCTCACCGCCACCCTGTGGGGCTTTCGCCGCGAGTTCCTGATCGTGGGCCTGTTCAGCATGATCGCCAACGTGCTCATGCTCACCCCCACGCTCTACATGCTGCAGGTCTACGACCGCGTGCTGGCCAGCCAAAGCGAGCTCACGCTCCTGGCCATGTCCCTGCTCACCCTGTTCCTCTTTGCCATCATGGGCTTTGCCGAATGGATGCGCTCGCGCCTGTTGGTCAGCAGCGGCGTGCGTTTGGACGAACAGCTCAGCACCCAGGTCTTTAACGCCAGCTTTGAGGCCCACTTAAGCCAAGCCAGCACCACCCCGGCACGCGCCTTTGGCGACTTGATCCAGATTCGCCAGTTCTTGACCGGCAACGGCATCTTTGCCTTCTTTGATGCGCCCTGGGCCCCGATCTACATGGTGGTGCTGTTCTTCTTGCACCCCTGGCTGGGCGTCATGGGCGTGGTGTTTGCCATCATCCAAGCGGCCCTGGCCTGGTTTGGTCACCGCCACACCCTGGCGCCCTCTGAGGCGGCATCCAAAGCCAACGCCGAGGCGGGCAACTTTTTGCAAAGCAAGCTGCGCAACGCCGAAGTGCTCGAATCCATGGGCATGGTGCAAAGCCTGCAACACCGCTGGAACGAGCGCCACCAAGTCGCCCTGGCGCGCAACGGCGAGGCCCAGCACCTCACGCACCGCATCACGGCTCTGAGCAAATTCATCCGCTACAGCCAGCAGTCGCTCTCCCTGGGCGCGGGTGCCTTGCTGGTCATCAACGGCGAACTCTCCCCCGGCGGCATGATTGCGGCCAACGTGCTGATGTCGCGCGCACTCGGCCCCATTGACATGATCGTGGGCAGCTGGCGCCAGTTCATCGGCATGCGCGCCGCCTTTGCCCGCTTGGAGCAGTTGCTGCGCGACTACCCGCTGCGCGACCCCGCCTTCAAGCGCGTCGCACCCAAAGGCGCCATCACGCTGGAGCAAGTCTTTGCCAGCGCCCCGGGCCGGGCACAGCCCATTCTGCAAAACATCAATCTCAATGTGACCCCCGGCACGGTGACTGCCGTGCTCGGCCCTTCGGGCTCGGGCAAGTCCACGCTGGCCCGCGTGCTGGTCGGCATCTGGCCTGATGTCTCGGGCAACGTGCTGCTCGATGGCCTGCCTTTAAGCGGCTGGAACCGCACCGAGCTCGGCCCCCACATTGGCTACCTGCCCCAAGACATCGAACTCTTTGAAGGCACCATTGCCGAGAACATCGCCCGCTTTACCGAAGTGGACTCGACTCAGGTCATTGCCGCCGCGCAAAGTGCGGGCCTGCACGACATGATCCTGCGCTTCCCCAAGGGCTACGACACCCCTATTGGTGAGGCCGGCAACCTCCTCTCCGGTGGTCAGCGCCAGCGCATCGGCCTGGCCCGCGCCCTTTACGGCAACCCCTTGCTCATCGTTTTGGACGAGCCCAACGCCAACCTCGACGACGCCGGCGAAGCCGCCCTCTACCAAGCCGTGCAAGGCCTCAAAGCCCAGGGCAAAACCGTCTTCCTCATCACCCACCGCCCTGGCGCCGTGGCCGTGGCCGACCGCCTCCTGATCCTGCGCGATGGCCAAGTGCAGGCCGAAGGCCCACGCGACGCCGTCATTGCCGCACTCCAGACACCGCGCCCAGCGCCCATGCCCCCCGCACCAGAGCCGTCGGCACTGGCCGCCTGATCCCTCTTTGGCCCCATTTTTTTGATTACTGAGACCGTCATGTCTAAACCCAACATCTTCAAACACCTCTCCCCAACACCGAGCGACACCAGTGCGCCCCGTGATGCCGCCCTGGCCCAGACCCCCAGCCACGCCGCCCACACCGGGCGCGCCGCCCGCATCGGCCTGTGGTCACTCGTCATCGGTTTTGGTGGCTTCTTGCTGTGGGCTGGCCTTGCCCCGCTCGATGAAGGCGTGCCCAGCCAAGGCATGATCGCCATCGACACCAAGCGCAAAGCCGTGCAACACTTAACCGGCGGCCTCATCAAGGAAGTGCTGGTGGGGGAGGGCGACCGCGTCAAAGAAGGCCAAATCCTGCTGCGTCTGGACCCGGCAGTTGCCCGCGCCAACTTTGAGTCCGTGCGCCAACGCTACATCGGCCTGCGCGCCATGGAAGGGCGCTTGCAAGCCGAACAACGCGGCCAAGCCAGCATCACCTTCCACCCGGACGTCATCAAAGCCCGGCTCGACCCCCTGAACCGCCAGTTAGTCACCACCCAAGAGCAACTCTTTACCTCCCGCCGGGCTGCCTTAAATGCGGATCTGCAAGCCACCCAGGAATCCATCGCAGGTCAAGAAGGGCTCATCGCAGCCTACGAGTCCATGCAGCTGAGTAAGAAAAGCCAACAAGCCCTGCTCGCTGAAGAACTCAACGCCACCCGCGGCCTCGTCAAAGAAGGCTACGCCCCGCGCAACCGCCAGTTGGAGCTCGAGCGCATGGCCGCCGAGTCCAGCGCCAGCATCGCTGAGCTGCAAGGCAACACCATCCGCGCCAAACGCGCGGTGGCCGAGCTCAAGCAGCGCAGCATCGTGCGTGAGCAGGAATACCGCAAGGAAGTCGAATCCCAGCTCTCTGACGTCGGGCGCGAAGTCGCCGCTGATGGCGAGAAATACCGCGCCGCCCAAGACGACCTCGAGCGCATCGACCTCAAATCCCCCTCGGCCGGTCAAGTCGTGGGCCTCACGGTGCAGACCGTGGGCGGCGTCATCTCCCCGGGGCAAAAACTCATGGACATCGTCCCTGAAGGCCAAGCCCTCTTGGTCGAAGCCCGCGTCGCCCCGCACATGATTGACCGCGTGCACGCCAAACTCCCAGTGGACGTGCGCTTCTCCTCCTTTGCCCACACCCCACAGTTGGTGGTTGAAGGCCAGGTCGTCACCGTCTCCAAAGATTTGCTGGTCGACCCCCAATCGGGCGTGGGCTACTACCTGGCCCGCGTGGGCGTCACCCCTGAGGGCTACAAGAAACTGGGCAAACGCCAACTCCAGCCCGGCATGCCCGTGGAGATCGTCTTCGTCACCGGCGAGCGCTCCATGCTCACCTACCTGCTCAGCCCGCTCACCAAGCGCCTGGCAGCCTCCATGAAGGAAGAGTAAGTTCATGAACGCCCCTTTCAAACTCGCCACCTTAAGCGCCCTGCTGCTGGGCCTGTGCAGCGTCGCCTCGGCCATGGACTTGCTCCAAGCCTACCAAGCGGCGCAAAAAAATGACGCCACCATTTTGGCCGCGCGCGCCACGGCCGCCGCTGGGCGTGAGCGCCTGCCCCAGGCCATCTCGCAGCTCCTGCCCAATTTAAGCGCCAGCGTGGGTCAAACCAACAACCAGTTGGCCAACACCGGCACCGACTTTGCGGGCAAAGAGCAAACCGTCAACACCGGCTACCTCAGCAACAACCAAAGCGTCACCCTGCGCCAACCGCTTTACCGGCCCTACCTCAGCGCCCAATACCGCCAGGCCAAAGCGCAGGTCACCGATGTCGAGGCCACACTCAGCCAAGAAGAGCAAAACCTGGCCGTTCGCGTCAGCGGCGCCTACTTCGAGGCCCTGCTCAGCCACGACCAACTCGCCCTCATCTTGGCCCAGCGCACCGCCTACACCACGCAGCTCGACGCGGCGCTCAAGTCGCTGGCTGCAGGCGCCGGTACCCGCACCGACATCGACGAAGCCCGGGCCCGCCTGGACATGAACACCGCGCTGGAGATCGAAGCCCGGCAAAACGTCGACTACACCCGCCAACAACTCCAAACACTGGTCAACCAACCCACAGACCAAATGGGCGAGCCCCTGAGCCCGCTGGATGTGGACAAACTCAACACCCTCGAGCGCCTGCCCGAGACCCTTGCGCACTGGGTTGAGCGCGCCGAGCAAAGCAGCCCCCAACTGATCTCGCTCAAAGCCCAGCTTGAGGCCGCCCGCCTGGACGTCAACAAAGCCCAAACCGGCCACTTGCCCACCCTGGACGCCGTTGCCCAGTGGACCAGCAGCGAGAGTGAAAACGTCACCAACATCAAATCGCGCTACGTCAACAACACCTTTGGCCTGCAACTCAGCATCCCCCTGTTTGCCGGGGGCTATGTCAACGCCTCGGTGCGCCAAGCCCTGGCCGCCCAAGCGCGCGCCGAGCAATTGCTAGAAGCCGGTCGGCGTGACTTGAACCTGCGCGTGTACAAGGAAGTGCGCGGCGTGAGTGAAGGTCTGCCCAAAATGAAAGCCCTGGAGCAAGCCCTGCGCTCGGCCGACCAACTCCTGCTCTCAAGCCGCAAGTCCTTGCAGGCGGGCAGTCGCACCGTGCTCGACGTGCTCAATGCCGAGCAGCAGCGCTTGAGCGTGCAGCGCGATTTGTCGCAGGCGCGCTACGTGTACCTGATCTCCCGCATTCGTTTGCTGTCGCTGGTTGGAGGTGCTGATGAAGCGGCTTTGAGCGGCATCAGCCAGCTCTTGGTCAGCAAGTAAACGCTATAAATTGTGGAGCTGCTTAAGCAGGTCTTTATTGGCTTAGGGCTTATTTTGGCAATATATTTATCCAATCTTAATGAATAACTACCAATACCTCTATCTGCAATGGTTCAAGCGCGATGTGGCCGGGCGCTACCGGGGGTCGGTTTTGGGCTTGCTGTGGCCGCTGCTGCAGCCGGTTCTGCAAATCACCGTCTTCACACTCATCTTTTATAAATTCATGAACATGCGCTGGCCGGTGGCCAATGGAGAGAGCTCTGCGCTTGATTACGGGCTCAATGTCTTTGCCGGTTTGGCGGTGTTTAACTTCTTCGCTGAAGTGCTTGGCAGGGCGCCCATCGCCATCCTGTCTCAGCCCAACCTCGTCACCAAAGTGCGCTTTCCGCTTTTCATCCTCCCCGCCGTCACGGTCGGCGGAGCCCTGATTCATATCGCGGTGGGAAGCCTGGCTTTGATCGTCATGTCGGCGCTCAATGGCCACCTCACTTGGGCCGCCTTGTGGTTGCCGGTCTTGTTAATCCCCTTAATCACCTACGCCCTTGCTTTGGCCTTGCTGCTCGCCAGCCTGGGTGTTTACCTGCGCGACATTGCGCAAGTCATGCCCTCGGTGACCAGTGTGCTGATGTTTCTCACCCCCATTTTTTACCCAGCCTCTGCCATCCCTCCAGCCCTGCGGCCTCTGTTTGAGATCAACCCCATCGCCTGGGGTGCGCAAGCCATCAGAAGCATTTTATTAACGCCTGCCCCGCTCGAACTGTTGGCCTTGGGCGGACATACCCTGGCAGCCTTCGGCTTGTTAGCTGTCGCGATAGTCACTTTCAAATATTTAGAGAAGGGGTTTTCAGATGTCCTCTGACATAGCCATAGACGTTAAAAACGTCAGCAAAAGTTATCGCCTCTACCAAAAGCCCTCAGACCGATTGAAGCAACTAGCCGGCTTTGGAAAGCGCCAGTATTACAAAGACTTCACCGCCCTGACCGACATTATCCTGAGCCTTAAAAAAGGCGAAGTGCTCGGCATCGTGGGTGCCAACGGCGCGGGAAAATCCACCTTGCTCCAACTCATTGCCGGCACCATCAGGCCCACCACTGGCACCGTCAACGCCGTAGGTCGTGTAGCCGCCTTGCTAGAGTTGGGCTCCGGCTTCAACCCCGAATTTACAGGGCGTGAAAACATCTACCTCAACGCCGCCACCTTGGGCCTGGGCAAGAAAGAAATCGATACCCGCCTGGATGAAATCATTGCCTTTGCCGACATTGGCATCCACATTGACCAACCCGTCAAAACCTACTCCAGCGGCATGCATGTTCGCCTGGCTTTTTCTATTGCCACCAGCGTAGAGCCCGATATCCTCATCGTCGATGAAGCCCTGTCCGTAGGAGACGGTGCCTTTGCACGGCGTTCCTTTGACCGCATCATGAAAATCAAAGAACAAGGCGCCACCGTTTTGTTCTGCTCGCACACCTTGTTTCACATTGAATATTTTTGTGACCGCGCACTGTGGTTGCACCAAGGCGCGGTGCAGCTACTCGGGCCCGTGGCACAAGTGCTGCCCCGCTATCAAGAATATCTCGATGGCAAAACTGACCCCATTGCCCCTGCAGCACTTCAAAACACCAGTCCACCAACGCCCCCAAGCAATACCGGCGACATCGACGTTGCGCTCGATCCAGCACACCTCAGCGTGGCAGACGCATCAAGCCCCGCGCAACTTGAAGGTCATGCCCGCATTGAAGCTGTCAGCATCCTGCTTGATGGTGTCGAAGGCAAAGACCTCAGCGGTACCTCTGGTGTGTCAAATCTTGTGATGAAAATCAGCTTCAAAAGCGACTCCATGCAGCCCGCGCCCACCGCCGCCCTCGTGCTCTCCACAGAAG
>Ga0114978_10001294_pt1 | contig 21036 bp, 14 predicted proteins | sample S_140212_EF_Meta_FD_87027 | JGI IMG/M metagenome (GOLD analysis project Ga0114978, IMG submission 87027) | Freshwater microbial communities from Lake Simoncouche, Canada to study carbon cycling - S_140212_EF_MetaG | ecosystem: Environmental > Aquatic > Freshwater > Lake | place: Lake...
CAGAGCCCCTTCCTTACCACGATATTTATTCGCAATTTCCAGTAGTTGCGGACCAACTCGCTTTTGATCGACCGCATGGCAGTTAAAACAGTCACTCTTTTTCATGCGGCGCATCCCGATCGGACCTTCGTCTTTGGCCTCGCCACCTGCTCCGGAACCAGGGATTGAACCGAGCGAGTAAACGACGTTGAGTGAGACACGTCCAGGGGAATCGGCATCGATCTGTGCGGCGCCCCGCTCGTCGATCTCTTGGTCGTCATTGGTTCCGTCCTCGGCGTCGATCACCTGCAATTCAAAGCGGATTGGTTGTTCGGGGTCGAAAAAATCTCCTACTTGCGGTTCGATAAAGCGGATGGTTGGTCGGGAATTCCCGACCAGGACGGGGATTGACGCCGTACGACTGGCCCCGTGAGGATCGGTGACGACCAGTTCGACATTATAAATCCCGGGTTCCTCAATCGTCACCACCGGATCCGGCTCACGCGAAAGAACCCGCGCTGGGGCACTTGGGTCAGCAGTCTGGATCAATCGCCACTCGTAGGACAATTGGTCTGCGAGGTCTTTGTCAAACGTTCCTTTACTCGAAAGCGAGACCGCCAGCGGTTGCTTGCCGATATTGTTTTCCGCCGAGGCAATCACCACCGGTGTCCGATTTCCGCTGGCATACTCGACACGAATGAGTCGCGAATCCTGGTTCACACCCCAGGTTTCGCCATATTCCATCACATACAGTGCCCCATCGGCACCGAATTCCATGTCAATGGGACGGACAAATCGCTGCTGTGGCATCAAGGCTTCGATCTGCTTGATCCGCGAATCGGAATCCAGATGGACCCCCTTGATCCAGTTTCTCGACCATTCAAAGATCATTAATGTCCGGTCGTAAGCCGCTGGAAACTTAATGGTTGAGGTCGAGGTACTCGAATAATGATAGACCGGTCCCGCACAGGCGGTTCGGCCACCGCTCCCTAATTCCGGGAACTCTGTCGATCCTCCATAGGGATAATAAATAAACGCGGGTTGGGCGGGTGGTAAAAGTTGCTCACCAGTGTTGTTTGGCGAGCGATTCACGGGAGCGTTGGGATCATACAACGGACCAATTTCCCCTGTGGCAAAGTCGACATCGGCATAAGGGAGGTTGTTGGCGATGAAGTAGGGCCAGCCAAAATTGCCTGCCTGTCGGGCTTGATTGACTTCGTCGTAGCCACGAGGTCCGCGAGGCCCTTCCGATCCCGCATCCGGACCGACTTCGCCCCAGTAGACGAAACCGGTCTGCTGGTCGACACTCATGCGCCAGGGATTGCGGCATCCCATCACATAGATTTCCGGTCGTCCCTTTGATCCGTCGCGGGGAAACAGATTACCGTCGGGAATCTCGTATCCCCCCACAGGGGTGGGTTTGATTCGCAAGATTTTGCCGTTGTAACTGTTAGTGTTTGACGACGATTTTTGCGCGTCCCAGGGTGCGCGATCAGGGCGCTCGTCCAGTGGTGCGTAGCCTTGCGAGTCACCATGCGGATGCGTGTTATCGCCGCAGGCAATGAAGAGCTCACCGCGCGGACCAAACTGCAGCGAGCCGGCATGATGGCAGCATTCTTTCCGCTGTTCTTCATACTTCATTAAGATCTTTTCCGAGGCAAGATCGAGCAGGCCATCGACCAGGGTAAATCGCGAGATTTGCTGACCCGGAAAGTCGGGTGGGGAATATTGAAAGTAGATCCAGTGATTTTCGGCAAAATTGGGGTCGAGCGCCAAGCCGATCAATCCATTCTCTTGAGCGGTCGTCACGGTCACTTCACCAACCAGCGTCACCACTCGGGTGACCGGGTTGAGTGATTTGAGTTTCCCGCTGAGTTCGATGAAATAGACCGTCCCATCAGGGGCCATGGCCAGTTCCATGGGTTGAGTCAATCCCGTAGCCAGCACGGTGATCTCGAAGCGGCTCGGGTCGACAGCGGCGATTTCTTCTGCTGCCGAGATCGAGAGACCAATTCCTGGCCAGGATAGCACAGACCAAGATAGCAGGGTCAGACCAATCAGACTGAATAACCGGTTCATCGAAATTCTCGATTGGGAATGGGGGAGACTCCGGACTGGCACCGGATTTAATCGAAACAGAAGTGTAATCGACGGGTGAGCCCCTTGTTCAAGTCTCGTCGCAAAATTTTCAGGAAAGAAGCTGGGAAAATTTCAGTGAAAACTTCAGCAGAAACGGCGAGACCTAGCGGTCGATGTGGCCTGGGATGTGGCCTGGGATCGATGAAGTGGTTTTGGGTCGGAACCGTCAATTCGTGGACCCGAGTTTGCGTTTCCTCACGCGGTGGTTCACAATCGCGGTTAAGACGTTCTGCAATCACTTCGGGATCAGGTTGGTCCGAGGTTTGGTTTGCGAATGGCATTGAGTTTTGTTTGGCTGAACTTTGCCTGGCTGCACGTTGTGAATCGGGGGGTATGGGGATGCAATCCATCGCCTGGGGTTTCCTGGTACTGGTCTGTTTGATGCTCAATCTGGGCCAGGTCGCTGCCGAGACCGAGCCGTCGCCTGAACAGTTGCGGTTCTTTGAAACGTCCATCCGTCCGCTGCTGGTGGAAAAATGCCAGGGCTGTCATGGCGTCGAAAAACAGTGGGGGAACTTGCGGCTTGATTCTCGCGCGGCCATCCTGCGCGGGGGAGAACTCGGCGCAGCAATCGTCCCCGGCAAGCCAAACGAAAGCCTGCTGATTAAAGCGATCCGTCGCACCGATGATGCATTCCAAATGCCGCCAAAAGAATCACTGACCGAGCGACAAATTGCCGACCTGGTTCGCTGGGTCGAAATGGGAGCCCCCTTTCCGGTTGAGGCAGGGGCGAACACTTCCAGGCATCGTGATCCCAACCATTGGTCGTTTCGACCTCGATCCGTTCCGGCCGTTCCCCCAACAGCGGATGGTGTTTGGTCCCGTGGCCCATGGGATCAGTTCATCCTGCAAAAGTTGGAAGCTGCCCAGATCGTTCCCACCGCCAAGGCCAGCCGGCGCACATTATTGCGTCGTGCAACATTTGATTTAACGGGATTACCACCAACTCCTGACGAGATTGCTGAGTTTCTTTCTGATGAGCGGCCCGATGCCTTTTCACGGTTGATCGATCGCTTGCTGGCGTCACCCTCGTACGGCGAACGGTGGGGCCGACACTGGCTGGATGTGGCTCGCTATGCCGACTCGAATGGTCTCGATGAGAACGTGGCTTACGGCAATGCCTGGCGTTATCGCGATTACGTCGTCGCTGCATTCAATCAGGATCTCCCCTACGACCAATTTCTGATTGAACAACTAGCGGGTGACTTGGTGCCAGCCGAGAATGATGAAATACGGACCCGCCTGCTGACCGCAACCGGTTTCCTGGCACTGGGACCCAAGGTTTTGGCGGAAGTCGATGAGACCAAAATGCAGATGGACATCATCGACGAGCAAATCGACACCTTCGGTCGTGCCGTACTCGGCCTGACGCTGGGGTGTGCCCGGTGTCATGATCATAAGTTTGATCCGATTGAAACCGCCGACTATTACGGGCTGGCTGGTATCTTTAAAAGTACCCGGACCATGGAACACTTCAAGAAAGTGGCTCGTTGGCACGAAAATTCGATTCCGACTCCCGAAGCTCGGGCAATCCAGTCTGCTTTTGCTGTGCAGTTGGGTCAGAAAAAGGGAATCATTCAAGCGGTGATCGACAAAGCGGATCAGGTGTTGAAAGCGACGCTTCCTGAGGGAGAAACCGAACCTGCCCAACGAGAAACGAAATATCCAGACGCGGTGAAGGACGAGCTGAAACGACTGCGTGAAGAACTGACACAATTGGAAAAAACGGTTCTTGAACTCCCCAGTGCCATGGGGGTTTCTGAGGAATCGGTCGTCGATGTCGCCATTCATATTCGTGGGAATCCCCTGAAGCTTGGTGAGGTTGTTCCGCGTCGTGTGCCCGGGGTACTGGCCAAACAGATTGAGCCGAAGTTCGATGCGCATCAGAGCGGACGAATGGAAATGGCCCAGTGGCTCGTGAACCCGCAGCACTCGCTGACCAGTCGCGTGTTTGTGAATCGGGTCTGGCGGTGGCATTTCGGCAAAGGGTTGGTGCGGACCCCGGACAATTTTGGGCTGCTCGGAGAACTTCCCACCCATCCCGAATTACTCGATCGACTCGCAAACGACTTCGTCCGTAGCGGCTGGTCCCTGAAGTCGCTGCATCGGCAGTTGATGGACTCGAGTACCTATCAACTCGAGAGTGAGCTCAGTGAAGCCTCGCGCAATGCGCTGGAACTTGATCCTGAGAATCGGTTATTCGGACGTGCGGAAATTCAGCGACTGGAAGCGGAAGCGGTGCGTGATGCACTGATCGCGGTCGGGGAAGGGCTTGATCGTCGAGTTGGCCAGTCGCTGCTGACGGTGAAAAACCGGGCTTATTTTTTTGATCATACTTCCAAGGATCTGACCGACTATCGTTCCCAGCGCCGGTCGATCTATTTGCCGGTCGTCCGAAATAATGTCTATGACGTCTTTCAATTGCTCGACTATCCCGATGCAGCGGTTCCCAATGGAGATCGGCCAACAACGACGATTGCGCCTCAAGCGCTGTTGATGATGAATAGCGAGTTTGTCGAGAAATGCAGTGCCGATCTGGCGGCCACATTGCTTGAGGAACATTTGGAGAATGACGAATGGCGGATAAGGCGGGCTTATCTGCGGGCGTATGGTCGCGAAGCATTGCCTGCGGAAGTCACGGAATCCTTGTCGTTTCTCGGCGAGATTCGTGCGGAACTGATGCAGGCTGCCGCGACAGGCGATCGAACACCAGAACGCGCGTGGGATAAACGTGCGTGGGAAAGTTTGTGCCATGTCATGCTGATTTCCAACGAATTCATTTACATCAAGTAAAGCGAGCTGATTCACCCGATGCCCGATCCAGGCGAGTTACAGACGATTCAACGCTGGTTACAAGCGGTGATTACACATCCCGAGGGAGTCTCGTCGGGGGTTTCGTCGGCCGCTGCACAGCGATGGCTGGCGGTCGCGGGTCAAAACGTCGAGCAGGTGATTTTACGTTCGTCCGAGCTGACCAGCCTCGACCGACTGCAGATTTATGGCCAGGCCTATTACGGTCGGTTGCTCGAATGTTTGCGGGCTCAGTATCCTGCCGTTCGTTATGCTGTTGGCGATGCGGCATTTGATGGAATGGGATTTGGATATCTCGTTGCGCACCCCTCAACCCGGTACACCCTGTCGGCGCTGGGAACGGCGTTCCCGGATTATCTGGCCACCATCCGGCCACCCCGCGCGGAGACGTTGGATTCGCATGAACCGGACTTTGCCGATTTTCTGATCGAGCTGGGAGGGCTGGAGCAAGTCTACAGCGAGGTTTTCGATGGTCCCGGCCCCGAGCGTTCTCGTTCGTTGACAGCGCAGGATCTCGTTGGACTCTCTCCCGAACGCTTTTTGTCATCCCGTTTGCGATTGCATGACTGCGTCCGGTTACTCGAATTTTCCTTTCCCGTGCATGAATACGCCACGCAGGTTCGGCGAGAAAGCAAGCCAACTCCACCGGCACCGCGCCAGGTTTTGTTGGTGGTGACCCGACGTGAATATTTTGTCCGTCGTGACGAGATCACGCGACCCCAGTTTCGGCTGTTATCAGCACTCAAACAAGGCCGGACCGTGGGCGAAGCGATCGAAGAATTGTATGTCAATGCACCGGATGATTCGCAGTCGTTATCGGCGAATTTGGAAGCTTGGTTCCGTGTTTGGTCTGCCGCGCCCCTGTTTGCGGAATGGAATGGACCGGCTCACGAGATGAGCCATGACTCGGTTTTTCTTGCTACCGAGTCAGAATCCTCCAATTCCTCTTTTGGCTGAAAATGGGCGTGAATTGGCCGTACGCGAAGGATTTTTCCGATCTTCATGGATTGGCTGGATGCAGTAGGGCTAGATTCAAACCAAATCGACCTCAACGAAGTTGCCATCCAACACCATTCCGGTGATAATTGCGCTCAGGGAATGCATCAAAATCTTTGGATGAATATCATGATGATCTGGTTTCAGCGTGGATTCAACTTCGTGGCTTTTGTTTTGATTGCGCATTTCGGCTGCGACGCGAGTGAGGGTTTCAAGCCCGCTGTCATCGTAATCAAGGAAGCATCAGTCAACCCGGATTCCAAGAGTTGGGCGAAAGCCACTTCGTTACCCGAAAACCGTGCGCTGCTCGCGAATTTTCCCAGCAAAGTATGGCAGGGTGTCAACATGGATTGGCCTGTCTATCAGCGACCGTATTCTCTCGTCGATGAAAACGGAGCGATTATCGATGGCAACGATCATTATAAAGTCCCCGTTCATGGTCTTTCCGAGGACGGAGAAAAGCAGGCTGTCAAGCTGGCAACACCGGAGTTGTTACAACGTTTTTTAACGTCCAATCGTTGCACTCCGATTACGAGGGCGATCACAAAATACCCTGTGGCGACCACCTCGAATCCCCCGTTTCCAACTCCCAATCCGTCCGATACGCTCTTTCCTTACCTGTCTGGTGATGGCAAAAATGTGCAGTTGCTTTTTATTCCACCCAAGGTTTTAAAACCGCAGATTTTGGACGAAAGCTTGCTGGCACTGATCGACAAAAATCAACTTCTCCCCGATGACGGCGGTTCCACGCTCATCTGTTACGACACCGATACGATTTGGGGAAGCAGCCTCTTGACGACCCCCAACGAAAAATCTCTGCTGGAAAAACTGGCGAAAAAGTGCGAGGATTCGAGTGCAAGTAAATTGATCGTCCAAGTAGGACGGCCTGGTAAGATCTATTTGGTTTACGTCTTCTACGCGGGAACGACGATGCCCTTCAGCCAACTATCGGTGTATGAGTTCAATCCGTATAAGGTTGCATTCACTCGGCGAAAGCTCGATAAGTGAAAACAGGGTCCGTGATGTGATCTGATTGTGGGAATAGATAGTTCGGCCCGCATTTTTGCGTTTCGTCGCTGTAGCCAGTACTTTCGCTCTTCCGAGAGTGGTTTGTTTTCCCAAGTCCTTACGAGGCGGCTCATGAAATTTGCGATCTGTCAGGAACTGTTTGAAAACTGGGATTGGCTGCGACAATGTCAGTTCATTGCGAAGACGGGATATACCGGGATTGAACTGGCACCCTTTACGCTGGCCCCTCGGATCTCAGAGGTCTCTTCCGAACGTCGGCGTGAGCTGCGGACTCAGGCGGACGATCATGGCTTAACGATTTGCGGATTACACTGGTTGCTGGCCAAAACCGAAGGGCTGCATCTGACCACTAAGGATCGATCGGTTCGTGAGGCGACCACCCGGTATTTGATTGAACTGGGGCAAGCCTGTGCCGATTTGGGGGGGACCGTCATGGTATTCGGCTCCCCGGCACAGCGAAGTCTGTTACCGGGCGTTGCACGCCAGGAAGCCTACGAGAACGCCGCTGCAGTCTTTCGCGCGGCATTGCCCGCGTTCGCCGATCGGGGTGTCAAAATCGTCATGGAACCGCTCACCACACGCGAGACGGACTTCGTGAATTCGTGTGCCGAGGCGGTTGAGCTGATTGACCTTGTCGGGCATTCGCATTTCGTGCTGCATCAGGATGTCAAAGCGATGCTCACGGAAACCACTCCGATCCCCGAATTGATTGCCCGATACGCCAGTCTTACCGGCCATTTCCACGTGAATGATGAGAATTTGCTCGGCCCCGGCATGGGGAAAACCGATTATCGTCCCATTGTGAAGGCGTTGCTGGAATCCGGGTATTCGGGCTGGATCAGTGTCGAAGTCTTTGACTACAAGCCCGGTGCGGAATTCATTGCTCGTCAGAGCCTCAACTACATGCGGCAGATTCTTGCGGAAGTCACCGCAGCCCAAGATCCCGCAGCCCAAGATCTCACCGACCAAGATCCCGCAGCCAGCCCTCGACAGGACGAGATTGCTCAGGAGGCTGACTGTGATCACTGATGACGATTTGATTTGTGTCGAACTTGGTCCGCAAGCTTACGACATTCCGATTGTCAGCCGCCAATTGACTCAATGCGCGAAAATCTTCCAGCAATGGTGGTACATTCGCGATGGAATGTCTTCTGCCTTTTGTTCTGCAAAACCGCCACAAGCGAGTCTCTGGGTTGCCGAGAAACGACTCGTTGCGCCGCCGTTCACCTTGATCGTGACCGATTCCAATGTTGTGCAAACGCATGCTGCAACCGTCCGCGAATCATTGGTTTCCGACGGTTGGCGATGTGAAACCGAAGTTCTTCCTGCAGGAGAAACCTCGAAGTCACTCGAAATCCTTTCTCAAATTTACGATCGGCTGATCGCACTGAATGCCGATCGTCGTACGCTCATCATCGCCGTGGGTGGTGGAGTCGTCGGAGATGCCGCTGGTTTTGTTGCGGCAACATTCATGCGGGGGCTTCCCTTCATCCAGGTTCCGACGACGCTGCTGTCAGCGGTTGACAGTTCGGTTGGGGGGAAAACGGGAGTGAATCATCCCCGGGCCAAAAATATGATCGGAGCCTTTTATCAGCCGATCGGGGTCTTGATCGATACCTCAACGCTGGAAACGCTGCCGGATCGTGAATATCGTGCCGGCTTGGCCGAGGTCGTCAAGTATGGCGTGATTCTCGATGCGGATTTTCTGACTTACCTGGAACAGCATGTTGAACAGATTCGCGCCCGTGATCCGGTGGTTCTACGTCACATCATCGCGAGAAGCTGTCGTATCAAAGCGGATGTCGTTGAACAGGACGAATTTGAGACGAAGGGTCTACGGGCCGCATTGAATTATGGCCATACCTTTGGCCATGCGTTCGAAGCACTCGCAGGCTACGGCGAGTTGCTGCACGGCGAAGCGGTGGCGATCGGTATGGTTTATGCCAGTCGACTTGCAGAACGCTGCGGTTTGATTGACGAATCGCTGACCCGCCGACAGATTGTGCTGCTGCAGGCTCTTTCCCTGCCGACAAGCCTGCCCGCGAACCTGAAATTATCCGCTGACGATGTGCTGGCACGAATGCGACTGGACAAAAAAACCGTCTCGGGGAGTTTGCGTTTTGTATTACCGATTCGTGCAGGTGCCGTCAAAACGGTTTCGGATATCCCGGAATCGGCAGTGAGGGCAATCCTGGCAGAATCCGTATAATCATGCCGTGATCATCACGGAGTAGCCATCACGGCGTCGCATCTCACCACCTGATTTCCCGAAGCGGGGATGTGGTTTCCCCGCGACAAATGTGGTTTCCCGGCATCATGCTCGCGGACAATTCGATCCCCATCGGGGGTGGGATTTCGGTCAAAACGTCAACAAACCAAGTGCTTTTCGCGAAAACTCGCCATGGCATCTGGTTTGCTAACAGACTTGCTGATCCGATTTTTACACCACCGATTGAGGTCAGTATGACATCCAGGGAATTCGGCCTGTCTGTCCGATCGATTGCCGAGTTGGCGATCGTCGTTGCCCACGCTGCCCAGGATTTGATTAACGAGATTCAAATCCCTCCCGCGAGATCGCTACAACTTTTCTGGCAGACCAGTCGTCAACTGCAGCAACGATGGACGAAACGACTGGAAAGCGACACCAATTTGGTGTCGCACGATATGGACCAATTGGAAGCATTCGCCCCCGGTTTATTTGCCAGCGAAATGTTGGTGCGAACCTGGGGGACCGTGCTCGCTTGCATGGATCGACGCAACGGGAGCGGTGATCTGACATTGATTGCCCGTAATGTGATCCATGGACTGACTCAGGTACGGCATCAGGTTCTTGCCGAACTGCTGAATCGACCCCCTAATGAAGCTCAACGAGTGATGCAGCTCGATCGATTTCGTCGTCGTACAGAACTCTGGACAGACCAGATTCTGGCCTCCTTTGCCACGGACTACGACGGTGCGGCATTCGCATTCGATCATCAGCGCCTCAAGCAACTTCAGGTGGCGGGTGTGTGGGTCTCGGGGGCCGTCGAAACGCGATCGGCAAGCGGGATGGCGTTCTCAATGCTCTCGCAGTTTCCCACAGAATTGGTAGAGGAACCGGAATTTGCCGGTCTGATGCGAGCGATCCTCATGGCGATTCAACCAGAACGCTCGACCAAGCCGGACGCGTCGCGATCCTTGATGGAATGGCGAATCATTGCACACAGGCATCGATTCGGAGAATCCTCGCGCTACCCCGTCTTCGCCAGGCAGGATCTCAGTGGCGAGATTTCGCCAGCCCGAATACTTGGCTGATGGGCCCTCGAAAAAGGCCTATCACCAGCAAGCTCACGAAGCCGACAAGACCCACCGCGAGACCCAGCGTAAACGAACTCGATTTGGGATTCGAATCAGGTTCCTCAATCGCTTCCATGGGAATCTCAGCACCCGATTGCGCTGGAATGCCAACGTGTTTTCGCGTCGAAGGGAGTGATCTTGATTCGGATTCGGTTTCTCGCATCGGGTCGGACGAACGTATCGCAGCCCCGAGTACCCTGCTCGAGATTCTGGCAGGAATTCGGTCCTCTTCGGCGGCACAATCCTCGGATTCGCTCGAAGCGGGAGCTCGCGTGGTCGCCGGGATTGCCTCTGGGGCTGTCGTGACGGGTTCTATCGTTCGAGGGTCCGTCGTTCGGGAAGTCGCCACCGTCCTCGATTCCAAGATCGATTCCCGTGCTTCCAGCGAGACGCTGCGATTCGCCATGACAATCGCATCATGAGCCGGAATTTGATGGGTCCGCGCTGGCGGAGTCGAGTCAATTCGATCGGCTCGGAAAGTATTCCGAATCGCCTCGCTCGAAACTTGTGTCACCGGATCTTGTGTCCGTGGACCTGGTGTCAGTGGACCTGGTGTCCGTGGACCTGGTGTCACCGGATCTTCCGATGCAGGGGCCGCAGATTTCTTTTCCCGTCGGAAGAAAGTGGGCCAGTTTCTGGGCGTTTTCGGTGTCCCTTTTGCTTCTTTCGCGGGGGGAGTGGCAAGTTGGGTGGAAAGTTGAGAGGTCTCTTCGGGTTCCTCAGTCCGTGTCGCTGCGGACGATTCGTCAGCAGTCCCTGGCTCCTGCGTGAGTCGCGTGGCGTCCATTTGCCCTTCAATCCGGCGCACCAGATCCAGCGGACGATCCTCGTCCGGAGCATAATCCAGTTGTGCTGCGTCACCGAGTTCCTGGGCCGCGATCGCCGCCTCGTGCGCCCGATCGAACTGACCGGTGGCAAAGAGTTCCTTGGCCCGCGAGATCAGTGAATCAACTCGAAATCGTTCTTCCAATGCGGTGACACTCCGCCTTGGTAAGGTCATGGCGTGACGAACATCATCGGTCAATGCTGCGTTTAACCGTTCCAGTGGAGAATTGAACTGATCCGTCTCGGTGGGGTGGGCGTGAGTGGTTTCGGCGGGTTCCCGCGAATTTTGATCAGAGGACGTCCCTTCGGTCTCTCGATCGGACGAGATCAGCGGAAGGCCCAGACGCCGGGGGGGACTTTTGGATTTTCCCCCAGCCGAGGTTTCCTCGCCCCGCGCCAGCACCTCACTTGTCGATTCCGATTGACTCGTCGAATCCTGTTGCAGGGCGACGTTGGCGGCCACCGCCGGTTCGGCCAAATTGTCAGCGGATCCCCGGTCCGGATGGGTCTCTTTTCCCGGCCAGCGAACTGGTGGAACTTGCTGCCACAGCGAAGTGATCGCGGGCCGTGTCCGGGCACAGCCCGACCCGAGCGAAACGATGATCAGCATGCTGATCGCGCTCGCGACGATTCGCAGGTGAAAATGTCGAACGGTGATATTGGTCGTTTGGACTGCCAAAACAACTCGTCCAGAGAAGCTTGTACGGTCTTCGAAGCAACTTTATTTATCGACCAGATTCTCTGTTCAGCTGAGTTAAAAAACGGAGTCAACAACGACAACTCCCTCGGCACCGGCAGATTCTGCCGAACATCGCCCCTGAACGCCGCGCAAAAGCCCCAGGCTTCAGCCCACTGACTCGTGAGCCGCAAATGGTCGCGGTATGATGTGAGCCGTCAGTACGGTCGCACGTCATACCGTTCCGATTGGCTGTGATGATTCGATCTGGTGTTGCTCCCGTTTTCTGAATGAAGAACTCTGATGCTGAAAAATATCCCCCCGATGATTTCGCCCGAATTGATGTCGATTCTGATGAGGATGGGGCATGGTGACGAAATCGTGCTCGCCGATGGCAATTTCCCCGCCGAAAGTTGCGCTCAACGCGTGGTTCGGGCCGATGGACACGGCGTGATTCCACTGCTCGACGCAATCATGCAATTCTTTCCCTTAGACTCCTTTGTGGACCACCCCGCCAGTGTGATGCAACCGGTGGATGACGATGCGATGGAACCTCCCATCTGGTCTGATTATCGCCGAGTCCTCGCCGCTCACGAGGGGCACGAAGTCGAATTAAGACCGATCGAGCGTTTTCGTTTTTATGATTTTGCGAAATCCGCCTATGCGATTGTTGCCACCGGCGAGACGGCCATTTACGCCAATTTGATTCTGAAAAAAGGGGTTGTGATGGCCTGATCGCCCGCGAAAATCGCGCTTTCGAGGCGCACCCGCGATCGCTTTCCAAGACCTCTCGCAGGGGCTGTTTACGGAGTCGGTTTACGGCGGATCTTCCGGAATGTCTTCCCGGAATCTTCTCGCTCAAGGCCGCACCGCGACGGCGATCCCTTTCACGCACCGCGTCGAGTCATTTCGAGTCATTTCAAGCATCAAAAAAGAGTGGATCCATGAAAACAGAAGCGGTTCTGGACGATATCCGGGCTCGAATTGAATCGGGGTACCCACTGCTGTTTTTAAAAACGGCCGAGGAAGATCGTTGGGAGCGAGAACTGGCAGAACTGGCGCTCGAAAGCGAACGGGGCTTGGTGACCTGGACCATCACCCGCGGATTGCAACCACCGATTTCGGGCGAAGACCACGAGTCCCCTTCGGCCTGTCGCCTGCTGACACAAATCCGTGATTACCCAGAAGAACACTTGTTCCTTATCAAAGACTTTCACCCGTATCTCCAGGACACCTTGGTCCTGCGGCAATTGCGAGACCTGCTGCCGGAACTGATTGCACAGCGAAAAACATTGCTGCTGTTCGGTCCTGTCTTACAGGTTCCGCTGGAACTCGAAAAAGATTCCGTCCGCATCGAACTCCCGATTCCCGACTACGACGATTTACGCGATGAATTTGATCAGGTATTGGCGGTACTGCGACAAGCGGCCAATCCGCTGCTGCTGAGCTCGGACAATGAAGACCGGTTGATTAAAGCGGTCATGGGTCTGACCGCACAAGAAGCCCGCAAGGCCTGGATGCGGGCTCTTCGTGGTCGAACCGAATTGAATGACGAGGTCTTCACCACCCTGATCTCGGAAAAGCGAACCCTGGCCTCGGGGTCCGACTTACTGGAATTCTATGACCTGGATGAAAACGTCGCCGACATCGGCGGCCTGGATCAGCTCAAGGAATGGATGTCCAAACGAGCCGAAGCCTATTCACCCCGTGCCCGCGAGCAGGGGATTCCGCTCCCCAAAGGAATGCTACTGCTGGGTGTGCAGGGTTGCGGCAAAAGTCTCACCGCCCGTGCCACCGCTCGATTACTCAGCTTCCCCTTGATGCGACTCGATATTGCCGCCCTGTTAGGAGCTCAGCGGGGCGAGTCCGAAAAGAACATGCGCAGTGTCTTGAGTTTGGTCGAATCGATCGCCCCCGCCGTGCTCTGGCTGGATGAAATCGAAAAAGGGTTTGCGGGAGTCGAAGGGGATGGCGTCGGAGCCGCAGATGCCACTATGTTGCGTCTGGTGGGGACATTTCTCACCTGGATGGCCGAAATTCAAAAGCCGATTTTTGTCGTCGCCACAGCCAACTCGGTCGAAAATCTCCCCCCTGAAATGCTCCGCCGCGGTCGCTTTGACGAACTCTTTTTTGTCGATTTGCCCAACTTTGAAGAACGCAAACACATTCTCGGGATCCATCTCAAAAAACGGGGATGGAAGACCGAGCAATTCGATTTGAGTGACCTCGCCCGCCGGACCGATGGGTTCAGTGGAGCCGAGCTCGAGCAAATCGTCGTGACCGCCTTGATTGAAGCTTTCGGAAATGGCCAGATCCTGTCACAAGAGGAATTAGAGCGGGCCTGGAGGTCGACCGTGCCGCTTTCCGTGACGATGGAAGACAAAATCTTTGCACTGAGAAACTGGGCCCAAGACCGCTGTCGCCGCGCCACTTCGGACAGCCGCGTCACCGCGATGCTTGAAGCCGAACAGCGCATCGAAACGACGCGGATTCCCGTCGACGATGATGACTCGGCTCCGTTGCCCCCGTGGGCGCAATTGGCTGCATCCGGGCAATTGAAAGCGGGAATCGTCGAATATGTCCGCAAAGATGGAGATGTCCTCTTTCCAGGTCTAGTCGAAGCCATGTCCCCGTACATGGAAGTGGCGGGGGATCAAGGCCTGGCGGTCCGTTCAAATCCCAATACCGTCTTGTGGGCTGGCATGAGTCAACCGTTGTGTGAGCTCATCTGTGAACTGGTCTCATCAAAACGGCTCTACATTCATCCGACCGACATCGAGCGTTATAAAGAGATTCAAAAAGGGATTCGGCTCCCCATTTTGAAAGAGCCGACTGATGAAAAGGTCCCCCGCGCCTCATGGCTCGCCGCATCACTCAGAACCGCACCGCATCCCGTTCACAGCGCCCGTCTCTCCCGCATCGGCCGCATGAAGCTGGGAGGAAGCTGACGGGAAATCAAAAAATGCGAAGATTGTGAACCACGAATTAAACGAATCCCACGAATCGGAAAAGAAAAAAGATCAGGAGCCCTAAGCCCTAAGCCCTAAGCCCTGAGCCCTGAGCCCTGAGCCCTGAGCCCTGAAAACTGAGCCCTGAAAACTGAAAACTGAAAACGGAAAACTTGCTCACCTAACCGATCGTCCACCAATCCTTCGCTCCAAAGCGGGCCCCACCGTTTTTTCACCGCAATCCCGATAGTACTGTGCCAGTTCACCCAGAATCGCAGGCGAAGGGGTTTTCGAACCATCATCCTTACGAAGATCTCGTCGTAGTTCGAGCGCCCGATCCACCAGCGCCGTCAGCCGCTTCACCTCCGCCAGATTCTGCTTGCGGCGTTCCACCACCGACAGCCGGATCATCGTATTCCAATCAACGGCGTGCAGTTCCAGTCCCCGGTGATAGGCGGAAATCGCCTTGTCGAATTCCTGATTCGATTCATGAATCCATCCTTCCAGCCGCCAGAAGCGGGCATCATTCCCGGCAGATGCCGGAGCCTGTGCCAAGATCTCCGCACCACGACGAACATCCCCCGTGACAATGCAGAGATTGGCCTGATAGGCGAGCAACTCGATGTTCTGCGGAAATCGCTGCAGCATGACATCCACCTGTTTTTTCTTGTCGCTGACGCTTTCTGATTCGGGATAACTGGGGGACGAAGCGGTCGACATCGAAGCAGAACTCGAATCCTGCACAGCAAGCTCGGGACGGAGCAGGAAATTCGACACCAGAAAGATCTCTTCCTCAGGATGCTCTTTGAGCCAGCGGGCGTTAAGAGAGACGGTATTATTATCTCGCAGGGTAAAAAGCAGAAAATCGTAAGCATAAGCTTCTGGGGGTTCGCACTGCGCTGCAATCGCCGCACGAATCTGCTTCGCGAGCTTTTGACGTTGTAACGTGGCCGCATAGAACCCGATCAACTGCTGATGAGCTTCCGCCGCTTTGGGGTTGATTCTGAGGATCCGTTCGAGTGTCTCGGCACCCTTCAGGGGATCGTTCAATCGACGAAACCTCAATTGCGTTGCCTCGGCCAGTGCTGCGACCGCCTGAGGATCCCAGTCTGGTACTTTCGAAAAACTGTCAGCCGCTTCCGACCATTCACCACGACCGATCGCGGCCCGTCCCCGCAGCATCCACCCCTCGCCACTCGACGGATTCTGACTGGTCCAGCGCTCGACCAGCACCTTCAATTCATCCCAACGACGCAGGGCGGCTGCCTGACGGCATTGATTGGCCAATTGATTCTCTTGATGCCGTCGCCATTCCCGAGCAACCTGCGGAAACGCCAGCACCGTCAGAAAGGTGATGGCCAGCAGCGAGAACAGAGCAATTCGCAGACGCAAAACGTTCATCACCAGCCTATTTTCTCAAGGACGATTCTCTTCGATTCTCAAAATCCGATCGACCGTCACGTTTTCCAGAGTCTGGATTGCACCCGACGGCCAGCGGATGGTCAGGGTTTCGAGTCTGGTGACGTCCCCTAAACCCCAGTGAATCCGAGGATCACTCGACGAAAGGAAACTGGACGTGGGTGACAGGTCCGCAATCCAGACGTGATCACCCGATTTTCCCACCGCACGCGCCCCGTAGGCGAACCGGTTTGGTGTCGAGCTGTGCAGATCGAGTTTTAGCCAGTGCGAGCGGGAATCCGTTTGATTCATCAGCAACATGACCGGACCTTCGAAATCGACTACAAGCAAATCGACGCGACCATCCTGATCAAAATCGGCAGTGGCACAGCCCCGACCCACCAGGGGCCGCTGCACGTCCACCCCCAACTGTGGCACAATATCAATGAATTGTTGACCAAGATGATTCCACAACAGTTGTACAGGCTGGCGATAGGGGACACCCGACCCGTAGATCTCGGCCGAGTTATGATTGACATGCCCATTCGCAATCAACAAGTCTGGCCAGCCATCGTTGTCAAAGTCGATCCACTTGGAACCAAACCCCAAACTGTTGCGAGTAATTCGGGCGATGTCCGTCCCTTTGGCACAGTCCACAAACAACGTATTTCCCAGGCTTTGAAAGAGTGCCGACGACAGGTCAAACCAATTGGTCACAAAAAGATCCAGCCGGCCATCACGATCAAAATCGGCCCAGTCGGCGGACATGGCCGAGAGCGGCCGTCCATTATCCGAGGTCGCGACACCGGCAATCGAGGCCATGTTTTCAAAACGGAAATCACCCTGATTATGCAGCAGGTCCGCAGCAACCCCATCATTACCTATATAAAAATCCATCTGACCATCGTCGTCGAGGTCTGTAAAGGCCAGCACCATCCCCACGCCATGCGTCTGTTTCATAGCCTGTTCAGCGGGAATCATCCGAAAGGAACTTGTGCCGGTATTTCTCCAGATTTGCCCAAACTCGGGCAGATCCGAGCGGGGGCCACAGCCCGAGACAATCCCGTGTGCGTACTCGCAATATTTTTTCGTTTCCGGCCCGAAGACGACGTAATTCAAAATGACCAGATCCACCCACCCGTCTCGATCCAGGTCCATAAAACCCGAGCTGGCTCCCCAGAACCCCCCATTCGCGGGATCCAATCCTGCCGAGGTCGTTTCATTCCGAAACCGCCGGCCATCCAGATTTTTATAGAGTGCCAGTTTCTGGTATCCGGTCAGCAGCACATCCAGCAAGCCATCCCCGTCATAATCCCCGATCGAACCACCGGTCCAATGTCCCGCAGTCGCCTGCAGGCCACTCTCTTCCGTCCGATCCTGAAATCGCCCACCCCCTTCATTCCGAAAAAAGGCCGGGGCAGGGTTCCCAATCAATAGCACGTCTTGCCAGCCATCATTGTCACTATCAAACACGACACAACCCGCTCCAAACGCTTCTAAGGCGGTCATTGGTTTTGGTTGGTCAGGCCAGACAAATTTCAGCCCGCGTTCGCTGGCCTGATCCACAAACAACAGTTTTGCACGAGCCGAAATCTCTGGTGTCACCTCCTGGGTCACCGGTGCCACCACCTGGTCGTTGTAACGCAATGCTGCCGAAAAGGGAGAGGCCACACGAGGTGCAAGGTCACCGGAAACCGCTGTTGACGGGATCGACTCAGAAGGAATTTCGGGAGTGGACGAGCTTTGACATCCCGCCGATACAACCAGCAGCAGGCCGTACAGGGCAGAAAAACCCCAACGAGTAGTCGCATCGTTTGGTACGGTCAAAGTGCATGACATCGAGCAGACTGCTCCAGCGTAAAGAAATTCGGTCGGCAAAGCGTTGATTCCCCGCCAGCGTCAAAGCGAAGATCGTTCGCAGAGTAGAATTCGTTTTGCCAGTGAAATCAATGTTGAACGGTCTTTGACGTAAAAAAGGGAACTGGCTTCGCCTGCGATGGCGATACCCTTTTGCGAAGAATTCAAAGGTCGGCACGGTCGCCCCCGCCGTAATGGACAGCCAGCCAGATCGTCGGTTCGTCGGGCGTCGTCCACTCGACCCGGTGCTTGGTGTGGGCAGGAATGTTTACAAAGTCGCCGGGCTTCATTTCCATCAAGGTCTCTTCGAATCTCAGTCGAGCCGCTCCCTTTAAGACGATAACCCATTCGTGCTGCGGTTGGTCATACCAGAAGTCTGCGGGCGAGTTGTGGCCGTGTGAGACGATCCGTTCAATCCGTACGTTAGGGGCTTCGAGGAGCGTCGTGAACAGTTCATCAGGAAGGCCTGGTGGGAGATCGGTGAAGAGGTTACTCATCATGTCACCACTCGACTTTGTCGGAAGCAGAAATTAGACCGGCAATCGCCTCGACGGCGCGCCCCAACTGAAAATGAAAGACTACCGCAATTCATCGCATACACGATCGCAACCTCATCAGGCAAACACTTCTGAGTCATCCTCGCCATCAATCCATTTCGAGTCAAACGAGATCAAACCCAGCGATTCGGGTGATTCGAGCGAACTCGCAACGCATTTTCAAGCGACCACGCTATCCCCTTGACCGTGTCCCCGATCGTTGACGACGTTCGTCTGGTCAAAGCCGCTGGCGGCTTCCCCAACGTAGCCATCATCGCTCTGCGTGATGAGGCTACGTCGTGAACCAAACAATCGTTCAAACCCGACGAATTTGCCCTCATTGAGCGCAAGCCAACGTAAGCGTCCAGTGAAACAGATCTTAAAACGTCGTTCATTCTGGATGGGTATTGTTATTCATTCTGAGAAATCAAAGAGAGCAAGACACGTTTACGTCGGTTGGTGGGGAAAATCTAACGCGAGGCCAACATCTGGGGCGCAGGGTGGACGCAAACTCAGTTGCTTGAATGCCGATTCGACACATTCGGTATTTTCCAATCAAGACCCGCATTTAACGGAATCGCGGACGGCGGCCAGTTTAGTTCGCGTGAGGGGTAGTTTGACTCGTTCGATCCCACCGCGAGGTCAAGAAATCCGCCACGAAGTGAGCAGGACCGAATTCGACACGCGAAACCAATTCGGCTCGCCATGCATTTCAATGCGGAATCGTCGTCGTCTTTCCAAAAGATCTGCGACCGGCCATGACCGCGGTGACGTACAGGGTATCACCAACCTGCTTCATCTGCTCGTCGTGGACTTGTCATCCACGCGGTGTCACCAGTCGTGCATCGGCCGTTAATGCGTCCTGATCCGTTTGAGTTCCCTCGTTATGGTGGCCGGCAGCGGATGCGGTGTGTTGCAAAAATAGCGAATGTGTATCGATTTTTTGTTGACGCCCGATTTTTAATTGATACCATTTCTGCAGTTGATGCAATTTCATTGAATCGCGAGTCATACCTCAGCGGAAATCAATGTTGCGGTTCAAAAAATGAGTCAACGAAAATGAACCCAGAACAAACAATCAAAATCGATCAAGTTTCCTATTATATGCGTAAAAAGGGAAGTAAATGTTCCAGATTCAATTGCAGCGTCTTGCGTGTCTTACAGGTGTTGCTCTTTTGTTCGCGGCATTTGGGTGTGAGCTTTTTGCTGCGAGACAGATTTGCCAGCAATTTGGAAAGGTTCGTTGCGGTACGCATCCCTGCACTTGTGAGACGGGCTCGTTGACCATTGGCTGCCAAGATGGACAATATGGATTGCTGGATTCCAACTGCACGAGTTCGGCACTCACAAGTTGTTCGTATCCTTCGACGGACTGTGGCAAGGTGATCGTGTTTAGTGGTGTGGGGACTGATAAGTGTTCCAACTGCCCTCCGGGTGGAACTCTTGGAACAATGAGTTGCACGAAGCAACACCTATGCTCGACACCGTGATGCACAACCGTCAAATTCGAAATTCGATGCAATTGCAACTTATTGTCGCCGTGACAAGGGGCATCAATATGCGTCTGTGGGAGTTGTTCTGGCTTTTGGTCGTGTTAGTTCCGACTTGGACACCGCAGGCGGATGCAGCAGATCTCGTCGAGGCTGTCAAAGAGTTGCAACAATGGGAAAGCCGCTTTGTGACAATTCGCGTGCAGAGTCGCCGCGAATTGAATTCGGCAACGAATTCCTTGTTGCGACAGTATGGAATTGATGATTCCGTCAGCGACCTTGATTGGATCTGGGAAGATTCCGGTCGATTTTTGCATGCGAGTGTTGACCGTAATGACGGTAAGATTTCGCGTTCCGTTCAGATGGCAAACCAGAGGCGGTATTATCAAGTAAAATTTGCCGTGGAAGATCCTGTGAAGGACATTCCAGCGGTTGTGATGAGTGGTGAGAATACCCTCGCCAACACGGGAGCAAAGTTGCTCTATCCGCCGTTCCATTTTCTCTGGGACGAAGGGTCGCGTACATGGCTGGGATCCCGATTGGTGCATGTCACTTCATCAAGATCTACTGACGACGGAATGTTAGAGATTGAAGGGGGCGACGTCGGATTTGATGCCTATCGGATTCAACTCGATCCTCAGCACGGTTATCTTCCTCGTCAAGGTGTCATTCCGAACGCTGGTAAAGAGACTCGATTCTTTGTGGAAGAATTCCAGGAAGTCCAGCCGGGATTCTGGTTTCCCAAGCGAGGTACGCTCGTGTTGAATGGGGATATGCATGAAAAATGGTCGGTCTCGCAAGTCGAGCTAAATGCCGAGTATCCAGACAATATGTTTCAGCCTCGCATGGGCGATGGGACTTATGTGATGGATTCGATCTCGGGTAAGAATTATTGGCATGGTGGAAAACCACCGGAAACGGCACTGACTAAGGAAAAATCAACCACAGATTTAGCCTCGGCACCGATCCCCGTGTCGATACCAGACAACGTGATTAACGCCAGGCGCGACCATCCA
>Ga0114978_10001295_pt1 | contig 21018 bp, 23 predicted proteins | sample S_140212_EF_Meta_FD_87027 | JGI IMG/M metagenome (GOLD analysis project Ga0114978, IMG submission 87027) | Freshwater microbial communities from Lake Simoncouche, Canada to study carbon cycling - S_140212_EF_MetaG | ecosystem: Environmental > Aquatic > Freshwater > Lake | place: Lake...
CACTGGTTCTGGTCAACTCTTGGCTGGTACCGGGACAAGCACTTTCACCGCTCTTTCAACTGGCACAAACGGTCAGATCCTCGTTGTTGACACTGCCTGCACTGGTGGTCTGAAATGGCTGACCTCTGAAGGTGCTTTCCTTTGCGGTTACACCTGCTCTGCCACTCCTTTCAACACCGCTCTGGGAACTCTGGCCGGGGACAGCATCACCACCGGCGTCAACAATACTTCTATCGGATACAACGCTGGTACGGCAATAACCGGCGGTCTCAACAACACTTTTGTTGGTTTCGACGCCGGCGATGGCATAACTTCCGCTGACAACAACGTGGCCGTTGGTTCCAGGGCCCTCAGTAATACAGGCGGAAACAATAACACAGCTGTGGGTTACTGCACTGGTGGTTGTTTGACAAGTGGGGGTAGCAACACCTTTATCGGTGGAATTGCCGGGTATCGCGCTACAACTCTTGACTGCGCTGTTGCGGTGGGTTATGGGGCAATGGGTGGTGTCGCAACGGGGACAGGACAGGTTGCCGTCGGTGCTAACGCTCTCGGTGCTATGACTTCGGGTGCCTGTAACGTTGCCGTTGGTTTCAACGCCGGTCTCGCCATCACGACCGGTAGCAACAACACCATGCTCGGTTATGCCGCTGGAGACACCGTTACCACGGGTACTCAGAACACCTTCCTCGGCTCTGGCTCCGGCGGCTTGGCTGCTACCACTTCCGAGGGCAATACGGGTGTTGGTTATGCTGCATTGGGTCAAGGTGTTACGTCGGGTGCTTACAACGTTGCTCTCGGCAACAGCGCTGGTTTGTCGGTGACTTCCGGCGCCATCAACACCCTCGTTGGTTTCTCCGCCGGTTCTGCTATCACAACTGGTGGTAGCAACACCCTGGTGGGTCGCTATGCTGGTACCGCTGCTCTGTCAAACAACGTCGTCCTTTCCGACGGTGCCGGCACCATTCGCTTCCAGGCTAACTCCACGGGTGCGATCAGCTTTGACGGCACCAACTTTGGTACCTCCGGTCAGACTTTACAGTCAAACGGCTCCGCTGCTGTTCCAACTTGGGTGACGCCGATCTGGCAAAACCTGGGCACACTCACACTTACAAGCACTACACTCACCACACTTCTGTCAGTGGCCGCAGCCACCTTCCGTGGCGTAGTCATCAACCTGAGTGTCTCTGATGTTACAGGTGGCAAGTTCCACACCGACACTTTGCAAGTTAACCATGACGGGACTACTGCGAATGTTCAAGTTATTGGCGGCGCTCACCTCGGAACAGCTCCTTACACTGCTTCTGCTGCTGTAACTGCCGGTAACCTCGTAGTTTCCGTCACCTCTGCCTCCACAAACTCCACCAAGTATGTCGGCAACTACATGACTTTTGCGATATAGCTTCCAGGGTAAAACCACTTGAGAGGGTAACAAATTGAAATTAAATTCTTATACACGCATTGAGCAGTTCATGGTGGATGCCCTGATCTCCTCTCCGCTGATCCCGATCAGTGTAAATGTGTTGCGCTTAGCCGATGCAGTTGAGAACGAGGGAGTGGTCCAACAGACAAACAACATTGTTGTTCGGTATACAGGTGCGTCAAACAGTGTGAAAAACATCATCCCGATGGTATTTACACGTACCTTAAACTTTGAACTTAATATATCTTGTCAGAACTACCTCACCTCCTCTGGGCATGACTTTGCCACTCAGTTGTTGGCTGGAGCATTTATAACCCTAAACGGTAGTGTTCCCTCTGGTGCAGATGTTCAAGTTATTGAACCATTCGTCTGTGCCACTGAGAGTTTCACAGGATTAACTCCAGAATCTCAATACACCTACACACAACAGTATCGTGTAACAATTGAAGAGGCCATGCCGTATGTGGCACTTGACCCCTGTGTTCAAAGAGGTAATTGCCGCCAAATCTTCCCTGCTTCGGGAGTTGAAACAAAGCTACCTCTTGCCGGTGTGCTTGACTCAGCCACTGGGGGCATATATGTGCCGGCTTACGATTGCAACGGCCAGCCACCTGAAGATTTTGACGCTTGTTATGGAGTAAGGTGGAGTAACGAGCTTACTCAAGACTGTAACTGGGTGTTTATTTGTGATCCGGATTGTGTGTTTATCGAAAACCCTTTGACTCAACCTATTTACCTACTGTCTAACAACAACTACACAGAAGATGGCAGATTGGTAGTTACTGTATTTGACGCTAACACTAATGAACCCTTACGAGAAGTTTTCTACTGTGACACTGGTAAAAAACTTGCTAGGTATGCGATGGAGTTATACACAGACACGATAAATAAAGTAGGACCAATCTCTGCAAAAGCAAGTATTGATGCTTCTTGGTACCAGAGTATGAACTACGGAGAGTTCGCTTCTGTTATTGGTGGTTATCAATTCTTATATGTTGATCCCCTAAATCCTGATGCTGCTCAGTTGTACCTGGATGGGGGTGCTCTTATAGGTGTCCAAACTCAAACTTTTATTCAAACACCAAAAGGTCGTTTCTACTATGTTGCTCAGTCTCCAGTCGGAAAAGGCTGGGTACTCGATGGCACCTTCGAACTAGCCTCGATTAACTCTCTGTGGAAACTTGGCTGTTTACCGTGTTCAGACGGTCTTAACTCTCCTTCGCAACCCTGCTAATGTCTACTCCTCAGCAACTCTGGCAACAGTATCACTCTGCGACTCAGGCGGGTAAAACAGAATTAGCGCAACAACTACTGAGACAACTCAGCAAATTTAAAGCCACTCCACCCCCTCGCAAAGGTGGGTGTGCAAAATGCAAAAGTCGTTTTTACTAAGGTTTTCTGCGAAAACCCCCAGGTTTACGGGGGTAAAATCAAGAAGAAACTGAGTTGCACGACGATGTCCAACAAAAAAATCTCAGATGAAGCTAGAGACGCGGTTGTAAAACAAAAGGAATTCCTCGCTTCGGAGTCATTAAAAGTTGCCAATGAAGCCATCGGTATGCTCCAGGATCAATTACCAGAGTGTTCCACACGCGACTTGGTGCAAATCTTTTCTGCTTCTGTAAAAGCACACCGAGAAATAACTGAAGATATAATCATACTCACTGCGAAAGAAGCACCTGAAGAGCAAGTTTTAGCAAGGGAGTACGACGGAAAAGTTGAAGAATTACTCAAAAGAATTAGTAACTTCTAATAATGAGACCAGTACTACTCAAAGCCAAACAACTCGACGAGCATAGTTCCTGGCGTAAATACATCAGGGGAATCCAAGAACTCATAGTAATGGAAGCACCTGCTTCTGTTATTGAGGAGTTTAAGTATCGTGCTGCTCGGGATTCATTTTTAGCGTTTGCGGATATAATGAAAAAGGGAGATTTGCAAGTCGTTGCGTTTCACGAAATTATTGGTTCTGCTTTTGAAGATTTAGCAAATAAGAGGTACCGACGAGCGATCATATCGTGTCCTCCTCGTTCTGGCAAATCAATGATGGCGTCAATGTTTGTTGCGTGGTTACTTGGTCGCGATCAACAAACTCAGCACATTGTTGCTTCCTACGGACAACAACTCTCAGGTAAGTTTCATAAAGATGCAATCGGATACTTAAAAAATCCGGAATTTTGTAAAATATTTCCAGAATGGAAGGGTTTCTCTCGAGACTCTAAGTATGACATGATGGGTGGTGGTTATATTCTACCAACCTCCGTCGGTGGTGTTTTAACTGGTTTCACAGCAGGCACTACAAATATAACAAGTCCAGGGGTTGGAGCTATGATTGTTGACGACCCTCTGAAAGATTCTACTTCGAAAGCAGCTCTTGAAGAGTTGGAGTCATGGTGGGGAGAGCAAGCATCAACACGACGAACGAATAACTGGTGTCAAATGGTAATCGCCACGCGATTCCACGATCGAGATTTACATGGTGTTTTGCTGGAGGCTGACGGGAGGTACGATGAAGAAGAGAACCCTACTGGTTGGCGTTGGATAAATATCGCAGGGATTATAGAAACTGCCGAACAGTTTTCGGAGGATCCTTTGGAGAGAGAGATGGGGGAAACCCATTGGCCAAGTAACACAGCTTTTTCTGTAGACATGCTGATGGCCCAGAAACGAACTATGGGCTCGTTTGCTTTCTCAGCTTTGTACCAAGGTACCCCAGTTACAGCAGAGGGGCAAATTATCAAAGATGACTGGATAATCCGTGCTGACTCTAAAACTTGTCCCGAGTTTGATTTAACTTGGTTGGCGGTAGACTGTGCTTTTTCCGAAAAGGAATTAGCGGATGAAACTGCAATTTGTGTAGCTTCTCTGTCTCACAGAACTCCTGGAAAGGTGTACATTCAAGAAATTATAACAGGCAGATTGGGGTTTCCAGAGTTGATCGCTAAAGTGAAACATTTGTACTCATTCTACAGTGCACGAGTACTGTGTATTGAAAAAGCCGCATCAGGACAATCTTTGATACAAGTGTTGAAAAAAGAGGCTAAGATACCTGTTGAAGAAATGAGACCTTTGAAGTCTAAAACTACACGACTTCAAGCTGTTTCCCCCTTAATGGAATTTAGTAGAGTTATATTTGTGGAAGGAGATTGGATTGATAGTTTTATCAAAGAATTAACAACTTTCCCTTATACCAAACACGACGATAGAACAGATGCTTTTACTTGGGCACTGACCTATTTTTCAATGAAACTAGATACCGTTGACAGAGGTCTGCAAGACTCTATTATTCAAAATAAACGATTCTTTGGGGAGTTAACGAGATCTGGATTTGACAATAAGAGTGTTTTTCCTAACTTAACTAGTGGGAGGTTGCGTTTATTTCCTGCAGACCACAGCTATAATGACCCAGATGGTGCTGAACAACAAGATGGTACTTCAGACACAAGGTCATCTTTTGCTCGAGGTATTCGCAGTGGTAAAAGGAATACAGGGTATGACCTCGAGTTGTAGTGGTGATTTGTAACCACCACTTTATAAAATAAAAGTTGCTGTCCATAACAAGACAGATTACTATGGCTAACTTACCAGTTGACAAAAACTCATCAATGATGGAAGAGGACTTTGGTACCAGGGTTTTAATTACTGACCCTGCAGCTGACAAGTACCTTGACAAAGCAGCAAAAGAAAACTGTGAACAAGAGAAATTCAAAAAGTTCTGCGGAGGAAAAGGGGGTTGGTCGGACTATACTGAAAGGTGGCATTAGGCGGGTAAAAGTTATTAACTGAGACAGCCCTCCAATGGCTCAGAGTAATTCTAAAGGAGGAAGGGGGTCAGATGATCTAAAGCTCATTTTCAACGAAGTATACTCTGTGTCCACTGTTGTTCCCCCTCTCCCTCAAATGCTCGACTCGAAAAGCAAACGCCGCAATCGCCGTTCCGAGAATGTTCAAATGCTTGAACAATCCTATTCCAAAGGAATGGATGTCGCTCCTCCCAAGTTTCTAACTTGGAGACAGGAAGACTTCTGGAACACCATGAAGAAGAACACTGTCACACTTGCTCACGGAAGTGCTTGAACAGGTAAAACATTAATGGCTTTACACTTCGGCCTCTCTGGTGTTGCGTCCGGTGATTTTGAAAAAGTTTATTACGTACGTAGTGACGTAGGTGTAGAATACCAACGAGGTCGTGGTGCTCTTCCAGGTGACATGTCTGACAAGATTGCTCCCCTAGTTGCTCCGATTTTTGACAACCTTCCCTGCATTATGCGTTCACAAGGCGCTGCAGAGTATCTACTTAATAAGAAAGTCATCGAACCAATCCTGCTCGAGGATATTCGCGGTCGCTCACTAAATGAAGCGTTCGTTATTGTTGATGAAGCACAAAACTTCCTACCTCAACAAATCAAAACTTGTCTCACTCGTGTTGGAAAGGATTCAAAAATCTGCCTAATTGGTGACACAAAACAGACCGATATGGAGGTATTCCGTCGTGAAAACGGACTTGTTGATGCTATTCACCGGCTCCGCGCTCTTAGCGAGGTGGGCATTGTTGAATTTGGTAAAGAAGACATTGTAAGAAATTCCGTTATTGCTCACATTTTAGATAGATATGACGACTAACACGTTTGATTTTGCCGCCAAAACCCCCCAGGTAAACTCTGGGGGTTCTCCTCAGGCACGTATTAAACCGGAAGGTCCAACCAGATCTAGTATAATATCCGCAAAGTCCAAAGCTACTGGAGGGATGCGTAAAAGATGCAAAAAAGGTAAGAACTGTTCTGCAACTTGTATTGCACAAAATGACGAATGTTTAGTTGACTTGTCTCCAGATATAGGTGTGGCTTTAAAGCAAGTTTCAAAGATGTTAAGAAGCATGGTGGCTCGGAGACAGATAACAAAACCTCAAGCTGAGTCTGTTGTATCAGACTTAAAAGCCAAACAAACACCCCAAAGGGCAAAGGCATTCGCAGAGTTAGCCAAAGGGGTTAGAGAAGGTAAGTACAGTGAAGCTGATAAGCAAGGTATAGCAAAAATGCTTATTAGTACAATTGTAGCTCCAGGGCAAGATCGAGGGTCTAGTCGAAAACTGAGCTATGACGAAATACTAAAAGTATTAAAACCAGGGAATTTGGAAGCTTTTGACGCAGCATATAAAGCGTCATTTGGTGCCGACGGTAAGTTTAACCCCGGATTAAAAGGTGGTATGTCAGATCTAATACAAAATAAATTTATTAAAAATAAAATATCTGATGACGCAGCCAAGGTGGCTTATGATATGCTACCTCCAAAAACTCGAGCAGCAATTGACAAAGCGGGGTCAGTTAAACAAATGTACGCAGGAGTAGACGCAAAGGGTAACGTTCTTTCCTCTTCCACTGCTTCACGCGAACGCGGAATTTTTCTTGTTAAACGGTGGATGGAGCAAGGGGGTTTAGACCCTTATTCAGGAAAAAGAGTTGATATACGTAAAGCTGAACCAGAGCATTTGGTTGCGTTTATGCAAGCCGCTGCAAAGGGGGGAGGGGGAGATCAACCAAAGAATTTACTCTGGGCTGCAACTAATACGAATAATCAAAAGGCTGGCTCGGGAGATAACTTTATGCAGTGGAAAAAACGTCTTGAAGAATACAAAGCAATGGGTAGGGACGAATATAATAAAAAAATATATGGTGCGGCACAAGCAAAGTCAGCGGGGATGGCGGCAAAGAAAGGGGGAGCAGAAAGTGAGGTGCAAAAGGCAATGGATGCCGCAACGCCAAAAGAAAAAGCAGCTGCAATGAAAGCTTTGGTAGCTTCCTATGGGGCAGATGTAAGGTATTTATTGAGGGCCTCTGGAGTTAATTGGCAGCACTCAAATAAAGACCCCGAGTACCGTTTAGGTCAGCGTGTTGCCAAAATGGATGACGGACTTGTAAAATTACCTGGGTTTACGGCTAAGGTAAAACCAAGTCAAGCAGTAATGATGGCACTCTCTGTGATAAAACCTGAGAATAAAAAAGACTTCGTTCTCGCAGTGGACAAACTTCGAAAAGAGAGACAATTTACGGATGCAGAAGCTAAAACTACTCTAGGTAATCCCAATAAGCGTAACGCAGTTATACGAGAAAAAAGTGCGGACTATGGTCAAAACTTAACTAAACTACTCAACCAATATGTACCAGAATTAGGAGATTACCTGTGAGAAAAGACACCCGCTTCCGTAGACCGGAACGCCATGAAATTGAAACTCGATTACCCGCAGGTACGCTTGCCGATGCACAAGCTCTTGGAGTTTGGAATTTAATGCTTCAATCTGACGATCCCTCTGAAGTTGCTCATCGGTATCGATCTTATCGTGATAGCGATCATTGCTCAGTACCCCGCGAAAAGTTACGTGCAATGCGAGATACTATGGTAACGGCCATGAGAGAGGCTAACCGACTGGATCCTAAACCTCGCAAAGAAAAGAAAAAAGGAGTACACTATAACGGGTATAATGATGGATGGATGCCCCGTCGGAAAAGCGCGTGAAAAATCCAAAAGAATTAATAAAAAGTCACAAACTGCCCTGCGGTCCAACTACAATTAACGCGGACGGAGTTTGTAGAAGAAGATTGAGAGACAGGTTTGATGTACTACTTGACAAGTTGACTCAAGATACTCATCCAGAGGGGAAAGATGCGGAAGTTGACGAAATAGACGATGAGTTTGAAATGCAAAAAGAGGCTGAGAAGAAACGAGAGGAAATTGAACGACAGCTAGAGCAGGAAGGGGTAATGTTTGATCAAGAACTCCAAAGAAAGTTAAAGGAAGAGACCCCAGAGCAAAAGAAAAAGAGGATGATTGAGGAAGGGAAAATGAAGGCGGAGGTCAAAAAAGAAGTGCTGAAGTATGAAGAAAAACTAATGGGGAACTCAAAACTACTACAAGACCCTACGGGTAAAATCAAGAAACGATAACAATCAACATGACTAACAGAATTGGCGGAGATTTTAACTACGAGGCCATTGAAGCATTTCGAGCAGCATATGCTCAACAAATGGCAACTCCAGACGAAGAACAAATTGCAAACAATTCTGGATTACCTACAAACATAATTGCCAACACTTCCCCATGGTTGGAGACGACTGGCCTCTGGAAATATCCCAGTGGAAAAGGTCCTGATGACGATCTTAAAACACCATTTAACCCTGACTCCTATTACTCCAGTGAGATAGTTGACGAAGACGATGATGAGTTTGATGAGATAATTGATGAAATTGCCAACCAAACTGAAGAGTAAAGGGTAAAACCTTTACATATAGGAACACGTAATTATGTCATCCTCCCGTTCCCTAGAGACTATACAAAGAGAGCACGAGTTACAAGCTCCTCAGACAGTGCGAATTAACTTGCAGTTGCAGCAACAGTTGGAGTATCCCAACTCTAACTACAGAGAGAAAGTTGAAGACCTGGCCGTGTTTGCCAATAGTTTTCGTGCAATTGCTCCTGCTAACACCTTGGTTATTCTGCACGATCGCCCAGAAATAATTGCTCAGGGTGAGGGAGATGATTACGGTATTCAAGTTTTTGTTAGTGGTAACTGCTGGAGATTTAAAGTAAATAGTTCTGTTCATTACGAACTAGAAGGTGGCAAAATCATTGCCCCCGGTAGAACTCTTCTTTCAATTTGGTTGAAACTGCTCTCCCTCCTACCGGAGAACTTCATTATTAGGGGCGTTGTTGATCCTAACGATCCTTCTGAAGAAACTGTTGCCCGAACTAAAATCCAACAAGGGTTAGGATTCTGCTTACCTCAAGAGAATAACGAAGTGTACGGTATTATAAAGAGCGGTAAACTCACTCCGCTAACTCTGTCAGAATTACTTCAGTTAACTAAAAAAACTCCAGGAGAATTAGATCAACGCCTCAATGTTAGAACAATTGTGTGGCCTGGAGCGTAAAATGTACGGAACCTCCTTTGACTTTAGCGGCGTTACGCTCCCCGGTGTCGGCGGTAGTATAAACGCCAGCAACGCCATTAGCGGCGATCAACTTGAAGCGATGAACAAGTCTGGCAAAAAGTGGCGCCCAGGCCTTGACGGCATGATGAGCAATCACAACGAAGAAATAATAAAAACCAACGCATCTAGCCGAGCTAAAAAAGAATCTCTTGTTAACCGAGAGTACAACGAGCAAGCTAACGGAAAAGATGCGATGAAAGAAATTTTTGATCGCAAAAAGTCACGCTCCGCATCTTTCATGGAGATGAAGAAAAAAGAGTATGGTTTTTCTGAGGGTGACTCTCAAGATTCAGAGTTGCTTTCGATGCCGCTACCCGGCGGTGCCTTCAAAGAGGCTTGTTCGTGTGTAAACTGCCCAGCTTGTCGCGATAAAAAACGTAAAGATGTGGAGTTCCGCGAGTGGTCCACAGAGAAACGCAAAGCGCTGAAAGAAGGTAAAGTAAAGGGAGATTTTGCAGGACCAGATATGTCCTTCCCGATTTCGAGTCCTGTTGACGTTGCTGCCGCTTGGTCTTCTGTTGGTCGGGCTGCAAACCCTCGCGCTATTATGCGCAAAATTATATCGATTGCAAAATCCCACGGTTGGGAATCAGGTTTACCAGAGTCCGTAAAAGCTCGCCTTGCTGACGGTCAGTCAGGCTTACCTGAGTAACTTATGGAACCCGTATCAACTTTTGGTCTTATCGCTTCGGTTGTCACAACTTTATCTGGTCTGGGCTGGATAATGGAACGTAGCAACAGACGTATTGAAACAATTATAAACCACATGGAAAAAGTGGAAGTAATCTTAAACGAGTTGAGAGCGGATTTACCAGTTAAGTACACAATGAAAGACGAGCACATTCGTCTTGTTGAAAAAGTAGATAAAATTGAAGGGCACATTTATTCCTGGGGGAGGAAACCTTATCATGAAAATGAATGATTTTGATTGGGATAGTCTACAGCAATACGGTTTTACCGAGAAAGCAACAGGTGACCTGAAGGATGCCTGCTGGACCGGGTATACTGCTGTAGGTATGAAAAAGAAAGGTGGTAGGAAAGTACCCAACTGTGTAAAGATTGACTCAAAACACAGTGAGGGAGATATTGCCACAGCAGAAATGACGCCGAACTACCTACCGAAAGAACCTGGCGCAGGAGACGAAAAGAATCCTCAAATGGGTGAGCAAAAGATTCGTATGCCTCGCATGGAAGAGATTACAAAAGCTTCTAACAATAATGGTCAGTTAGCAATGGCAGCTGCACCTAACTATAACGAGTTTTATTCTACAGAACCCAATGGTAGAATGATAGTAAATCAACTTCGTGTAATGCGAGAGAAAGTTGATATCTTACTCGGTATGATGGACGGCACCGAGAACCTTGAACCTTGGTGCGCTACAAAAATAACAAACGCAGGCACTGCACTCGCCAGTGTTTCAGACTACCTTCGCTTTGGAGCAGAAACAGTATGAACAACGCACTACACCACAAGTGGAACGACGCTCGAGATCCGAATCGTGGGTCAAATAAGCCAGGTCCAACCATCCCTGAAGAACAAAAACAAGTAAACAAAGTAACACTGAAGCAAAGTAAACCGAGGTAGTTATGTTTGGTTCTTTTACAGAGGAGTCTCTTTATGATTTCTATGAGCAATACGCTGAGCGTATTGACAAAGACAAGATGGCTTGCAACAAACCACGAGCTGACTCTCATAATGGTAAAAGTCATATTGTGAAGGCTTGTTACCCAGGTGCCCCTGAAGGAGGCAAAGTTATACGTTTTGGTGATGCTAACATGACAACAGCTGGAAAGCCGAAAGAGAGCGACTCTGATGAGACGAAGGCAAGGAGAAAAAGTTTCAAATCACGACACGCTAAGAACATAGCTCGCGGTCCTGAATCTGGAGCGTACTGGGCCAACAAAGTAAAATGGTAATTTCCCATGTTAAGTAATTTTAACCTTCCCTCTGTGGATAACCTTATAGAAGGTTACCACTACACCGAAGTTGAGTACGACTTTGCACAACGCTGTCCAAAAGGTATGCACAAAGATTATAAAAACAATGGAGCTTGTACAGACAAGAATAGTCTTGCCTCCAGACGTCGTTCAAAAAACCAGACTAGCTCAAAAAACCAATTATCAAATTTTGAAAATAATCGTAAAATATCTACCGGGGAGGGAGATTTTGGTTGGGCTAAAAAAGACGGTAAACCAGTACTTGTTAAGTGGGGTTCTGTAGCCGGTATGAAGAACGATGATGGAACTGTAACAAAAAACGCTCCTTGATTAAGGGTAAAACTAACACATAAGTTTCTGTTCAGGTCATGCGTAAAGATAGCATAGATCAAAAAGCCATCGAGGCTGCATATTTAATTTTCAAAGAAAAAGGTCATAAAATCGTGGACTATGACTTTTCTCATGGTCCTACCGACTACAGGAGAAATACAGTAGAGGAACCACAAAATGGTTCCAAGTTACGTCAAGCATTCAATGAATTAACTCCCGCAAATGTAATGCAGGGTGACAAGTATATAGATTTAAAAGCAAAATCTGACTCTTTAAACTTACGTATTGACGAGCAGCAGGACAAACTCCGTGTTTGTAGAATGCGTGGAAACTTTCAAGAGTTCCATCGCTGTATGCAAGAAATGCAAGATATGATTAAAGAGAGGGAAAGACTTGACGCTAAAATGGCAGTATCTGCTCCAGGTGGTAATGTAGGCCAACAACAAATGACTGACTACAATCGCACATACGATCAACATTCTTCCTACAGCGAAATACAAAACATTGGAGATCAAATTGCTTCCCTTGAAGAAAGAATGAGAGAGTTCTTGGAGAAGTAGTCGAGTGAGAAAAAGATGTTCCAAAGGTAAAAGTTGTGGGGCAACTTGTATCGACCCAAGAGAACGTTGCGTTCTCGAACTTGGGCCTTTGATTTCTACAACGCTTAAGAAAGCGCGTAGACTTATTTCTCTGGATAGAGAAGAGTTTGTCAAAGGGATGAAAGAAATGGGAGCAGGATCTCTATCTGCTGCTGCAGGTGCGCGAAACTTGTTTCCTTCTGAACCTCCCTCAATGCCATCAAGCTTGAGAAATAAACTTGCAGCACTGCCTCCCCCTCCAGTAGTTTTGGAAGGACGACAGTTATCTGTTAATGTTCGTAACGATATTTCTAATGTTCTGAAAGGAGTAATAACAGACGCAACTGGAAATACTAAATGGGCTCGTGACGATGCGAAAGATTTTGATTCCAATCTAGGTAAAGTTGCGCGAGTGGGTGATAAGCAGTATGCAGGTTGGAAAGATAGTTATGATAAAGGTTCTACAAAAATCGGAGAAGGTAGCTTTGGTACCGTAATTCGTAACCCTGATGGCACATTTGTAAAGAGGGGTGCAGTTTCGAGTACGGAGGCTCAGATTATAAATCGTTTAGGTAAAATCGATCTTGGTCCGAAACTTATAGCTGCGGACATCAATGGTTTACACCAATACATGGCTTCCCCTGGAGTAAGTGTACGAGATGGTCGTATAGCTATGTCTGGTGTTGAAGGTAAACCACTAGGGGTTCGTTCATCAACTTACACTAAGTTTAATGGTGAATATGCTCCAAATGTTTATTGGAAGGCGATGGCAGAGTTGCATCGTCAGGGGATCGCACACAACGATGCACACCCTGATAATATAATGGTTGATGGAAAAGGTAAGGGACGCTGGGTAGATTTAGGATTAGCACAAAGTAGCCCAAAAGCTGCTTTAGCTGAGGTACTCGGTAGTTTTACTGGACCGAAAGGTCAAAAGCCTGTAGATGCTACTCCTCCTACAGTTATGAACTCTTCCATTCGAGTTGAACCGGGTAAGGGGAACTGGCAAACAAGAAGGTGGGCTGCCACAGGCATCGAAGACCTCGAACTTAATAAAAAAAATCCAACATTTCTGAAAGAGTACCGAGAAGAAATGCCTGTCCTTGCAAAAATACTTGATAACAGTAGCCGAGTAAACGACGTTTTAAAAACTAAGTACAAGATGAGCGATGAGGATATTGAGACTCTTTATACAACCAGTATACGATCTCCAATAAGCAGCTATAATCAAGGTGTATGGGGTAAACTGACCGATAAACAGGCTCAGGACCTAATCAATCAAGTATACGAGGGAGTTTGATGGAAACGACTGGAAAAGACGACGCCAAGTACATGGCTCTACTTTCAAGGTATAAAGAGCTCCGTGGTGACTTAGGGCCAAAGGCAGATCCCTATTTACGTGCGGCTATGATGCTTCGGGAGAATGGTGATGTTAGTGAAGATGCAGTAATCGGTGCAGCTTATCTATAAGGGGTAAAAGTAATGCAGCTATCCTTATGGCTCTCGTCACTGCTCCTTAGCGAAAATGTCTGCTGTAAAACTGATCTTCAAACGCTCTAGTATTCTTGGAAAAAGACCAACAAGTGAGAATCTTGATCCAGGTGAGATTGGTCTTAATACCAATCCAACTGAACCAGGTCTGTATTTTGAAGTAAATGATGGTAGTGTAGTAAAAGTCGGACCCACTGCATACTTACCTCAGCAGCCAACTCCAACACCTTCGAGAGGAGAACTTTGGGTAGATGGTGATATTAATACTCTCTCAGTTGGAACTGATCTAAATCAGTGGAAAAAAGTTGCAGCCCCATTCCTAGGTGGCACAAATGGACTCACAGTATTTGTTGGTCCTGACTATGAGTTTGCAACAGACTCTTTGGCAAATGACGGTCAAACTATTCCGTTTGTTACTATAAATCGTGCTATTATTGAAGTAACGAAGCAAATAATTGTCGATAAGTCTACAGGGGTAAGCACAGGAAACAACCGGTATCTTATTGTCCTTGCTCCTGGACGTCACTGTGTTGTAAACACACCTGGGGTAACTCCTGCTAATTTTCCTTACAACTTAAGTATACAAACCACCCAGGTAACGCAAGAAATACTGGCATCCTTCAACCCTGCAAGTGTGGGGTCTCTAGTTGTACCTCGCGGTATTTCCATTATTGGGATGGACCTAAAAAAATGTGAAATACATCCTGTTTATGTGCCTTTTTACACTCACCCAAGTTTCCCAGATGCTGAGAACTATCAACAACAAACTGCTGGGAATAACGGTTTTGATGGTCCAGTGTATAGCAATCAACCCCTCTCAAGTATCTTTAAGTGGTCTGGAAATACCTATCTGAGTAATTTCACTTGCCTTGATAAAATTGAGAATCGTACAGTAGTACAAATTCAAGAGCAAGAAACTACTCAGTATGCTGTATTCAAAACAGCCGGGGCAAGTGGTTTAAACTTAAACGATTTTGTACAAATTAACTACCTAAGTTCAACAGATCAAGCTGGTTCAACTTTTGCAAATGGGTCATACTATGTAAGTCCAATAGATAGTTTTACTTTTTTAGTTTCACCCAACCCTTGGCCTCCAGTCTCAGATGTTGCTCAACCGATTCTTTTTTCACAATTTGCAAATTTGTTTTCAGTTGGCGGCACAGGTAAGTTGTTAGTTAGTAACATCTACCCTTACTTTGTCCCAGTTGGGAATGAAAGTTATGAGGTATCAAACTACTCTCATCATCGGTTAAGTGTTATAAAAAATGCGTCAAAAACTGAACTTGATAATTACTATACAAAAATCCAAAAAGCATTTCCAAATGTGTTTGGAGGGCAGGTTAATCCCGAGATTGCTTCTCTCCCCGAGTACGAAATTGTTGCTCCTGCTGCTGCTTTGTACCCGAACAATTTAACTACAAACAGTACTGATAATTCGTCTCCTTACGAGAATATGGTGAACCATCGTTCCGAATATGGGATGGCTCACGGAGATTATGACGGAGAGTTAGTTACAGGTTTTAAATCGGTGATTATAAACAGTGCTACAGCAGTTTTGTTGCAAAAAGACCCAGTAGCCTACGAGGTCTATCAAACCAGTACTCAGAATTGGTCAACTCTTTGTACAGTTATTCAAGAGCAACCTTTCTACTCAACAAGAAATGTAACACAAATTCCAACTGCACCTCAGCTTGAATTTTTAAATGCTGTCAAAATTCCAGACATTCGATATTACTACAAAACTCTAACATACTCACCAACCAGTTCGACACCCTTCTACAGCATAGGAATCCCCGATCCAGACAATGACTTTAGGCACTTTGGTTTTCGTTTAAGTGGAGCAAACTCCTTTATGCAGGCACAATCAACATACAGCATTGGTGCTGCGATTGGTGTTTGGGCGAAAAAAGGTTCAATAATATCTTTAACAAATGCAACAACAAACTTTGGGTCAGTTGCGTTTCAGGCTGAGGGCTTCTCCGGAATCGGTACTCTCGGGGGAGCTGAAGAGATTAATAAAAACTTCCTTCAGACTGGTCTAATCCGACCTCTTGCACTTACCAATGTTCAAGCAGAAGCAGACTCTCAGAAAAGAATCTTATCACTCGGTAGTCGTGTTCAATTTGTTGGTATTGATTCTGCTAGCCCCTCTGTACAACTCATCTATCTAACTGCTCCTTTTGACCCTGCCAGTATACTTCCATACTCATTAAAACCAGGTTCTGCTGTTTTTCTTACTGACGGAGTCTGTACATATCGTGCCTTTTTTGTAACAGATGGTAGTCCGACCTGTATTCTTTCGGGTAATGCCTCAGAGAATCCTTATTCCACTGGCGGAGGTGTTCTTCGTGTACGTCTGACTGACTCTATAATACCTATTTCTGACCCTGCAGACGTAACCAACTCTTTAGCCTATTTGGACGCTCCCTATATTCGTCGATTTATAGACCCCCGAGCACAAACTCAAAGGTCTTATGGATTGAATGTGTCAAACTCTGCCGTTTCAGCTCAGGCACCTCAACCAGGATACGTATTTCGCTTAAATCAAACTGGACAGAATTTATCAGCTCTCGTTAAAAGAAATTTTCAATTTGACCCAGGCCAGTATGGGGGATACTCACAAATTTTTACAGTGAATGAAGTTGAAACAGCAGATTATACAAACTCTGTAAATTTTAATAATAAAATTTCTGACTCTGCTCAATCAACAAATTACACAGTTATACTCTCCTTGACGGACTCAGGAGGTGGGTGGTTAGAGTCAATCTACACAATACCTTTTGGACAAATTCCGTTCAATGTCCCAACTGGTACCTACCAAACATACCAAGACAAAAATTACTTTACAGTTGAAAATAACATTTGGTCGGCACTTTACTATCAAACCAACTTCTCAGTAAGTAATGGACCTACAAAAGTAACTCCGAACAAGTTTGACTCCACCTACGTTTTATCAAGTGTGTTAGAACGTTCCGAACCACTTGAGGAAACTTGGCAAGGACGTTATGACTTGATACCTAATATCCTAGATGCCACCTACAGATACTATGTTCTGAACGAAGACATTAATGGCGACCCAATCCCTACTGCGTACGAGGTTCCAGACTCCTACAAGTTAACAAATCCTGTCTCATACTTCCGTGGAGCTACTCTTCCGCCAACAGAGTACGCAGGTGAGTTTGTCTATGATGATGACGATGGTACTTCCTCTCTCGGAGTAATTTTCACTCGGAGTCCGATAAATGCCTTAGTGAGTACAACAGTTGCACCTTCTACACAAGTTCAATCATATGTACCAATGAGTTCTCCTTGGAGTTCAACCCCAACATTTGGTCAACCTGCAACGATGTTGCTCCAAGTTCTGTCTCTCCGCAGTGTTCCGAACCCGAAAGAGGATATTAGTATACTTCAACTCACACATCCCTCAACACCAGCAATTGAGTATGTTCGTGTTATTTCAATTGTGGGTGCCAATGTACTAGTTCTACGCAACTACTACTCGGTTTATTTCAACCCCTTTGGTTCAACCTCTTCAGCACTCTCTGGTTGGAGGTATATTGGCCAACCTGGCCAACCTTCTCCTGCACCAGGAATTCTTGTTCCACCCTTAGTATGGCCAGCTGGAACATCTTTGATACCTTGTGAAAGTACTCAGTTTCCTGAACCCATAACCTATGACCCAGTGTGGTCAGTGACTAAAAACACAACAGCCCGTTACTACTCATTAATGGGGTACTCCTTTAGTTTACTTCAAAATTACTTCGTACCTCAAAACCAGGGTAACCGTTTACTCCTCAACACAAGTATACCGTTGGCCCCTGTAGGTGGTTATGCAACTGCAAATGGTCCTTATCCTGTAGAGTTTAATAGCCCTTCCACTATCGCAGCAAACACCCACACTTGGCAGTACTGTGGTTATTTCGACTACTCCAGGGGTTTACCTAAAAATCAAGTTAACTTGCTCCCTCGCAAACTTTCCTTCGACTTCTTAAGTACTTCCACTTTTGGCGGCAAGATGAATATTGTAGGTTCGGATACTTCCACTGGAGATATTGTGTTTGGGGGGTCTCTTCGTGAAGCTATAACTGGTAACTACTTCATAAATGAAACACCTCTTGTTAATTTCTCAGACAAAACACTTTACCAAAGTCCCCCAGTTATTGAACAACCCTCGGCTGTTCTTGTTTACTCAACTGATGATATATCTGGACAGTTTGATGGTATTATCACCAACTTTGAGCTAACTCGCGGCGGGTATGTAATACCTTCTGACCAACTTTCAACTCTTGGAACCTTTGTCTTTCTTGGGGGAGTTACACAAGTTCCGTTCGTTGCATATGAAATACCACAAACTGGTGGTGGTACTTCACCCTTTATTCAGTTTAGCGAAGCTCCTTTAGCTGGCACATCTTGTGATATTCGTATTGTGACCTCAGAAGATGATAGCCAAACTCTTGAAGTTGTTCCCTTTAGTGTAACTCCTGCTTTTGATGGTTCAATAAGTTCATTTATACTTTCTCCCGACGAGTTAACTCTGACAAATCTTAATTCGTTTGTATTCTTAGGGGGTGTGGAACAAAATCCTGCAGGATTGTATCAAGCAAACTGGTCCTACACTATATCTGAGACTGGTGGAATTTTAACATTAAGTTTCCTTGGAGGTACTCCTGACGCAGGTACAGTTAGTGACATTCGGGGTATCTTATCGGGAGGTAAGTATAGACCTGCAGGAGTGAGGTCGGTGTTTGTTAACTCCCTTGATGATATTTCAGCTTTATTTAATGGAGCCTCTGTTACTTTCCCTCTTACTGTCGAAGGTGTACCCCTTGACCCCAACGTTGTAAATGCCGAAAACATGTTTGTAAGCCTTGGGGGGGTAATGCAGTTACCAATCGCTTCCGTAGGAAGTCCTCTTGCAGGTTTAGCTTACAGTGTTGCATTCAACTCAATTGCTGAGGAGTTTCAAATAACATTTGCAAGTCCCCCTCAGTTTGGTACAACTTGCAATATTCGTGTGATTACAGGTATTGGGAATGAGTTTATTACTTGTCCACTCCCATTCGGGATTGGGGAAACACCTCTGGTGTCAGGTCCAGGAATAGCTACAAACTCACTGGGACAAATAATCGACATCGATGCTGGACTTATTAGTTAGTTGAAAGGGTAAAACCACTTATCAAACCTTCTCGGGTCTACCGAGTCGTATTCAGACATCTAGTCACTCACACACAATGTCAACGAACCGTGTAACACCTGTAAAACTTCTACGATCTGAGGTTTTAAATAAACGGCCAGACCCTGCTAAACTCCTAGAGGGACAACCTGCAGTAAACATCAACGCCACTCAACCAGGTTTCTTTTTTGCAGACAACACAGGAGCAACCTTGTTCAAAGTTGGTCCGTGTGCAGTTGGTACCGTAGCCCCCAACACAGGAGCAACAGGTGCTCCAGGTCAACTCGGAAATACACTCGGGGAACTGTGGCTTGACACAACCGACACATTTGATCGCCCAGGCCCAGCCTTGCGCGTGTGGGATGGTACGAGCTGGATTGACTGTATGCCATTCCGCTACGCCAACACCATTGTTTCTGACACTGCACCAGTTATTGTTAACCACCTACCCGGTACCCTGTGGTGGAACTCTGGAACTGGTTTAATGTACGTACTCTACAATGATGGTTCCTCAACCCAATGGACGCAAGTGTCTAGCAACACAGTGAGCTGAGGGGTAAAACCATCTATAGGATTAAAGAGACAAACCGATGCCCGTGCCTGTACCACCTCCTTCAGTAATTTTTATCTCACCGGACGGTACAATTTTTGTCCGCACGGATGTTCCTTACATTTATACCGACTCACTCGGCAACGAGTTTTACGAACCAGGGTTCCCCTTTAATCAGAACCCACCTTTCAGCAGTTTTATAATTCCTGCGTATAATCCCTCGAACCCGATACCGAACCCTCCTTTCAACAACCCGACTGCAAATTACTATAACTTGACTTCGGGGGTAGGTCAGTTAATATTTGGTGATAACTGGTTTGTTGATTACACCACAGGCACGATCTCAGTTCAACCGCTGGCTCCAAATAACGGAACTGTATTTCAGGTAACTGCTGGAAGTGGATTAGTCACCTCTCCACTTGGCGGCATACTTACAACTGGTTCAATCAGCCTTGCACCTCAAAGCGGTGCTGTAGCAGGGTCCTACTCTTTTCCTTTGATTTCAATCAATGGTTACGGTCAGATTTACTTTGCTCTAGATGCTCTACCGGTCCTTCAAACACTCACCGCTACACTACCGATTCAAGTAAGTGGTAGCAACTCCACACGAAATATAGGTATTCGTCAGGCAAGTATCTCAGCTACTGGCGCTGTGCAATTAATAGATTCTCCTTTCTCCACAGACAAGACCAAAGCACTTTCTGCGCAACAAGGTGTTAACCTCGGGTACCAGATGGGGGTTTTGGGCTCGTTTGCGGGTGGGCAAATTTTTGGAGGTCAAATTAATGCTACAACTGGGGATGTGACTGTTGTAACTACTGGCGGAAGCACTTTCCCAGGTATTGTGGCCGGTAGTCCGTTGCCCGCGGCGTCCTCAGTTTACGACGGTCTTTTCCTCGTACTAGAGAACTCAGGTACTTACACCCCGCCCGGGGGGTCTCCTACCGCGGTTGTCAAAGATGACCGGGTACTTTGCCTAGATGGTACTTGGGTAGTCATACTTTGCGGAACACGACTTGCAAACTCCTCCACAGGGGTAGCAGGTCTCACTACTCTGGCAACTGGAGCTGAAGTACAAGCTTTGGCCGAACCAAATAAGTCGGTCACTGCCGGAAGTCTGTCGGGTATGGTAGCCTCTCAGACTCAAACAGGTTTTGTTGAACTGGCCACTGATTTAGAGACACAGGCACTCACAGATTCGACTCGCGCTGTTACAGCCTCAAACCTTAACACTCTTTCCGCGACTACTGCAACTCGGGGTATTGTTCGTTTAGTTGACTCTACCTCTGACCCCTCAGTAACTTCGGCTCCCACCTCCAACGCACTTACACAACTTGCAAATGACGGTATTGATAACGCTGACATAATTGCAAAGGGTGATTTGATTGTTGGTTTGAACTACCAAGATCCTATCATTCTCCCCGTAGGGACAAATAACTCACAACTGACGGTTGACGATAGCAAACTTGCTCAGGGTGGTCTTGACTGGAACGTTCCAGACTCCTTGACCTCATACCCTGTTGGGTCAATAATCTGGTACATGAGTGCTG
>Ga0114978_10001301_pt1 | contig 20968 bp, 17 predicted proteins | sample S_140212_EF_Meta_FD_87027 | JGI IMG/M metagenome (GOLD analysis project Ga0114978, IMG submission 87027) | Freshwater microbial communities from Lake Simoncouche, Canada to study carbon cycling - S_140212_EF_MetaG | ecosystem: Environmental > Aquatic > Freshwater > Lake | place: Lake...
TTCTGCGAAATTCAGGAACAGGAATGCTGTCTAATCCTTTTAAATATTTGGCAGTTACACTTTTCGATTCAATAAAGTCTTTGACTTCACCGCTGGCAACAATTTCACCTCCGCGTTTACCCGCGTTAGGACCAATTTCAACCAGCCAATCGCTTGCCATCATCATGTCCTTGTCGTGTTCAACTACCAAAACGGAGTTTCCAAGGTCACGAAGTTCTTTCAAACTGTTGATTAACTTTTCATTGTCGCGCTGGTGCAATCCAATGGAAGGCTCGTCCAAAATGTACAAAACGTTTACTAGTTTCGATCCAATTTGGGTTGCCAAACGAATACGTTGTGCTTCACCACCACTTAATGTTTTCGCCGGGCTATTTAATGACAAGTAGCCAAGTCCCACACCATTTAAAAACGACAATCTATTTGCAATTTCTTTTAACAAATCGCTTGCAATGATTCTCTGTCTAGGTGTTAATTTGTCATCAATGTCTTTTACGAACTCATAGAGTTCGTCGATATTCATCATTGACAATTGGGCAATGTTTTTATCGGCAATTTTGAAATTCAGTGCTTCAATTTTTAAACGGGCGCCGTTGCATTCTTTGCAAGTTGTTTGGTGGATAAATTCTTCTGCCCATTGACGCATTTTGTCGTCATCAGATTCGTAGTAACTTTCTGAAACAATATTTACAACGCCTTTGTATTGGGTTTCCCAGGTTTTCTTTTTACCATCTGAACCAGTTTGTGTAACCGGAATGGCATCTTCCAAACCATATAAAACTGCTTTTAATTGCTCTTCGGTTAATTTTTCAATAGAATCGGCAAGGCTAAATTTCATATAAGTTGCCACTGCTCGCAACTGAAGGAAAGTCCAGTTTTCTCTTAATTCTCCAATTGGAATAATGCCACCTTTGTTGATGGATTTTTTCTTATCAGGGATAATGAAATCCATATTGATTTCGCCAATTTCACCTAAACCTTCGCATGCTTTACAAGCGCCATAAGGAGAATTGAATGAAAACATATTTGGCTGTGGCTCATCGTAAGAAATGCCACTCACCGGGTCCATTAAGAATTTACTGAAAGGATATTCTTTGTCGTTGCTATCCAAAATGGTAAAATATCCTTCCCCAGCTTTCATTGCAGTTTTAATGCTTTCTTGCAATCTTTGGGTAGAAACACTTTTTACATCCAAACGGTCAATTAAAATTTCAACGTCGTGAATTTTATAGCGATCCAATTGCATGTTTGGGGTAACAGCAATGATTTGCTTATCAACCCTTACTTTGGTATATCCTTTTTTCTTTATTTGTTCAAATAATTCACGGTAATGGCCTTTTCTTCCCTTAACAACAGGGGCCAACACGTTTACTTTTTGATTATCAAACTTTTCAATAACGGTGTTTAAAATTTGCTCTTCAGAAAGTTTGACCATTTTTTCTCCGGATACATGGCTAAAAGCCTCACCGGCTCTAGCAAAGAGTAACCTGAAAAAATCATAAACTTCGGTAACTGTACCAACTGTACTTCGTGGATTTCTAGAAACTGTTTTCTGTTCTATTGAAATTACCGGCGAAAGACCTTTGATTTTGTCTACGTCGGGACGTTTCATGTCGCCGATAAATTGGCGTGCATACGCCGAAAAACTTTCTAAGTATCGCCTTTGTCCCTCAGCAAAAATCGTATCAAACGCCAAGCTGCTTTTACCCGAACCTGAGAGTCCTGTAAAGACAACCAATTTCTGCCTAGGAATAATTAAATCAACGTTTTTGAGATTATGTTCTCGGGCTCCAATAATTTCAATTTGTGGTTCATCTTTTGGTGGAAGATGGATGTCTGAAGCCTCTGTTTTCATAAAAATGCAAAAATAAGGAACAATTAAGCGTTCAGAAAGATTTTATTAAAAATAAGTAAGTTAATTTTTTGATAAAATGCAAATTGCACCTCATTGTTCCATTTTGAACTATTTTTGCAGTATGAAGTCGGCAATTTCTAAGTTTTATCTAGAAAATCCATTAAAATGCATTTTGGCAATAGGTTTGCTTTTTCGGTTGATTGCAGCAATTTTTTCTGAAGGATATGCCTTTCAAGACGATCATTTTTTAATCATCGAAGTTGCCCAACAATGGCTCGACAAAGCACCAAGCGAATTGCTTCCACAATTAGGTGCAAAAGTGCCAAGTGGGCATAGCTTTTTTTACCCAGGACTTCATTATTGGTTTTTTAAATTTCTGCATGATTTGGGTATCGACAATCCAAACATCAAAATGCTTTTGGTGAGAATCATACATGCATTTTATAGCATGACAATTGTTTTGTTGGGATACAAGATCACGTCCCTCATTTCCAATAAAAAGAATGCAGAAACAGTAGGGTGGATTTTGGCAATTTTTTGGATTTTCCCTTTACTTTCGGTTAGAAATCTGATTGAATATGTGTGCATTCCGCCATTGATGCTTGCAACTTATCTGATATTAAAACATCAAAATACTACTAAATTTTTTACTTTTATTGGAATAGGATTTATTGCGGGAATCGCTTTCTCATTTCGATTTCAAACCATATTGTTTATTGGAGGGATGGGACTCGTGCTGTTGCTTCAAAAGGAGTTTCAAAAAGCGATTATGTTTGGACTCGGCGCTTTGATTTCAATAGTTTTGATTCAAGGTGGTGTAGATTTTATTATTTGGCATAAGCCATTTGCGGAGTTTTTAGAATATACCAACTACAATTTACACCATTCAGGTGAATATCCGAATGGTCCCTGGTATAACTATAGTTTGCTCATATTGGGATTGTTCATAGTGCCATTGAGTTTTTATTTAATTTGGGGGAATATTCAAGTATTTAAAAAGTATTTAATGTTATCGCTTCCATGGTTCATCTTTTTCCTATTTCACTCGTATTTTCCTAACAAGCAAGAACGTTTTGTTTTACCGGTATTGCCATTTTTTATTATTTTAGGAGTTATAGGTTGGAATGAATACATGGGTAAAAACAATTTTTGGATCAATAGAGGGAAATTATATAAGTCAACATTGACATGGATTCTTTGTGTGAACATTTTTCTTCTGTGTTTCTTAACTCCTGCCTCAACCAAAATTAGCAAAGTGAGGGTAATGAACTATTTTAGAGAGAGGGGCAATGTGTCACATTTTGTATTGGAAACAACCCAAATGTGGGGATCGGTTCTAATGCCTCGATATTACCATGGGGTTTGGAATTTACCATATACAATTACCCAAGAATTTAGTGCTGCTCAGTTTTTTGATTCAGTGGCCGTATTGAAAAAACCACGACCATCGCATGTTGTGTTTGCCGAACCTAAAGATTTAGATAAACGTATTTCTTTGGTAAAGGCGCAGGTAAAAGATTTGATTTTTGAAAAGGAAATTGAATCGAGTTACTTAGACAAAACTATGACTTGGATGAATCCCGTAAACGTGAATCAAACGTATTACATTTATAGAATTGTATACAAGTAATAATTACTTGTAATTACCAACTTCCTCCGGCACCGCCACCATCGAAGCCGCCACCGCCGCCGAAACCGCCCCAATCGGAGCCACCACCGCCTCCTCCTGAATTTCCGCCAAATCCGCCCATTCCGCCTAACCAAATAGGAGGGGTATAAAAACCACCACGGTTAAATCCGCCGCCACCATTTCCTCTTTTGCTGAACAAAAGAATCAAGAATATAATGACAAGTGGAATTACAAACTTTGGGAATTTAGATTTTTTGCGTTTAAAGCTAGTGCCTTTAAATTCATCAGAAAGGGCATTTTGGAATTCACTTACAGTATTTAAAATACCATTAAAATAATCGCCATTTTTCAAAAAAGGCACCAATGAATTTCGTTCAATTTCACCAACCAATCCGTCGTTTAATCTGGCTTGGGCTTTATTTGCAACAACGGTTTGATATTTGTGATCGTCTGAGGCAATGTAAAGTAAAACACCATTGTTTTTGCCTTCTTGTCCTATTTTCCAACCCCTTGCAACGAACATTGCGCGGTCAAAAACGTCGTAGTTATTTGAAGTTTTCTCAATCAATACCGCAATTTGTGTAGACGTTGAGTCTTCGTATTGCATCAATAAATTTTCAATTGTTGCCAATTGAGATTGATTTAATACTCCGGCATAATCATAAATGTGTTTGGGAGGATTAGATATTGCGGGCAATATTTGTTCCCCCAAAATAATATTAAAAAGAAACCCAGTAAGAATTAAAATATAGATTTTTGAATGTTTAATCATGGGTTATTTCGTCTGAAAGCTCATTCGGATTGAGTCCGTTTGGAGGGAAGTGGATACTTAATTGTTTTCCCGACAGTTCAATGCCTTTGATAATACCTTGGGTAATATTTGAAGATTGGATTGTTGAAATAATTTCTTCCTTTACTGCTTCCCAAAATTCATTTCCCACATGTTGATGTATTCCAATATCACCTAGAATTGCAACTTCTTTGCTTTTTAGTCGCAAGTAAATCAAAATACCGTTCCGAAGTTCGGTTTCATGCATTTTCAATTTAGAAAACGTATTTTGAGCTTCTTCAATTAAGGCAATTTTAGATTTTTTGGTAGTGTAATGTACCCTAATTTCAGCGGAAGTATTTATTTCAGCTTCTTTGATTGCATCTACAATCAAAGAAGCCTCAATTTTTTCAACGGGACAAGAATGGTGAAGCCAAGGAAACATGTATTATTCCTTATCGTAAACTTTGTCTAAATCAGGGGCTTTGTCTGAACCTTCTGTAGCTTTGAACGCAGCTTTTTGTTGGAATCCAAACAAATTTGCGAAAATATTACTTGGGAAACTTCTTACACTCAAATTGTAATTCATAATCGCTTGGTTAAAATCGGTTCTTGCAGTACCAATTCTATTTTCTGTACCCGCAATTTCATCATTTAATTTTGCAAATTGAGGAACAGATTTTAAATCTGGATATTGTTCAGAAACTACCATCAAACGACTTAAGCTACTGTTTAAACTTTGTGAAGCTTTTGCTTGCGCTGCTTCAAATTTTGCCATGTTTTCTTCAGTTAAACTAGAAGCATCAATTTTTACACTTGTAGCTTGCGCTCTCGCTTCAATCACGTCTTTTAAAATTTTATCTTCAGTTTTAGCAGCTTTTAAGACTGTTTTTGCTAAGTTCTCAATCAAATCGTAACGACGTTGATATTGAGTTTCAACATTGCTCCAAGCTGTTTGTACTGTTACATCTTCTCTTACCAATCCGTTATAACTTCCACGAATCCAAAGGAAAACAATTAAAATCACACCGCCTATAACGGCCCAACGAATATATTTACTGTTCATAGTTTTGTAATTCAAAGATATGTTTAAATTGATGAATGAGTTTTTTATTTACTTCGAAAATATCAATTTTTTCGTTTAATTCTTTTTCCATACTGGTAACTCCTTTGTTTACGATACCACATGGAACAATGTGGTTGAACATATTCAGATCGGTATTCACATTAAGAGCTAGTCCGTGCATGGTAACATAGCGGCTACTTTTAATGCCTATTGCAGCAATTTTTCGTTCTGTTTTTAATCCTATATCTAACCAAACACCAATTCTATCTGGAATAATTCCTGCAACAATTCCGTATTCTGCAAGCGTATTGATAATTGATTGTTCAATATTTGATACAAATTTTTTCAAACCGATTTGCATTTGCTCTATATCGAAAATAGGATAAACAACAAGTTGCCCTGGTCCATGGTAGGTAATGTCACCTCCGCGTTCAATTTCAAATACTTCTGCGCCTATATTTTGTAAAAAGCTATTGTTCACCAATAGATTTGCTTTTTCGGCGTGCTTACCAAATGTATATACGTGCTCGTGCTCAACGGAAATCAAATGATGTTGAGGTAATATGCCCGAGTGCTTTTGTTCAATTGCATTTTGAAACAGATTTCGTTGAATGTCAAGTGTTTGGCCATAACTTTCTCTAATTAAGTTGCGGAAAATGCAAAAATTCATGGTACAAAGTTAATTTACTCAGAGGTAGATTGGATAATAATTTGATCATGTGTTGTAATTTTACGTTTGACATTTAAAATGAGTATACAAGGAGAGCATGGCAGAGAAGGAGAGTACTTGGCTGCAAAATGGTTAAATAGGCAAGGATATGAAATTTACGCCATCAATTGGAAATCTAGCCATCAAGAAATAGATATAATTGCATCTAATTGTCATTTTTGGGTATTTGTTGAGGTTAAAACAAAAACAACTTCCAATATTTTACAACCCGAAAATGCAGTGAATTCTGAGAAGCGAAAAAACATGATAAAAGCAGCGCGTAGATTTATGGCTAAAGCAAATGATAATAAGAAGATAAGGTTTGATGTGATTTCGGTTTTTTTTGTATCACACGGTATACAAATGCTCCATTTTAAGGATGCATTTTTTCCGATAATTCGAAACAATGTGCATAGAAAATCAATAGGTTTTTTATAGTGTTATATTAAATGTGTTCAATAATTCCCCTTAATTTGCAGAAGAATGAAAAAGTTTTATACGATTTTAACCATAGTATTTTCTTTGAACATTGCAATTGCGCAAACCCATCATTGTGGAACTGATGAGTATTGTAAAATGCAAATGCAAAATGATCCCTCATTAAAAAAAGCGGAACAAGATTTTAGAGATATTGCAAAGGCATCGATTAATTCGAAAATTTCCAAAAGGGCAACTAAGTATGTCATTCCGGTTGTGTTTCACGTAATTCATACAAATGGACCTGAGAATATTTCTAGGGAACAAATGTTAGATCAAATTCGAGTTTTAAATGCAGATTACAGCTATACAAATGCAAATAAAACTGCATTGCGCTCACAGTTTACCGGTGTTGCAGGAAGTGCCGATATTGAATTCAAACTTGCTAGCATTGATGTAAATGGAAATTGTTTTGACGGTGTTAATAGAATTTATTCATCTTCTGGCGTTGATATGGATATGACAAAAGAACCTGTTAAGTCATTGGCCTATTGGAATTATAAAAAATATTTAAATATTTGGGTTGTAACTAATATTGTAGATGGCAGTGGAAGCGCTTCGGGAACTGTATTGGGATATGCAGTTTTTCCATGGATGGCAGGTTCTAGAAAAGATGGCATTGTGGTAAGGCACGACAATGTTGGAACAATAGGAACAGCTTCAAATGGGGACGGCGGACGTACATTGACCCACGAAGTTGGACATTGGTTAGGTTTGTTTCATACCTTTCAAGGAGATTGTGCAGGTGATGACATGTGCGACGATACACCTCCAGTTTCTGGAACTTTTGTCAATGCAAGTTGTCCTGCAAATGGAAATTCGTGCAAAAATGATGTCCCAGATAAATTAGATATGTGGGAGAATTACATGGACTATTCAAATGGTAAATGTATGGCCGCATTCACATTGCAACAAATAGCAATTATGAGAGGTTCTTTAGCTGCAGCGCCGCGAAATAGCAATGTGGCAGCATCGAATCTTACGGCAACTGGAGTTTCAGCCCAATTGGTAGCACCTGTTGCAAATTTCACGGCTTCTTCTACAACCATTTGTGCAGGTCAATCTGTTGTATTTACTGATTTGTCTTGCAAAGGAAATCCTACAGTGCGATCATGGACGCTTACAGGTTCATCAACACCATCTTCAACGTTGGCGAGTCCAACAGTTGTATACCAAACACCAGGAAATTATAATGTTTCATTGATGGCTCAAAATAGTTACGGATCAAACACCCTAACTAAAACTGCTTATATTACGGTATTGCCTGCTGTTTCAAAAGGCGATCCAAATTTTGAAGAGGGATTTGAAAATGGTGATCCAACCACAACATCTGCTGGATTTACTCACATAAGTCCTGTAGCTTCGAGGTTTGCATTAACAAATACTGCAGCATTTACAGGTAGCAATAGTTACTTGGCGAAAATCACAACAGGGTCAACGCCTGGAAATGTATTCAGTTTTACAACAAAGAGTTTTGATATTTCTCAAATACCATCAACATCTACTCCGAAATTTACTTTTTATTGTTCATATGTTCAACCTTCAGTTGACGTTGCAGATATTTTAAGGATATATATTTCAACAGATTGCGGTGGAACGTTCAAGCAAATATTAGAACGTTCAGGTCTTGGTTTGGCTTACTCAACATCAGCCACTTATGCTTCTAATTTTGTACCAAAAACGGCTTCTCAATGGAAAAGAATAGGATTAGGTTCACTTGTTCCATTGGGTTACGATAAATCGCAAAATGCCATCTTCAGAATAGATGTGGTAAGCGCCGGTGGTAATTCAGTGTTTTTAGATAATATTAATATGAGTCCAAATTATGCGGGTATCAATAACATTACCCCTGAAAAAATTGGAATTTCATTATATCCAAATCCTGCCAAAACATTGGCAACCCTAAAATTAAATAGTATGATTAACTCAAATAATTGTCAAATTTCTTTATATGACTTAACTGGAAGAGAAGTTTCAGTTGTTTATAAAGGACAGTTATCTGAGGGAAAACAAGAGTTTGAAATAACACATCCAAACAATGAAGCGTTTGGATTGTTTATAGTTTCTATTAAAACAGAATTTGGAACTGTTTCAAGTCCAATAATATTTTCAGCAGAATAAATGAAGAATTTAGTTATAGTAGAGTCACCAGCAAAAGCCAAAACCATCGAAAAGTTTCTTGGTGAAGACTTTTATGTAACCTCAAGTAGGGGACATATTAGAGATTTAGCATCAGGGAATAATGCAATCGATATCAAGAATGGTTTCAAGCCGAAATATGAGGTTTCTGATGATAAAAAAACATTGGTTAGGGAACTTAAAAAGCTAGTATCTTCAGCAGAAATCATCTGGTTAGCAACGGACGAAGATCGAGAAGGAGAAGCAATTAGTTGGCACCTTTTCGATGAACTAAATCTAAACACATCCAATACAAAACGTATTGTTTTTAATGAAATTACCAAGCCTGCAATTTTAAAGGCTGTTGCAAATCCCCGAGGAATAGATAATTTCTTGGTTGATGCGCAACAAGCTAGAAGGGTACTCGATAGATTGGTTGGTTTTGAACTTTCTCCGGTTTTATGGAAAAAAGTAAAACCAGGATTGAGTGCAGGAAGGGTTCAATCTGTTGCAGTAAGATTGGTTGTTGATCGTGAAAGAGAAATTAATGATTTTACGAGTAAAAGTGAATATCGCATTACCGCAGTATTTAAAAACAGTGCGGGTAAATCGCTAAAGGCGGAATTGTCCAAACGTTTTAAAACAGAAGCCGAGGCAAACGCATTTTTAGAGAGTATCAAAGGAGCAGATTTCAAAGTTGAAAATTTGGAAGTAAAACCAACATTTAGAAATCCTGCACCTCCGTTTACCACATCTACATTGCAACAAGAAGCTTCAAGGAAGTTGGGATACGATGTAACAAGAACCATGCAAATTGCTCAAAAATTGTACGAAAATGGTCATATTTCTTATATGAGAACTGATTCAGTAAATTTGAGTTTGACAGCAATTAATGGAGCCAAAGAAGAGATTTTAAAAGAATATGGGGAAGAGTTTTCGCAAACACGAAAATTTAGTACCAAAAGCGAAAATGCACAAGAAGCGCACGAAGCTATTCGTCCTACATACTTCAATAACAGAAATTCTGGTGCAGATCCGCAACAAAAAAGATTATACGAATTAATTTGGAAACGCGCCATTGCGTCTCAAATGTCTCGTGCCGAATTGGAGAAAACAATTATTACCATTTCAAATAACAAAAATGGTGAAATGTTTAAAGTTGAAGGTGAAATCATCAAATTTGAAGGATTTTTAAAGGTATATTTAGAAAGTACCGATGATGAAGATGAAGAGAACGACGAATCAGTTTTGCCAGCAGTTGCATTGAATGAAGCATTAAATACCAATGAAATTCAAGCCACTGAAAAGTTTGCCAAAAGTGCGCCAAGATATACAGAGGCTTCTTTGGTAAAGAAATTAGAGGAATTGGGAATAGGACGACCATCAACATACGCTCCAACTATTCAAACCGTTCAAAAAAGAGGGTATGTGGTTTCTGAATCTCGCGATGGATCTAAGAGAACAATTACTCAATTGGTACTTGTAAATAACCAAATTGAACGCAAATTAGTAGAAGAAAAATTCGGGTTTGAAAAGAATAAATTATTTCCAACAGATATCGGAATGATTGTTACAGATTTTTTATCTGAAAACTTTCATGAAGTGATGGATTACGGTTTTACGGCCTCTGTTGAAAAGGAATTTGACGAAATTGCCAAAGGATTAAAAGGATGGCAGTCTATGATTGCCGACTTTTATAGTCCTTTTTCTGAAAGTGTAACAAAAACATCTGAAACCGGCCAAAGGGCAACAGGTGAAAGAATTTTAGGAAAAGATCCTGAAACTGGATATGATGTTTTGGTCAGAATGGGGAGATATGGAGCATTGGTGCAATTAGGTTCGAAAGACGATACAGAAACGCCTGTATTTGCAAGTTTGCTACCTAACCAAAGCTTAGAGCAAATAAACCTTGAGCAGGCTTTAAAATTGTTTAGTTTGGCTAAACAAGAAATGACCTACAAGGACCAACCTGTTTCGGTTGGAAAAGGACGTTATGGACCGTATATAAAACTTGATGGCAAATTCATAAGTTTACCAAGTGACACCAATATTTTGGAATTTTCAAATGATCACGTAATTGCATTTTTGGATGATTATTACAGTCGCCCTCAATTGCCACGTGACATCGGAAATTACAATGAGAATATTTTATCTGTGAACAAAGGCAGATTTGGACCCTACATCAAATTTGGAGATTTATTTGTGTCATTGGCAAAGGCCGATGATCCATATACAATTTCTCTTGAAAGAGCTATTGAACTTTGTGAAGCAAAAGCAAAAACTGAAGCAAGTAAGGTAATTAAGTCATTCGAACAAGATTCCAATATTCAAGTTTTAAACGGAAGATATGGTGCTTACATTAAGTTTGGAAAAGACAATGTGAAAATTCCAGCAAATGTTGAACCGGATCAAATGACCTATGAGCAAGTAATTGAAATTATCAAAAATCAAGCACCTGCTCCTGCTAAGGGAAAAGCGGCTCCAAAAGCCAAAACTGCAGCTCCAAAAGCCAAAACTGCTGCGAAAGCAAAAGTTACCAAAACAACTGCAAAGAAAAAATAATAGGTGATAACCAAGAATCAATTGCGGGCTATGATTCTACTTCTTGATGATACAGATCAGGAAGTAGTAAACATTGTTGAAAGCAAATTCTTGGAGGAAGGAAAGGCTGCTGTAACTGAATTAGAAGAAATTTGGTTAGAAAATGAATTTCCAGAGTTGAACTTTAAAATTGAAGAAATTGTAAAGAAAATTCAACAACAAATATTGTTTCAAGATGTGATGGATTGGATGGAATCTGACAATCCTTCCGCATTAGATGGCTGGGTTCTAGCAAGTAGAATTCAATACCCAGGTTTGAAAATTGAATTAGCCCGTCAACAACTAAATCAATTTAAAATTGATGCGTGGGTGATGCTTTCGTCTGTGCAAAATCCCGTTGATCAAATTGCCATTTTAAATCATGTTTTTTTTGAAAAATATGGATTTAAAGGCAATCACAGCAATTACCATTCTCCCGATAATTCTATATTGCCAAGGGTTTTGGAAACAAAACTCGGCAATCCAATTAGCCTTGCAATTTTATATCAAGCAATTGCCCAAGATTTAGGAATTCCAGTTTTTGGAGTGAATTTACCTCAGCATTTTGTAGTTGCTTATTGTAAAATGAAAAAAGGTGTGGAGGAGTTGGGATTAAAAATTGATAAAGAAATGGATGTGAATGAGGTAGAAGAGGTGATTTTCTATTTTAATCCATTCAGCAAAGGACAAATATTCAACAGAGAAAGTATTGATGCATTCTTGAAAGTTATCCATGTTAAAAAGCAAGAACACTTTTATTGGCCATGCGCATCTGTTGAAATTTTTAAAAGAATTCTTCGAAATTTACATTTTGCATACAGCGAACAACACCAATTTGATAAACAACAAGAAGTTTTAGAGTTGATGAAATTCATTGGTATGATTGAAGATAACATGGATGATGACGATTCTTAAGTAGTTAATTTTCGTAGTTCATGTATTTAATTTGTCCAAGACATAAAAAAAGACGAAATTTGTAGATTAAATAATTATGGCAGAAAAACCAATTCTTATGCCCAAAATGGGCGAGAGTATTGCAGAAGCAACTGTAATTCGCTGGTTGAAAAACGTAGGTGAAAAAGTCGAAAAAGACGAACCACTAGTTGAAATTGCAACCGATAAAGTGGATAGTGAAATTCCTAGCACAGAAGCCGGAATTCTTGTAAAACAATTGTACAAGGATGGTGATGTTGTGAAGGTAGGAGAAGCTGTTGCCTATATTGATGCCGATGCATCAGCTGGGGTTCCAACTCAAGCTACTCCAACACCAGTTCCTGCTGAAACAATTGCATCTCCGGTTGCAATAGCTCAAACCATTGAAAACGAAATTTCGCAATTAACTCAAAATCATGTAACGCAAATCGTTAATGCTGATGGAGGTAGATTTTATTCTCCTTTGGTATTAAACATTGCGCGTGCTGAAGGAATATCTATGGCTGTGTTGGAAACTATTCCAGGTACAGGTAAAGATGGCAGAGTTACAAAAAGCGATATTTTGAACTTTGTCAATAACCCTAGTGCGCCAGTTCAAAGTGCTCCGGCTCCGGCCGCAACAATAACACCTGTTGCTCAGCCTATTGTTGAAGCAGTTACCGCAGCTCCTAAAGTTGAATCAAAACCAGCAGTTTCAATGAACGCTGGCGATGAAATCATTGAAATGGATCGCGTTCGTAAACTTATTGCCGACCACATGGTGATGAGTAAGCGTGTAAGTCCACACGTTACGAGTTTTGTTGAGGCAGACGTAACCAATTTGGTTAACTGGAGAAATAGAGTTAAAGATTCCTTCAAGAAAAGAGAAGGTGAAAACATCACGTTTACGCCAATCTTTATTCAAGCAATTGCCAAAGCCATTAAAGATTTCCCGATGATTAATGTTTCAATTGATGGTGATAAAATCATCAAAAAGAAAAATGTGAATGTGGGAATGGCTGTAGCTCAAGCAAATGGTAATTTGATAGTTCCTGTAATTAAAAATGCAGATTCTATGAACTTGTTAGGCATTACCAGAACTGTGAATGATTTGGCTGCTCGCGCAAGAATCAATAAATTAACGCCAGATGAAATCCAAGGTGGAACATACACTGTAACCAATGTAGGCTCTTTTGGAAATGTAATGGGAACTCCTGTAATTAACCAACCTCAAGTTGCGATTATGGCGGTTGGTGCTATTCGCAAGAAACCGGCGGTAATCGAAACCGAATATGGTGATGTAATTGCAATTAGACATATGATGTATTTAAGCCACAGCTATGACCACAGGGTTGTAGATGGTGGATTGGGTGGAATGTTTGTGCGTAAAGTTGCAGACTACCTTGAACAATGGGATATGAATACTGAAATTTAAAATTTCAGTATTCAATCTATATTTTAAGCCAATTCAATGATGGAACAAAATCTAACAAAATTGGCTAAAGCCTTTTCCGTTTTATTTATTTGTGTTTCTGCCTATCATTCGGTGGTGGAATTTATGCCAAAGCAATCAGTTTTATACAAGGTTGTCCAAGAAGTAATTTTGCCTGAAAGCACCACCAAACTCACAGTAAATAACGAAACTTTTTTCTCCGTTTTTGTTGAGGCAATAGATAAAAAAACCGTTGTTAATAAGGAATTGTATCAACTTAAAATTACCCAAGAAGATTATTTCAAATTGTCAGTTGGCGATTCTGTTTACATTTATTTTTCACCTTACAAACACGAGGTTAGGGGATACTTATACGGTAAAATGCCTGAATTTAGCTCAATACAAAATCCATTGGAAAGTAGATATTTGCTTTCCTTTGAACATATTGGTCTCCCACTTATTACCTTGCTACTTTCTCTCTGTGTTTTTTTCGTGAGCACCTTTGAAGTGAAAATTGCTTTGTTTTTATTTAACATTATTTTTATTACCGTATTGCAATGGTTTAATGGATGAGAATTGTTTGGAAGTACACATGGGTAAAAATATATGTGCTTTTAACCATTTTTGCAGTGGTAAAGCAATTTTATTCATTTTCTGTACTTGTTGATTTTTTCGAATACAAAAAAACCGCACTGTATCTTTTTCAAAATTGGTCCTCTGAAAACGCTCCTATAGATCGTTTTTTAGAGCCAATGAGACGCACAATATTGTTTCCAATAATATGGCGAATTTCGAATTTTAACTGGCCAGTAATTCTTATATTGCAATTTGTGTTGAGTTTGACTGTCCCATTTGGGATATTCAGATTGGTAAACCATTTTAAAATCCATAGTAAACTTTTTCAATTGTCAATGATCTGTGTCATCACTTATCCATTGCAGTTTTTTTATACGGGTTTCATCATGCCAGATATCTGGAGCCAAGTATTGCTATTGTGGATGGTGGTTTTTTATATTGAAGGGAAATACAATTGGGTGCCGTTTTTTTTGATTTTATTAGGTCTTTTAAAACCAGTTTTTATTGTGTTCTTAATATTCCCATTTGTATTGGCCACATTAAAAAAATATACAATTTCAATTTTTGACTTTATTCCCTTATGTATCATACTTTGCTGTTGTTATTTTAATTTTCAATCATATAAGGTTTTTACATATTCATCTATAACAACTACAAATCCATATGATTATAATCGGAAATTACTTTTAAACTTTCATACAAAAGATATTTCTGCTGTTGATAGTCTTTACGATTTAGAGCACCAACATTTACTGAGTTTCGGGTCGAATTTTGTCCTTCAAAAAAAATATATGGACAGTTTAACTCAAAGCTCAATCAATGAAAATTTGGGAAGCTATATTTTACTTCATTTTAAGGGAATGGCCGCTACGTTTTTAGATCCCGGCCGATATGACGCCATGGTTTTCTTGAATTGGAATAAATCCTCAGGCATCATGGGAGTGAATGATGGCAATCGTGCCTCAAAAATCCCTAATTGGCAATACGTTTATATGTTATTTTGGGGGGGATTTCAATTGTTGAAATTGGCATTTGCCCTTTTTGCGGTAATTCAATTGAATCGATATTTTCATGTTAAATTGTATGCATTCATTATCGTTTTGCTAGCGTTTTTGGCGGGACCTGTAGGTTGCGCCCGATATATGCTGCCATCTTATCCTTTGATGTCCCTTCTCTCAGCTATAGGCATCATTTGTTTCATTGTTAAGTTTCCTAAAATTGAAAATTTTATTACTAAGCGATAACCACGGATACTGGGACAAAGGCATTCTCAAACATGTTGAATGGGCCGACGAAGTATGGCATGCTGGCGATTGGTTGAATTTGGCCTTGCACACTGAGATTTTTAAATTGGGGAAACCCATTAGAGGTGTTTATGGAAATGTAGATGGTACCGATGTAAAAGGTTGGTATGCCTTACACAATAGGTTTACAATTGATGGACTTAAATTTTGGATGACGCATATTGGAGGAAGACCGGGCAAATACAATCCCAAAATCCTTCCAATGTTAATTCAAAATCCGCCCGATGTTTTTATCTGCGGCCATTCGCATATGCTTTCAGTGAAAAAAGATAAACAATTAAATTTGATGTACATGAATCCTGGGGCATGCGGATTACATGGATTTCATTTGGTTAGAACTGCAATTCGTTTTCAAATTATTGAGGGACAATTAACCAGCTTAGAAATCGTGGAATGGGAAAAGAAATCTTCCAATTTTGATTTGTAAAATTAAATTTTAATGTTATCTTTGCAGTCCCGTTCTGAAAAACAAGTTAGAATTTTAAATGCCCAGGTGGCGGAATTGGTAGACGCGCTGGTCTCAAACACCTGTGAGCTAACACTCGTACCGGTTCGACTCCGGTCCTGGGCACCACAGTGAACAGAAAAATTTCTTTTCAGATCCAAACTATCGACGGTCATTCTTTGGCCGTCGATTTGTTTTTACCGGAAATACCAGGTATAGAAAAATTGTCAACTTTGGTTTATTGCCACGGTTTTAAAGGTTTCAAAGATTGGGGCTTTGCTCCATATATGGAACAATTTTTGGTTACAGAAAACCTAGCATTAATTACTTTTAACTATTCCCATAACGGCGTAATTGCCAAAGATTTTGATGATTTAGAATCCTTTGCCGATAATACTATTGGCCAGGAACTCCGAGATATGGAATCATTGGCTCTCTGGATTGTAAACGAAGGGGTAGAATTGTACGGATTTAACCCAGAGTCAATTTCTTGGTTAGGACATAGTAGGGGTGGAGGCAATGTTTTGGTTTTTGCGAATTTGTTTCCCGATTATGTGAAGAAATTGGTTACTTGGGCTTCCATTGATTCATATGAACATTTGTTCCAATCAATTGATAAAAATGATTGGAAGAAAAACAATGTTGTGTTTATTGAAAATTCAAGAACCAAACAACAAATGCCATTGAATTATTTCATATGGCAAGAATATTTAGACAATAAACTAAAGTATGATATTATTGCTGCTGCGCATTCATTAACAAAACCATTGTTGGTTTGTCATGGTAAACTTGATGATTCGGTTGGATACTCTGCGGCTGAAAAAATTTACAAAGCTTGCGCACACAGTATTTTATATACAGTAGAAAGTGGAAATCATACTTTTGGGGTATCTCACCCAATTAATGGTTTGCAAGATGTAAATAAAGATTTCTGGTTGCTTCTCGACAATACACTTACGTTTATTGAGGACGAAGAGATTTAATCTCTCTTTGTCATTGCACGTTTAAGCCTGTCGTTTATGGCCAATCCCAAACCCTCATTGGGTGCCCATTCAAAATATACTTCTGAAAGTCCTTTTGCATCTAAATCCCTCAAAATTGAAAATAAATGAGATGCTGCCTGAGTTTCTGAATTGTTTTCGGTAAAATAAAGCGCCTGAAAATTCAATATTTCTTTTTGATTGATAAGTTGCTGATGAATATTCGATTCTGGCGAATAAAAAATGATTGTTGAATTTTGCAATTTATCAGTACCGACATTTATTAATTCTTTTAATTTACAAAATGGAGAATAATGCTGATCCAATTGACCTGGCGCTGTAGGATTGCTATTTTGATTGATATGCTCATTCACATGCCCAATAATATTCTCGATTTCAATCTTTGTGATTCCCCCCAATCTCAGAATGCACGGATTTGATTCATCCATAAAGGAAATAATGGTACTTTCTAATCCAACGGTACAATTTCCCCCATCCAAAATATAATCAATTTTAGCACCCAATTGGTCAAATACGTGAGCGGCCGTTGTTGGACTCACATATCCAAAAGGATTGGCACTCGGAGCGGCCAAAGGGAAATCAATCTGGTTTAATAAATTCAACGTGGTTTGATGATTCGGCATTCTCACAGCAACACTATCTTGTCCTGCTGTAACAATATCAGGCACATGCTTCGTTTTGGGCAAGACAAATGTGAGTGGCCCGGGCCAAAACGCATCCATTAATTTTTTAGCATTTTGAGGGACATTTAATACAAGTTGATTCAACATATTAGGGTTTCCAATATGCAGAATCAATGGATCAAAAAAAGGTCTGTTTTTAGCAGCGAAAATCGAGGCTACAGCAATTTCATTCAAACCGTTTGCAGCGAGGCCATAAACAGTTTCAGTTGGAATGGCAACCAAACCTCCATTCCGAAGAATATCAATCGATTTAGGAATATCGGTTCCTATTTCGGCAAACATATTATCGGCGTTTGAGGCTATACTTTTCAATTTTGTTGTAAAGGTGACTGCGCTGAATATCTATTTCAATTGCAGTTTTTGCAACATTCCAAGAATTTTGAACCAATTTTCTTTCAATGAAAACCTTTTCGGCCCAATCTCTAAATTCTTGTAGGGTTTTGTAATCATCTACAACACCAAAAGGATCTGCACCGCGTTGCGCTGGATTGCTATACATGTAAACATTATCGCCAGAAATATTATCATCGCAAAGAATCACCAACCTTTCAATCACGTTGCGGAGCTCTCTAATGTTTCCTGACCAATTTACTTCTTGTAATGCACGATATCCATCAGGAGTGAATTTCTTCAAGTTCATTGAATTTTCATTGCAAATTTCTGCCAAAAATCTATCAGCAATCAGAGGAATATCTTCAGTCCTTTCGTTAAGTGTAGGGACATGAATTAAAATAACTGATAATCGGTGATACAAATCCATTCTGAAATTTCCCTTTTCAATTTCTTCATTAAGGTTTTTATTGGTAGCCGCAACTACACGAACATTTACCTTAATTTCTTTATCGCCACCAACACGGGTAATTTTTCCTTCTTGAATTGCACGAAGAACTTTAGCTTGAGCAGCCATTGACATGTCGCCAATTTCATCTAGGAAAAGGGTTCCGCCATGGGCTTGCTCAAATTTACCAATGCGTTGTTTTATTGCAGATGTAAAGCTGCCTTTTTCATGTCCAAAAAGTTCACTTTCAATTAATTCCGTAGGTATTGATGCGCAGTTAACTTCAACCAACGGCATCGCAGCGCGTGTAGAGCGTTCATGCACCCAACGCGCAACCAATTCTTTACCTGTACCATTTTCTCCAGTTATCAGAACCCGAGCTTCGGTTGGAGCCACTTTATCAATGGTATCTTTAATCTTAGCAATAGCTGGTGTTTCTCCTATAATGTCAAATGTTTTGGCAACTTTTCTCTTTAAAACTTTCGTTTCTGAAACCAAGTTGTTTCTATCTATTGCATTTCTAAGCGTAATAAGTAATCTATTTAAATCTGGCGGTTTGGTAATAAAATCATAGGCGCCTTTTTTGGTACTATCAATGGCCATTTCAACATTGCCATGTCCAGAAATCATAACCATTGGAGTTTCAGGTTTATAAGCTTGAACTTTTTCCAACAATTCCATACCATCTATACCAGGCATTTTAACATCACACAGAATTACGTCGTAATCATTCTTCTGAATAAGATGCCATGCACGGTCTCCATTATCGGCTAAGGTTACGTCAAAGTGTTCATATTCAAGAATTTCCTTCAATGTTTCTCTGATTGGTGCTTCGTCGTCTATTACTAGTATGTGTGCCATGTTTGTACAATTAATGCTACAAATATTGTGAATTATTTATTAGACAGCACGATTATTTACCACCATATTATCCACGTTTAATAAAATGGATATGCACATAATTTGAAATGGATTTTATACAGATTAAAAAAAACAGTTGCTTAATTGTTGTATTTTATGCATCTTTGTTTTTAAGTATTAGAAAACAGCCGTTACCTAATGAGAAAAAAACTACTATGGATTGCCGTATTTGTATTGCTTGGAGGCTCTGATTTGAGGGCGCAACAAGATCCATCCTATACGCATTTTACCTACAACAAATTGATGTACAACCCGGCATATGCTGGAGCGTCTAATCAATATTGCTTGAATGCAATTACGCATCAACAATGGTTAGGTTATGAAGACCAAACAAAATTATTGAAAACGCAGGGTGGAATGCCCATTGGTGATAATTTGCCGCAAAATATAGCTCCTAAAACAACAGGATTGGCATTTAGCGCACCAATTTCTATGCCTACTGCGAATGGAAAGATAAATATTGGTGGCGTTTTTGCTTCCTTTATAAAAGACAAGATTGCATATGAAGACAATACTTTTTTTAGAGGAGGACTATCTGGTGCATACACAACGGCTGATGGTGTATCATATAGACTCGGATTTGAAGTAACTTCATTAACAAAATCATTAGACGGTGCTGGCTTGCGTTACCACGATCCTAATGATCCCAATATACCAACTACTATGACAAGTGATACAAAAACAACTTTTGGAGCTGGTTTCTATTATTCTAACCCAAATATTTTTAATGGATTGTTTGCTGGTTTAAGTATGACTCACGTTATGCCTCAAACTTTTGCTTATGGTACTAGTGGGGCAATCAAAATCTCTACAGCTAGACACATATATATGGTAGCTGGTTACAAACAAGATAATTTCTTAGGAAATCCTTCATTATCTATCGAGCCTAGCATGCTAATAAAAACAGTAATGGGAGAGAACGGTGGTTTCGTAAAACCTGAATTAGATTTACAAGGTATGGTAACATACAATGATCTTTACGCAGGTGGATTAAATTTCAGAAGTTATGGTTTGGGAGTTGATGCAATTAGTTTTATGTTGGGATATTATCCTCCATTGTTAAATGGTGGAGCAAATTCTAGACAGAAATTAAGAGTAGGTTATTCTTATGACTTAACTACTTCTTACATACGCACTACAAGTTATGGTACTCACGAACTACAAGTGAACTATTGCTTTACGTTTGAATTGCCTCCACGTCCACCAAAAATTTATCGCCACCCGCGTTGGATGAAACGTTCACCGGTAAACGATTAATTTATTATCCACATACAATAAACAAATAAAATTCACGTTTAAATAATAAGAAAATATTAAAAGACTTGCATTTTCGGATGTAATCTTTATTTTTGCAATTCACAATAATACCTATAAACGAAACTAAAACACAAAATGAAAAGTAAAGTGATGGGTTTCTTCTCTAAAGGGAGAATGACAAAAGGAATCAACATGATAGTAGGAAACAAGCGTTTGCGCTTTGTATCAATAGCTGCTGTTGTTATCTTTATTGCTTGTGGGCCTGGCGACACTGGAGACCTTATTGGTGTTCAGGGTAGAAGTCCTTGGTTCCATCCTGAGCCTCCAGGAACTGTTTATGTAAAAACAGGAACCTTCCACACCGGACAAGGTGGTCAGGATGTATTCCAATCTTACTTGCAACCGAACAAACAAATGTCCGTTCTAGGATTTTGGATGGACGAAACAGAAATTACAAA
>Ga0114978_10001302_pt1 | contig 20961 bp, 11 predicted proteins | sample S_140212_EF_Meta_FD_87027 | JGI IMG/M metagenome (GOLD analysis project Ga0114978, IMG submission 87027) | Freshwater microbial communities from Lake Simoncouche, Canada to study carbon cycling - S_140212_EF_MetaG | ecosystem: Environmental > Aquatic > Freshwater > Lake | place: Lake...
AGCCTGGAGTGGCGTAGCCTGGAGCGACGCCTCGCCGTCAGAGCTGGAAAATCCTTGACCACCTCCAAAGACGCTGCTCTTTTTTGCATAGCGGCTGCCTGCAGTCGGAGTCGTCACCTTGCTGCCCCTACGGGACGAGAGTGCCGGTGGTTCGACCAGATCATGTGGCTTGGCGACCGAATCCTCGGCATGCACGTCGGGCCCAGCACCGGTAGGCGGCCGTGGTATGAGCAGCTTGGTCGAGAGCACGCCAACAAATGCGAAGGCGAGCGTGCCGAGCAGTGCCAGCAAGCATTTTGTCTCGCGACCCATGTACGATCTCTGGGCGTGGGTTAAAAAAGAACTCCAAAGGCTACGGATTATTCTGATTTTGGCGGTTCGCCGCCAGAGCGGTCGGGCGGCCTCCAGAGCGTCAATTCACCGGGTGAGAGGCAAGCTGGGCAGCCCGCAGTTTCGCCGACCGACTGCGTGGGTTGCGTGCGAGTTCGTCATCGGAGGCCCCTATGGGCGACCGCGTCAGGCGTTCCCACACCTGCGTGTTGCAAAAAGCTTGCTTGGCAAGCCTATCTTCCAGCGAGTGAAATGAGATCACAACTAACCGCCCACCGGGAGACAGTCGGGTGGGAATGCGTTCCAACGCGATCCGCAGCGATTTGAGCTCCTGATTCACCGCAATCCGCAACGCCTGAAACGTGCGGGTGGCCGGATGGATCCGAGACGGCGGGGTCTGCCGAGGAACTGCTGATGTCACGATCCTCGCAAATTCACGCGATGAACGGATCGGTTCCTTTTCACGGGCCGACACAATCCGCCTGGCGATGCGTCGACTGAAACGCTCTTCGCCGTATTCGTGGATGATGTCGGCAATGTGCTCGGCCTTCATCCGGCTCAACAACCTCCATGCCGGCTCCCCTTCGGTGGGATCAAATCTCAGATCCAAAGGCCCGTCAGACTCAAATGAAAAGCCCCGCGAGTGATCGGCTAACTGATCGCTCGAGAGACCGACATCCAGAAGCACTCCATCCACACTATCGATCGACAGGGCATCAAGCACTTCTGGCAGGTCGCAATAATTGGCCTGCGCAAAACGCACAGGCAGGCCGACGAATTCGCGAGCGCCTCGCTCAATCGCTGCAGGGTCACGGTCAATCGCAATCACGAGGCCCTCCGGCCCTACAGCCTCGGCCAAGAGTCGTGTGTGGCCGCCACCGCCTAGCGTGCCATCCACAATGCGCGCGGCTTTTCGCACGGCGAGAAACGACATCACCTCGGCAGGCAAAACGGCTGTGTGGCAGCTTGCAGGATTCATGGGCAAGGCATGCGTTTTAGCACGCTGCCGGACTCAGTCGCCAGAAGCCGACAAAAAACAGGAGGAACAGGCACCGCACAGCCCCCAGCCGAGACTTCGACCACCGTCATTCAAGGGGCAAAACTACTTCACACCAAACTTGTAGGCCGCGTTGCGAGGATCGAAGTCGGCATCGGTGAAGCCGTTGTTTGTCTTCACGTTCATGTAAGTGTATTCCTCGAGGAGCAACGGTTGCCCGCCTGCTTCCTGTGGCCAGTCATACGCCTCGTAGCGAATAGGGACCGTGAGTTCGTCATCAATAAAAACACGTGCCAAATGGAAACGAAAGTTTCGGCGTGGCACAGGATGCGTCACTTGAATGCACGTGCAGATACGGCCGTTTACCTTGGCGTTGGGAAAGAAATTCACATCACACTCACCAAAATTCCGGTCGTGCTCGGCCACTTCCACAAGTCGACGAGTCAGATTTTCAACGCCCAACTCGGTGATCGGATAGCGGTTGCCCGCCATGGCCAGCATGCTCTGCGGCTTGAGCGACACCGTTCCCACCATGGCTCGCACGCCGCTGCCAGCGTGGGCCAGCATATTGCCGTCGTTTCGGCCGTCTGCGTAGATCACCTCCTGCCCCTTCACGCTATCGGGACCAAGAAAATAGAGATACACGCTAAACGGCTGCTGGCGTATTTTGCTAAACATATACTCGGGCTCGCCCAGTTTGCCATCGATCCGCTCGCGTTTGACAACGGTGCAGGAATAGTCCTTAATATTATTGCGGATGCTCGCGAGCCCTTTCTGGGCGATATCGAGCGCGGGTTCCAGCGGGTGCAATCCAGCGGCGGAGGCAACGGCATCCCCTGCACCAATATTGCCTTTTGATTGGTCCCCGTTTGGCACCAGTCCAGGCACGCCAGGCACGGCTCCGGCAGGCGCGACAGGCGACTGACCACACACGACGGCCAAGGAGCCACACGCGGTGGCCATGACCAGCGTGAGGCTGGCGACACTACGCAAAAGCGTTTTTGTCGAACCGATCATCTCAATCCCTCCATGAATCTGCAACGCCGGAGCACTCGCCCAACATGCAGATATTTTGTTTCTTGTTTATCGAATGGGAGTGCAACACACCATAAACCATCGCGATGCCGCCGGTACGGCCGACAGAACCTCCCCGGCTTTGGCCAGCACCTCCAGCGTGCTGCCACGAAAACCGCGGTCGAAGACGGGACTCTAGCGAGACCGCACAAACCACGCCACACCATTTTTCTATGCTTTTTCCGCGAAACATCGGGCCCGTATTGCCCTACTGAGGGAGGCCAACCATGCTCGCTTGAGGTTTGTTTGGGCCACGTTTGGGTCCGTACGGACTCGTGTAGACTCCAGCATCTGGTCGAGAATAGTCCCAACCATTTCTGGCAACCCCACCGCAACGTAATTGTTTTCTGTCTTTTATTATGGCACACGTCGATCTCCTCGAACCATCCCCGACTGTCCGCGTGGTCCGGATTGAGTCGGCTCCGTTTGCCGAAAATAGCTATGTCGTGTTCCGACACGGCGAGACCGAGTGCCTCGTCATTGATCCGGGCTTTGAGCCTCAGGCGATCATCGACTGCATTGGTTCACTCCATCTCAAACCGCAAGCCATTCTGCTGACGCACGGCCACTCTGACCACATTGCTGGTAATGCATCTCTCCGAGTCGAGTGGCCGACACTGCCGATTTTTATCGGCCACGGCGACGCCTCCAAACTCCTCGACCCAGCCGGCAATCTTTCCGGCGCGTTTGGGCTGGCCATCACAAGCCCGCCAGCGGATCGACTCCTGGCCGATCGAGAGATGATTGACCTCGCAGGCCTCACGATTGCAATCAGCGAGATCCCTGGGCACTCGAGCGGCCACGTCGTTTTTGTTATCAACAACTCCACTCCACTGTTGGTCTTCGGCGGGGATGTATTATTTCGAGAAGGGGTGGGGCGGTCAGACTTTCCCGACGGAGATTTTGAGGTGCTTGCGGCCGGCATCACCCACCGTCTCTACACGCTAGCAGACGACACGATCGTGTTTCCCGGACACGGCGAACCCACAACCGTTGGCCACGAGAAACGACACAACCCATTCGTCCCTGCCTAGCCTCTGCATCAAAGCCATTCCGCAGCACGCCGTCCAAGACACTGGTCTTATTCCTTTTCCGACACTGTACTGATGCTTTCCCCTGCTGACCCACTCCCATCGCTGCCCCCCCAGCCAAGCTTGGCGTCACAGGGCCGCTCCGCGCTGTGCCGCGCCGCAGGACTCTCGCTGGCAGCGCTGGCCCGATTGCTCAGCGGATCCAGTGTCCGTTGGATTGCCAGCCAGCCCGACACCTGCCAACGCGTCTACTTTGCAAACCACACCAGCCATCTCGACGCGCTGTTGATCTGGGCGTCGCTGCCGCAAGCAGTACGAGAACTCACGCGTCCCGTAGCGGCCAAGGACTATTGGTCTCGCGGATTCGTTCGGCGATGGCTGGCAGAGGAGGTCTTTGACGCGCTACTCATCGATCGCACAGACATTAAGGTGCACCAGAGTCCGGTGGACCTCATGCTTCGTGAGGTGGGCACAACCAAGTCGCTGATAGTATTTCCCGAGGGCAGTCGCAGCGTAACTGGGGAGATCGGCGAGTTCAAAAGCGGTCTCTACTATCTTGCAAAAAAACGCCCTGAACTCGAACTGTTACCCGTGCATATCGACAACCTCAACCGAGTCTTGCCGCGGGGCGAATTTCTCCCCGTGCCCCTGCTCTCCTGCATCAGTTTCGGGCCACCCTTGTGGCTGGAACGCGGCGAAGCCAAGCTCGACTTCCTAGCCCGTGCGCGTCGAGCAGTGCTCGCCCTGAAGGAATAACAGTTCGCCTATGAAAGACATTCGCACCATTGCACTGATCGCCGGAGTGCTCGCCCTGCTCACGGTAGCCACTGCCATTGGACAATTTCTGAAGCGTCACCCCGACCGCGGACTCGATCCGGCTGCCATTGACACATTCAACCTTCGGCTGCGGGGTTGGTGGATCATGTGTACGGTGCTCGCTGTGGCATTCTGGCTTGGCACTACGGCAACAGTTGTGCTGTTCGGACTGGTATCGTTCTGGGCCCTGCGCGAATTCATCACACTCACACCCACTCGCAAGGGCGATCACCGTGCGTTGTTCTGGGTTTTTTTCTTATTCACGCCGCTGCACTACGTGCTTGTGGGCTTGAATCGCTACGATATCTTCAGCGTTTTTCTACCCGTGTATGCGACTCTGTTCGTGCTGGCCCGCGTGGCTGTGGCTGGCGACTATAAGCGATTCCTAGAACGCACAGCCAAAATTCAGGCGGGCCTTGTGGTCTGCGTGTACTGTCTCAGTTTCGCACCGGCACTGTTACATCTTTCAATCGATGGCCCGACAACCGGGAGCCGCGACGTCAACTTCCGACTGCTCTTTTTTCTGATCCTGCTCGTTCAGTTCGCCGACTGCATGCAATATGTCTGGAGCAGGATGCTGGGCCGTCGATTAGTGGCCCCAGCCGTGAGTTCCAACCGCACCTGGGAAGGCTTGCTCGGCAGTGCCACCAGCACTGCCCTCTTGGCCGCTGTGCTTTGGTGGGCAGCCCCGCCGTTTGAGCCTTGGCAGGCAGCGTTGGCCGGCTTTGTCGTGGCGATCATGGGTTTTGCCGGCGGCATGACAATGTCTGCCATTAAGCGTGACCGCGGCGTGAAGGATTACGGCACGCTTGTGGTGGGCCACGGGGGCGTTTTGGATCGCATCGATTCGATGTGCTTTGCAGCGCCGATCTTCTATCACATTACGCTGCTCGTCATCGGCACCTGACGCTCAGAGGCATGCCGCTTCGTTCTCCTCTGATTTCTCCCAGATCGAGTCGCAGCGGAAATGGAATCCGGTTGGCCCAGCGAGCCGAACACTGCACGCATCGGAGTTACGGCGCAATGGCAGGCGAGAGCTTTTTGTCCGCGTTGGTGAGGCGTTTGGTTTGCAGTGCATAGATCGAGCGGCGGCCGCCGACGGCCACGGCATTTGTCCCAGGAGTGCCGTTCGGCGTGGGATCTGGGCTCTGTCCTCGGGATGTGCCCGACCAGTCGCCCTGAGGCGTGAATGGGCGGCTCTGCGCAAGAGCCAGAGCTGCTGGCGGTGCTGGGCATCCCTGCCGCACCCACTCCAACCAGGTGTGTTGCAACTGCCCAAGGCCCCCCACACCGTAATGCTGCGAGAGCGAAGCCGACCAGTTGTCCGTTGCAAGGCCGTCGCTGACAAACGTCACATATTTGTGTCGTCCACCTCGCTCGATCAGGTAGCGGGCGAGAGAGTAGCCTTGAGAATAAAGTGGCAGGACATCTGCTGGGTACTCCCGCATCGCAAACATTTCGGGAAAGGCAATGCCGCGACCTGTTGTCAGAAACTCAATAAGGAGCCGATGCTGACGCGCCCGCTCGACGGGATGCTCGACAGTAGTGCATGCGCCCTCATCTGCCCAACGTGGCAACGGGCGGCGAAAGTGGCTGGCAAACACCGTGTGTGTGATCTCGTGCGGCAAAACGGAGTCCAAAATACGCTCCTCGCTGCCCTGAATCGTCATGGTCCATCCAAACACCTCGCCTGCATCAAAAACAAAGCTCGTGGCACCGCCGGCGCCTAGATGGGGTGCTACCTGCGCCTTGATCGGACAGGGTCGGCTCCAGCGTGGCAGAGGCTTTCCAAGCCATTCGATTGCAAGGTCGTGTCTGTATTGCTCCGCTGCGTCGCCGATCCGACGGGCTTGTGCATCGGTTGGGGCATCCACCAGAAAATTGGCGGTGCGATGTCCAGCAGCCAGGGCTTCTGTCCCCACCGCCATGACGGCGACGGCCATGACGGCCATGACGGCCATGACCGACATGACCGACACAACGCATGCCAACGATTGTGGAGTGCGGTTGGTGCTGCTGCAACGACAGGCCAACTCACCGACAGACCGATAGGCTCTTCGTCCACACTGCATGGCCAAACCACCTCCATGTACGCTGCATGCCGGCCTGCGGGATCCATCCCGCGAGGAGTGAACGTTGCCTGTTTTCCATGGATTTATTCCGAAGGAATACGCGGCGTACGAGCACGTGTCGGCTACGAGCGGCGGACAGTAGCGAACTGTTGCAATTGGGAGCCAGAGCGTTTTCTAGCGGCCAGTAAACGCGGTGGTAGCGGCGATGGGAGGCGGGGCGATCTGGGTGATCGAACTGTCGATCTGGATGGCTTGGGTCGTTGAACGCAGCCATTGGCTGCGTGCCGACCCGATGGCATACGCGATGCAAAGACCGCCGGGCCATGCGGGATCGAGCACCACCATCCAAACAATCCCCACGATGGCAACCACGATCGGCACACCCCATAGGGTCACCTGCCAGCCCTCCGCCGTCCGTCGACGCACGTACAGCCACACTGCTGTGCACATGGCAAGAATCGCGAGCGTGGCAATCGCCCGTGTCGGCACGGTGGGATCGCGATCTCTTACACCCCGAATCGTCAGACTCTTTTGTGAACGAGCCATGCCCACACACACAGTGTTTACGAGCGATTCCGATGCGGCTTGAGCCTGTGGACTGAGATTGCCCCACCACGCCCTCTCCAAAGGAACAGTTGCTTGCTCCCGCCGGAATCGCAGATACTCCGCCAGACGATTCCGGTCGGAAGGCTCCGCTCCAGCGGCAGCCCTTTTGAAGTCGCCGTCCAGCCGATTGAGGGCCGCGTGGCGCTCGTTCACCACCACGCCTGGATCCAAAACTTCCGCTGGCTCCGCGATGCGCAGCGACACGCCCCACGGGGCTTTCAACGCCCATATCTCGCGTGTGCACGGCATGCCAATAATCGCGGGTGACTCCAACTGAAACGGCTCACGATTGACGAACCGTGGTCCTACGTCGCCCGCAAAGACTGCCACCAACGACCGCGGCCATCGCACGTCCAGCAAACGCACTTCCGCCACGTTCTCCTGCTGCGGCATGGATGACACCGTGTGCCCGACGGCATGCCCATCCACAAATACTTCGTACAATCGCATACTAGGAGGAATTTTTAACAGCACGGCTGCCTCCAGAGTCACGAAGTCAAACCTCGCGATCCCCCAGGCACGGCCCCGCTCGTCAATGGTGAGATGAATCTCTGCGAACTCAACACGAGCCCCGGGTGCGTTGCCATCGGCCGCACGTTGGGAGGGGCCGTTTGTGTCCACGAGCGGTTGTCGGATGAGATCGCGTTGGACCGTAGCGTTGTCTTGGATCGTATAAGTAGGGGATGCCTGTTCCGCAAAAACCTCCATCGATTGCCTTGTTTCGCCATGGGGCTCATCCACCCCAGTTGCCAAGGCCTGCGATACGTTCACAGCCATTGCGTCGTTCACCGTCCAAGTGACAACCAGCGGGGAGATAGGCGGCAACGAACCAATCTGGGGCAACGTTGACTCCATCGCCGTGCGCAGCAGCGGTAGCGACCCAGCGGGGGCGGGCTTCCCTGGAAGGTGGGCCACCACGTTCAGCCGAAACCAGCCAGCCCGCGGCCGCTGAAGCACGGCCACAACTCGATTGGCTGCAGTCCGCGACCATCGCAAGTCGATGGCACCGCGGTCGGCGTGGATCAAAGGTAAAACATCGTCCTCGAACAAATTGATTCGATCGATCACGCAATCGGCTGGAACCTCCAGCGGAATCGTCAGCAGAGCGGTCGAACTCGCGTCAAGCCGAGCCCGCAATTCAAACCGGATGCGGTCAGACTCAAACCCGATGGCCAAATTCTGTGTACTCCGGATCGCGTGCACTTTCCTCTCAACGGTCACCCGCACAGGCTGTTCCTGATCAAAAAATTTCTCTTCGATTGGCTCCGGTGGAGAGGCGATGAGCCCGACTCCGGCATGGGGAATCTCAACGCGAGAGGGCTCCACACGCCATGAGTGCGTCTGCCTGAGTGCGTCTGTATCGCGAGGCGCGGGAGACATCACTCCATCTCGGAGCATAATCTGCACGGCCAGATCCGGCGAAGGCACGAACCGAGTGGTGCGGCGGTCGCTGGCGACGCCCTCCAACCACGCCTCGGGCACATTAAACACACCCACCGGATCGACCAAGTCCATACGAAACGGAATTGTAACCCGTACTTGTCCTCGCATGGGGCGGCGAAACTCGATCCGAAACCGCTGCCCGCCCAGCGGTTGAACGAGGAGTCCAGAATCAACCTGCTCGATCTGCTCAAGTCGTGGATCGGCCCTCACGATAACCGATCGCACAATCTCATCCCCGAAATCAATCGCATAAACAGCCGTCACCCGGCAGGCATCGAGATCCCAAAAAATGTCGTTTCGGCTTTCTGTAAAACGCACGGTTTCTTCTATCGTCCCGCGCGGGTCGCAGGACCGCACAAGCCGCACTTCCGCAGAGCGGGAAACGTCGTACCGCACAACCTCATCGCTATTCGACTGCCTAGGATCGATTGGCTGACGTTTCGCTGTGAAGAAAACGCCTCCGAACGGCGCGCATTCGCAAAACACAAACCCCGCAGGGGTGCCCTCCGCGAGACCTTGAAGAGCACCGGCTTCGACGAACTCCACGAACGCCGTCGGGGCGACCGGGATGCAGGCTCTTGCCGTCTCCACGTCGCCGCTGCGCATCGCTGCTGGCTCAACTTCAACCTCGAGGCGATGCCGTCCGGAGCTTGGAACGATCACTCGCACAATTCTGCCATCTGCTTCCGATCGCACTGTCAGCGGCCGTCCGTCCAATCTCACGCTTGTGGAGATCCAGCGGGCATTACAGGGCGTTTGATCGAGGAGCAAAGAGCCGCCCATATCGGCATCGATGTCGAGCACAATTTTCCACGCCCCGCCAAGCGCGTTCTGCCCAGACCCCGTGGCTACCAGCACGCGGCTTTCGAGCACGCGCACCGTCTCGGTGGCCGATGGAGTATCGACCGCCTGAGCCAGCATGCGGAAAAGTCGCTCCGGCACCAACGCTGTATTCCCCCGTTCAGCTGTCTCCCCCAGTTCACTGGGCAGCATGAAAACTCGAAGTGTTTCTGGGGCTAGCTGGCTCCGATCGGAAGCCTGTGCGTCGGCTGACTTAGTCACTCCCTGTGCATGGGCATGCGACACAGTCAAAGTAAGCGTGCAGACAACCACAAGCGTTGCGAGAGCGGCTCTCGCCAAGATCCGGCTCCGACGGTTGGCCAGCCAGACGGCCACAACCGATCCCCACCAAGCCGATCGAGCAATCACGTCATACGGAGACGCGACCCATAACGCGATTATAGCTGCCATCAGACAGACGATCAGCGTCAGCCACACGCGTCCACGAGACACCGCAATCGAACCAGCGGCTAAGATCACACCAGCCAGAATCGCAGCTCCCGACAGCAACGCCGTGCGTCCCACCACGATCTCGCTGCTACCAATCTGACCAGAATCTGGCACGAACCAATGAGCCACAAACCCGTCGGTAAGAGACGTGGAGCCCCCCGATGCTCTGGCCGGCACAAGCGACCCCAGCATAGATGGCTTAACCAAATTCAATGAAGCCGTCGCTGCGTTGGCAGCCCCTTGGATCTGCCTGCCTGCAACCGGTGGCCGAAGACTCGCGTTGAGCAGGCGAGCTGTCCAACTCAGAGTCTGGACGTTCACTGCTCGATGCGAGGCCGACTCGGCGAGAATCTGAAGTTCCGGTGGCAGTAACACTCGCCACGTGCGTTCCAACACAGGTAAATCGAGCGAACCGCCTGTCGGATCGATCCCCCACAATCCCCACCCCGGGTTTCGGTGGGCAATGCTTCGTACAAGAAGTTGCCCAAACCGGCGACCCACTGGCAATTCAATCGAAATCGCTCCAACTGTCGCCTGAGTGTCGAAAAGCACGCGTACACCATCCAGGAAAATACCCTGCACTCGCTTTCCATCCGGGAGACTCAGCGACACGCTGGACCGGCCATGATTCTCAATCTCAAAGAGCGTCTCGTATTCAGTGAGCCCCGAAACGTGGCACCAGCAGGAAGTCGTTTCACTCCAAGCCCACGCTCTCGCATCGTCGTTGGCAAACAAACCGCCTGGTATGAGTTCTGCCGCCGGAACTGAGTCGGCAAAGAGTTGAGGCGTCACATTAAATGAAAGATCCGCGATCATGGCGAGGGATTGTTCGGCGTCAAAGGATTGTGGAGGCAGTTCGGTAAGCCGTCGGTTCAGGACTTGCGGACGGTTGCGGCCGCTGTCTCGCACAATCACTTCGCCAGCCTGCCGGGCGGCCCCTTCAACCCATGCCAAGGGCACTGGCACTGCTGCAACAAACGGAATCGTACGCACCGCGCGGATGGTCACAGGCACCCGCACCGCTGGCGTCAGTTCGATCATCCACGATTCGGCCGGAGACCCAACACCTGCATCGCCGCTTCCGCGAGGGGGCATCTCCAGCGGTCGCACCACCAGCGCCCTGTCTGCCAGTGCGTTCTCTGCCGACGCCATCAGCGACCATTCCAAGAGATCGTCCATCGGCTCGGAGAAGTGCACCACCATGGCGTTCAGGTCGGACGTGTCGGGACGACACTCAAACGTAAATGCCTCCGTGAGCCGCTCATCCCGTACTGTCAGTCGCACCTGTGCGTGCACATCCAACGGCGGCCGACGACGCACGAGCCTCCCTTCCCAGGCAAGGCCTGCAGGCCCGGCCGCCATCCAGGGCCGCACAGGGCCCTCTTCGGCCAGCATGGCGAGCCTTGGATCCGAAATCTCCAACTCTTGTTTTCCGGTCGTGAATTCGATCGTGACTTCTGGACTAGTCTTGAAGGCCACCCGCACCAATCCGTCTGTTTCCCCATCGAATCGGAGCATATCCATCTCCGATGCCGAAAAGGCCTCGTCGATCTCCACGCCATTGCGGTGCCCTCTGATCCGCAGGCCGAGGCTCCTCGTCGGCGTGGCTGCAACCCTCACGCCTATCCACAACAGATCGCCCCCCTGCATCACTTTCCACTCGGGTGTATCGGCAGAAGCCATGGGCTCGCGTGGCACCGCAGAGGTAATCCCATCCGATCCTTGCAGCCATTCAACCGCCTCCACCGAATCGATCAACCAACCCCGAGCAATCCGGGCCGTCACATGAAACGCCTCCCCGCGATCCACCTGAATATCGCATGCTGTGCGCCCCAGCACAGCACCGCTTGCGACATCGATCGTCGTCACTCTGGCCACATTCAACTCTGCTTCGCGAGGCTCCACTGCCACGCTGATACTCGATTGTGGCCCCTGATCCTCGATGTACACGCTGGCCGGCCGAACGCGGGCTGAGAGGGTGCCTGCCCAATGCTCCGCTTCCAAAGCGGAGCGCCCATGATGCACGGCGGGAATCGGCCACCTCGAAGCCACCTCAGGCGTTACAGCGAGGCACTCCTCCAGAGCAATATGAGACAGCGACAGGCTGGGGTCGACTCGCACAACGGCACCGCCACCAGCCCAAAGTAATTGTGGCACCCGCATGCGAGGCAAAGCCTGAACCTCGTGCAAGGCAACAGGTGCGATTCCATCGATCACAATCGGCAGTTGCGTTCCGGCACTCGAAACAGGGAGTACAATCTGGATCGTCCGACCATCGTTAGACGGCGACCAAAGAAGATCTTGCCCCATCGACGACGCTGGTTCTTTGTCGCTCTCCCTCTGCTGACCACCCCACAGCATTCCAACACGCAGCACCGTGATGGCCGGATCCTTTTCCAACACCAGTGCGTCTGTGTTCCACGGTGCCGTGGGCTGCACAGTCACCCCCAGCGATAACTGACGTCCGGACAGAGACAGATCGCTCCACAGCGACAGGCCCGGCGGTTCGCATCCGTCACGCACCACTACAAAGTCGAGCGTTGAAATCGGGCCCACATCGATCCGCCACACCGTGGCTGCGTCAGTTTCGCCAGAGTCAAAAACAAAAACGCGTTGCGACTCGCGGCCAGCAACGACCGGGCGTAGGCCCTGCGGCAATCGCAGGTGAATCACGGCAGAGAGGGCAGGCACCAGCGGCACCGTAAACGCTGGCCCGCCAACCGTTTGCTTGGGGACATCGCCTCCCCACTCACAGGAGTATGTGCCGGGCTCGGGTGTCTTCATAACGGCAGTGCCGTCGCGTCGACAATAGACGACCGCGGCCCCCGTACCAGCGGCTGTTTTCGTTGTTGCACCGTGCACGGCAAGCGTTCCCAGCGGCATCTCTCGTGGCAATAGCCCCTTCTGCCCGCCTAGGTCAAACGAGACGCTGCCTGTAAGGCTGCCGTCGGAATGAACCACAACACTGTATCGCGATCCGTCGGCCAGCGACTGCATCGCACCGAACAGCATGTCGGCCCGCCCCCCGACGGACAGCCTCGCAACAGCAGTTTCGAATTCTTGCACCGACATCGGCACATACCGCGACTGCCCAAGGGGCACATCGGCGAGCTTACCTCGCGGCACATGCACCCTCGTAAAATGCAGCGGTTGATCTAGCAATGGCCCCGGTACCTCTTGCGCGCCTAGGGCAGTGAGCACGACCGTCACGGCTGCAAAAGCCCATGCGGTAGCCAGCCGACCGCCCCAGCCATCGCCGACTGCTCTGCTGATTGCTCTCAGCGTCATGTGCGCCGCACGCAAGAAAGCTCGAAAACTATTGGCGTTCATGAGTTCCTAATCGTCACGAGTTGCTGCGTCCGTCCGCCGTGACGCTCTCCTGCAAACGCATCGCGGAAGGCCGAATCAAAACCGATGCCGCTGGCACCATATGCGTGGATGACTTCGACGCACTCACAACGGCGGGCTGCCTTACACTCTTAGAGAGAGTAGGAACATCGATGATGCCCCGAAGTGCGGCCGCCACGAGGGAAAGCAATGCTCCTGGAATCGCCGCCTGAGCCATCAGCGGGGATAGATCGGGCACCGTGGCAGCAGCGATCGCCACGGTGCTGGCAATCCCCAATACCACCGGCGTGCTGCGCATATATGGACGGTACACCATCGCCAAACCCAAACCGAGGAGTGGCCCCGAGACCGCCAACACAAGCAGCCACGTGGGCAGCACCCTCACGCTAGCACTGCCAGGCGGCCCCACGCCAGAGTAGACCGCTCGTCGCTCCGCAAGCGGCAAATCCACCGGCATCACAGATTGCTTGGCACTGGCTGGCCTGGCTATGGCCGAAGCATCGGCTGCCAAACTCGTGTTGGCCTGCACCCACGCAGCCAGCACCTCACGAGACACAATCGGCGCCCGCTCCAAGCCAAAAGTGCCCCACGTCCATCGCTGCTGCGAGGTCCAGCGAGACGGTGCCACCACAACATGTTCGTCCGACTCAAGCCGCAGTTCCCAATAAAATCTTCGCAGCAATGTGCCATCCGGAAAAAGTGGAGCCTCGAGTAGAATCTGTGGCACCACTCCTGCTGCTTCTAGCGACATTTCTGCGATATCTGTTGCTGCCAAACCGGCCATCCATCCGCTCCGCTGGCGACTGGCCTCCACCTGTAGGAGCCACGCACCTCTTCCAGTAGCAGCCAACGGCAGTTCCACGACAACGCGGCCATCTGATCGCACCGCACCGCTAAGCAACCGACCATCTAGCCGCACTTCCACGATGCTTGGATCGGGCTTACTCTCGCGGAGTGGAATAAATCCTGCAGGCAACGATAGCCCGATCCGCTCGGCTGAGCTGGCAATCGCATAGCTGTATACATCCTCTCGCCGATCTCGAGTGAGTCTGGTCTCAAGCCACGCCGCCTCAACAACTGTTTCTCCCGCCATCAACCGCTGTCGGACGGCCAGTGCCAGCGGCACAAAATCCTGCGGCTTCGCACTTGTCCAGAGCCGCGATGGCGCCTGTGGGCCTGCGTCTCGCTTCCACACCTCGCCCCGCACATCAATCGCCAGAAGCTCGGGTGAGACCACCGAAAAGAACTGCCGCCCCACTCGCACATTCAGCGGCATCACGAGCGGAAGATCAGCGGCAATTGTGGTTTCTGGGGGCACCGTGACAGTGGGCAGTGCGTAACGCACCGCAAGTTCTCCAGTGCCCAAGAGCGGCACAAACAGCATCGCGCGTAGGCGGATAGGGGCTGGCGGTAGAGTCGCAGAATCACCACTGCCTGCTGCATCGCGACGGCCTGCAATGTCGATGTTGTCTGCCGGCACTTCGGGCAGCGGATCGGTCGCCGGCTGGCGAAAGAGATCCAGTGGTTCGAGCAGTTGCCCTCCCTGCCGCACCTCCAAAGTGCCAGAATTCGCTACGGCCTCTGGCACCAGCAGATCAATATACTCGAGAGGTCGATGTGCCACTTCAAACCGGATGGTCTCTTCCACCGCTGTCTCTGATTCGTCGATTGTGGCCTTCACGGTGACGCTCGCCTCAACTCGCTGCGGCAAAAATCGCCGCGCGGCCGAAAAGAGCCCATCAGTGCCGTCGAGCCGATAGGCCAAGGCCACCTTGTCTCGCTCGCCACTTCGTAGCGCAGGAGTAACCTGCCGCACCAGTCCGCGAATCGCGTCGCTATCGGGCACAATTTCAATATCGCTTTCCGACATCACGACGACCATTGCGGGTCCCACGAGGTCGGCCTGCGGCACGGGAATCTTCCAGTCGATACGTTCGGCTGAGCGTTCGATCGAACGACCGCAACGAATGTCTACAATGGCATCACCGATAAGCGGCTGCGAAAAGGGAATCACAAGCCTGCCTGCATCGCCAGACAGAGCTGCTGTATCAACGAGGCTCGCTGGCCCCACCTCGTCGATGCCCCAACCATCCAACCCGACAACGATCCGCGATACTGCCGCGCCTCGCACAGAGACGCGAAGCTTGGCATCCAGCGAGATGCGAGTCGCTCCGATCTCGTAGCGGTATTCCGGTTCGATAACCACTCGGCTGCTCCGAGGACGCACGCGAGTCGGCAACGTGGCGGGCTGTGCATCGTAGGCAAAGGCCGCCACGAACCCTGGAAGACGCGCCGACTGAGGCGGATCAATCCTGCGGTTGCTGCCGGGATCGTCCCAATCCAACTGCCATTCCCCATCGACTACAAAGCTCGCCCGACCCCGCTGCCGCCACGAGGGAATGCCCTCCACCGAAAAGCCAAGCGGATCGAAGGATGTTTTACCAGACGAATCGACAATGCGTTTACAGTCCAAGTTCACAACGGCTCGACCGTCCGGGCCGCGATCGATCTGCACCGCCACTGGCGAGGTATCCGCCGCAGAGGCATCGTCGGCAGGCTGGCCAGGCGGGAGTCGGATACGGAGAGTGTCCGTGTCGGCGGGAAGATTTTCGAATGTCAACACAGCCTCGATCACGGCGATCCTGCCGTCGACGCGCACCAAACTCTCCACCAGAGACTGCGCCGCCGCGTGGCCGAGTGCATTGCCAACAGATCGCGACCCGATGCGAAGATGTGTCGATCCTGAAAGCCCGACGCAGGTGATCGTGCTCCCAGCACCATTAGGTGCCTGTTTGATCTGCGGCGCGACGGTGGCCGGTTGAACCACAACTTCTGGGTCGACTCGCCACGTGCTCATTTCTACGAGCGTGGCCGTCGCAGCGGGCAGTTGCAACGTAAGTGCTTCGGCAGCCCCAGATGACTCAACGGCCACATTGCCCTGAAGCGTGAGTGTGTGTTTGGCATCCTCCGCACTCTTGAACCAAGCCCTGTATCCGCGAGGTGGTCGCTGCGTTCCTCCCGGCCCGCCAGCCACCATTGATGTTCCAAGCCCGGCATCTCCACCGCCAGCATCAATGGGCATCTTGGACACCGCATTCACAAAATCGGTATCAATCATCGATTGGCCCGGCCCGTCATAATGAGGCGAGGCGGTCAGCACGAGACCGTTCATCTCTAAGGGCACGCTTACCCAGCCAGCCCGCACCTGCCGCACGGTTACTTCAACAGTGACCGTGCAAATCCGCGATTGATTGAACGGCCTGCCCGGCTGCCTGAGCGTTGGCTTCGACTGGACCAGAGGCTGAACATTCTCTGCCGCGGGCATCACGCCCTTCACGGTCACGTTCTCCACCACCGCGGGTGGCGCTTCCGGCAAACCCGGGAGCCCTTCCTTCAGCCGCAGCAGATCCACAAAGTCGCGGTAGCGAAAGCCCGGCACTGGCACGAGCTGTCCGGTGTCGTCCTGTAAATAAAAGAGTTCCGGGGCAACTTCTTTCACCTGATCTCGCGGTTGACCGCTGAGCGTCTGGGCATGGGCCGTTGGCGTCATCGCCATGCCAGCCAGGAACCCAACCACACTGAGCCAAGCGCGCGCCTGCCTCATGCGAAGCATCGTGCCGCACAAACCAGACTTCACGTGAAACATGATTGGGAACCGCTGCATTAGATCGAAGAATCTCTCTTGGTGTTCCTGTGTCGACTGGCTGAGCCAATGCGATTTTGAGGGCGAATGCTTGAGACGCACACACGCACTCCCACCCCTCGACAGTAGCTTGCAGCGTACCGTCACGCACATACTTTCGTCATCCGACGGCCCTTCCCGACCCGTTACAATCGCTGAAATCCGATCCGCTTCCTCAAAAAAAGGCTTTTTTGTCTTGGCAGAGTATTCCTACCCCATCAGCGACCGGAGTTTTTCGAGCAACTCCGGCGTGCAGGCGGCGATAAACGCCGGGTGATCCAGCGAGACTCGACTCACCGACTGACCGGCAAATGGTCCGATGGCCCCCCCTGCCTCGGCCACCAGTAATAACCCGGCGGCAACGTCCCAAGAGGCGATCCGACGCACCCAAAAAGCATCCAGTCGCCCGCAGGCGATGGAGGCGAGGTTGAGCGCAGTTGAGCCGCTTCGCCGGATCGCATGGGCATGCGGCAGCACAGCCAAAAAATCGGCCACCGCCGGCGCGTCTGCCGTCACCTGCGGGGGAAAGCCCACGGCCACCAATGCATCGGAGAGGCTTTCCGTGCGAGTCACAGAGATTCGGCCGCCGTTTAAAAATGCGCCGCCGCCTGCTCGAGCCGTAAAGCACTCCTCACGCACAGGATCGTAAATCGTGCCCACAAGCACGTCGTCACCGCGAGCCAGCGCCACCGATACGCAGTACGCAGGATAGCCGTGTACGTAATTCGTCGTGCCGTCGAGCGGATCTACGATCCATCGAAGGCCACTCGGTCCAGTTGTGTCATCACCGTCCGCAACCCCAACGGCCTTGGAAACTGACAATGATTCATCAGGCAACAACTCCTCGCCAATGAATCCATGATCGGGAAACGCCCCGAGCACGATGCGTTTGATCTCTCGCTGCGATGCCAGATCGGCCTCGGTGACCAGATCTCGCGGACCCTTGTTTGAAACCGCAAATTTTCCGAGCCACTCCTTGAGTACACGACCACCCGCCCGTGCAGCCGCCTCGCAGACTTCAAGCTGATCCATCGTTGATACACCTCTGTATTTTTGAATGAGTGGCTGTGCTGGAAGCACTCTGTTCGAGTGCGTGAGCGGACTGATTCTATCAACATTCTCACCGTCTCAGGGCGTTGCTATTTCATCTCTTAGAGGGTTTTTCTGACTCCCTCTCTTCCAGTTCGGTCCTAGAAGCCCGAGGCGTGAGCCGAAGTGAAATCTGGCTCGCCTCACGTGTCGCCACGTTGTGCCTCGGGCACCAGTTTTAAGTGATGGGCGTAGAAACTATAAAAACCGAAGCTAGAATACGAACGTGAATTTTGCTGCCTCGCTCACTTGACTCCTTTGCTCCTTCGTTCGCGTTCTTTTCTGTCTGCATGTTGCAGGGCTACCCCCATGCCCACGAAAGCCACCGCCGCCAACATCTGGTCGATCGTGAACGAACGTGCGCATTGCCGAGGCGATAGCGATCTTGTGCAAGAAGCCCCCGCGATCGACCTCGCCGCCCCACAAGAAGGCATTGCCCTGTTCTTGAGCCATGACCGCGTCTTGAGCCATGGCCGCGTCCCCGACCATCTGCTGGGCATCGACATTCGCTCGGACTGCCGACTCGGCGACCACTGGACGCGAGGCAGCGACGTCACGGCAGTCTACGAACCGGCAGACGGCCGACACCTGAGGGCGACGGCAATGTGGCGACTGCACCCAGAACGCCCTGCGATGGAGCCACACCACGAAGTCGTGGCGTGGGAAGTCGTCGTGTCGGCCCAGACATCTGCTTTGCAGAGTGATTCGAGTCTGGCCGTTGTCTCGACCCTTGCTGCCAACAAAATCTTCTGGGGAGAACTGCACGGGGAGTCTTTCCAGTTCAGTGGCCACGCCTCACCCACGGCCAACTGCATACTTATTCGCCGGGGAGCCAGCACCAGCGGCCTTGTGGCCGTGCATCCAAGCGATCTGCGACGCATCGAGGTCACACACCGAAGTGGCCACGTTGCTATCGGATGCTGGCTCTTTTCGAGTACCGTCGAAAAGGGCGTACTCCTCCGCAGCCGAGTGCTGGCGGCCATCGGGCCAGCAACAAACGACGTGGCATGGGCCACGTCCATCGCTCTGGCTTTTGCGGCCTCAACCCCGCCCCTGGCCAGCTAAACGAGTATCGCCGCTCAATCGGCAGGGGCCAGCGCGGCGGCACAATTGACAGGAGCGTCTTTTTCTCGTCCGTTTTGGCGTTGAAGCGATCCGGCAACGGACGTTACATTGCCCCCATCTTGCCCGCATTCTCGGTGCATCGCCTAGCATAAGGTGGTGCGAAAACATATTTTTCTGGACCCACAGGAAAGGCATTCGCAGTGGCCGACCTCGTTTTTGCCTTTGATGCCGCCCTCGATCGACCCATTCCCCTGCCAGAGGCAGCCCCCGCGCCCGTGGCTGACGCCATCGCACGCGCTCCTTTTGAAGCATTGGAGGCAGCGGCATCAACCGCCAGGCAAACTCGGGCCGCAGGCTTGGTGCTCTTCGGCAACACACTCGACCCAATCCGCTCGAGTCCCGCGCAGGCCGCGGCCCTGCGCACCATGATTATGAGCCTCGCCGCCGATGGTTGCCGCACGGTGTGGGTTGCCGATGATACTGCCGACTGCGCCAATGTGTCGCGGGCGCTGGCCGAACCGGAGGGTCTTTCATTTGTGACGCCCGTGTCGCCGTTGCGACTGGATATGCGAGGGCTGTCTGTAGAAATCTGCTCCACGCGAGGGCCCGCCTATGCAACGACGGGCTTCGGCCACCTGCCTCAATCGTTCGCCTCGGCGCACTCCTCGCTCTTGCCAGCGCAGCGTCGCATCGTGATCGGGTGGGACGATGCATGGGGCTCGCTCCATGGGGAGCCGGCAGTGTCACACGGCCTGCATGCGCCACTGCCTGTTGGCGGCCGATCATCTCACGGTAGCTTTTTTGTCTGGGGCTCACGCAGTCTTCAGGCAACACCTCCTGGCATGCACCAACTGTCAGCCCTGCAAGCTCGCAGCGGCCGAGAAGTATCTGCCGGCGCGTGTGCCGTGGTGACGCTCACCAATCTGCCCCATATTTCACCAACGCTCTCGAGCGTCGCACATGTTTCAGCCGACCCGCGGGCTGATTGGCGAGAGGTGCCAACCCACCGTGTGGCGTGGCGCACGCTCACGATTACCTCTCTTGTCGGAGATGAAGAGGAGCTTGCCACTACTATCTGGAGTGCGCTGGAGGGGATGTCGCTCGACGCACATGCGCCGCTTCAAATCGTGCGATGCGCAATTGATTGTGGCGGCAGCATCAACCGCCGTGTGCATGTCGGCGAACTCGCGGCCGAAACCATGAACCGCGTGCGTGCGCTCTACGACCCATGTACATTCCGAGCGTGGTGCCATGAACTCGAGGCCGATCAAACGGAGTCACCGGCTACGCTCGTTCGCAACGCCTCGGCCAGCAAAGCTGGTGGCACAGCCTCTTTTGCATCGGGCCTCGCCGAGATCGTCCTTGAGATGGAGACAAAAGCGACCCACCCCGGGGCTCGCGAGGCCGGCTGGCTAGCGTTAGAACTGCTTGAATCGAGCTGATTTGCGCTGTTTTAGAAGCCCAGTTCCGAATCCCACTGCCTTGAACGAAACCCGTTGCTTCCCTTGTACTTCTTCACACTTTTTCACGAGCCGCAGAGACTTTTTTCATGATCATCGAACGGATTGAAATCGATCGATTTGGCGCGTTAGCCAATGTCACAATCGACGCACTCCAGCCGGGCGTGCAGGTTCTTCACGGCACGAACGAGACTGGCAAGACATCGCTACTGGAGTTCGTTCGAGGCGTGTTCTTTGGATTTGGCGGTTTGTTTCGGCGTGGGGTGCTCGACCCGCACCTCCCATGGGGCGGCACACTTGTTGCCCGCGCGGGTGTTGATGGCCGCAGAATTTCTATTGAGCGCCGCCACGAAGGCCCCCACCTAGATCGACTCACTCGCGCCACGTATGAATCCCAGCAGGACGTGCCTGTTGCCGACCATCTCACGGTCATTGAAACAGACGGCCGTGCAAAGACCGCGCTCTTCCTGCAAGACTTCATGGGTGAAATTGACGAACGTACATTCACCGCGGTGATGGCCTTCGGCCTCGACGAACTGCACGAATTGCAAACGCTTGATTCCGAGGGATGCGGTAGCCGGCTCTACGAACTGGCCAGCGGCCTCGACCGCTCGCAAGTGGCCCGAGTGCTCACGAATCTCCGCGATGCGATTGAACG
>Ga0114978_10001303_pt1 | contig 20947 bp, 16 predicted proteins | sample S_140212_EF_Meta_FD_87027 | JGI IMG/M metagenome (GOLD analysis project Ga0114978, IMG submission 87027) | Freshwater microbial communities from Lake Simoncouche, Canada to study carbon cycling - S_140212_EF_MetaG | ecosystem: Environmental > Aquatic > Freshwater > Lake | place: Lake...
TAGAGTTTTTAATTCTTTGTCGCGACAAGAGATGCGCTTGTTTCTACATATTTTAAACTCAAAACTACATAAAAATAGGTAAATTCTCAAATCTCAAAATGGAGGAGAGGGGGAAATATTTTTAAGAAGGTTTTGAAAATCGAAAACATAAATACATAAAATTAAAAATAAAATAAAATTAAAAATAAAATAAAATTAAAAATAAAATAAAATTAAAAATAAAATAAAATTAAAAATAAAATAAAATTAAAAATAAAATAAAATTAAAAATAAAATAAAATTAAAAATAATTTTTAAAAATATTATTTTTACACCACAAAATCAGTCCGGTTGTAGAAAATATTTAAATTGAATGGTAAATATAATATTAGAGGTGTATACCAGGGCAGCTGGTTGCAGGAGAGGTAAGGCTCCTAGAAACGTCTATACAAGATGACACTATAAGAAGTTATAAGACGGAACTCGTTGAGACCTAAAGGAGAACACCTATTATAATATTTTACTCATACAAATGAAAAAAAAACCTTAAAAACTTAAAAAAGTAAAAAAAATATAAATTAAAGAAAAAATTTTATAGAGTCATCAATTATATTAGTAAAAAATGATATATCTTTCTCAAGAGGTAAAATAAATCTATCTCTATTAGCAATTTCTTTATAATCTTTTAATTTATTTAATACCATATTTTCAACAATACTCATAGTTGCTTCATCTTTACAACTTTTATAATATATAACTTCATGGTCCATCGTTTTATTATATGTACTTAATCTATTAGTTAAATCTACAGCTTTACCAATGATGTAATTTCTATTTTTTTTATTAAATTCATTAGTTATCATATATATAACATTTCTTTCAATATATTTAAGTCTGTTATGTTTTTTCAGATATGTAGCTTCTAAAAGTTTAATTTTTTGGTCCTTTACTTTTATATTATTCTTCAATAAATTGATATTCATTTCTAATTCTAATTTATCATTAGTAAACAATTTACGGACCCACGTGTTTATTTTTACATAAAAAATAGGTGATATCCATAAAGCAAGTTGAATTGCTAAATCAGGATGTATCCATATATCTTGTGTATCACTATTACTACTTTCTGTAATATCCGTATTATCTGTAATATCTGTAATTTCTATAAGTATTAAATCCTCACTATCACTATCACTATCACTATCACTTTCAGTTTCAGTTTCAGTTTCACTCTTAATTTCTGTTTCTAATGCTTTGATTAATTCTTTAGTAGTATCTAAACTATACCAACTATCAAATATTTTATTACCAGCTTTACATAATTGATTTGCATTAATATAATTATCTTCAGTTCTCGAATTTATAATAATATTATTTAACGATAATAACCTGATATTATTATTAGTATCATTAGTATTTTCTATTATAGTTTGATCTTTTACTTTTTCAATTTCTGTATTATTTTGCGTTAATAACTTATTATCTTCAATTAATTCTTCTATTTTATTAGTTTTTTCTATGATTATATTGATTAATTGATTGTTTATAGGATAATTATTATGTATTTTTGTAAGATCACTTTCAATACTTTCTATTTTATTATATAAAGTTTTAATTCCATTATTATTAACAGAACAATTTGAAGTTTTATTAGCAGAACAATTGTGTTTTATATGTCTCGTTAAACTAGATTTTATTGTAAATATTTTTTTACATTTATTACAATTAAATATATTATTAGATTTATTATCAATGGTAATATTTAGTACATAATTATCATCATATTTACATCCATAGAAACCATTGCGATGTTTATTTAATCTACTTGGATATTTATAATCTGTCTTACACATTTTACATATTGATGACATTTTACATAAAATAATAAAATTTTTAATCTTATATTAAATTAATAAAAATTTATGTTTAAGTTAAAAAATAAAAAACTTAAATATCTTTTGAATATAAAGTAATTTGTGGTTGAAACCCTAAGTTATTATGAAAATTTATAGATTTTTCATTAGACATATAAATATCTATCCATATTTTTTTAATATTTTTGTCTTTTGCAATATCTATAACTTTATCATATAATTGCTTAGCAATACCTTTATTACGGTATATTTCTATGACCCATATATATGATATAAACATATATTTATTTTCTAACTTGCCATAATCTAAACCATAAAAACATTTATGGGTAATATGAAACCAAATAAAACCGATAACTTCATTATTATCCTCTGCTACAATAATTGTGTTTTTATCAATAGCACTATCTATTAAATGAAGTTGTTCTTGATGTTTCTCTTCTGAAAAAAAATTAGTTTTATTTTCTTCTAAAAATAATATTTCTAAAATTCCTTTCATAATAACATCTATATCTAATTCTGTTGCATATCTATATGTATACGATAGTGTTGTCATTATTACTATTATTAAAAATCTATACTTATAAAAATATAATATTTTTAAATGCAAAAATAAAAAAATTAATAAAATTAAAGAATATTTAAATACAAACATAAAAAAATTAATAAAATTAAAGAATAATTAAATTCTGTTTTTGGCACGGCTTTTTCTAAAAGCTGTTTTGGTTAAGTTTTGGTAAAACTTAAAAACTTACTTACTTACTTATTTAGAACTACTAACAACAATTTTCTTTTTCATAATCATTTTTTTAGGAACAGTCTTAGATGTATTATATCCTTCCATCACTTTTGGGTCAATAGCCATATATTCGCAATATTCATTCATATGTTTCTTGTATTCAACTTCAAATAATTTCAAATCTTCTTCCCAGATACTTTTATCATTCTTGCTTTTCATAAGTGTAAGTTCTGTTTCCAGATTTTCTTTTTCTTTAAGCAATTCATCTACTTTTTCTTTTGTTAAATTATAAATAGGCATACCAATGAGAAAGTCATATGAACCATAAGAACTATCATTCCTCTGTTTTTCCGTCATTTTCTCTAAACTCATTAATGAGCCATCGACCATTTTAGGATACTTTAAGGTTTCTAATGTATTAATGATTTCGGCTTTGGGTATATTACGGACCTTCACTATTTCATTAATGACATCGAGAATAAACCGAGCCCTGGTAGATAATAAGAATAAGTCTTGTTCTAAGTTCTTAATCAAATTTTGTCTTCGTAACTCATAATAAGTTAAACGATGTGTATAATAATATTCCAAAATCTCTTCTGGACTTTGAAAATGTTTCAATTTATTATTTTCATCATATAAATTCATTGTATTACAGCAACTGATACTGGAGCTAAGATGAAAGAGTTTTTCCAATTCAGTAAGCCCCATTTTATCAACACCATTTAATAATTTATTCATTATCTTAGGGTCAAACGTCAAAGTAAATTTAATATTTGCCTCCGAACTTTCATTTTTATAATATTTAATAAGTTTACCATCTTCTTCAGTATATTCAGCCCACTTTGGCAATTTAGCAGAGGATGCTGACTTACTACCAGAACCACTTGCACTGCCACGCTTGCTACTCACTGGTAAATCAGCTTTATAACCTTTTTCATACATATCCAATAATTCTTTAAAATCAGAAGTCCAATAACCAATAGGTAATTCACTAATTTCCAAAGTATTATTACTAAGAATTCTATAAACACCTTTACTAATCCATTTATTAGAACTAATACGATTAATAGTTCCAGTAAAGCCACGATACCAAGGGTTCATATTGACCAATTCTTCCCCCGTCATTAATCGTCTAATATTAGCAATAATATCTAAAGGATTAAATTGGGGGACATTTGTCGACCATCCAGTTCCAATACCAAGAGTTCCATTGACTAATATAATAGGAATAGTTGGCATATAAAATACGGGTTCGATTAATTCACCATCATCAGTATTACGCTTCAATAATGGAATATCATCTTTGTTAAACAAGATATGTGTAATTTTCGAAAGAAATGTAAATATATACCTGGGGGCAGCACTGTCTTTACCACCTTCTAATCGAGAACCAAACTGACCCTCTGGCATTAGCAGATTAATATTGTTTGTTCCAACATAGTTTTGAGCTAAATTCACAATAGCGCCATTTAAACTGGCTTCGCCGTGGTGATAGGCTCCATGTTCGCTCACATAACCTGCCAATTGTGCTACTTTAATTTCACTTCGGAGATTACGTTTAAAGGAACAATACATAATTTTACGTAAACTGGGTTTTAATCCATCAAATACACTTGGTATACTACGATGATTATCATAATTACTAAAATGGATTAAATCTTTATTAATAAAATCGCTAATAGAAACGGATGATTGATTAATATCTAAAATAGAATTCTCATTATATTCAGCTAACCAAGTCTTTCGACTATCAGCCATATCTTTTGAAAATGCCATATGAACGTTTTTAGCGGCTTCTTCATCCCAATGATAAGTCACCATTTTAAATTCTTTAAAATATTCTTTGCCTTCCTGAGGGGTGCTTGACCCCAACCCTTTATAATATTTAATTTCATAGCCTTTACCACCATTGTGTGCGGCAATCCAATCATTATAAGAACTTAATGTATAAAACTTGGTGCCTGTAAGTTTCCCATTTTTGGCACCTTTTTTCCATACTTTAACAATAGGAGTAAGAAGACTTTTAACAAAATCTGGTAATTTCATAAGACTGGTCCATTCTTTTAAAAAGTTAATGACCAGACCTTTAATATGAGAACCGTCCACATCTGAATCAGTCATCAATAAAATAGAGCCATATCGCAATTCATTAACATCTTTATATTCTTTATCTTCTTTCAAAGCTAAAATATTTTTAATATCGCAAATTTCCTTATTCTTTGCAATGACCAGATCTTCCTTATCATTCACATTTAATAATTTACCTCTCAAAGGATAGATACCATATAAATCATGACCATTAGGAATAACACTAATGCCAGCTACAGCCATTGCCTTAGCTGAATCTCCTTCTGTAAGAATAAGGGTGCATAAATTTCCTTTTTTAGTACCTGCAAAATGAGCGTCGATTAATTTAGGAATATTTAAAATCCGCTGTTTCTTGACACCATCCGTTTTCTTTAAAACCTGGTTGTCGCGGAATTCACTTAGAGCCAAAGCCCGATCCATAATACCACTTTCAGCCAGTTTCTCAATAAAAGCATCAGGAACTAAACATTCACTACCAAAATTTTTAGGTAGGGTAGTGAGTGTATCTTTAGTTTGACTATCAAAAGCTGGGTTAACAATAGTTGCATTTACAAAGACCATTAAATTGTCTTTAATAAAAGCTTCTTTAACATCAGCCTTTTTCTTTTTATTGATTAATTCAACCATACGTTTAGTAATTTGTTTAACAATATAGTCGACATGCTTGCCGCCACGTTGGGTACAGATACCATTTGCAAAACTAACTTGTTGAAATTGAAAATTGGGGCTCATACAAGCGCCAATCTCCCAACGGTCATTTGGTTTACAAGATACAGTAGGATACTCGGGTTCAAGATAAAGTTTCATATAATCAGTAAATGTTTTTAGTGCTACTTTTTCATTATTGAAGTAAATATCGAGCTGTCCTCGCGAACAAGCAAACATATCAACAGCTCGCTTTTTAATAAGTAATTCTAAATCTTCAGACATACCAGATAAATTAAATCGGTTATAATCAGGTATAAATGTAATCTTTGTATAAGGAGTATCTTTATATGTTTCAATAATAGGTGTTTCTTTAATACTCATATTATCACGATAGACTTGTGTATATTTTAGTTTACGATGTCGGTCAACGGTTTGTATTTCAAAATAGGTAGAGAATATATTAGTCAGTTTAGCACCGTAACCATTTTTGCCTCCAGTAATTTTCTCTTCTTCTTTATTATAATTTCCAGAAGTAAGTAGATTACCGAATATCATTTCAGGAACATATATTTTTTCAGTAGGATGCATTACTACATCTATACCTTCACCATCATTTTCAATAGATATTTCACCTTTTTCACGGATCACACCTACTTTAATATAAGATACTTTTTTTAATTTTTTCCCTTCAACAGTATTTTTTTGATTCACACGATTCATATTATCAAAAGCATTAACGAGAATTTCTTCAATAATACTACGAAGCCCAGGAACATATTCAATTTCTTTATTACTAATATGTAAATCAGTAGAAGTATTACCATCTAAATTCCATATAGAAGCATTTTCTTTAATAGTGCTACCAATATATGTATCTGGCAAATCTTTAATATGTTCTAATTGACTTTTCTTTTGATATTTTTTAGCAACATCGTCAAGCTCAGCTGGACCATGATCACCATCACTATCACTATTATTAGTATTAGTATCCTGATTACTATTATTTTTACTTTTTTTATCAGTTTTTAGTTTAATAGTTTTAGATACTTTTTTTTCAGTTTCATTAACAATTTTAGACTTTTCTTTTACAGTTTTATCCTTAGTAGTTTTACTTGTCTTAGATAAACTTAACTCTGGCATAATATCTTCTAAAGACATTTTAATAAATAATAAATAATAAATAATAAATTTATAGTTATAGTACTTATGTATAGTTAAAATATTTAATTATGAAATTATATATAATAATAAATCAATTTTTATATTAAATATTTTACGTATTATAAAATATTTAATATAAAAATAATATAAAAATTATAATTTTATAAAATTTCTAACTAAATAATAAAATATAAATATCATTTTTGTAAAATGATTCATAAAAGTAAAACTGGAAAAAAAACTAAAACAAATAAAATAAATAAAAGTATAAAATCTAAAACTAAAAAATCACAACATCAATCACAACATCAATCACAACATCAATCTATTAAAACTATATTAAATAAATATAAAATAAATAATAAACAAAATAAAGTAGAATTTGAACTATTAATTACAACATTAATTAACCAAATATTATTTTTAATTAATATTAAAACACCAAAACATAAAATTAAAACAAAAATTATATTATTATTAAAAGAAATTAAAAATAATAATAAATTAATAAAAAATAATATTACAGATAATGATTTAATTATTATTTTTAATAAAATATATAAACATTCAATTTTATTAAATACACAAATAATAAATAATCAATTAGAAAAAAATAATATAAATATAAAAAATAAAAAACATTATGAAGGTGGATTTTATTTTAAAAATATAGAAGATAAGGGTGAGGAACCTATCACTGGTGCTGATGTTACAAAATTATTAGATGAAATAGATACTTTTATATACAATGCACAATGGACTGATGAAGGTGCATTTTTAAGAGATGGATATACACTTCTTAATATGCTCAGAGGTCATCCTGAGGCTTTTACACAATATGCTACTTGGCATATTTTACCTAAATATTATCAAGCATATCCGCCATTTATCAGATGGGAGGGTATTAAAGATCTACTTACAAGAAAATGGGAAGATATACCAGATTATTTACTTGCTTATCAATCATATCAACGTTCTCAAAATGAATATCTTGTTGAAAAAGGATTAAAATCTCCTGATCTATTAAATAAATATTTAGAAACTGGATTTTTTAATAAAATAGCAAATTCATTGGATCAAAATATACAAAAAATGCAGCAATATAGACGTAAATTCCAGGGTGCAATGTCAGGTAATTATACATTTCAACTACCATTATAATAAATCAATAATATTATTATTTTATTAAATAATAATATTATTGATTTATTGTTATTATTTTCTAACTATTAAATAATAACTAATAATAACTATTAATATAATAATTATAAATTATAAATAAATATTAAATAATAAATTATAAATTATAAATTATAAATTATAAATTATAAATAAAATGGATTTCATTATTGGTATATTAATTGTTATAATACTATTGTTTATGATTGTAAATTTTACATCAATTTCAATTACTGATTCTAAATATCAACAAGGTCAAACTCCTATTCAAAATCAAAATTTTTTATATTCATCTAATAGATATGATACAAATACTAATTATAATATACCTTCTCCTATAAATGCTAATGCTGCACTAGCACTTAATAAAACACTTAATTTAGAAGAACAATCATATGATTATAAAAGAAATTTTTTTGTTTAATAAATTAAAAATATATTTTTCTTGCATTTTTAATTTAATTTATTTTATACTTATAATATATAATATATAATATATAATATTTTTATTTTTATTTTTATTTTTATAATAATATCTTAAAATGGGAGGTGTATTATCAATACCATCAGATCCAACATCAACATCAGCATCAACATCAACATCAGCATCAACATCAATATCAACATCAGCATCAGCATCATTGCCGCCACCACCACCAACAACTACACAACCACCACCAACAACTACACAACCAATAATATGTAGTTCTTTTTCAAGTAATAATTGTAATAATAATGATATATGTTATTATATAAATAATAGTTGTAATAATATTAAAACATATTCTACATTAAATGATATTTTAATAAATGATATTAAATGTTCAATTTATCCAAACATGCAACTAAATAATAATACATATATATTATATTGTATAAATACAAATAAAAATAAAAATATTGTAATTAAAAGTATTATTGTTTATGATTGTAGTGATTTAACAAATACTGATTGTAATATTTTATTAACAGAAAATTTAGATATTAATAATAATGCAGAATTTGCATTAAAACCATATATATATACTTTTAATAATATTAGTGGTGAATTGACAATAAATCCAACATTAAATACTTTACAATTAAATAAAATAAAAGCAAATAATAATCAAATTACATTAATTGATATTTTTAATATTAAAAAAACAATTAATGTAAATATATATGATAATAATAGTCAAACTTTATTAAATATAGATTATGATTTAATGAAAACAAACATATCAAATATTTATAAAATAAAACAAAATATAACAAATTTAGTTAATTTATAAATTAATTTATATTTACATATATTTATATATATATATAAATAAATATATAAATATATAAATAAATATATAATTAAATATATAATTAAATATATAAATATATAATTAAATATATAAATATATAAATATATAATTAAATAATAATTATCATAATGGGAGGTCTCGTAACGAAACCAACAACTCAAGAAACAACAGCAGCACAAACAACAGCAGCACAAACAACAGCAGCACAAACAATAGCAGCACAAACAATAGCAGCACAAACAACAGCAGCACAAACAACAGCAGCACAAACAACAGCAGCACAAACAATAGCAGCACAAACAACAAATACACAAACAATATCAGAACAAACAACAACTACATCATACGAAACAGCAACAACTACACCATACGAAACAGCAACAACTACACCATATGCAACAACAACTACACCATATGCAACAACAACTACACCATATGTACCAACAATAACACCATATGCAACAACTACACAATATGTACCAACAATAACACCATATGCAACAACAACTACACAATATGCAACAAGAACTACACAATATGTACCAACAACAACATCATATGTAGCACCAAATATAACATTAGCACAACCAACAACTACACAATATACACCAACATATCCAGAAATTACAATTATTAAAGAAGCATTAAGAGAAAATGATAGTAGATTACAAACTGTGCGTTATAATATTATAGATAAACAAGAAGATTTAAATAATATTACAAATCGTTTAAATAATATAAATTTTAAAATAAGTTCTTTAAATAAAACACCAATTTATTCTAGTTCAGGAACATTATCATTTTACTAATTTTATAAAAAAATTATATTTATAAACATATATATTTACATTTTTATTATTTTTATATAAACAAATACTATATTACACTATATATAAACTATTTTATAATACATATACATATACATTTACATATTCATACAAATGAGTTATGAAATAAGAGAATACAAAAATATAGATAAAAATAATATTAAACTTGGTAAAACATTTAAATACTCATTAGGCGATAATTACTATCTTACAAATTTATATTATATAAATCCATCACAAGATATATCTATATCTACAACTAATATAAATGAAAAAATAGAAAAAAGACAAGATGTAGTTGATGAAAAAACAAAACTCATAATTCAAACTCCATTAATGTATATACCAAATAGTATAATTTATTTTAATGAAAAACCTTTTTTAGAATTATCATTTAATAATGAAGATAATGATAAAGATATTAGTGAATTTAAACTATGGATTACAACTCTGGAAGATTATATTTTTAAACTTATTAAAAGACGTTCAACATTAAACATAAAAAAAGAAAATATGGTAAGTATATTAAAAAAAAAGAATAGTAATTATGCAAATTCATCAACCAAAATATTAGTACCTATAAATATGAATATTAGTAAATGTATTTTAACTGATGATGGTAAAAAAAGTAAATTTTTATTTAATTGGGAAATACCTGTGCCAACTTATGGTATATCTATAGTATGGGTTAAAAATATTTGGGTTAAAAATGATAAATGGGGTATTAATTTATTTATGTATGCTTCCAGAGTAATGAATTCGCATATTCTTGACCCAATAGATTTTTTAGGCTTAGATAATAGTGATAATAAAAGTATTAAAACATATGATGTTATTAAACAATTTAAAAATGATGAAAAAATGACAATACAAGTCGGACAAATTCCAGAATATACAATGTTTTTTAAAATGTTAAAACTTGGTATTCCAAAAGAAGCAGTTAAACAAAAAATAGCACTTAGCGGTTTAGATATTCGTATTATTGATTATCCAGAAACAGCACCTTATGCTACAGTATTACATTATATAAGTAACCCACGATTAGGACCTTATGTAAAACCAAATTCCAATGGCAATACTACTATAAATAATACCCAACTACAATCTAATATAGATCCAAATATAATACTTAATAGACCATCTATTAAATTAGATTTATTAAAAAATATAAATAGTGGTGGATTTAAATTAAAAAAAGTAGATGTAGATACAGATGCAGATGCAAAATCTAAACAAAAAATGAAAGATAAAATATTAAATACTGTTAATAGTAATGGATTAAAAGTGCCAACATTATGTGATATTCAAGGGGCATTATCTAAACTAAAGAAAATTGATCTAGATATTAGTAATGAAAGTCAATTATAATTAAAATATTTTATTAAATCATTTTTACTAAATCATTTTATTCTATAAATCATTTTATTCTATAAATAATAATATTATTATATATATTATAAATAGAACAAATACTAAATACTTATTATTTTACTAAATACTTTATTATGGATATATTATTATCTTTCTTTTTTCTTATCATAGCTTCTATAGTTGGTATCTCTCTATGTTTACTTTTAGGTATGACGTCCTATTTAAAAATAGCTATATTAGTAATGTGTATCTTTATACCAATGGAATTATATAATGAGTATTTTCATAAAAAGAATAATAAATCACACAAAAATATAATACCAATGCATAATTCACAACCAAATACAGTAATTAATACTAATACTTCTACTTCTACCACTATTCCAGATACAACTAAATATGGTAGTGTAGATAATAAAACATTTGAAATGGATAAACCACCGTTTGATGGTTTAGGTCCTTCTGAACTATTATCACGTCTTAATTATATTTATTATGCTACTGCTAATCCATTAAAACCAATCAATTATTTAGATTATAAAACTCACGCTGATAAATTATTAAATAGTGATAATACTAAATTAAGCACAAATGATACTCATTTATTACAATATTCTAAAGCATTTTATCCTCAATTAAGTGAAAATCAGATTGATACTAAAGATTGTTTAAATGGTGGTTCAGAAAAATCATCTTGTTTTCAAAATCCATCTCTCTTTTTTAATGTTAAAAATGATTTTAATATTCTTACCAAAGGTGTCAATGAAGATAATGCTAATTTACTCATACGCGAAGACTTTAGTAATTCAATGATTTTAGATACTAAATCTAGATATGAACCTGTATTATTTATGAATGCACCTAATGGTAATTTAGATAGACCTTTAGATCAACAGAGTAATGAAACCATTAATTTAGATATATATAATGGCAATGGCAATGATAATGCAACTAATTTCTGTAGACATTGTAAATTGGCTATGTGTAAAAATGATTATTGTAGTCTACAAAATCAACTCTTTATGTAAACTTATTTATGTAAATCATTTTTACGTTTACATTTTATATTTTTTATTTTTATTTTTATTTTTATTTTTATTTTTATTTTTATTTTTATTTTTATTTTTAATTAAATATTATACCTCATTAAATAATATATATAATATATAATAATTAAAAAATATATAATTTGTATCATTTATCAAAATGGATTTAAGTACATTCCTAATTTTAATAATGATAGTCTTAATTTTAATATCTATTGGTTTTATGATTCCAGAACCAAAATATAAAATAGCTTATTTTATGATTGTTTGTCTATTTGGTTTAGCAGTATTAAATATTTATCTTTCTATAGTTTATTATATAACATTACGTAATGATCCTGGAATACCAGGAGGTATTGGTGTAAAAGGACCTTCTGGTGTCAAAGGCACACCTGGTAAATGTTCTTTTACAGAAACTTGTGAAATTAAAGATGCTCGTGGTAAAATACTAAATGTGGCTAATACAATGTATGATATTTCAAAAGAATGTATTGATAAACCTACATTAGAAACTTGTAAAAATCAAGATACATTAGAACAAGCAATGCCAATTAACGCCCAAATAAATATGTTAGAAAAAATAGCATATAGCACTACTATGTCTGAAAAAGATTTTATATCTAAATTACAAGTATGTCTTCAAGACTCTAATTCTTGTATGGACCCAACAGACTTCTAACTATGTAATAATACTCTAAAAATATAAGCACTTTTTATATTTACAGTTTGCACATTTAGTATATATATCACACCTAAATAAAGGTATCATAAATGTATTTACAACATTATCATATTTTACATCTTTTACATCTTTTACATCTTGAACTTTATTTGTATAGGGTATTAGGTCTTCTATATCTTTTATATCTTGTATATCTTCCTTCTTATTACATATATCTTCTATATCTTGTATATCTTCCTGCTTAGTACATATATCTTTATTCTTAATGTATATTGCTTCTTGCTCATTATATATATATTCATTCTTATTGTTTATATCTTCATTATTATTGTTTATATCTTCATTCTTATTATATATATCTTCAATTTTATTATCTATATCTTTTATATCTTCAATTTTATTATCTATATCTTTTATATCTTCTTTTCTTTCTTTTATAATTCTTTTTATTTCTTCTTTTCGTTCGTCTATAATTTTTTTAAACTCTTTTTCAAAATGATTCATAGTTTAATATTTTTTAGTTTCATTTATAGTATAATTTTATATTTATATTAAATTTATTTTATGATTAAAATATATTTTATTATTATAGTATAATAATATAATAAAATTAGCAATGGAATTTATATATGTATTATTTTTTGGTGCACTTGGTATTGTCATTGCCATCGGTGTAGGTCTTGAAATAAGTAAAGGTATAGATGAATTTATGATATATATGTTATTCTGGATGTTATATATTATAACTATTATAACATTTATTAATATTGTTCTTGTAGGTAATTATTATTTAAATATGAAAAATAAACAAGGTCCTCCAGGGAAGCAAGGACCTATTGGAGATATAGGTGATAAAGGTGATGCTGGACTTTGCGATCCTAAATGTCGTGATAGTATAGCTGAAAATAGTTTAAATGAACTGATTCTTAATGAATTAAAAGCTAGAAGTAATGGTGTTGCTGTTAAAATGAATAATGTCTATATAAAAAGTAAAATTAGGCAAATGTGTGCATCTGATGAATTTAAACAACTTGCACCTTATAATGGTCCACTAAATTTAATTAATTATTTAAAAACGGTATGGAAAATATGGTTTGACCTTATTTATGAATCTGGTGGAATGAAATATTTTGAAAATATTGGTGCAGAAACAGAGTTTGAATGGTTATCTAACAATCCATTTGATGAAATTAAAAAATATGATGTTTTTTATTGGGGTATGGGTAAACAATATAGACCACAAATCATTGATAAATGTTATGAAAGTAAAAATGGTAATACACCAGATACAAATGCAAGTCAATATATGATACGTATGTCTACAACTGATTTATATACTTATATAGGTAATGATGATGGAACTGATACTAATGAAGAAGTTAGTTTCTGGAGAGCACAACAATTTACTTATAAAAGTAATGTTTATTATCCAGTGGGTGATATTGCAATAGGTCCATCAAAGAAAGGCGATAATACAACCCAACAAAGAAAAGTTGGTAGTTTTACTATACCAAGTAATATTCAAGGTCCTACACGTCAAACTATTATTGTTTCTGGAGATGTTCAAGGTCCTATTAATTATGAATTAATATGGACTAATAAAAATGAAAGAGGTAATAATTTTTGGGTGTGGAGACCTATTGCACCACCTGACTTTATTGCAATCGGTGATATAGTCACATTTACAGCAGAAAAACCACTTACAGGAGACAATGCACCAATTAGATGTGTGCCTAGTGATATTACAGTTAGAATGGAACCTAATGGTAAAGTATTATGGTCTTCGATTGGTTCAAGAGTATCTACTAAAGTATCACTTTTAGGATATGTACCAAATACAGGATCTGGAAAAGTAAATGCTGATACTTCAAATGCTTATAATCTTTTTAGAGCAGTTATTGGTAATAATATAAATATACCAAAAACAGATGTAAATGCTAATTTTTATAGATTAGATACTACAAAATATGATTCTAATTTTGTAATAGGTGTAGATAATGGTAATCCAGATTCAAGTCTTAGTGCTAATCGTGTAGGTAAAGGCTACTTAAAATCAGCTAAAAAAGATTCAAAATATAGTGTTATGAATTATCTTAATCTGAAAAATAATGCCATTTTAACACATAGTATGACGCAAACTAAACTTAACGCTCAACTCATACCTGATGCTATTAGTAATGCTTATTTAATAAAATTTAATAGTAAATGTATAAATTATGATAATAATACAGTATCTCAAAATGAATGTGATGAATTAATAGAGACACAACTCTTTAGTATTATGATGACTGGTAATAAAAAAAATCAATGTAAGATACAACATTATAATAGTAAAAAATATCTTAAATATCAATATAATGTATTTACATTAATAAATGAAGATGATAAAAATGATGTAGATTATACATTATTTATGGTTTCATAAATAATCTCAGTATCTTGAATTATATTTTCTTTTTATGCTTAATATTTTTATTTTTTTTCTCTTTTATATATAACTATAATAAGTATAATTACTTTGATAAATAAAATTAGTAAATATAACAAAATCTAAAACATACTAAAACATACTAAAACATACTAAAACATACTAAAACATACTAAAACATACTAAAAAATAATAAACATACTAAAATGAATATATATTGGGTATTTTTAGCAATTGTAGGATTTTGTATTTACATCTTATTTGGACTTCATATGACAGAAGGGATGGACTCAACTTCACAACTAATCATGACTTGGGTGATATATACAATATTATGGGCTACATTTATAACTGTATTTTCACTTGGTTATTTTTGGTCTGTGATTAGAAATAAAACAGGTCCCTATGGTTTAAAAGGTCCAGAGGGGGAAACTGGTGTTGAAGGTAGTAAAGGTGAATGTGGTATTACTGCGTCACAAGCTTATTGTATGAAAGCTGTAAATGATTATATTAATAATTTGTATAAATCAAATACAAATCAAGATATATTAAATGATGATACGCAAAAATTTCCTTGTGTATATCTTAATGAAAAGGTCCAAAAAATGGCAAGTAGCCGTCAATATCAAGTCATCGTAGCAAATTTATCAAATGACAATAAAGGTATTGATAGTGTAGTAAATTATTTAAAAAGTATATGGAAAGAATGGTTTGATTTAATTTATAATGCTACTAGTGAACCTGGAGCTTGGTTTATAGATGAATTTGGAGATGAAAATTATAGTTGGGTTGGTAATAATCCATTTGATGAAATTAAAAAATATGATATTTATTATTGGGGTATTACCAGAGATTTTAGACCATTAAAAGCTGAGCTATGTCGAACTACTTCTACTTATAATAATTCTAAATTTCCACAGCAAAATTTACCAGAACAACCGCGACTTAAAATAATACAATCGAATAATTATAATAAAATAAATGATGATGCTGGTTCAGGTTCACGTCTTGATGCTTCTTGGTATAGACTTAAAATGACTACAATAAATAATGAAACCTATTATCCTGTAGGTGATGTTATCATAGGACAATTTAATATTGATAAAACTGGTAATGTGAAAGTGGGAGATTTAGAATATTCGCAACCAAAAGATACAGGACCAGATATTAAAACAATATTAGTTGCAGGTGATGTTAAAGATCCTATTGGTTTTAATGTTTTACAAATGCATGGAAGTGATGATAGTTTTGATACATATTCTATTCAATGTCCAGAAGGATATACTGATATGGGTAATATTAGTAGATCTTACGATTTTCCGCGTCCTGATGGTGCAAGATATAATTCTCCAATCGTAGATAAACTTAAATGTGTTCCTAAAGATTGTATAGAACAACTTAGTAGTCCTGGATTCGGATTATGGTCACATGATAATGCTCGGGATCCTGTTACTAGAGGGTGGCACTATGTAATAAATGATTATCAGTCACGTGATAATGAAGCTAAGGGAAGTAATGGGTATAATCTTATGAGAACAGAGAATAGTGGACAACCATTTTATAAAATTAAAGATAAATGTTTGTCTGTTCCAAAATCTAAACCTCCATCAACTAAAGATGTTGAACCGCAATTTAGTGATTTAGGGATTGGTTGGAACGGTCATCCTTATAAATTAGATCCTAAATATAGTGTCTTTTCTTTCTTAAATCTTGTTCCAGAAGGGATGATAGTTAATAAAGGTACAGGGCAAAGATTTTATATCACTCATTATGGAGGCGAAGATGTAAATATTTATAATATTTTAGTATATAGTAAATCTACTAATAAATTTAATTATGCTTTACAAACAACGAATGAAAATGGTAGTAAAGAAACATTTGCAGATGATCCTAATCCTAATCCTAATCCTAATCCTAATCCTAATCCTAATCCTAATGCTAATGCTAATCCTAATACATTTTCAATATCACATACAAATGGTAAATTTATATCCTATGATAATAATACAAAGTCATTATCATTAAATAAAGGAAATGAATTAATTATGGATATTGAAGTTATACCTGAAATAAAAAAAGCAAAAGATAAGTTTGAAAATACTCAAGAAGAAACATCTACATATTCAAAAGATAATTATTTTATAAATAAAGCATATTATATTGAAAATGATAAACCAATCCATATTGATACATTTTTAAATATTAAAACTAATACAAATTGGAATATTATTGACAATCCAGATGGTTCAGTTAAAATAGTTAATAATTCTGGTAAATATATTGGATATGATGATAAAACAGATACTATACTATTAGTAAAGAAAAATGATAAGAAAAATACTAATTGGTATCTTAATATTTTTAACTAAAACAATCTAAAAATGTAAATATATTTATATTTTTACATTTTTAGATTTTTACATTTTTTATAATAATTTTATAAATGAATAAAGTTAGTATAAAATAATGTAAATAAAATAAAAGTAATTAATAAAAGGATATACATATTTTATTTTTAGTTATATTTATAGTTATATTTATAGTTATATTTATATTTATACTATGGGTATTGGATCAAGTAAGACACCAAGATCTTCATGGTGGTATAGAGAAATGACATTTGTAAATTCAGAAAGTAAAAAAATACCTTATCGTGTTGTTTCGAGACCTCTATCTAAATTAGATAAAAGACAACAATGGCAAATTGTTCTAAACCAAGATAAAAAAACATTTACACTGAAAAATATAGAGAATAATACATATCTATATATAACTCAGCAACAAACAGAAGGCTTAAGTGAATATGCTACTATTGATATTGATAATCAAAATTATAAATATGATCCTGCTTTTGTAAATATAACTGAAGCTGAAATTAATATTGCAACTACTTTTAGTTTTATATCAAGTTTTGGCACACAATTAGATATTATAGATAAAAATAATGAGATTGAAAATAATATAAATTCTAAACTATTAAAATCTATTAAAGGAACGAGAATACGTTTAACAACACAAAATAATCAACATTTAAATATTTTTGGTGTTTTTATATATTCACCAGAAGGTAATGTTATAAATACAAAATCCGAATGGGCTTATAGTAGTTCTAATTATAAAAATAGTTATCCTGCAAGTAATGCCATTAAAATAGTAAAAGAAAATTCTGGAAGAAAAGGTTTTAATGCCATACAAAATACAAAACTGAATAATAAAAATATTGGTTGGAATAATTGGGGACAATCCTCACCCTATTGTGCACATACAAATAATGATAATACTGGTGTTGGCGGCGGTGATTGGTGGGAATATGAATTTACAGATGTAACAGATATTTCACTTGTAGAAATATTTGGTAGAACGGATTGTTGCCCTGAAAGAAATCAAAATTTACGTATTGATTTATTTAATGATAAAGAAAGTAGAACAAAAGTTTTATGGTCGGGTTCTTTTGGTAATAATGTAAATAATGATGCACATAAAACATTTAAGATTATGTAGATAGATAAATGTAGATTTATTTAGATTTATTTAGATTTATTTAGAAAATTATAAAAATAAATCTAATTCAAATATAATTAACCTATAAAATAATATATATAATGAATTACATTATAATACTTTTAGTAATAGTTTCAATACTATTTATTATAATATCGTATTATCAATATCAACATAATCAATATCAAAACTTTAAAAAAGATACATTTATAAGTCAAAGAGATGCAAATGTAGAAAATGATGGTAATATGAAATTTGATTATTTAATAAAAAACAATTATACTAAAAATGTTTTAGATAAATATTATTTAAATGATGATACAAAAATAAATGGCAAACGTGTTGTTAATCATCCATTACAGAAAAAAAATTATTTAAATTTATATGGAAATCCTTTTAATCAATTATCTACTAGTGCTAAATGGGGTGGTTATGATACTTATAGTGAGTATATATTTAATAATTATGGTGTTAGGCGTTAGTATTCTTTCTTATCTTTTAGATTATTTTCAAGTTCTTCAATGATAGATTTTAAATATAATTCATTTTCAACAAATCTTACAGGAATCCATTTTTCAAATACTTTAGAATATTTACATTCCATATTTAAACCTAAATTATTAATTTTTGAATTAAATGTATAGTATAAATGATGACTTACTTTAATATTAGGAATAAGAGCAATAGAATGTTTAATTAAATTTTTAGCATTAGTATTATCAAGGCAATAAAGATTATATATATCTGGCATATCTGTCTTTAATACTTTAAATATAACATTATTATTTTCAACTTCAACTATTTTTGATTGTGTATTATTATTGTTATTGTTATTGTTATTATTGTTATTATTGTTATTATTATTATTGTTATTGTTATTATTGTTATTGTCATTATCAATATCTGTACCTGGTTTACTTATCTCAGTAGTACTTGTTGTTTCATCATTATTTATTGCTTGTGTAATAGTAATACTATTACATCCTAAAGCATCTGGTATTTGAAGAGTTTCATTTTTAATAGAATGTTTTTTATCCCATAAATCAGGATATTTTTCTTGAACTATATCATCTATTTCATTACTTGTTTTTATAGGTATTTGACTATCTCTTGGCATCATATAAACATAATTAGAATTTTTATTATTGAGAGTATAAAATACTATTCCTTTACACATATATGATAAATTTGGAATAAAATCTTCAACCATTTTTTTAATATCTTTATATAAGAATAATTTTTTAACAAATAAAGGACATATTTCTAAATATTTATCTGGAGTATAATCATTTTCTAAAATACTGTGAATTAATTCAAACTTACTTAAAATATTTTTTTCATTGGTCTTCATACCTTTATAAAGCAAAATATTATCAATCAAGAAAAACCAGCGTCTTTCATTGTCTCGAACCAATTCACCTGTAAGTATAGTTTCTTTTTCATATAATTCATCTGCAAATCTATATTTAACACAATGTATTTTTGGATAGGTATATCCATCTTTTAATTTTTTATCAATAAATAAAGCACAATTAATATTATCTATTTTAGTTAAATATAACATATAAGGATTACCATGAGTATAAGGTGTTAAAATATGCTGATGATAGGATACATTACGCAGTATATTAGGATTTATCATATTATAATCTCTGGATACAATTTGTAATCCATATTTTTTATCAATAATGTCAACAATTTGTGCTTTTACTTTATTATCATTAACATTACTACATTGTTTATCACAAAATGAAATTTTTGATAATATATTACCTGTTAATGTTAATGCCATTTTGCAAGACTAATATATTTAAATTTATTTAAATTTATTTAAATTTATTTAAATATATTTAAATATATTTTTCTTTATATCCTTTATTTGTATAATTATGTATTTATAAAGTTATTTTGTTTTTATATTGATTTATAATTTAGTTATTTTTATATATTTAATATTCAATTTTATAATATTTAATTTACAATATTTAATTTATAATATTTTTTATAATATTTATGTTTTACTTTATAAAATTATATATAAGTATAATTTAGATAAGTATAATTTACAAACTATAAAATATAGAATAAAATATAGAATAAAATATATAATGGTTAAAATAAACAAACAA
>Ga0114978_10001305_pt1 | contig 20942 bp, 18 predicted proteins | sample S_140212_EF_Meta_FD_87027 | JGI IMG/M metagenome (GOLD analysis project Ga0114978, IMG submission 87027) | Freshwater microbial communities from Lake Simoncouche, Canada to study carbon cycling - S_140212_EF_MetaG | ecosystem: Environmental > Aquatic > Freshwater > Lake | place: Lake...
AAGTTGCCCCCATGCTGGCCGTTGCCAGTAAAGAAGTAGCCACCGATATAGGCATTCAGCCCGTAGCGACCCAAAATCGGGGTCGGACCACCCATTTCTGCATCGAAGCCTGTGTAGGATTGTTCGATCGTATTGTTCCGGATCAGCCCAATTCCGCTGCCGTACAGGAAGGAATTCGAGCTGAGCTGGCTGTAAAGCACATGATCAGGATTACTGATCGGGATATAACCGTTAATTCGGTAATCGACGTAACGGCCGAGCGATTCAAAGCTCAATCCAACCTGTTGATAAGGCTGGGCGTGGCCGTTATCGAAGTCGAACCACACAGAGAGGCCGACAATGCGGTCGAGCCCTTCCATCCAGTAACGCCAGCCTGTCCCGACGGAGGCTCCACCGCGACCATCGTAGGTGACCATCCCCATCCCGTGCACGAAGAGGATCGCATCCTCTTCCAGCTTGTAGGGAGCGAACACCCCGATGTTGCTGTAGCCTGCATCGTACCCGTACAGCCCCCCACCTCGCGAGTCGATATTGACTCGTGGTGCGAACACGCGATCGACTCGGGTCATCCCGAATGTCGATCCGGTTCCACTAGGAACAGGTTGCGAACCGAAGTCGGCGTCAGGCGCCGGCCCCGGAGGAAACGCGGGACCGCCGCTAAATGCTTGCGGTCCAAGCTGTACGGTGCCAGTTGGCTCCGATAACTGAGCCTGTGCGATTCCGAACATGGTTGACAAGGCAACCAAGCCCAATAGACACCGTTTGACTGAAAAATTCATCGGTTGCTCCAGCATCCTGCTGCGAAAACCTACCCCAAAACCGCTTGTTCCATCGTGTCAGACACGTGCCTGACCCTGACGGAGATTCCGCCTCTAGCGGTTATCACTACTTTTCGGAAAAGTCAGAGGGCTCGGTTGAGGGAAAAACCGTCAAGTTTGATACTTTTGGTGCAATCGAGTAAACAGACAAAACCTCCCCAATCGCCACAGTCTTCCATGGGCACTCAGATTCTCTAGCTTCAGCGAAAAGTCGCTGCAGAGCGGCAAAAACAGAGGGTGTGCCCCCATCGAGAAGAGGCCGATTCTGCCGAACGAGGAAAAGTCTGGCTGAAGGGGCATTGAGACACGATTCCCAGCAGATTGGTTCCAGGAGATTGGTGGAAAATCCCGTTTCCACTTCGAGGTCGTTCGTATCGCGGGTTACTGGTTTTCAGCGTTTCAATGGCGTAAAACCATGGTGGCTCGATTGGGGTCAGTCCTGATCCGAGCCGGGAAAAAGGATGAGGTCACAAACATGACGGGGCCACAGTCCCAATCGCCTCGTGGTTTGAGAACCCGTTCGGACTTCGATCAGCAGGGAATTTCTGTGAATGATATTGCCATACGCGTGGAAGGCCTGACCAAATCATTTCGGTTGGGGCATCGACTCTCGTATCACCGATTTTCGGAACTGATCGAAAACCTGGCGACGAATGTTGCTCAGCTGCCCGCTCGCCTGTGGCAGGGCCAACACCGGCAGGTCGCGGCCGAATCCGATTCTTTTTTTGCGTTGAGCGACATTTCGTTCGAAGTCAAACAAGGTGAGGTTTTCGGATTCATCGGTCGAAATGGGGCAGGAAAAAGTACGTTACTGAAACTCCTGTCCCGGATCATGCGTCCCACGCGTGGGCGGATCGAGATTCATGGCCGAGTTGGCAGTCTGCTGGAAGTTGGGACCGGCTTTCATCCCGAGTTAACCGGTCGAGAAAACATTTATCTCAATGGAGCCGTGCTGGGGATGACGCGGCGCGAGATTCGTCGGAAGTTCGATGAAATTGTCGAGTTTTCTGAGGTCGAGCGTTTTCTCGATACGGCGGTCAAGCATTATTCCAGCGGGATGTATATCCGGCTCGCCTTTGCGGTGGCGGCTCATCTTGAGCCCGAGATTTTGATTGTGGACGAGGTGCTTGCCGTCGGTGATGCCGCATTTCAACAAAAGTGTCTGGGAAAAATGGGGACGGCCAGTCGTCAGGGGAAAACCGTGCTGATCGTTTCACACAGTCTTCCCGTCATTACCAATCTTTGCCAGCGAGCGATTCTGCTGGAGGGGGGGCGAGTCACCGCCATGGGCCATCCCACTGACGTGGTTCGTCAGTATTTGGCAAATGTCCGTTCGGCGACAGGTGAAGTGGTCTGGTCCTCACCCGAAACGGCTCCAGGAACCGAGATGGTTCGGTTGCAATCTGTGCGGATTGTTCAAGAGGGGGTGGATGGTCCCACTGCCGATGTCGATATTGCCAAAGAGATTGCGATTCAGATCAGTTACTGGAATCTGATCCCAGATCAACAGTTGTACGCCGCCTTGTGGCTGAAGGATTCCAATGGGGTGTTTGTGCTGTCAACTTCGAACGTTAAGGCGATCAGCTCGACCGATGATCCGTGGTTTGGCACCCCGCAGCCAGTTGGATTATTTCAGTCAACGTGTATGATACCAGCGAATTTTTTGAATGAGGGACGCTATGTGATCTCGGCCATTGTTGGTCGAGTCCCTCAAAAAACCACCATTCTCGAAGAGTCTGTCCTGACGTTTGATGTGCACGATACCGGTGCCATGCGAGAATCGTACTTTGGCAGTTGGTCCGGTCCCGTGATTCGCCCTCGACTCCCCTGGAATACGATTCAACAATGACATCTTCGGTGAACGATTCCTCGATGCGTCGCAAGTTGGTGTCTCTGGACACGCTGGCTCAGGAAATCGCGTCGTGCCAGTCGCAAGGTCTCAGGGTCGTTCATTGTCATGGCGTTTTTGATCCGATGCACATCGGCCACATTCGACATTTTGCCGCCGCTCGCAAGCTCGGTGACGTGCTGGTTGTCACTGTCACTCCCGACCGGTTCGTCAACAAAGGGCCCCACCGTCCGGTTTTTTCTGAAGATCTTCGAGCCGAAGCGATAGCATCCCTTGAGACGGTCGATTTCGTTGCGGTCAACCGCTGGCCGATGGCGATTGAAACGATCCAAACGCTCAGGCCGAATGTCTTCGTCAAGGGGTCGGAATTTCGTGGGGGGAAGGATCTGACCGGAGCCATTGCACTCGAAGAACAGGCGGTCCAGTCCGTCGGAGGGCGACTCGAATTCACCGATGATGTGACATTCAGTGCTTCACATCTCGTGAATCGACATTTGTCCGTGTTTCCGCAAGAGGTGAGCGACTATCTGGCCGATTTTTCGGCACGATACCCCACGGGCGAGATCCTCAAATTTCTCGATGGTGCCCGCAGGTTAAAAGTGCTGGTCGTGGGCGAGACCATGATCGATGACTACCAGTATGTGGAAGCGATTGGCAAATCGTCGAAGGAACCGACACTCGTCGTGAAGGCACTCACCAGTGATCGCTTTGTTGGCGGCGCTGCAGCGGCAGCGAATCACGTGGCGGGGTTTACGGATCGCGTGGCCCTCCAGTCAGTCCTGGGTGAAATCCATTCGGAAGAAGACTTTATTCGTTCGCGATTGAAACCGAACATTGATGCCCAGTTTTTATTTCGCGAGCGGTCACCGACAATCGTCAAACGGCGATTTATCGAACAGTACTTTTATAGCAAGCTGTTTGAGGTCTATGAACTCAATGACGAGTTACCCACGGTTGCCGAAAGTGCGGCCTGGACTGGCGCACTGACGGGGCGATTGTCGCAGTTTGATGTTGTGATCGTCGTCGACTCGGGACACGGATTTCTGACTCGCGAGCTGATCGAACTGCTTTGTCATGAGAGCCGGTTCCTGGCGGTGAATACCCAGACGAATGCCGGAAATCTTGGTTACCACGTGATCTCGAATTATCCGCGGGCTGACTATGTCTGTATTGCCGAGAACGAAATGCGACTGGAATCACGCGATCGCCGCAGCGACCTGCGGCCGATGATCGAAAACGTCTCGCAGCGATTGCATTGTCCCCGCGTCGTCGTGACCCGTGGCAAGAAGGGGTGTTCGACGTATCGGGCCACGGAAGGGCATGTAGACGTTCCTGCATTTGCCTCGAATGTGGTCGACCGCATCGGTGCGGGGGATGCATTTCTTTCGATCACGTCGTTGTGTGCAGCGCAAGACGCCCCCATGGAAGTGCTGGGCTTTATCGGTAATGTGGTGGGAGCTCAAGCGGTCGCCACCGTGGGAAACAAGAATTCCATCGAACGGATTCCGCTCGCACGACATATTGAACATTTATTGAAATAATCGGCACGATCATCGGTCCTGCATTCCTCTCGAAGCGAGGGGTGATGACCGTCTGGTTGATCCGAATCGATCCTGAATGAAACACCTGGATTTTGAGTGAAACCCCCTGAGAAAGAACAGAGCATGAATTCGATAAAAACCGTATTGGTCACCGGCGGGGCGGGCTACGCGGGGGCGGTGCTCGTTCCCAAGCTCATCGCGACCGGATATCGCGTCCGTGTGCTGGATCTTTATTTGTACGGCCAGCAGGTCTTCGATAGTTGTCGTGGTCCGCATCTGGAAGAATTCGTCGGTGATCTGCGCGATCAGGCGCTAGTTGCCCGCGCAGTGAAGGACTGTGATGCGGTGATCCATCTCGCCTGCATCAGCAATGACCCGAGTTTTGAATTGAATCCGACTCTTGGTCGATCGATTAATCTCGACGCCTTTGCTCCGCTGGTCAAACTTAGCCGTGAGGCTGGGGTCCATCGGTTTATTTTTGCCTCGTCTTCGAGTGTTTACGGCATTAGTGACTCACCCAATGTCACCGAGGAACACCCGCTTCGACCGCTCACCGACTACAGTCGTTTTAAAGCCGATTGCGAACCGCTGCTACTCGAGCAACAATCGCCGGATTTCACCACGCTCGTTTTGCGTCCCGCCACGCTCTGTGGATATTCCCCCCGACAAAGGCTTGATCTGACCGTGAATATTTTGACGAATCATGCGATGAACAATCGCCGGATCACGGTTTTTGGCGGAACGCAGTTACGACCGAATTTTCATGTCGAGGATATGGCCGAGTTGTACCTGCAGGTGCTGCAAGAGCCTGCAGCACGGATCGCCGGTCAGACTTTCAATGCGGGCTATGAAAACCATAGCGTTTCCGCGTTGGCCGCGATTGTGAAGCGGGTTGTCGAGCAGGAAACGGAATTCAAAAATATCGAGATCGTGACAACCCCGTCAGATGATTTGCGATCTTATCACATTTCGTCGGAAAAAATTCGACACGTGCTGGGGTATCAACCTCGCCGTTCGATTGAAGAGGCGGTGCGTGGTCTGGTGGCGGCGTTTCGCGATCACAAATTGCCCGATTCGCTGACTCGTTCGACTTATTACAATATCAAACGAATGCAGGAAGTCGATTTGCAGTAAGCGTCTCCTTCCGTGACGCCGATCGCGAGCGGATTTTCCGCAATCGAACGGCATAGACTTCATTCTTCTGGACAACCCGTCCCTTCAGCAGCCAAATCAACAGGCGAAAACTTTGTGACCCCAAACCTCGACGAACTGCAATTGATCGCACGACGCATTCGTGGTCGAGTGCTTGAGCTGTCGCATCGTGCGGGGACTCCCCACCTCGGCTCATCGCTTTCGTGCGTGGAAATGGTCGTCGCGGCCTATTGGGGACGCTTACGATTGGATCCTGATTTGGCGGATGATCCACAACGGGACCGGTTTATCCTCAGTAAAGGGCATGCGGCGACCACGCTTTATGCCGCCTTGGCGATGAAGGGGTATTTTCCTGAGTCCTGGCTGGAATCTTATGCGGAGCCGGGGAGTCCGCTGGGGGAACATCCCAGCCCTGGAACACCGGGAATTGATGTCGCGACGGGATCGCTGGGGCATGGACTGCCGATTGGAATTGGCTTGGCACTTGCGGCTCGTATCCAGGGGTTTCAAAACACGATCTGTGTCCTGATGAGTGACGGTGAATGCAATGAAGGGTCGGTCTGGGAAGGGGCGTTGTTCGCTCCCGCTCAACGCCTGAACCGACTGACTGTGATGATCGACTATAACAAATGGCAGGCGACGGGCCGCAGCGACGAAGTGACTGCACTGGCACCCTTGCGGGAAAAGTGGGAGGCCTTCGGGTGGCGTGCGGTGGAAATCGACGGTCACGATTTCCCCTCAGTGATTCACTGGATCGAAGCCGAACCGGATCCTGCAGGCCGCCCCACTCTGATCGTCGCGCACACGATCAAGGGGAAGGGGGTTTCCTTTATGGAAGACGATAATAACTGGCATTATCGGATTCCGTCAGCACAAGAACTGGCCAAGGCCTTTGTGGAGTTAAACCTGCCATGAGAAACGCCTTTGCGGATGAGATCACCACGCTGGCGGATCAGGACCCTCGAATTGTCCTGCTCAGCGGTGATATCGGTAATCGCCTTTTTAATGATTTTAAAGAGCGACATCCGACCCGGTTTTATAATGTGGGGGTTGCCGAAGCGGACATGATTGGTATGGCGGCAGGTTTGGCCTTGGGGGGAATGCGGCCGGTGACGTACACGATTGCCTCGTTTGCGGTTTACCGGGCGTATGAACAAATTCGCGTTGATCTTTGCTATCCCAATCTTCCGGTCGTGATCGTGGGTGTGGGGGCAGGTTTGGGTTATGCGGCAAACGGGCCGACACATCATTCGTGCGAGGATCTGGCCGTATTGCGGGCTCTGCCCAACATGACGGTGCTGGCTCCTGCAGACGCCTGGGAACTTCGTTCGTTGCTGGCACAATCGCTATTGCGATCTGGTCCCTCGTATCTGCGAATCGGCAAAAAGGGAGAACCGCTCGTTCATGCCTCGCGGCCGTCGCTCGAAATTGGTCGGGGATTTTTAATGCGACCGGGGGACGATATCGCGATCCTCTGCACCGGAATCTTAATGCCCCAGGCGCTGGAAACGGCACGCCGTTTGGAATCACAAGGGATTTCGGCGGCGGTTTTCAGTCTGCATACCGTGAAGCCATTAGACGAGGCGTTACTGACTCAACTCTTTCAGGACCGGAAACTGATTGTCACGCTGGAAGAGCATTCCCGAATCGGCGGTCTTGGCAGTGCGGTGGCAGAATGGAAAGCCGATCAGGTTCGTATTGGTGCCAGACTGCTTCGCTTCGGGACCCCGGATCAGATTCTGTCTCATTCCGGTGAACAAGAGCACGCCCTGAACTTCTGCGGACTCACACCCGAATCACTCGCAAGTCAAATTCAGGTGGTATGGGGGCAGCTGGAAATGAAGTGAGGAATTCTGGGAATGGTGTGTGTCACCTGGAATTTCCAAGCCACCAGGAATATCCAAACGGGGGCTTCCCCGTATCACCACGCGACCAACCGAATCACAACCGTCGCCTGATCCACGCGAGTGTTCTTAACCGTCAATTCAAAAAGGTCCTGGAATGAAGACAACTGCGGCGATTCTGGTGGAATTGGGTCGACCATTAGAGCTTGTCGATCTGGAAATCCCTGCGTTGAAGCTGGGGCAGGTGCTAGTGGAAATCGTCTATAGCGGCGTTTGTCACACACAGGTGATGGAAGCCCGTGGTCTGCGTGGTGCCGATCGCTTTCTTCCGCACTGTCTGGGGCATGAAGGGAGTGGAATCGTTCGTGAGACGGGTGGGAATGTCTCACGCGTGCAAGCGGGTGATCGGGTGGTGCTTTCGTGGATCAAAGGGAATGGGGCGGATGTCCCCGGAACACAATATGGCTGGAAGGGGACGCTGGTCAATTCGGGCGCCATCACCACTTTTAGTCGGTTTTCGGTCATTAGTGAAAATCGATTAACCCGACTTGATCCGGAATTGCCCATGGACCTCGCGGCGCTACTCGGTTGTGCGATCCCGACCGGTGCCGGAATGGTGTTCAATACAGCCGCCGTTCGGGCAGGGCAAAGTGTGGCGGTGTTTGGAGTGGGAGGGATCGGGCTGTGCGCGCTGTCAGCCGCCGCCGCCTCGGGTGCGACCCCGCTGATTGCGGTGGATCGCTATCCAGAGAAGCTGACTCTGGCCAGAACCCTGGGGGCCACGCATACGATTTGCGTGACCGAAGCAAACCCTGTCGAATCGATCTTGGCCCTCTGTCCAGGAGGAGTCGATATTGCCATTGAAGCGACAGGTCGGGCGGCGGTCATGCAGCAATCCCTCGAGTCGGTCCGGGCTCAGGGGGGAACGACGGTGATTGCCGGTAACGCTCCGTTTGGTGAGACGTGGCAGTTCGATCCGCGACAACTGAATCAAGGGAAGCGGATCTTCGGAACCTGGGGTGGGGATAATTTTCCTGAGCGTGATTTTCCGCGATATCAGCGGTTGCTCCGCGCGAACAAGTTGCCGTTACAGTCGCTGATCGATCGCAGGTATTCGCTGCAAAACATCAACCACGCATTGGAGGACCTCGAAGCGGGAGTGGTTCCTCGACCGTTGATCGACATGTCACTGGTTTAGGACAAGATCATGCGAATCGGAATCGATTTCGATAATACACTGGCCTGCTACGACGAATTATTCTGGGAATTGGCCAGCGAAGGTGGGCTGGTTGATGCCTCGATTCCTCATCGCAAAGATGCAGTCCGCGATCATTTGCGCCGAGCAAATCTCGAGTCAACCTGGACGGCACTTCAGGGGCAGGCATACGGTCCCCGAATTCTAGAAGCGGATCCTTTTCCCGGCTCGGTTTCCGCCGTTGCCGATTTTCGTCGCCGAGGCTGGCAGGTTTTTATCGTCAGCCACAAAACCCGAACGCCGATTGCTGGTCCCGAGTACAATCTGCATGCCGCAGCAAGAAATTGGCTGCTGAGTCAGGGAATACTTGGCCAAGGAATATTTGGCCAGGGAATGCTTGGCCCGCCCGCCACAAGCCTGGGTGACGAGCAGCTGTTTTTTGAACTGACCAAAGCCGATAAGCTAGAGCGGATTCGAGAATTAAAATGTGACTGGTTCATTGATGACCTTCCGGAAATCCTGACGGATTCTCAATTTCCACCCGAGGTCGGGCGGATCCTGTTTGATCCACATGACCAGTTTTCCACAATTCATAAGGATCTTTTCACGCTGAAGAATTGGTCTGATGCGGCTGCGGTGATCAACAAGGAACGCCGGCCATGACTCAGATCGATTTGCTGTCGGAAACGGCCAAGGTTGCAGACCACCTGCTCAGGAATGCGGATCTGGGGCCGCTCTGCGCGATCGAGGCCATTGCAGGCGGCCGAAATAACCGCGCGTATCGGATTGCGAGTCCTGGGGGACACTGGTTACTCAAACAGTATTTTCAAGACCCCTCTGGTGGACGGGATCGCTGTGGCGCGGAATGGGACTGGTCGACGTTCTGCTGGCAACAGGGGGTGCGAGCCTGCCCGGAACCGATCGCGACAGACTCGCTGCACCGCGCCAGTTTGTTCGAGTTCATCTCGGGTCGCCATTTGGAACAGAATGAGATCTCAATCACTCATGTTGAGCAGGCTGCCAGGTATGTTGCCGAGGTGAATCGATTTCGTGATCATCCTGCCGCGATGAACATTGCTCAGGCGGCTGAATCTTGCTTTTCGATGGAAGAGCATCTGGCCTGTGTGGAACACCGTATTGAGCGATTAGAAAAGCTCGTAGTACATGAAGTACTCGACGCAGAACTCCAGGACTGGTTGCAAAAATCGCTGCGGCCTGCTTGGCACTTCCTCCAGGAAAACGTCCGTTCCACCGACGGCTTGCATTCACTGACGGAAAAGCTGCCCCAGTCACAGCGTTGTCTTTCGCCGTCCGATTTTGGTTTTCATAATGCCCTGCTTGAACGAGATGGCCAACTCCGATTTATCGATTTTGAATATGCGGGTTGGGATGATCCCGCCAAGCTGGTTTGTGATTTTTTCTGGCAACCGCAATTCCCGGTACCTCGACAGTGGGCGAAAGGGCTGATTACCGCACTCATGACACCCGATTCTGGACCGCAATTGATCCATCGAATTAATCTTCTGTTTCCGGTCTACGGAATCAAATGGTGTTGCCTGATCCTGAATGAATTTGTCGCCAGTGATCGCCAGCGTCGCGAGTTCGCGCAGGCAATGTCCCTGGAAAACGGACGTAAGTTCCAGCAACTCGAAAACGCCAAGCAGCTGCTCCAGGCTTTGACGTTGAACCCGTTTGCAGGGCTCGTTGACGAAGTGCAAGAAAGACCATGTCACGAAGCCAATCAAAACCAGTAAGCCGAATCCTATGGTCGCGAGTTTCTTGCAGGAGAGGCTCTGTTTAAGCGACTCATTGTTTCAGGCGACTACGGCGCAACTTTGAGCTGAACAATGAAGTTGCTCCCTTTGCCAACCTGACTGTTGACTTTGATGGTACCACCGAAGATTTGGCAAAGATGTTTCACGATGGAAAGACCCAAGCCGGTACCGCCCACCTCGCGTGAACGAGCGCGATCCACTCGGAAGAATCTTTCAAAGATCCTTCCCTGGAATTCTTTGGCAATACCGACCCCGTTGTCTTCGACCTCGATCATAATCCAGCTGGATTCTCGTCGGGAGCGAATGGTCACCAGTCCTCCGGGACGAGTGTAATTCACGGCATTACCAATCAGATTATCAATGATTGTCCGTAACCCTTCGGAGTCGGCTTGTGCAAAGAGCGGGGTCTCTGACAACAACATTTTCAGCGTGAGTTCTTTGGGTTCGGCAATCGCCTGATGGGCCTCGGCACTGGTTCTCAGTACCTCGTTCACGTCCACCGCATCCACGCTCAAGTCGTTTTCGCCCGATTCGATTCGAGCCAGTTCGAGCAAATCCAAAATCAACGAATTCAGTCGATCCGATTGTTCCGCGATGCGTGAGACGAATAAACGACCATAATCGCCATCTTCCAAGCCCCCACTCAGCAGTGTTTCGGTGTAGGCCGCGATGGCCGAAAGTGGTGTTTTCAGTTCATGCGAAACATTCGAAACGAAATCTCTCCGCAGATTCTCTAAGCGTCGCAATTCGGTGACATCATGCAATACGAGAACCACGCCGGGGCAAGGGTTTCCAGGCAATTTTGAGGCGACTACGGCGACGGTGGAATGAGTCCAGGGGACATCGAATTCCATCCGGTGCTGACTCTGGTGATCATCCAGCGTCAGCCGGATCAATTCGTGAATTTGTGGCAATCGGATTGTTTCCCAGATCCGTGTGCCGACGACTTGAAGTGCCTTAAGATTCAAAAGTCTGATGGCGGCCATATTGGCAAGCAGAATTTGCTCGTCGCGATCCACCGCAATGACCCCTTCGACCATGGCTTCGAGTACCGTCGCAAGCTGCTCATTGTCGCGCTGGATCCGATTCTGATTCCGCTGTAATTCCGTCTGGCGTGACTCAATATTTTGAAACATTTCATTGAAGAGATTACTGAGCTGTCCCAATTCATTCTCGGTCTCTGCATGCAGCCGAGGCGGTAACTGTCCGCTCGACATCTTTGTCGCCGCATCCGAGAGTTCGGCCAGTGATGACAACCCGAGTTGCACAACGTACGCCATGATCGACAAGCCAACCAAAAGCAACAATGCTGCAGCGATCAGGATTCGCCAGAGCAACATCGAGCCGATCGGATTCGGGGCAGGGACCGAGAGGCAAACCACTCCGAGAATCATCAGGCAGAAAAAACCAAATCCACTCGACACGAGCAACATTCGGCGAAAAAGAGGCGAATTCAGCATGAAAACATCCGGTAACAATCAGAATCGAGAAACGCGCGACTTCACCCGTCAATCGGTTTTGAGGTGACAGGAAACCTCCCCTCGGTTGACGCTCGATTTTCTCTCCCCGTATGCTAACCCTAACGGAGGCATGAGAAACAGTCTTCCCGACGAATCCCCCTGCCAGTATCGTCGTTTCTTGTCCAATCGTAATGCTTTTGCGATTGGTGCGTGCTGGGAACGAAAGTCTCTTCCACTCTTTAACGAGGTGATGATGTTTGCAAACCCCCCTATTCTGGCTGCTGTGTTGTTTTTACTGGGCGTTCTCAGCCACCCCCTGGTGGCCCAGACCCCCGTGGATTTGAAGATTGGTGACGCGGTTCCCCCGTTTCAGGCGAAAGAGGATTCAGGCAAAGACTGGAAGTCGGCCGATCATCTGGGAAAACATGTTGTCGTGATCTATTTCTATCCCGCTGACATGACGGGTGGATGCACGAAGCAAGCCTGTGGGTTTCGCGATGATATGAAGTCCTTGAAGGACAAAGGGGTTGAGGTCATTGGTGTAAGTGGTGACTCGGTCAGAAACCATCAGTTATTCAAGAAGGCCTATGACCTCAATTTTTCCCTGTTGGCAGATGTGGATGGAAAGGTGGCAGAAACGTTCGGAGTTCCCGTAACTGCCGGTGAAAAAACCGTGAAAGCGACGATTGATGGAAAAGAAGAGCAGCTTACTCGGTCGATTACGACCGCTCGCTGGACCTTTGTGATTGATAAGTCGGGCAAAGTTGCCGCAAAAAACACGATGGTCAAGGCGGCTGAGGACAGCAAGGCGATCCAGGAACTTGTGGAAAAATTAAAGTAACCGATCACCGTTTTGATTGTTCCGTTGTCGCTAGAAATTTTCGGCAACGGAATGATCGACGGATCCTTCATAATTATCAAATCGCATCGACTCCCGTCTCCAGGCCAGACTGACAATCCCTGTAGGACCAGACCGATGCTTGGCGACGATCACTTCAGCCAGCCCCGGTTTATCCTCGGGATTATAGGCGTCGGGACGATGCAGGAACATGACGATGTCAGCATCCTGCTCGATCGCACCACTTTCACGAAGGTCTGCCAGTCGCGGCCGCTTGTCTTCTCGTAATTCCACCCCACGATTGAGCTGTGATAACGCAATCAACGGCAAACTATTTTCTTTGGCGATCCCCTTTAATCGCCGCGTGATTTGAGCAATCTGCTGTTCGCGATTCGCGCGCTTGTCTTCCGGTTCGATCAACTGCAAGTAATCAATAATCACCAGACCCAGGTTGTTTCGGCGCTTAAGTCGGCGACAAATGGCACTGATCTGGGCCACTGTTCGACCGGGACTGTCATCAATGAATAAGGGGAGTCGGCTGAGTTCTGACGAAGCTTCCAGCAAAGCATGTCTTTCTGCCGGTTCCAGTAATCCCTTTCTGAGTCGGTGGCCGTCGAGTTTAGCCCGAATGCAAAGGAATCGTTCTGCCAATTCCAGTTTTGATTGTTCAAGACTGAAAATCACCGTCGCCGTTTCGCCAGCCCCAGCCACCCATTCAGCGATATTACAAACGAGTGCCGTCTTACCCATGGAGGGACGTGCGGCCAAGATTACTAGTTCTGAAGGCTGAAAACCATTCGTTTGCCGATCGAGGTCGATAAAGCCGGTCGATAAACCACTGATGTTTCCCTCTTTACCGAGTCGTGCGTTGATCCGGTCCAAAGTATCATGCATGATGTCATCCATGCCGATTTTGGATGCGGTTTCTTGCTGTTCGAAGATTCCGAAGATCCCCGTTTCGGCACGCTTGAGGACGTCCGCAGTCTCGTCACTCCCTTCATAACACTCACGCAAAACCTCGGTACAAACGTTGGTCAGGCTCCGTTGGATCCACTTATCGCGAATGATCTCTGCATAATATTTGACGTGTGCCGCATAGGGGACCGACTCGACGATTTCAACGAGATACGCGGGACCACCAATTTCTGCCAGCTGGTTTCGTTCTCCGAGTTCATCCGCGAGGGTCACCAGATCGACCGCTTTCCCCGCCTCACGCATCTTGCTGATCGTGGCATACATCAGCTGATGGATATCACTGTAAAAATGATCTGCTTTCAAGACATCCGCCACTTCATCCATGGCGTTATTCTCAAGTAACAGACATCCGAGCAGACTTCGCTCTGCCGTCAGATTCTGCGGGGGAAGGCGAGCGGATGACGGGATGAGTTGCTCTGCCATCTGAGAAATCTCCGTAAGGGATAGTACACTCGAACAATCAATCCATCGCTTCGAGGGATGAACACTTCAGTTTCCCATGTTTCCCTCTCGTTTTCACCTGACCAGCGAAATTCGTGTCACGGGTGACCGGACTGGGGAAATTCTTAGAAAATTGAATGATTCGGACAATGCGGACCAATTGACTCGCGCACGCGTATTAAAAAAGCGACGTAGCCAAATGGACACGTCGCTTTCTTAATTTGTCGCAGCGGTCGATTTCCAGCGAAGACTGAAATCGCAACCGCAACCGATTTTCTTTAAAGCAGGCTCGCAACAACCAAAGCGGGTCCAACCGGGACCCTTTCCAGCAGCACCACGATTACTTCTTGGCGGCGGGAACAACCCAGACCTTAATTTCGGTCTTCACATCACCATGAAGATGAATTTTGACGGTGTACATGCCGAGTTCCTTGATTGGGCCGTCCAACTTCACATTGTCGGCTTCTACTTGGTAGCCAGCGGTTTTAAGTGCCTTGCTGATGTCGCCACCCATGATCGAACCGTAAAGGTGACCTTCTTCGTTGGCGATTGCCTCGAGCGTCACACTGTATTTCGCAATGGCCTCGGCTCGTTTTTGCAAAGCGATCATCTTTTGCTTCTGCAATTCCACCAGGTTTTCCTGATGACGCTTGACCATTCGCTTGTTGATTTCGGTAGCGACGGTGGCCAGACCGTTGGGCATGAGATAATTACGAGCGTATCCCGGTTTCACTCGAACGATATCGCCCGTGTTGCCCAGGTGCTCAACGTCAGCAGCGAGCAAGAGTTCAACTTGTCGAGTAATTCGGGGACGACCAGAAGCAGAATGTGTACTACGAGCCATGATTTTCAATTCCGTCGCGATGACTTACTTGTTTTAAATCGTCTTGATTGCCAGGAAATCCAATCCCCGGCGCCTGTTTGTGCTGGGCTCAAAGGATACCCAACTTAATCCCTGTCTTGACCAGGAACAACTCCCGGATATTTTTCTCGTCGATGGTGGCGTTCCACCGGAACAGCCCATCAACCCAATCGTAATCCCATGATCAAAACGGGATTTCGTCACCTTGAGACCCTGACGACGGATGATCATCAAAATTTGGGGTATAATTGCCACCCGAGTCACCCGGTTCATGATCCGACTCAGGTGCCGCACTTCTTGGTTGACTCGCACCTTGACTTCGGCCACCGCCACCGCCGCCACCACCGCCCGGATTATCACCTTTACCACCAAGCATCGTCATGTTTTCACCAACGACACGCAATTTACTGCGTTTTTGCCCGCTTTCACGGTCATCCCACGTATCGAGTTGCAACCGCCCCTCGATCAGTACCGGACGTCCTTTTGCGAGGTATTCACCAGCGATTTCCGCAGTTCGACCCCAAAGGGTGACATCCACAAACGTGGTTTCGTCTTTCCACTGATTTGACTGTTTGTCCATCCAGCGTCGATTGACTGCCAATCCGATTTCCGTCACAGCCGTACCGCCGGTAGTGTATTTGACTTGAGGGTCGCGCGTCAAATTTCCTACAAGAATCACTTTGTTAAAACTTGCCATTGATCAAACTCCTCTCGTCAAATGTATCCAGCAACGCTTTTACGCTCTCGCTTAGGGACCGCAAATTTTGATCGCCAGCCACTTCAAGTCGAGATCAGCAAAGCTTCCAACATTAAATCTCTTCGCCACCCTCTTCTGCTTCAACAGGGCGATCGCTGCGGCTTTCACGATCGACTTTTTGTTCCGGGCTATGGATTGCACCGTCATGTTGAGTCAACGCATCAACCATCGCATCAAAAATGACTTTGGGATGTCGCAGCACCAACTGACGCATCACGGCGTCATTGAGCTTACTCAATCGGTTCAATTCGGTCATGCTACCGCCATCCATCGTGAAGCAGGCAAGGTAATAAAGACCCTTGCGCTGACCTTCGATTGGATAGCAAAGCTTACCTTCTTGCCAGGGACGCGAGGCGACAACCTTGGCACCCACTCGTTCCAGCATACCAAGAACCGCTTGCTGCGTCCCTTCGGGGTCGGCCGCATATCGGTTGCTGTCAACCAGGAACATCCCCTCGTACATGTACTCGGTCAAAATACTCTCCCCAAGATCTTTAATCATTTCTCGCGCTGATTCATCACACGAGAGATGAAACCCACGTCCGCCTGATACTTTTGCTGAATTTTCGCAGAGATGAAACACATCGCCGCAACAACTGGATTCCGACCTGCGTCAACCCGGGCACTCGATCTCGAATGCCGTTTACTTCTTTTTGCCTTCGCCCTGTCCGTCTTTAGGATGTCCGTCTTTAGGATCCGCCAGTACGGGATTCATCACATTCATGGCTGCCGCCGTCCCGTCCCGTATCCAAATCTCGATGCCACTTGCTGCGTTTCTGATGGAGTTGTCGATTTGCGGAATTTCGTCTTTTCGAAACTTTGACAACACATAAGCAGAGACATCCATCTGCTCAGGTGGCCTGCCAACCCCGATTCTGAGTCTGGGGATCCCTTCGGTTCCACAAACCTGTAAAATACTCTGCAAACCCTTCTGTCCACCTGCCGAGCCCGTCGGCCGCAATCGTAATTGGCCCAGCTTCAAATTCATATCGTCACAGACCACCAGAATATCACCAAATGGAATTTGGTAAAACTGAACGACCTGCTGGATGCTGCGTCCACTCAAATTCATAAACGTTTGTGGGGCAGCCAACACAATTTTCTGATCTTGAAACACCGCATCTTGCAACTCGGCCTCAAACTTACGCTTTGGCCTCGCAACTCGCCACCGCATTCCCAACTCGGCCAGGACCTCGAAACCAACATTGTGCCGCGTCCCCTCGTAAGAGGATCCCGGGTTCCCTAACCCGACGATCAACTTCATGAAGAGACTCCAACTCCAGCGAAATAACACTCACCATCAAATTGCTGTCGACCCACATAACACTCGAAACGGTGCTGGCGGCGACAACAATCCGCTGATTATTTCTTCTTCGCATCCTTCTTGTCATCTTTTCCGTCGGCTGCATCAGCGGCAACCTTCTTGCCAACCACTTCTGGCTCCAGAGGCGAGGCACTGGCGGTCTCTTCTTGCATCTTTGCGGTAACAACGTGTACCACGATTGCATCAGGAGCCGCATGGGCATGCGAGCCTTCCGGGAGCACCAAATCCGAAACATGAATCGATTTACCCAAGCCGAGTGAACCAATTCGAACCGCGATGGAATCGGGAATCTGGTAGGCGAGGCAGTCAATCGTGATCGAGTGCATGACGTGCTCGAGCACACCACCCATGACGACACCGGGAGCTGTTCCCTTGAGTTCGAGCGGAACAACGATATTCACTCGCTCATTCGGGTCGACCCGAAGTAAGTCAAAGTGATTAATCGTACGCCCAAATGTGTCCCATTGAATTTCCCGCACAACAGCCTTGTCAATCTTGCCATCAAGCTCGACATCGACCACCTTCGCACCGGACATCAGCACAGGGGTCAATTGATCAGAACCGATAACCACCGAGACCGGTGGCGCGTTGTGGCCATAGATATTGCCCGGAACCTGCCCACTCCATCGCAATCGCCGGCACGCTGCAGAACCTTGTTCCGCACGCAATCTGACGACCAGTTTTGCTTCCTTCGACATGAAAACACGTACCTTGAAGATAATTTCAAACTCGGAGCCGTTTCACCATGAAAACTGCGCTCATCGGTGACGGCCGACGTGAGGACCAAGAAGTTTAACGAAGCAACGATTCGGCTGCAACGCAATCGCCTCAATCTCTGCCTCCCGTTCTGAAAATCGTCTTAAAAATCGGGAAACAATCCCGGTTTTTTCCTACGAGCGGCCTCGATCGATTCGCTCGGTCGAACAAAAAACGGCGAGAAATCGAAATTTTCATCAAGGATTTTCGAATTTTTCTCCGGGAGAGGAAGATTTCTGCAAGAAATTCGGTCCACAGCCACCCCCAGTCCAGTTTTCCCGATTGCATGACATTGCATGACATTGCATGACTGAGTCGGTCGGATTTTGCCAGCTGTTGCCAACTGTTGGTTGAGATTCTCGTTTCCCATCGCCGTCTCCCCTTGCTCATCGATTTCCGGTCGCGCATTCGGCGATCGGATACCAGCGATCGAGCACTGCGTGCCAGTCTTCAATCGTTCGAATCCGGGCAAACGCGTTGCGCGTCTCTTCCGAATGGGATTGTTGCTGAGCGAATTTGATTCCGAAAGTTCGCATGGTTGCCAGCGATTGCGCCAGTTCACTGGATTGCAGACAGAGTGCAAATTGCATTTCCATCACCCGGCGCTGCTCTGCAATGCTGGGCTGCGGCAACGACAGGCCCTCAGCCAGTGCACGAGTTTGCGAAAAAATCCACGGATTGCCAATTGCGCCTCGCGCCACGGAAACGCCGTCTACCGCGGTCGCTCGCAGCATCTCCAGGCAAGCCTCGGCGGTAAACAAATCACCGCTCCCCAGAATCGTGCGAGATCCCGCATGTTTTTTCACATCGAATAAAAAGTCCCAGTTGCTTGGACCAACGTATTTTTGCTCGACTGTCCGGCCATGCACCGTGATCGCTGCCACGCCCCGCGCGAATGCACCATCCAGAATCCGATAAAAATCGTCCAGACTTTTGGCGGAATCATCCAACCCCCGCCGCATTTTCAACGTGACCGGGATTTCGCTTGGAACCGCTTCCCGTGTGCGGCTGACGATTTCCATCGCAACCTCCGGTTCACTTAACAAATAGCCTCCCCGGCAGGAACCGGCTGTGGATTTTACGGGACAGCCAAAATTGATGTCGATGACATCAAACCCGACTTCAACCAGTTTTTGTGCCGCAGGCCCGAAGCTGGCTGGGTCTGAACCCATTAATTGGCCACCCACTGGGTGCTCTTCGTCGGTCACGTGGAGATGCCTTCGAGTCCGGTGTCGCTGTTTTAGGTCGAGGACAAAGCGGTCAATCATTACCTCGGCAACGGTGTAACTGGCCCCCAAACGTCGAGCGATAATTCGCATCGGCCCGTCGCTGTAGCCGCTGAGAGCCGCCTGGACAACTGGGAAACCAATCGGTACGAGACCAATTTTCAAGATCGGTAGCGGGCCCGTCACGGTCGTGGGGTTGGTTCGCGTCTGGATCGGCCGGGGATGCTGAATGAGGTTGGATGTCGCGTTGGTCATCAATCCATTCTGCCGAATTGCGACTTTGAAGGAAATGGCGATCAGGGTTTTTGTGTCGAGTTTTGGGCCACGGCCAACAGAATTGGAAGCTGCTCGTTGAACGCCATGATCGAATCGGGTCTTCCCCAAACTGTTTTTTACGGAGTTTGGGGGAGTCGGGTCGAGATGGCTCTGGGTTTTTATTCGACTTTTACGACAGAATTCACCTTTTCGGTCGTTCCCCTTTCGGCGATCTCCCCAAGAAATTAGAATCGGGGATGAGCCGACTGGCATCTGATTGATTCCGTGGGCCCAAAAGGACTTGGTATAAGGCAGGACGCGATATGCATTTCATCTCCTTCACCCGTGTTAGTGTCATGCTCGTCATGACGCTGGTTCTGTTCGAGGCTGGTTTCGCACGGGGAATTTCCGCGCAAGAGACACCAGGAAAGGCGAAATTCCCCGCCAATCGACTCGCCAAAGAGAGCAGCCCCTATCTGCTCCTGCATGCTCATAACCCGGTCGAATGGTATCCTTGGGGGCCGGAAGCCTTTGAAAAGGCAAAAAAAGAGGGCAAACTGATCTTCCTGTCGGTGGGCTACAGCAGTTGCTACTGGTGCCATGTGATGGAACGCAAGGTTTTCACCAATCAAGCGATTGCGAAAACCCTGAACGACCATTTTGTTTGCATCAAGGTGGATCGGGAAGAACGCCCGGACGTGGATGATATCTACATGACCGCCCTGCAGGTCTACTACCAGATGATTGGCTCGCCGTCGAATGGGGGATGGCCGCTGTCGATGTTTTTGACTGCCGAGGGAAAACCTGTGGCGGGAGGAACGTATTTTCCCCCTGAGGACACGGATGGTAATCAGGGGTTTCCCACGATTCTGGAAAAGTTGATCGACATCTGGAAAAACAAACGGGAGCAGATGGAGGCCAATGCGGACATCATTGCCAATGAAACGCGGCGACTGATGCGTCCCAAAATGTCTCTCAAACCAGTGGCGATCTCGCCCCAGTTGGCAGAGACCGCGTTTCTCGCCACGTCATCCAGTTTTGACCCGGAATTTGGGGGAATCGATTTCCATTCCCAACGGGCCGAGGGTCCCAAATTTCCGACTCCGGCCAAGCTGATTTTTATTCAGCAGTCATTGCGGCGAACTCCCAAACCCGAGATCTCCAAGCTGCTGGACTTGACTTTGATGCAAATGGCTTGTGGCGGAATTCGTGATCACGTTGGCGGTGGATTCCATCGCTATTCGGTCGATCGTCGCTGGGATGTTCCGCATTTCGAAAAAATGCTGTACGACCAGGCACAACTCGCAGATGTGTATGTCGAGGCGTATCGCGCGACGCAAAAACCCCTGTACAAACAGGTCGCTGAAGAGCTCTTCGAATTCATTGCCACCGAAATGACATCACCAGAAGGGGGATTCTATTCGGCATTGGATGCGGAAACCGATGGGATCGAAGGAGAGTTTTACGTCTGGAACGCGGACGAAATCGACAACATCCTCGGTGCGAACGCAGCCGCATTTCGAAACGGTTATCGTGTCAAGGATTTGTCGGATTTTGAGCACGGCAATGTGCTGAGACTTTCCCCCAAACGACTTCCGCTCCCCGCAGCGACCGAATCACTGATCTTGGATGAATCACTGGCGGGCTCTGAACGCGACGAATTCAGTGCTGCGAGAAAAAAACTGCGGGATCTTCGTAACAAGCGAAAAAAACCCTTGCGGGACGAGAAAGTCTTGACCTGCTGGAACGGGCTGATGATCGGGGCGTATGCCCGTGCCGCTTCGTCACTGCAGCACCCGGAATATGTCAGAACGGCGGAACTCGCGGCCAATTTTTTGCTGGCGAATCTGCGAGATCCTCAGGGGAGACTGCTC
>Ga0114978_10001306_pt1 | contig 20936 bp, 17 predicted proteins | sample S_140212_EF_Meta_FD_87027 | JGI IMG/M metagenome (GOLD analysis project Ga0114978, IMG submission 87027) | Freshwater microbial communities from Lake Simoncouche, Canada to study carbon cycling - S_140212_EF_MetaG | ecosystem: Environmental > Aquatic > Freshwater > Lake | place: Lake...
GGTGGGGAATTGGCTCGCACCCCTGAGCAACAGGCAATCTACTTCAAGACTGGTCGATCCAAGACCATGAACTCGATTCACCTCAAACGATGCGCCATAGATTTGAATTTTTTCAAGGATGGAAAGATCATTTGGGATAAAACAATCCTTGCCCCTCTAGGGGTGTACTGGGAGTCTTTGCACCCAAAGAATCGCTGGGGCGGCAATTTCAAGTCATTGGTGGATTGCCCTCATTTTGAGAGAAACGTAGGTTAATCATGCCGCTACAAAAACTTATTTACAAGCCCGGTTTAAACAGGGATCAAACCAACTACAAAGGTGAAGGTGGTTGGTATGAGTGCAACAAAATTAGGTTTTTAGCTGGCAGTCCACAAAAAATAGGCGGCTGGCTGAAATATGGGACTACTCAGCTTTTGGGCGTTTGCCGTCAAATGTTTAATTACGTCACCAGTTTTAGCGACAATATTATGTTTCTTGGAACAAGCTCTCGTGTTTATGCGGAAGTTGGAACGATCTTGTATGACATAACCCCATTGCGAGTAATCTTTGCGCCAGCCACAACAAACAACTGCCTGACAACAGGGGCAATTGGTTCAAAAGTCATTACTTGTGTTATTGCTGGTCATGGCGCTATAACAGGCGATGGCGTTACTTTTTCTGGCGTTACAACCTTTGGCGGGATTCCTGCCGCAGAGTTAAATACAACTCAAACAATTACATACATTAACGCAAATACATTTAGTTTCACTGTAACAAGTGGTGCAACCTCAGCCAGCGTAACAGGCGGAGGAACGGCTATCTACGCAGGTTTTCAAATCAACATTGGCAATCCAATCACCATTACTGGATACGGTTGGGGTGCAGGCCCTTGGAGTCGCAAGGCGTGGGGTCAAGGGGCGGCGGCTCCCGTTATTAATCCTCAAAGAGATTGGTTTTTTGACAACCTTGATAACGATGTAGTGATGAATATCCGTGATGGAGCTATCTACTATTGGACATATAGCCAAACTGGTAATGATCCTAATTTCACGCCGCCTGTTGAGCTTCAATATATGCCAACAGCAAGTAATGCTCCAATTCAAGCAACCCAAATGCTAGTCTCTCAGAATCAAAAAATTCTGTTGGCATTTGGCGCAAATGATTATGGATTAACCACTTTCAACCCCTTGTTAATTCGCTGGTCAGATATTGACGATCCTTTTAATTGGACTCCAACAATTGAAAATTCTGCTGGATTTCTTCAACTGCCATCAGGGTCAAAAATTATTTGCGCCTTGAGAACAAGGCAAGAAATTTTGGTTTGGACTACATCAATTCTTTATTCGTTGCAGTTTACTGGAACAAATGACGTATTTGGTCAACAACAACTTGCTGATAATATTTCCATTATTAGCCCAAGAGCCAAGACAACAGCTAATAACACAACTTATTGGATGGGGCGAGATAAGTTTTATATGTACAACGGTACAGTTACAACTTTACCCACTTCTCTGCGAACCCATGTTTTTGGCAACTTAAACTATGAACAAACAGATCAAATAATTTCTGGAACAAACGAGGGATGGAATGAAGTCTGGTGGTTTTATCCAAGCGCAGATGCAACAGAGAACGACAGCTACGTTATTTGGAATCACGTTGACCTTGTTTGGTATTACGGAACAATAAACCGAACCGCTTGGATTGATAGCCCCTTGCGTCAGTATCCACAGGCGGTTAGCTTTGATGGTTACTATTACAACCAAGAAGAAGGTTGCGATGATGACACCAGCCCAATGGATTCATTTATAACTTCAAATGACGTTGATTTGAATGATGGTGATCGTCTGATGCTTATTAGAAGAATAATTCCAGACGTTGACTTTACAGGTTCAACAGCCGCAAGCCCAGAAGTGCTTATTACCATGAAGCCACGGAATTTTCCCGGTGGTGCGTATCAAACTGAGCCTGACGAGCCAGTTATTCAAACTGCCGTGGATCAATACACCAATCAAGTATTTATCCGTGCCCGTGCCCGTCAAATGGGATTTAAAATTGAATCCGTAAATTTGGGCGTGAAATGGCAACTTGGCGCACCTCGTCTTGACGGTAGGCCAGACGGAACTCGCTGATGGCGCTCTTAAAGTTTAAAGCGCCAACTCTTCCTATGCCAGCAACGGCATACGATGTTAATTTTATGAACCAGCTTGTTCGTGCGCTGGGTAATTATTTCAGTCTCTTGGACTCAACAACCCCGATCCAAGTTGACTCAATTACCCTGTCAAGGCTTCCAGTCACAGGCGCTAACTTGCCTATTGGGTCAGTTTACAAGGATGGTGACGTTCTCATGATTGTTGTTGAATACAAAGCCTACGCCGCAAGTTTTTCTGCCACTGTAGACCTTGGAAGCGTAACCGTCACAACGGTTTAGCCCTTTATCAAACCGTTTAAACATGATACTATTTCAAAGAACTGACCAAGGGAGAGCCAGCGCATGAACGCCTCAGAAATTATTGCAAACGAAGCCGTAAAAATTGGGCTTGATCCTGCGGTTGTTATGGCAGAGGTCAAAAAATATATGGACGAAGGAAACTCCATCCTCCTTAAAGAGGGCGACTCTGTTTTTCTGGTCACCAGAATTGGAGGTGCGGCTGTTGAGATTGCCATGTTCTCCGCAGATGGAGCAATGAATTTACCTCAAGTTGTGACTTCTGCTCTCCAAAAAATTAAAAACTCAGGCGCTCAAATCATCTACGGCGACAAGGAAGACTCCATGCTCTTGGAAGTTCTCCAACAAATTGGTGTGCCAATTCAGCAAGAAAACTCTGAAGGCCATGACTGGTCTATCCAAATCTAAGAGGTGAATTATGGGTTTCTTTAGTAACATAGTAAGGGCGGTAACAAGGCCAGTTGAACAGGTCGTAAAAAAAGTTGGCGATTTTGCTGGCGATGTTGTCAAAGGCGTTGGCAGAGAAATTGGCAACCTTGGCAACTCAATTGATGACGCAGTCAGGGACATTATTCCGGGAGGCTGGACAACAGTTGTCGAGGCTGGGATAGCCTTAACCCCTGCTGGAGCGTTGGGTTCAGCGGCGTTTGGTGCGGCATCTGGAGGAACAGGCGGCTTCAGAAGAAAATTTGATTTGTCTGGCGCAATCATGGGCGGACTGCAAGGCTACGGCGTTGGCAGTCTGACTCAAAGCTTGGCGAGTGCTGGTGCGCCCGCTCAACCAAGTGGTTATGAAACTGGAGCAGACTATAGTTTAAGCTCAGCTTCAGATTTAAGTAAAACTCCACCTGCAACTACATCTACAACAACAGATTTTGGCTCTGGAGCAAATTACGATATTGCTTCAGCTACGCCACCTCCAAGCCCCCCACCCTCTCCTGTTGGTTTGGAGCGAGTATCTTTATCTCCAGTCAATCCAAATGCCCCAACATATTATTCTCCTGATTATGTGGGTGGTTTAAACGCTCCTACTCCAAGTCCTGCGGGAACTATTTCAACAATCAGCCCCGATGGACTTGGACAAATGAATTTTCCTTCTGGCGGAGAAAAGCTTACTCTTAAAGCTCCCGTAGGAGCGAATTACGTTACGCCCGGTCCATCCGCCCTAGAGACTCTTGGCTCTGGTATGGCTGACAAAGCATCTCAAGTTGGTCAAGGGGTAAAAAACCTTACTGGTTTTGGCCCAGATGGAATGTCTGGAATCATTCCTGCGGCTAAGAATGTAAACGCTGGGATGAGCTACACCGCATACTCTGGACTTGGCTCGATTGCCTTGCAAGAGATGGCAAAGAAAAATCAAGAAGACTATGACAAAGGTCAGATTACAAATACAGAGTATTTAGAAAATCAACGACTAATTGACCAATCTGTTGCCGAATCAAATGAGGCTGTTCAAAAATACAAATATGAGCCAGATTCTCAATTCACAATAGAACAGCCAACTTTTTACGGAAAGAAACAAAAAACTTTGTATGACGAATTAGAGCTACCGCAAACCAATTTTGCTTATGGTGGTACTGTGGAGAATGACAGAAACTCTGACGAAGTGAATATGAACGGCCTTGCTAGTGGATTTAACTTTAACTCTAAAAACCAATTGCCAATGTATGCCGTTGGAGGAGTTGCAGAAGGTTTAGGCTCTTATGCAAGCGGAGGCTCTCCTAGATTTTTATCTGGTGGAGGCGATGGCATGAGCGACTCAATCCGTGCCAAGATTGACGGACATCAGGAGGCTCGACTTGCTGATGGTGAATTTGTTATACCCGCAGATGTTGTATCCCACTTGGGCAATGGATCATCTAAGGCTGGAGCAAAACAACTTCACGCAATGATGAATCGTATTCGTAAAGCAAGAACAGGAAATCCAAAACAAGGCAAGCAGATCAATCCTCTTAAATTCATGCCTGCCTAAACGGAGTAATCATGCCAACTACAACCACAACGGTATCAGGACAACAGTCAATCCCAACGGAGTTAATGCCGTATTTTAATGCGGCAGAAACAAGCCCCGGAGCGGGCAATCAAGGCATACTGCCAAGATCAAGAGAGCTAACAACACGCAATTACGACACCGTATATGGCAACGCATTGACTGCGGCTAATCTTGGTGGTGCAAATCGTATTGCCGCCCTGTCGCCTATGCAGACTCAGGTTGGAGACACTTTAAAAAATCTTAGCCTTGATACTGGTTATCGTCAGGCAAGAGATGTTTACAGTGGGATGACCAACGCAGATCAAGTTGGTCGATACATGAATCCATACTTGCAACTTGCTCTTGATCCACAGATTAGGCAGGCGACAGAAAATGCAAGAATTAATTCTGTCGCACAAGATCGTGGCTCTGCTCGTGCTGGATCGTATGGCGGAGCAAGAAACATTCTTGCTCAACAACAAGCCAATAAAAATTTACAAACAAACTTGTCTGACATTGTTGGCAAGGGCTACAACACGGCGTATGAGAACGCTATGAAGACGCAGTTTTCTCAAGCCCAAGGTTTGTCAGACGTTGCAACAAAATCTACTGGCGCAAACTTAGCAAACATCCAAGCTCAAGGCGCTTATGGCGATCTGCAAAGGGGTATACAGCAACAGCAATTGGATACACAGTATTCAGACCTGATGCGTAAACAAGACTTCCCAATGGAGCAGGTTGGCAATATGGCAAACATTCTTCGTGGTGTTCCTATCGTTCAAACTGGTGGTCAAACAGTTACTCAAACACCTCCACCAAGTTTTGCAAGTCAACTTACTGGCGGCTTGCAGGCTATGTATGGTTTAAATCAATTAAGCAAAGTATAAGAATTGGAGCTTTGAAATGAGCATTTTGAGCGAAATCAAGCAACAGAAACATTCTCTTGATGACTTGGCAAAGTTGCCTCAGTCGATGATTATGCAAATGGCGCAACGCAAGCAGATCATGCCTGAGATGGTTGCCCCCATTCTTTCTCGCAAGGCCGAGATGATGGAAGCTGTTGCAAAAACAAAAGCTCTTCAATCTGCTCCACAGGGAATGGTGCAACCTACAGTCATGGAAAGCTTGATGGCAAGAAACGTACAGCCACCTCAACGATTAGCACCGCCAATGGCACAGCCTATGGCGCAACCTCCCCAGCAGTCAGAAGACATGAGTGGTCTTGGTCAAATGTCAGCGCCTCCTCAGTTTGCTGGTGGTGGAATTATTGCGTTTGCCGAAGGTGATTATGTTGAAGGTCAACAAGACCCAGAAGAAGTTGAGTTTGATAACCATCAAGCGTATTTAAACAGGATTCTCTCTACCTATGGAGATGACAAGTACGCATCACCAACAATGGCTCGTTCCAGCCCACAAGCCGACACTATTGTTGCAATGGCCTCTCCAACATCTAAAAGATATGAGATGGAAAGAAGCTCTGTTGCCGAGAAGCGTCCAGAAGACATTCGCCCTGCGGTTAAAGAAGTGACCAAAGAGAAAGTTTCAACTAGCCAGCCAATAAAGCAAGCTAAAAACATTCCAAACCCCTTGAGTCATCCATATGCTGGTATGGTTGCCGAAGACGCAAAGAAGTATGGCGTTGATCCAAAGGTGTCACTACGCTTGTTGAATAACGAAACAGGCGGCTTAAAGAATCCAGAAACAGCAGTCTCTTCTGCTGGCGCTGTTGGCATTGCTCAGTTCATGCCAAAGACCGCTGGACAATACAAGATTGATCCCACAGACCCTAAGCAGTCTTCTGATGCCATGAATAGGCACGTTAAGCATTTGATGCGTGAGTACGGCGATCCTCAGCTTGTTGCCATTGCCTACAACTGGGGCGAGGGCAATACCAATCGTTGGCTAAAGACTGGAGCCGATCCAAGCAGGTTGCCAAAGGAAACACGCAACTACTTGGATAAGTTTATGAATACTGCCCTAGCAAAGGGCGGCGAGGTTCAAGGATACGCAGGAGGCGGCGAGATTGACGCTAAGAGCTATACCGAGAAGATGAAGGGTGCTTTTGGGTACGAGCCTTTCCACGGCCCTACTGCAAAGAAATATATGTCTGGCGGTGAGGTCAAGCGTTTTGCAGGGCCAGAGGGTAGCCTTGTTAGCAAGTCAATTCCAGAAAAAGCAACCTCAACCATTGGAGACTTTTTAGACTCAATTGGCGTTTCAGGCAGTCTAAATGCATTGAAAGAAAAATATTTCAAAAGTCGAGAGCTTGAAAATCGAATTGATGAAGCAGAAAATGTTCTCCCCGGACTTTTTGAATCAATGACCCCGTCAGAGCGAGCAAGACGCATGGCGGCTGGTGAGACTTTGTTTAAAGGGCCGCAAAAAGTTCCTGTCTTAACTCCAGCGCAGATTGAGGAGGCAAAGGCACGAGTCATGGGCGGGCCAAAATCTATAAACACAAGCAAGTATCCAAAGGGAACAAGGCCGCAAGCCGATTTAGACTTAAGGAAAGCTGGCGAAACTGAAATAGAAAAACTAGAAAGAAATGCGGCTGCTAACTCTAACCCTTCACAAAACTTTACCGTAGCAAGCCCTGCTCAACTTGCAGAAGTTAACGAAATCTTGAAAGAAAAGCCATCAGTTAATGCGGCTGACAATGCGGCAGACACCTCTTCTGAATACGATAAATTGATGCAAGAGATTCGAGAAAGCAAGCTTGCATCTGCAAAACAGCGCAAAGAAGACAAGGCTTACGCAAACCTCATGGCTGGTGTTGCCACAATGGGTGGCGAGTCTACAAACGCCCTTGTCAATATTGCCAAAGGTCAAGCGGCTGGATTAGGTATGTTGCAAGAGAATCGTAAGCAAAGCGCCGCAGAAGACGCTCGCCTTTTGCAAATGCAAGGCACTGTGTTGCGTTACAAAGATGCGGCATTACTTGCAAAACAAGCACAGCAAGACCGTGACGAGTATCGAAGGGATAAGCTTGAGCTTGATAAGCTTATTGCAAAAGATAATAAATCAACAAAAGATTTGCAAGCAATAGACAGGGGTATAGCACAAAATGATCGAAGAAGAAGAGATGTTGAGAATGGGCTAAGGCTTTATGGCGACTCTCAGATGAGACAAGCAAAGGTTTTGGCTGAGTCAAGATATGCCGCCGCTAAAAACGCAGTATTGCCAGAGGAGCAGGCTAGACTTATGGCAGAAGGCGACAAATTTGTAAGTGATGCCGAGGCCGCCCTTCAGAGAGATCCAATTTTTATCAAGGGCATGAGAGAAATTTTTTCCGAAACAGGAATTGACTTTACCCCACCAAAGCCTCCAGCACCACCAAAGCCGGTGGACACAACGGGATTTAAACGAGTCAAATAAAAATGCCAATCTATAAAGTCGAAGCTCCTGACGGCAAGATAATTAAGATCGAAGCTCCAGAAGGGGCTTCTGATGAGGCGCTTTTTCAGTTTGCGGCTCAAAGCTATACACCAGAGAAGACCAAGCGTGATACTGGCTTTACTGGAGCCGCCAAGTCATCCATAGAAAAAATACAAGCAGATGCTTATAAAACGGCGGGCAAGCTTGGAATTCTTCCAATAAGAGAGGCCGAAGAGAAAAGCGCCAAGCTTGAGGCTCGTGCCAGAGAAATATTTCAACCAACAGAAAAAGATTGGACTGAAGCCCCCGGAGAAAAGTTTCGTGAGTTGCTTGGCGGTTCTCTTCCGTATGTAGCGGCTCCACTTGCCGCCGCTGGCGTTGGCATGGTTGCTGTTCCAAGTGCGCCTGTACTTGCCCCTGCGATTGCCGCTGGTCTAGCTAGTACCGCTCAATTTGTTGGCTCTGACCTTTCTCGTCAAATGGAGACTGGCAAGACGTTAGAAAAAACCAACCTTGGTTACGCCACTGCCGCCGCTGTTCCTCAAGCCCTGCTTGATACATACTCGCTGGGGATGACTCCGCTGATCCGCAGGATGTTTGCTTCCGCTGGTATTAGCCTTGCAGAAAGTCAGGCGCTAGACATTGCCAAGCGTGGATTGATGTCCACCCTCAAAGAGTATGGCGGCGTTGCCGTCAAAACAGGTGGACGAGAGGGCTTAACAGAGGCGGCTCAACAGTCGCTTGAGCGATTGCAAGCTGGTTTAAGCATCACAGACCCAGAGGCTAGAAAAGAATATTTTGACAGCTTTATTGGCGGCTTTGTCCTTGGTGGCACACTTGGCCCTGCTGGTCGTTACTTAGAAGGCCCTGCCCGCCCAACCGATCAGGGTATCAGACCCCTTACCGATCAGGTCAATCCCCTTACCGATCAGGTTGCACCAAACCGTGATGAGGTAACAAACCCAATGTTCTGGGCGGCTGGGCCTCAAAACGCTGAAGCGTTTAAACAGCCTACCATCGGTCAGGGTATTGATCAGGGTTTGGTACAGGGTCAAGAGCTTTACCAACAACAAGCCCCGCTCACCGCAACCACTCCAATCGGTGGCGCTATCGACACATCCTCTCCTTTGGGTCGGGAGTTGTCTTCTACCCAAGCCGAAGTGGAAGCCTTGGGCGCACAGAATGCGGCGCTTCTAGCCCCCGAAGCGGGAACCATACAGCCCGCTGTAGCCCCACAAGAATCTGCGGCTTTGGCTTTAAAGCTTACTGATGGCTTAAAGCAAAACCCAGCACTCAGAACCCAATTTGAAGCCGCCAAGCTAGAGTTTGATGCACAGGGTAGGACTGACCTGTCCAGCGTATTTCAGACCGTTCTAGATACCGTTCCTCCAGTCACAGTTGCTCCCTCCATTGCTCCAGAAGTCCAGCAAAAGGTGCAAGAGGTTCGCAGGACTCTGATCCCCGCACTCAAGCAATATGGCTTAGAGGGAACTGGTCTGCAAATCATGGACAGCCTTGGCAATGGAAAAGCCGATGGCTACTACGCTCAAAACCTTGTTACCGTGGCATTGGACTCGGACAACCACTTAGGGACTTTGCGCCATGAAACAGTCCACGCCCTGAAGAACCTTAATGCGTTTACACCGCAAGAGTGGAGAGTGCTGACCAACAAAGCCAAGTCAGACTGGATTCCTCAGTTCATCACGCCAGAGACTCAACAACTTTACCGCCAACAGTACGCCCAAGACAACAACGGCGACATGGCTGGTTTTGACGAGTATCTGCAAGAAGAAGGCATTGCTGAAGCGTTTAAACACTTCAACAACAAACTGCCCGCCGGGATGGTGGGTAACCTGATGTACCGTTTAAAGCAGTTCTTCCAGTCCTTGAAGAACACTTTCTCTGGTCAAGGCTTCAATACATCAGACTCAATCTTCCGTGGCATTGAGGCAACCAAGTACAAACCCCAAGCCGCCACCCAAGCAAGAGGCAAGTTTGACGTTCGCCCATTAGTATCCACCGCACCAAAAGAAGGCGGGTTTGATCCCAATGGCTACGAGCCTATGGTCTACAAGGGCGATGTCTCTGCTAATGGCAGACGCTATTCATTGTTGCAACACGCCTCCCGCAAAAACTTTGATCAGATTGCAGAAGGCAAGTTAAATGCTTTTGGCTTTGGGTATGGCGCTTACGCAAGTATGGGTTCAGACTTGAATGCCAAAAACATTGGCAAGCAAGATGTCACTCCAACATCAATGACCTATGGCAAGCAATACATGGGTGGAAGTGGGTATATCTATTTAGCAGATTTCCCCCTGACAAAAGAAAACACAATCTTCCCTTTTGAAGGCCCAGAAGCACAGCCAGCAATTCTAGATAAGTTTGTTAAAGCAGGTATTGTTCTACCAGAAAAGGTAAACGGCTTTTACCGTACAACAGAAGAATACGGCAGTCGCCCTGTATTTATGATGGCTGATGCATTGTCTGCTATGAGGAAGACGTACGCTGAAGATATGCTTATGTCTGGATTTCCAGAAACAGGATTGATGCGTGAGGTAAAACCAAGAGGCGATGAGTTTGATGACAAGTTTGGAATTCAAAAAAGAATTGCTGATGAATTAGACAGCATGGGCATTGAGGCAACATTGCATCCATATGCAGATGACACACACGCCATCATTCATAATCCGAAAAAATTTAATCAAAGTCTTGTTGGTAAATATGAGCTTACCGAAAATGGCAATCTTAAAAAAATATCTGGCAGAGATTTGAAGGTTCTTGGGTTATTCCAAAAAGTTAAAGGAATCTTTAGCAAAAAGAAGATACAAGAATCCAGAATCAAGCCAGAAGACTTGCCAGAATTTCCTGCGTCTACTGCTCCTCGCTTCTCTTTTGTTCGCAAGGCTGAAAAGGGGGAGAAAGAAATCTCCACTCAGAACGCAACTGGCGTTAAGGCCAAGTTCGATCCGCTGGAAGACATCTACTCAATTGACGAGAAGGCTGTGCTTGAGGCAATGGAGATAAATCCAGCCATCAAGGCCAGAACAATTGAGGCAATTAAAGATTACGGGTTTATACCTAAAGACACCGCAGATGACCAAGTAATTCCTTTGTTCAAAAAGAACATCGTGAACAACTTGCTCTTCTTGTACAACTCTGTCCCCGCTGAAATTCGCAACCGTAGCAAACTCTGGTATGACGGCGCAAACAAGATTGCCAAGCAGATGGGCAAAGAGTATGACCTGACAGATATGCAGGTGTCAGGCATCTTGGCGGCAATGTCTCCGCAAAAGGATTGGTTTCAGAACGTATCAATGGCTGAACGTGCCATAGATGTTCTTTCCAAGCGTGGCGACATGGCTTGGGATACCAATATGCTTAAGTACGCTCAGAGCTACGTCAGGAACACCAAAGATCGCAAAGAGCAAGAGAAGCGTGGGCTTGCCTACAAGAAGATTGAAAAGGTTGCCAAGGCTGGTACAAAGCTCAATGACATGGATATTGAGTCTGCCGCCGCCTTTGTCCGTGCATACGATGAAGCCTATCAGTCACGCTCATACCGCATCGTTACTCCAGAGGGAGGCTTTAGCGGCTTGGTGATGAATATGCCAGATAAGAAGGGCGACATCAAAGAATCAACTCTGATGTGGTCTACCTACGATCCAATTGAGAAGTCGGTCAGCATTTTCCGCAATGGTAGTAGAGACAACATCAGCCAACAGCTTGGCTTTGAACACAAGATTCGTTCGTTCTACAACAACATTGTTTCTCCCAACAGCGACATCAGTCATGTAACTATTGATACCCATGCCGTTGCCGCTGGCTTGTTTGAGGCTTTGGCTGGCACTGACTTGGCTGTTGCCCAAAACTTTGGAGCAACTGGCACTGCCGACAACATTGGCGTTGGTGGTACATATGGTTTGATTGCTGATGCTTACCGTGATGCGGCAAAGCAGGTCGGCATGAAGGCTAGAGAGATGCAGTCCATCACTTGGGAGGCTGTGCGGGGCTTGTTCGATGAGAACATGAAGGCCAGCATGAAGGCTCCAATTCGTGGGCAGTGGACAAAGTACAAGAATGGCGAACAGACATTTGAGCAAGCCAGAGAAAAAATTATAAAAATTGCTGGCGGCATGGATGATCCGCAGTGGGTTGGTAGCGATGCTGGCAAGACAATCGCAGAAGGCGCTTCCAGCTATGACAAGTCCTATCAGCCAGAGGGCGGAGTAAGACTGCGTGAGGAAATGGACATTCGTGAAAAGATTACGGTTAATCTCTCGAACGTCACATCCAGCATACAAGGTTTAAACGAGCTGTATCAACGCTCCATGAACGGGGATGAGAAAGCCTATGCTGTGTTGCAAGATGTTGCTAAGGCTCATCTTCAGCATTTGCTCAGTGGGACATCTGCCAAGGTAAACATTGAGCCTGTGATGGGTGCATATGGTTCTGAGCGTGAGCCAGCCATCAATGCCGCTCTTGCATTCCCAGAAGCAGACCGCAAAGATGTGATGGCGGCATTGGCAAGGTTTGCCACCAACTTCAACCAGCAACAAGTCCATGTGCGTCAGGCGACTGCATATCCATTTGGTCACGACTTTGGCGATGGCTCATACGCCACCAACGTCTGGAAAATGGGAATCAATCGTCAGTTGACAAATGATGAGCTTGCAGAGATCATCAAAGAAACAGGCATTCCAGCCATTACAGTGTCCAGCAAAGAAAAGGATGGCAAAACGCAATGGACTGCCGCCACCTATTTTGTAGACCCATTTGAAAACACAGAGAAGGCTTATGAAGAATACATCCAGCAAGTCAAATCCCTCGACAAGGCCCTCGCCAGAGTGGTGGGCAGAAGCGATAAAGCGGTCAAACCAAGTGTTGAACGGCTCTACGTCTATGGAACTGGAGACGGAGCCAGACTCGGATACCAGTCAATTGCAGGTGACGTTCGTCCCAAGGAAACTAATGACGCAAGAAGCTCAAAGCTAGTAGCCGAATATTTCAAGGGCGAACCCGTCACCGGGTTTAAGCAGAAGAGTTTAAACAAGGCAGAGATTGCGGCGCAGAAGAGCCTCGTTGAAATCTTCGAGGCGTTGCCCAACAACGACCTCAAGCGTCCAATTGTTCGCAGGGCATACACCGCACTTGCTCGTGAACTCGTAGAGCAATACAAGATACTTCCTATCAAGGTTGAAGTTGTCACCGATGTAATGATGGATGGCAAGTCCTACAACTACTTCAGCGAGAAGGGCGTTAAAGAGTTTAAACAAGCTCTGTCTCGTGGCATGGTCGAGGCTGATGCCGATAGCGCCATCAAGTATTTGCAAGATCACTATGGTGTACCTGACTCTGCTTGGCAAAAGAAGGGCGGCTTGCTTGCTCGTATTGAGGCTGACAACAAAGACATCTACCCCAAAGAACTTGGCAGTCAAGCCATGCGAGATGATGTCAATCAAAACAACAGGCTCAAGGTTTACAAGACATCGCCTGACACGTTTGGCCCAACAGGATCAAGCTTCAAGTCGCATCCTTTGCTCAAGCCGTCTGGACTCAAGGATTCCAACGGCTACCCCATGCTGTACAACGATTTGCTTCGTGCAGTCCATGACTACTATTCGCACAACCTGACTCCCGCAGAGTTCGGCGCTAGGGGTGAGTTTGCCGCCGCCAAGAACCATTTAGCGGTTACCAAAGACCCAATGGCTAAGTGGGCGCTGATTGCCGAGACTCGCTTGCAGAACGCATGGCAGAACTTCCGCAAGGGCGTAGAAGCTATTCCTTTGAAAGATCGCCCTTATGCCACTCAGAAGGCGGCTCTTCCTCCTATTGAATACGCACTGAGCGGCGATCCATTCACCGATGTGGCTGTTCAAAAGATGATGGAGACAATGACTCCAGAGGAGAAGCTTGGAAGCTTGCCACCCTCTGCTCCTATTGCCAAGAAGTACAAGTTCTCTTTGCGCCAGCCAATGTCTACTTTGGGTTACCCCGCTTCTAGAATCAAGGCTCCAGACACTCCTGCGTTTAAACAATGGTTTGGCAACAGCAAGATCGTTGATGCCAAAGGCAACCCGCTTGTCCTGTATCACGGTACTGCTCGTGACATCACTGCGTTTAAACCAAAGCAAGCTGGCGCAATCTTTTTAACTGCTGATCCAACATTTGCTGAAGACTTTGGTGATGCAAGTGAAGCCTACATGATCAAAGAACTCTTTAACGGAGCAACTCCGCAAGAGAGAAACAAATACATCATGGATGGGGCAAATGTTGCTCGCAAAAATGGAGACATATCTGCAAAAGAGTTTGCAGAGATCAAGTCTGACTTCTCTCAAATGGATGTGACTTTTGGGTTGATTCCATCTGCAATTGAGCAAGAGGTTACATACGTTCTGAAGAATCAATTGCCAACTCGTCAAAATATTCTTCCATTATTTGCAAGTGTTAAAAATCCATTTAATTTTGCCGATAAGCAACAAGTTGATGCGCTTAACGCAGAGCTAAACCAACCAGAGTACAACCGCTTTTTGAAAGAAGGCGATGAGAAATATGGCGACAAGAACCGTGGCTTTATTGAGCGTGGTCACTGGTCTACCATAGAGTCAGAGAAGGTGCAGAAAGCTCTAAAGAAGCTTGGTCACGATGGCTTCTTTGTGCTTGAAGGCGGCAGAAAGAATCTTGCCGTCTATGACCCCGCACAAGTCAAATCAGCCACTGGCAACATTGGAACATTTGATCGTACCAGTCCTGACATCCGCTACAGTTTGCGTGACAAGAATCTACAAGAATTTATCAAGCCAAGCCAAGAGAAGGGCGTTTGGTATCACGGCAGTGCCAATGACATTACTGAGTTCAGACCAAAACAAGCGGATTCAATATTCTTAACTCAAGACCCTGACTTTGCCTCAACATATACACAGTATTCGCAAGAGAGAAATATACGCAAGCTTGGCGAAATAATTGAGGGAACCAGCGAAAAGCTTCCGTTGATTACAAGGCTTGTAGATGAGGCTATTGCAGACAATAGACTTGGTACAAATATAAATTCAAACGGTCTTATTGATACAACAAGGGAACAGCACATTGAAACTTTTATGCGCCGCCCCTTGTCAGCATCGGCTCAAACTGTTGGTATTGGAAAGCAACTTACAGAATTGCTTGCAAATCGATTAGATGTTGGCAAAAACGTCATGCCAGTTTACGTCAGAGTCACCAATCCGTTTGACTACCAAGACCCTAAGCACATCAGTAAAGTTGTTAAACAAGCATCAGGAGAGTTGTCGAAAGATGACATAACTTGGCTCAAGAATGGCGAGTGGAGTACCGTTGAATCCAATCCAATTCAAGATGCAATCAAGTCGCTTGGATTTGATGGCTACTATGTGAAAGAGCATGGGCGTAAAAATCTTGCTGTTTACAAATCAAATCAAATCAAATCTGCAACAGGAAACATTGGCACATATGATGTAACCAACCCAGACATTCGTTTTGCGCTGAACGCACCACCCAAGCAACTGACTGCACAAACGCCTGTTTACACAGCGGGACAACAGGTGCAACAAGCGGCTTCTGCGGCTCATCAAGTCTTCACTACAGATCCCAATGAGTTTTGGACAAAGCTCCGAATCAACTGGGTTGACCCCAATGCTGGTTTAACCAAGCGTTTGCAGAACCTACCCATCTTTGACAGCAAGGGTCAGCTTCGTGCTGATATGTTGAATCGTGCAAGAGCGCAATCAATCAACCTGATCAAAAATGGATTAACAGGCGGCGTACCTGTACTCAACAACGATGGCTCCATCATCATCAAGAACGATGCAGTCAACAACTTGGCAAACAGCCAACTGCTGGCAGATGATTTAAACAGCAATCAGTTTGTACGGGATTCAGGTCTGGATGGTCGTGGCTACGTTGCTGAAGTTGCTCGTGCCTTGCGTGGCGAAGAGATCATGCAAGAAGATGCGGCACATAACGCTGTAAATCCACCAGCAAAGCATTTAAACAGAGAGAAGCAGGTTGATGCGGCCCAGATCGCATGGGCAAAACAGCAGATGCAGAACGTCCCAGAGCTTAGGGATATCTTCTCTATATGGAAGAATGTAAACACCTCGCTGGTTGATCTGTGGGAAAAGGTTGGATTGCTGGATGCCAAAGCCGCCAATGAATACCGTGGCAAGAAGTCTTATGTATCTCTTGCCGCCTCCATTGCTGACATGGAAGAGCGCATGGGTGAAGGCTTTGGTCATGCCTACACAGGAACAAAGGGCGTTAAGAAAATCCAACGACTGGAAGGCTCTGACCTATTCCGCAATATTTGGGAGAACGTGAGCAAACAGTACGCCTCAATGGTGGCTGGTGCTTATCAGAACCAAACCCGCAAGGTTGCGGTTGATCAGTTGCAATCGCTTGGGCTGGCAAAGATTACCAACCCAACAGACCCTGACATCAACTTGCGATACAAAGATCAGAACCATCCACAAGCTAACAAGGAAGGCATTGTCTCCGTTGTCGTGGATAACCCTAATGACGTAGCCGCATTTGAGTCAATGCACTACCAACTCAGTCCAATAATGAAGGCGATGTCAGGTGCGACAGGCGTTCTCCGTGCTGGCGCTTTGCTCAACCCAATGTTTTGGATTCGCCAGTTGATTCGTGATCCAATCCAAGCCGCACTGACCAATAGCCCACTGGTGACTCCTTTGCACTCAGCCAAGGAATACATCAACATCCTTAGAAGAGATTCTCCAGAGGCTCGTTTGCTTGCCGAGCGTGGCGTGATTGGCCCTGTTGATTCAACGCTGGACTTGCAGGACTTCTTGGAAACTGCTGGTCAGGAGTTTTCCAAGAGGGGTGGTGCTTCTGCCATGCTGAGCAAACTCATGGAAATGCACGAGGCATCTGATGCGGCAACTCGTGTTGCAATCTACAAAAAGGCATTGGATGAGGCCCTAGCTCGTGGTTTAAACGCTGTTGATGCCACCAACGAAGCTGTGTACAAGGCTCGTGAGTCCATCAACTTTGCAGTTCGTGGCAACTCCCCAACCCTTGCCGCTCTGCGTCACATGACTCCGTTCTTGTCTGCCGCAATCTCCAGCTTGGATGTTTTATACAAAGCCGCAACTGGCTACGGCCTGCCACCAAAGGAGCGAGCAGAAGCCCGTGCAATGTTTAAACGCCGTGCAGTGATGATGAGCGCCATGAGCTTTGCCTACGCCATGATGATGCAAGATGATGAGGAGTACAAGAAAGTACCCGACTACATCCGTGACAACAACTGGCTGATCCACAACCCATTTGGCGATGGATTCATCAAAATACCAACGCCATTCGAGGTTGGCTTCCTGATGAAAACAATTCCAGAGGGAATGGTTCGTTACATCAGCGGCAACAGCACTGGCAAACAGGTGGTCAAATCGTATTTAAACGGCCTATCAAACTCTCTCCCCGGCGATGCGGTTCCTTTGCCCCAGTTGCTCAAGCCAGCCTTTGAGGCAATTACCAACTACTCGCTGTTTACATATAGTCCAATTGAAAGCATTGGAGAGTCCAAGCTTCCTGTGGAGATGCGTGGACGCAGAGCATCTGAGACAGCCAAGGCTTTGAGTAAGGCTGGGCTTGGTGAATTAGGTCTTTCTCCAGCCAAGCTTGATCACCTCATCCAAGGTTACTTTGCTGAGTGGGGAACCTTCTCGACCTTCCTGATGGACAAGGCGATTCACGCTGGCAGTGACGAAACGCCAATGGACAAGAATCTTGCACAACAACCGTTTTTCAAGTCATTTATTACCGACCCCACAAGGGACAAGGTGGTGGGCGACTTCTATGAGTTGTACAGGACTGCAAACGAAGTATCTGCGGCTGTTAAGGATTACAAGTCTGCTGGCGCTTACGATTCCATCAAAGAGCTTTACGCTGACGAGGACAAGGTCAAGTTACTCCGTGCCGCCCCTGCCTTGAATCGGATTGCCGACAATATGGGAAAGATCAACAAACAGATCAGGTTGATACAGAATACCCAGAGTATTCCGCCAGATGAGCGCTTAGAGCGTGTAAACGCTCTTGAAGGTCAGCTTGCACGGGTGGCCCGCCAACACCTCCAGCTATCAAAATCTCTAGGGATTTAACCAGCAATTCCTCTTCGGAGGTCTTGTATTTCCTCTCAAAGGCTTTGCGACCCAACCCATGAACTCCACTGTTTCCTCTGTGGTGTTCGGGGCATAGTCCAATGACAGGGGCGTTGCTTCGCTTCCCCGCTCTTCGTATATGGTGGATTTCACACGGAGTTTCACCATAGCCAAGATGGCGACAGAGTGAGCATCCCAGTCCAGCAATGGCTGAGTAATGTTGTTTTTCATTTTTAGTCAAAAGGGCAACTCCAAATTTACAAGCTTGAACTTGTCAATTGGAACATCATAGAAACGCTCACCTTGCGGAACATGGACATTGGGAACTTCCCTGATTTGGCTTGCAACCACATCTCCTGAGCGGCAGATGTAGGCGTGTTTAAAGTCATTGGTGACTGCCGCAAAGTAAGTGGGAGCCGAATTATCTAACAGTTTGATTTTGCGTCTTGCAACGTGGATGGTTTGGAATGGGCATAGATTGCTTTTGCCATCCCACCAGTTCCTAGTTTCCACCTCCATGTAGGCATGGAAAGAGCCGTTCAGCATCAGGATCAAGTCTACCTTGTAAGCCTCAAACTCAGCCGCCTCTATTCCATGCCTCCACGCCAGCCAACAAGCCACCGCCCTTTTTGCAGGGAGGTCGTACTTGTCGCTCTCCTCTTGGCTGAACTGTTTAAACGTCACGCCAAATCAAGCTCGTTTTGGTTTGGGTTCTTGGCTGTTTTAGCCGCATTGTTTTCAACCAAATACTTGTAATGCTCTCTCAAGAATGACCTCAACCACTTGCCACCCCCAAGCTCCACATAGGCTTCGTATTCGTTTTGAGTTAAGCGCACACCTACGGTTTTACCTGCTTTAGTTATTTCACTTTTTGGTCTTGGCACTTTGCCGCCCCTTGCTGTAAATAACTATTTGTTTTTTCTCGTTGAGCTTTTCCATTGCTCTTTGGCTTGCAAGTTGTCCAGCCTTAGCGCCACTTGCCATCTGTTTCATTTTTTTATCAAGTGAAAATACACTCGGCCCTTGCCAATCAAATGCGTTCTTGTTCTGCATTCTTTTTCATTCCCATTATTGAATCTTGAAACCCATACTCGCAACCATGCTGATCTCCAGCAGACTTAGTTACAAATACCAACCTACACTCAGTGCAATACCACGCTGTCCCTTGAGCAACAACGGTTGACTTGTTCGGGTGCATACCTTTCTCTCTACCAAAGAATGTTCTTATACGTTCAAGCATTTTGTTTTCTCCATCGTCTACACAAATCTTTTGCTTCCTTGCTCTTGGGTTTCCTGTCGCACATCTCGCTTATGGATTTCTCCTTTGCTTGCACCTGTAACTGCCAAGGCGTAATGGGTTGTGGTGTGTCGGGAAACAAGCCATTGAACCCTACTGTGCCTAGAATTGCACTGATGATGATTTTGTCAATCATGTGTAGTCCTTGTGTTCTGTGAGCCGTGCTTCAAGACGCTTGATCCGTTCCTCGTTGTATTGCATGGCGGCATTAGCGTACTCAGCGGCAGTCTCAGCTTCCAGTTTGCGTAGGTGTGCCTCTTGCAGTTCGGCGTAGATCACCTCTGAAATAGTCTTTGACCTAAGAATGTCTTTGATGTACTTGATTGTTGTTTCCCTGAAGTTCATTTCTTATCCTTTACCCACAAGCAATCAAAACAGATACGCATCATCCAGCGCACGAACAAATTTGGGACTTTGCCTTTTGATGGGCGATATACGATACCCATGCCGTTGGGCCTGTTACCAAACATATAGCACTGCCAGTCAGATTGCTCTGGTGTCGATAGGAATGCGTAGTCCTTGGGTTTGTAGACCCATTTATCTGGGTCAGTTGGGTGATCTTCAAGTGGCATCTTTAATTCTCCAATTGTGGTTGTGGTAGTTTGTCAATGAACGCCTGACCCATGCGTATGCTGTCTGCGTCCCAAATAACCATGTCACTAAGGAGCGCCTCTTCCATCTGTCCGTGGCAATACACACGAAACCGTTTCTGATATGAATTGATGTCATACAGGGACTCCATGCGCTCAACAGGCTTGTTACAGACGGCGCACAATGGGACATCGTGCAACGCCAAGGCAAACTTGTTTTGCTCGGAGAGCTTCATTTCTTCATCTCCCTGATGTATATCGCCAAGCTACTCACAGTGTCCTGACCAAAGCCTTTGAGCTTTTCAATGTGCTGTGCCACTTCTTCAACAACCCCATTGCGTAGTTCGTTGTAGAACTCTTCTTGCGACTTTGGCTTAAGGTGCGTTATCGCCGCCCTCACTGCATCTTTCTTTGCGTTGCTTCTGCGCTCAATCTCGTTGAACGCCTCGTCTTCTTCAGTCATGTTTTGCTTCCATGTGTTTAAACTGTTTATTTACCTGACTCATATGAACAATAACTCCTGAGTTGAAACAATGCCGCCTGAGTCATACCTTTTGGTGTCTCCTTTGGGATACGGCATAACTTCGTAAGCCAAATCATTTCTCATTTGTTTTTTGTCGCTCTTGCTCCCAACAAAAAAAACATATCTATGTTTTCTTGGTCTGTCTACAAAGTAAACATTGTCAACGCCATACCTCTCAATCACCTGAGCGTTTGTCAGCCCATGTGCATAAGTGGCGTGATGCTGATGCTCCAATCCTTTTACCTTTGGGTCTTTGAACTTAGAACTCAATCCTGTATACAGAAAATTAGTTGCCTGATAAACATACCCAACATGACCTTGCTGTGTGTCTGCATAAGAAACAATAATCGATGGCTTTGGCAACATTTGCATCGACTTGCCTACAAGCTCAGAAGCGATGTTCTTCTCGTTTAAACAGCACAGCCTGTTTAGCTCATAAACCTTGTCTGTCCATTTTTTCCCACAAACACCCTGACGCAAAGTGCTACTGGCAGAGACGCCATAGGTAACAATGCCAATTAAAGTATTGTCCTTGTATGCTCCAAAAGCATAGCTAATAGGACACATCCTTCTAGCGTAATGCTTCTCAAGCAACCAAGGCGCAGTCTCTTCTGCTTTGATGGGAAGCAC
>Ga0114978_10001307_pt1 | contig 20925 bp, 13 predicted proteins | sample S_140212_EF_Meta_FD_87027 | JGI IMG/M metagenome (GOLD analysis project Ga0114978, IMG submission 87027) | Freshwater microbial communities from Lake Simoncouche, Canada to study carbon cycling - S_140212_EF_MetaG | ecosystem: Environmental > Aquatic > Freshwater > Lake | place: Lake...
ACTTACGCCGAGATCGCACAGCACAGCAGCCAACTCATGAGCGACTTCATCGCGCGCCAGAGCGCCGGCGGCAAGCCTGCGTTCGGCGATGAGTTGGGCATCGCCAAGGCGTTTTACGAGATGACCGCCAAGCTGCTCGCGGATCCCGCGAAGTTTGCCGAGATGCAGATGAAGCTGTGGCAGGACTATATGTCGCTGTGGCAGAACTCGATGCTGCAGTTTTTCGGCCAGCACGCGCAGCCCGTGATCGCGCCGGCCAAGGGCGACCGCCGCTTCAAGCACGACGACTGGCAGAACAATTTTCTCTACGACTATATCAAGCAGTCGTACCTGATCGCCGCCAAGCACATGCACCAGACGGTCGGCGGCGTGCAGGGCCTGGACGACCAGACCGCCAAGAAAGTTGATTTCTACACCCGCCAGTACATAGACGCGCTATCGCCGAGCAATTTCGCGCTGACGAATCCCGAAGTGCTGCGCGAAACCGTCGCCTCCGGCGGCCAGAACCTGGTCAAGGGACTCAACCACCTGCTCGAAGACCTCGAAAGCGGCGGCGGCAAGCAATTGCGCGTGAAAATAACCGATCCCGATGCATTCAAGGTTGGCGGCAACCTGGCGGTGACCGCCGGCAAAGTCGTCTACCAGAACGAATTGATGCAGCTCATCCAGTACGCGCCGCTAACGAACGAAGTCTACCGGCGCCCGCTGCTGATTCTGCCGCCGTGGATCAACAAGTACTACATTCTCGACATGCGCGAGAAAAATTCGCTGGTGCGATGGGCAACTGAGCAGGGCCACACCGTATTCATCGTGTCGTGGGTGAATCCCGACGCGACGTATGCGCAAAAAACCTTTGACGACTATCTTATCAACGGTCCACTGGCCGCGCTCGATGCGATCGAAAAAGCCACTGGCGAACGCGAAGTCAACGCAATCGGCTTTTGCCTGGGCGGCACGCTGCTCGCCGCGGCACTGGGCTATATGGCGGCGAAAAAAGACGATCGCATCACCAGCGCAATGTTTTTCGCCAGCATGATCGACTTCGCCGATCCGGGCGAACTCGAAGTGTTCATCGATGAGCAGCAGGTCGCCAATCTTGAGAAAAAAATGCTCGAGCGCGGCTACCTCGAAGGCTCGGAGATGGCGATCACCTTCAACATGCTGCGCGCCAACGATTTGATCTGGTCATTCGTCGTCAACAACTATCTGCTCGGCAAAGACCCGTTTCCGTTCGATCTGCTGTACTGGAACTCGGATTCGACGCGCATGCCGGCGGCGATGCACAGTTTTTACCTGCGTAATATGTACATCCGCAATCTGCTGCGCCAGCCGGGCGGCATTACGCTGAACAAAGTGCCGATCGACCTCACCAAGGTCAAGGTGCCGCTGTATTTCGCATCGACCATCGAAGACCACATCGCACCGTGGAAATCGACTTACGCCGGCGCCAAACTGTTTTCATCCAAAGTGCGTTTCGTGCTCGGCGGCTCCGGTCACATCGCCGGCATCGTCAACCCGCCGGCGGCGAACAAATACGGTTACTGGACCAACGAAAAGCTCGTCGCTACGCCGCAAGCTTGGCTCGACGCTGCCGAGCAGCACGGCGGTTCGTGGTGGACCGACTGGGCGCAGTGGGCTGAAGGGCAGGCCGGGGAAAAAGTGCCGGCACGCGTGCCAGGCAAAGGCAAATTGAAAGCGCTCGAAGACGCGCCGGGATCGTACGTGAAATTGCGGCTGGATCCGAAAAAGACGGCGGCCTGATAAGGTTTAAACCATCGCCCGACGCAAGCGCACCAAGTAGTCCAGACCGCGGATCGCGCGGCTGCCGTACCACGAAGTCATTTCGCCGTCGATAAGACGCACGCTGCAGTGCGCGCCGGGCGGCAGCAGTTTTTGCACGACGCCGATATCGCGCTCGCGAAAACGATACGGTTCGCTGCTGAGGAGAACATGATCGACGTTGGCGAGCATGGCGGCATCCAGCTCAATCCCGGGATAGCGCACGCGCGTCGTTGCCGGCAGCGTGTCCCAGCCGGCCAGTGCCAGCGTGCGCGATATATACGTATCGCGCGACACCGTCATCCACGGTTTGCGCCAGATCAGGTACAGCACGTTTTGCCGCGGCAACGCGGCGCACGCAGCGATGGCTTGATCGTGAGCCCGCGTGTATTCGGCACACAGTTCTTCTGCGCGGTCCGCGCGATCGAATATGCCGCCGAGCAGGCGATACAACGCCAGGTTGCCGAGCGGCGCGAGCGGATGGGTGACGATGATGTGCGGCACGAAGCGGGCGAGTTCATCGAAAGCCGGCTTCTCGTTATCGTCGATATTGACGATAACGTGGCTTGGCGCCAGTTCGCGTATGCGTTTGAGATCGACGTCTTTGGTGCCGCCGACTTTCGGAATGCCGCGCACGCCGTCGCGCGGATGGATGCAAAAGCCGGTGCGGCCGACCAGCGCCGCCGTGAGGCCGAGTTCGCATATGAGCTCGGTGATGCTGGGCACCAGCGAGACAATGCGCGGCAGCGCTGTTACGGCAGCGTGGCGCGTGCCGGCAGCGTCCATGAATTCGTGCGGTGGATGATTTTGCCTTGAGTGTGGCACCGGCGTAAGCTAGCGTTGAGAGTGTGACGATTATGACTGATTTGAGCGTCCAGAAAAAAACCACGCAGCGCGGAGGAGCGGCGAAGCACAAGATACGCTTCGTCACCGCCACCAGTTTGTTCGACGGTCACGACGCGTCGATCAACGTCATGCGCCGCATCCTGCAGGCGAGCGGCGCGGAAGTCATCCACCTTGGCCACAACCGCTCGGTCGACGAGATCGTCACCGCGGCGCTTGACGAAGATGTGCAGGGCATCGCCGTCAGCTCGTACCAGGGCGGCCATGTCGAGTTCTTCAAATACATGCTGGACCTGCTGCGCGAGCGCGGCGGCGCGCACATCAAGGTGTTCGGCGGCGGCGGCGGCGTAATCGTGCCGGTGGAAGCCGCCGAACTGCACGCTTACGGCGTGACGCGCATCTACACGCCCGAGGACGGCGCCAAGCTTGGCTTGCAGGGCATGATCAGCGACATGCTCGCGGCGTGCGATTTCGATCCGTCGGCGGTGAAGCCGCTCGATCTCGCGCAAGTGGCCCGCGGCGATCGCCGTGCGCTGGCCCGTATGATCACGGCGCTGGAAAATGACACGGTCGATCAGCAAATGCGCCACCAATTGGCAGAACGCGCCGGCGCAGTGAAAAACGTTCCCGTGCTCGGCATCACCGGCACCGGCGGCTCGGGTAAATCGTCGCTGACCGACGAACTGGTGCGGCGGCTACGGCTCGACCAGAACGACCGTCTCAAGATCGCGCTCGTGGCGGTCGACCCGTCGCGCCGCAAAAGCGGCGGCGCACTGCTGGGCGACCGCATTCGCATGAACGCCATAGAGAGTCCCAATCTCTATATGCGCTCGCTGGCGACGCGTGCCGCGGGCAGCGAAATCGCGGCCTGCGTGCCGGACGTGGTTGCGGCGTGCAAGATCGCGGGCTTCGACCTCATCGTGATCGAGACGTCGGGCATCGGGCAGGGCGACGCCGGCATCGTGCCGCTCGTCGACCTTTCGTTGTACGTGATGACACCCGAGTATGGCGCCGCCAGCCAGCTCGAAAAAATCGACATGCTCGATTTCGCCGATTTCGTCGCCATCAACAAGTTCGACCGCAAGGGCGGCGCGGATGCTCAACGCGATGTAGCCAAGCAGGTTCAGCGCAATCGTGAGGCCTTCGGCAAATCGCCGAACGAGATGCCGGTGTTCGGCACCATCGCCGCGCGCTTTAACGACGACGGCGTGACCGCGTTGTACCAGGCGGTGAAGCCGAAACTGGCCGAGGCCGGACTCAAGCTGCAGGCCGGCAGTCTTGCGCACGTCACTTCGCGCGCTTCCACCGGCAACGTGTCCATAGTGCCGTCGTCGCGCGTACGTTATCTCGCCGAGATCGCCGGGTCCGTGCGCGCGTACCACCAGCGCACGCGTGAGCAGGTGAGCATCGCGCGCGAGCGCCAGCAATTGACGGAGACGCAGCGCATGTTGCGCGAGTCTCCGTCATCCCGGCATACGCCGGGATCCAGTGCCAATGCCGGTCTGGATTCCGGCGTACGCCGGAATGACGAACTTATAGCAGATCTCGATCCACTGATTGCGGAACGCGACCGCGCTCTGGACGCCGGCAGCAAAGCCCTGCTCGACGGCTGGCCGCAGGTACAGGCTTCGTATACGGGCGACGAGCACGTGGTGAAAGTGCGCGACCGCGAAATCCGCACCCAGCTCACCGTGACGACTTTATCCGGCACGCATCTGCCGAAAGTAGCACTTCCTAAATTCGCAGACCATGGCGAATTGCTGAACTGGTTGCGGCGCGAAAATCTGCCCGGCTATTTTCCATTTACCGCGGGCGTGTTTCAGTTCAAGCGCGAGAACGAAGATGTCACGCGCATGTTCGCGGGGGAAGGCGATGCGTTCCGCACCAACCGGCGTTTCAAGATGCTGTCCGCGCATGCGGAGGCGACGCGCCTGTCAACGGCGTTTGATTCCGTCACGCTCTATGGCTGCGATCCGCACGAGCGCCCCGACATTTACGGCAAGGTCGGCAATTCCGGCGTGTCGATAGCAACGCTCGATGATATGAAAGTGCTTTACGGCGGCTTCGACCTGACCGCGCCCAACACCTCGGTATCGATGACGATTAACGGGCCGGCGCCGACCATACTCGCGATGTTTCTCAATACGGCGATCGATCAGCAGCTGGACGCATTCCAAAAAGAACACGGCCGTGCGCCGCAGGCGCAGGAGGCCGCGGACATCCGCGCGCGCACTCTGCAGACGGTGCGCGGCACCGTACAGGCCGATATCCTGAAAGAAGATCAGGGCCAGAACACCTGTCTGTTTTCGACCGAGTTTTCGTTGAAGGTGATGGCCGACATCGCCGAGTACTTCGCGCGCGAGCAGGTGCGCAATTTCTATTCGGTGTCGATTTCCGGTTATCACATCGCGGAAGCGGGGGCGAACCCGATCTCTCAGCTCGCGTTCACGCTCGCCAACGGTTTCACCTACGTCGAGGCCTATCGCGCACGCGGCATGCAGATCGACGACTTCGCGCCCAACCTGTCGTTCTTTTTCTCCAACGGTATGGACCCGGAATATTCGGTGATCGGGCGTGTCGCGCGCCGCATCTGGGCAGTCGCCATGCGCGATCTTTATGGTGCTTCCGGGCGCAGCCAGAAACTCAAGTACCACACCCAGACCTCGGGCCGTTCGCTGCACGCGCAGGAAATCGATTTCAACGATATCCGCACCACCCTGCAGGCGCTGATCGGTGTTTACGACAATTGCAACAGCCAGCATACCAACGCGTATGACGAGGCGATTACGACGCCGTCCGAAGAGTCGGTGCGCCGCGCGATGGCGATCCAGCTCATCATCAACCGCGAGTGGGGCCTTGCCAGCAACCAGAACCCGAACCAGGGCTCGTTCATCATCGAGGAATTGACCGATCTCGTCGAAGCCGCGGTGCTTGCCGAATTCGAGCGCATCGCGGAGCGCGGCGGCGTGCTGGGCGCGATGGAGACCGGCTACCAGCGCGGCCGCATCCAGGAAGAGTCGCTGTATTACGAAACGCGCAAGCACGACGGCACGCTACCCATCATCGGCGTGAACACTTTCCGCAATCCGCAGCCGGTCGAAGCCGGCAACACCATCAAGCTTGCGCGCTCGACGGCGGAAGAAAAGCAGGGCCAGTTGACGCGGCTGCGCGATTTTCAGGCGCGGCATCGCGACACCGCGCCCGCCGCGTTAAAACGCCTGCAGGAAGTCGCGATGGCCAACGGCAACGTGTTTGCCGAATTGATGACCGCCGTGCGCAGTTGTTCGCTCGGCCAGATTACGCAGGCATTGTTCGAAGTCGGAGGCCAGTACCGGCGCAATATGTAGCGCGTGGCACAGGCTTCCCGGCAGTAAGAATCGCGTAAGTCTTGCCGCTCATGGTCGATACCCATAAGATGCCTTCCTGAGCTGACGGAGGAGACCGGCAATGCCGGACCATCAAGCACGCCCCGACACCTTTCCGCGCATATTGTTGGCCAACGCCGAACGCCTCCGGCAGAAGCCGGCCGTGCGTGAAAAAGACCTTGGCATCTGGCAGACCTGGAGCTGGGGCGAAGTCGCGGATGAAGTCAAAGTGCTGGCGTGCGGGCTGGCGGCGCTCGGTTTCAAACGCGGCGACACGCTGGCGATCATCGGCGACAACCGGCCGCGCCTCTATTGGGCGATGGCCGCGGCGCAGTCGCTGGGCGGCGTGCCGGTACCTCTGTATCAAGATGCAGTTGCCAATGAGATGGTCTACGTGTTCGACGACGCCGAAGCGCAGTTCGCGATCGTCGAAGACCAGGAGCAGGTCGACAAGCTGCTGGAAATTCTGCCGCGCTGCCCGCGTCTCAAGCACATTGTTTACGACGACCCGCGCGGCATGCGCCATTACAACCAGCCGCAATTGCAGAGCTACGACACTTTGATCGCGACGGGCCGTGCTTACGACGCCGCGCATCCCGATTTTTACCCGCACGAAGTCGCGCAGGGCAAGGCGACCGACACCGGCATCATGCTGTATACGTCGGGAACGACCGGCAAGCCCAAGGGCGTATGTCAGACGCATAATGCTTTCATCGTGTCGGCGCAGGGCGGCGCCGGTTTCGATCATCTCAACAGCGACGACAGCATGCTGTCGTACCTGCCGATGGCGTGGGTCGGCGATCATTTGTTTTCGTACGCGCAGTGGCTGGTCGCCGGGTTCACTATCAATTGCCCCGAATCGGGCGAAACGGTGATGACCGATTTGCGGGAAATCGGGCCGACTTACTATTTCGCGCCGCCGCGCGTGTTTGAAAACCTGCTGACCACCGTCATGATCCGCATGGAAGACGCGAGCGCCATCAAGCGCGCGCTGTTTGCGTTTTTCACAGCAGTCGCGCGGGGCTGCGGCGCTGAAGTGCTCGACGGCAAGCCGGTGGCATTTGCCGACCGGTTGCTATACGCGCTCGGCAATTTTCTGATCTTCGGTCCGCTGCGCAACGTGCTGGGCATGAGCCGCATCCGCGTGGCGTATACGGCGGGTGCTGCGATCGGGCCGGACCTTTTTCGCTTTTACCGCTCGATCGGCGTCAATCTCAAGCAGCTTTATGGGTCGACCGAAACCTGCGCTTACGTCTGCCTGCAGCCTGACGGCGCGGTGAGCTTCGATACGGTCGGCACGCCGGCGCCGGGCGTGGAAGTGAGCATCGCCGGCAACGGCGAAGTGCTGGTGCGCGGCGCGATGCTGCTGAAGGAATACTACAAGCAGCCGGCGGCGACCGCGGAGTCGTTCGACGCCAACGGTTATTTCCGCACGGGCGACGCCGGGTTTTTCGACGATCACGGCCAGCTGAAAATCATCGACCGCGCTAAAGACGTCGGCAAGCTCACGAGCGGCGCGATGTTCGCGCCCAACTATATCGAGAACAAGCTGAAGTTTTTTCCGCACATCAAGGAAGCCGTCGCTTTCGGCAATGGGCGCGATGCGGTCGGCGCGTTCATCAACATCGACATCGGTTCGGTCGGGAACTGGGCCGAGCGGCGCGCGATTCCGTACTCGGGGTATACCGACCTTGCCGGCAAGCCCGAAGTGTATGAACTGATCCGCGAGTGCGTCGAGCAGGTGAATGCCGAGCTCGCGCGCGAAGACGCGGTGGCCGGCTCGCAGATCCAGCGCTTTTTGATCCTGCACAAGGAACTTGATCCGGATGATGACGAACTGACACGCACGCGCAAGGTGCGGCGCGGTTTCATCGCCGACAAGTATGGTGTGCTGATAGAGGCGTTGTACTCGGACAAAACGGAGTGCCACGTCGAAACCCAGGTCAAGTTCGAAGACGGCCGCAGCGGCATCGTGCGCGCCGACGTGCAGATCCGCGCGGCGCGCACGTTCGCGCCCGAGCAATTGAAGCAGGCAGGCTGAGCCGGGCCCCCGCTTGAATCAAACGCGCAGCATCGGCGACGTCGTTCTCAAGATCGACAACATATCGCTCGCGTTCGGCGGCGTGAAAGCACTCGCCGAAGTGAGCTTCGACGTGCGCGAGCATGAAATCCGCGCCATCATTGGTCCCAACGGCGCCGGCAAGAGCTCGATGCTGAACGTAATCAACGGCGTCTACCATCCGCAGCAGGGCAGCATCACGTTCAAGGGCGTGACGCGCAAGCAGATGCGTCCGCACGAAGCCGCGCGCCAGGGCATCGCGCGCACGTTTCAAAACATTGCGTTGTTCAAAGGCATGACCGTGCTCGATAACATCATGACCGGGCGCAATCTGAAAATGCACGCCGGGTTTCTCGCGCAGGCGATCTGGTTCGGCCCGGCGCTGAAGGAAGAAATCGAGCATCGCCGGACGGTCGAGCAGATCATCGACTTCCTGCAGATCGAAGCGATCCGCAAGACGCCGGTCGGGCGGCTGCCGTACGGCATGCAGAAGCGTGTCGAGCTGGCGCGCGCGCTCGCCGCCGAGCCGGACATGCTGCTTTTGGACGAGCCGATGGCGGGCATGAACGTCGAGGAAAAAGAAGACATGTGCCGTTTCATACTCGACGTCAACGACGAGTTCGGCACCACCATCGTGCTGATCGAACACGACATGGGTGTCGTCATGGACCTGTCGGACCGCGTCGTGGTGCTCGACTACGGGCGCAAGATCGGCGACGGCACCCCGGATGAAGTGCGCAACAACCAGGCGGTGATCGACGCCTATCTGGGAGCGCAGCATTGAAAGCGCGACAGGCGAGAAGCGAGAGGCGAGAGGCGCGTTTTCCCGCCCGAACACTTGAGCGAGAAGCAATGGCGAAGTCTGTTTTTCCTCCCCTCCCCTCTCTCCTCTCTCCTCTCCCGCGCGGTGCGCGCTAATGGGATTCTTTCTCGAAGTGCTGATCGGTGGCCTGATGGCGGGCGTGCTGTATTCGCTGGTCGCGCTCGGCCTGGTGCTGATATTCAAAGCGTCTGGCGTATTTAACTTCGCGCAGGGCGCGATGGTGCTGTTCGCTGCACTCTCGCTGGTGCGCCTGATGGAAAAAATGCCGTTGCCGCTGGCGCTGCTGGTGACTTGCGTCATCATGCTGATGCTCGCGTACGCGATTGAGCGGCTGGTATTGCGGCCGCTCGTCAACCAGCCCGGCATTTCGCTTTTCATGGCGACCCTCGGCATCACGTTTTTTCTCGAAGGCTTCGGCCAGATTCTGTGGGGCAGCGATATTTACAAGCTTGATCTCGGTATCCCCAAGCAGCCGATCATCATTCTTGAAAAAGTTTTCAGCGGCGGCATACTCGTCGGCAGTGACGATCTGTTCGCGACCATCGTGTCGGGTGCGCTGGTGATCGTGCTCGCGATCTTTTTCCAGAAAACACGCATCGGCCGCGCTTTGCGCGCGGTCGCCGACGATCACCAGGCGGCGCAGTCGATCGGCATACCGCTCAACCAGATCTGGCTCATTGTGTGGACGGTCGCCGGCCTGGTCGCGCTGGTCGCCGGCGTCATCTGGGGCTCGCGCCTCGGCGTGCAGTTTTCGCTGTCGCTGATCGCCCTGAAAGCACTGCCGGTGGTGATTCTCGGTGGCTTTACTTCGGTGCCGGGCGCGATCATAGGCGGGCTCATCATCGGCGTCGGCGAAAAAATGTCCGAGGTCTACCTCGGCCCGCATATCGGCGGCGGCATCGAGAACTGGTTCGCCTACACTTTGGCGCTGTTGTTTCTGCTGATACGGCCCGAGGGGCTGTTCGGCGAAAAAATCATAGATCGGGTCTAAGCGTTTATGTTCTATCGCGAAGTCGGTGAGTTCAAAGGCACGTATGCTGCCGACCAGGTGGTGTTCCCGATTCGCCAGGACCGCTATTTCGTGTGGGCGGTGGTGGCGTTCGCGTTCTTCGGCGTACCGTTTCTCGCGAACCCGTACTGGTTCAGCGCGATTCTGATCCCATTCCTGATTCTCTCGCTCGCAGCCCTGGGGTTGAACCTGCTGGTCGGTTACTGCGGACAGATTTCCCTCGGCACCGGCGGCTTCATGGCGGTCGGCGCGTATGCCGCCTACAACCTGACGTTGCGCGTGCCGTGGCTCAATCCGCTCGTTGCCTTCCTGTTTGCAGGCGGCATCGCCACGCTCGTCGGTATTTTGTTCGGCATCCCGAGCCTGCGCATCAAGGGGTTTTACCTGGCGGTGGCGACTCTTGCGGCGCAGTTTTTTCTCGACTGGGTGTTCAGCCGCATCCAGTGGTTCACCAACTACACGCCGTCGGGTTCGCTCAACTCGCCGCCCATTACGTTTTTCGATTTCACCTTCGACACGCCGGCGCGCAAATACCTGCTGTGCCTGGGCTTCGCGGTGGCCTTTGCCATGCTGGCGCGCAACCTGGTGCGCGGGCGCATCGGGCGTTCATGGATGGCGATCCGCGATATGGACGTCGCGGCCGAGATTATCGGCATACGCCCGTTGTATGCGAAGCTGTCGGCGTTTGCCGTGAGCTCGTTTTTTATCGGCGTTGCCGGCGCGCTGTGGGCCTTCGTGCATTTGGGTTCGTGGGAGCCGCTGGCGTTCGACGTCAATCGCTCGTTCAGCCTTTTGTTCATGGTCATCATCGGCGGCTTGGGTTCCATACTCGGCAGTTTTCTCGGCGCCGCGTTCATCACGCTATTGCCGCTGTTTCTGAACCAGTTGCCGGCGTGGCTGGGCCTGCACTGGTCGACCGCGCTGATTTCCCACCTGGAGTCGATGATATTCGGCGCCTTGATCGTGTTTTTCCTGATAGTCGAGCCGCTGGGGCTGGCCCGCCTGTGGCGCGTCGCCAAGGAAAAGCTGCGTTTATGGCCGTTTCCGCACTGAAAACGGGCGCCTGGCGAGTGGTTTCCCGTGGCGCTTGCGTCCGGCAGATTCAGTCAATACACTTTGCGCTCTACCAATAAAACCAGCGTGCTTTCCCGCAAGGGCGCATAGCTGGGCAAGACCGGCGAAGTCCGGAACGGCAGTACAACCAAAGGAGGCAGTCATCATGGGCAGCTTGATCACGTGGCAACGCGCTTTGATCCTGGCACTGGCGGCCGGGGCGCTTGGCGGCACGGTTCCAGTGTTCGCGCAGGCGAACGAGCAATTCATCCCGGTGCTGGTCTATCGCACGGGCGCTTATGCGCCGAACGGCACACCGTGGGCGAATGGCTTCGTCGATTACCTGAACCTCGTCAACGAGCGCGACAAAGGCATCAACGGCGTCAAGATCGCCTATGAAGAATGCGAAACCGGTTACGCCACCGATCGCGGCGTTGAGTGCTACGAGCGCCTGAAAGGCAAGGGCCCGACGGGAGCTGCGGCATTCAACCCGCTGTCGACCGGCATCACCTTCGCATTGACCGAAAAAGCGCCGGGCGACAAGATTCCGATCATCACCATGGGCTACGGGCGCTCGGAGTCGGCGGACGGCAGCGTGTTCACGTGGAATTTCCCGCTGCTCGGCACTTACTGGACGGCGGCCGACGTGATCATGCACCAGATCGCCAACAAGCTCGGCGGCTACGAAAAACTCAAGGGCAAGAAAGTCACGCTGGTCTTTCACGACTCGCCGTACGGCAAGGAGCCGATCCCGCTCTTGACCGAACTCGCGAAGCGCCACGGGTTTGAATTCAAGTCGATCCCGGTCACCCATCCCGGCGTCGAGCAAAAGGCAGCGTGGCTGCAGATCCGCCAGGACAAGCCCGACTATGTTTTGCTATGGGGCTGGGGCGTGATGAACTCGACGTCGATCAAGGAAGCTGTTGCCGTCAACTATCCGCGCGAGCAGATGTACGGCGTCTGGTGGTCGGGCGCCGAACCTGACGTGCTGCCGGCGGAAGCGGGTGCCACCGGCTACAACGCAGCGGCGCTGCAGCATTCGTCGGGCCAGACTGCGGTGCACGCGGACATTCTCAAGAATGTCTACGACCGCAACAAGGGCGTGGGCAAGAAAGAAGAAGTCGGCACCGTGCTTTACAACCGCGGCATGATCAACGCGATGGTCACCATCGAAGCGATCCGCACCGCGCAGGCCAAGTACGGCAAGAAGCCGCTCACGGGCGAACAGGTGCGCTGGGGCATCGAAAACCTCAACCTCGACCAGGCGCGCTTGCGGCAACTCGGATTCGGCGGGCTGATGCAGCCGCTGAAACTGTCGTGCAGCGATCACGAAGGCGCGCGCATGGCGCGCATCCACCAGTGGGACGGCGCGAAGTGGGTCTATGTGTCGGACTGGCTTGAGGGCAACAATAAATTGTTGCGGCCGATGGTCGAAGACGCCGCCAGGAAGTACGCGAAAGAGAAGAACATCACCCCGCGCGATTGCTCGAAGGTGACCTAGCGTTGAGTGAAAAAGGTGAAGGAGTGAAGGAGTAATTCACTCATTCACCCTTTCACACCTTCACTGCTCTCAGGATGTCATCCGTCCCTAAGCCCGCCACCGCGCCTGCCCTGCTCGCGGTCAATAACATCGAGGTCATTTACGACCACGTCATCCTGGTGTTGAAGGGCGTGTCGCTCGAAGTGCACGAGGGCAAGATTGTCGCCCTGCTTGGCGCCAATGGTGCTGGCAAATCGACCACGCTGAAATCGATTTCAAATTTGTTGCGCGCCGAACGCGGCGACGTGACCAAGGGCTCGATTGAATTTCGCGGTCAGCGCGTCGACCAGCTGAGCCCTTCAGAACTCGTCAAGCGCGGTGTCGTGCAGGTGATGGAAGGGCGGCATTGTTTCGCCCACCTCACGGTCGAGGAAAACCTGCTGACCGGCGCTTTCACGCGCAGCGGGCGCGGCGACATTGACGCCGACTTGGAGAAGGTCTACGGCTATTTCCCGCGCCTGAAGCAAAGGCGCACGAGCCAAGCCGGCTATACGTCGGGCGGCGAGCAGCAGATGACGGCGATTGGGCGCGCGTTGATGGCGCGGCCCAGCATGATATTGCTCGACGAGCCATCGATGGGCCTCGCGCCGCAGATCGTCGAGGAAATTTTCAGCATCGTGCGCAATCTGAACCAGCAGGAGCACGTGAGTTTTCTGCTCGCCGAGCAGAACACCAATATCGCGCTCAGGTTCGCCGATTACGGCTACATTCTCGAAACCGGCCGCGTGGTGATGGACGGCAGCGCCGCGGAACTGTCATCCAACGAAGACGTAAAAGAGTTTTACCTCGGCCTGAGCGCGGGTGCGCGCAAGAACTACCGCGACGCCAAGCACTATCGCCGGCGCAAGCGCTGGCTGGCCTGAACGGCAGTGCAAGAGTGAAGGGGTGAATGCGTGAAAAAGTAGCCGCCTTTACCCTTTCACCCTTTTACCCATTCACTCTTTCACGGATTTTGATGGAATTCTTCGACAAACTGGAAACGCGCGACGCGCAGCAGCGCGAAGCGGAGCAGTTCGCGGCATTGCGCGTGCAGATCGCCCATGCGCAGAAGGCGGCGCCGTATTTTTCGCGTGTGCTCGCGGGCGTCAACGCGGCCGACATCAAGGACCGCGCGGCGCTGGCATTGCTGCCGGTCACGCGCAAGTCCGACCTGATCGATCTGCAAAAAGCCGCACTGCCGTTCGCCGGCATGACGGCGCTGCCGCAAGGCGGTCTTGGCCGCGTGTTCATGTCGCCGGGCCCGATGTTCGATCCCGAGGGCAAGCGCGCCGATTACTGGCGGCTCGCGCGCGCGATGTTTGCCGCCGGTTTTCGCGCCGGCGAACTCGTGCACAATACTTTTTCGTATCACTTCACGCCGGCCGGTTTCATGGCCGACATGGGCGCGCACGCCATCGGCTGCCCGGTGTTTCCCGGCGGCACCGGCCAGACCGAAATGCAGGTTGCCGCCATCGCGAGCCTCAAGCCGCAGTGTTATGTCGGCACGCCATCGTTCCTGCGCATCATTCTCGAGAAAGGCGACGAACTGAAGGCCGATTTGTCGAGTTTGAAGAAAGCCATGGTTTCGGCGGAAGCGCTGCCCGCGGCTTTGCGCGCGTGGCTGAACGGCCGCGGCGTTGCCACGCTGCAATGCTATGCCAGTGCCGACCTCGGCCTTATCGCTTATGAGTCGCCCGCGCAGGAAGGCATGATTGTCGATGAGGGTGTGGTGGTTGAACTTGTGCGCCCGGGCACCGGCGAGCCGGTTGCGCCAGGCGAAGTCGGCGAAGTCGTGGTGACTGCACTAACGCCCGAATATCCGTTGATACGTTTTGCGACCGGCGATTTGTCGGCGACGCTGCCGGGAGCGAGTCCGTGCGGGCGTACCAATATGCGCATCAAGGGCTGGATGGGGCGCGCCGACCAGACCGCCAAAGTGAAAGGCATGTTCGTCAAGCCGTCGCAAATCGCGGAGGTTGCCCGGCGTCATCCCGAAATCCGCAAATACCGGCTCGTCATCGATCACGATGAAAAGAATACCGACCGCATGACGCTGGCGTGCGAACTCGCCGGTGCGGGCGACAGCGCGCTCGCGGTGAAAATCGCGGTGAGCCTGCGCGAAGTCTGCAACCTGCGCGGCGACGTCGCGTTCAAGCCGGCCGGCGCGCTGCCCAACGACGGCAAAGTCATCGACGACACTCGGAAGTACGACTAATATTGCAATCGCCGATTCACGCCGATGGCAGATGAAACCCCAATACCAGAAGAAAGAGTTTTTATCCGCGTTCATCGGTGGTTGCTTGCGGTTTGATTTTTTTGAAATCGGATTTACTTTCTCATGCAAATCAAAAACAGCGTATTCCTGATTCCCGGCGGCGCCTCCGGCCTCGGCGCCGCCACCGCGCAAAACCTGGTTGCCGCGGGCGGCAAAGTGCTGCTCGCCGACCTCAACCGCGAGGCGGGCGAGAAATTCGCGGCCAGTCTCGGCGGCAGCGCGAAATTCGTGGTTGCCGATGTGACCAACGAAGCGCAGGTTCAACAAGCAGTCGACGCTGCAGTGCAGGCTTTTGGCGCGGTGCACGGACTCGTCAATTGCGCGGGGGTGGCGCCCGGCGAAAGAGTGGTCGGCAAAAACGGCCCGCACCGGCTTGAAACTTTCAGCCGCGTGATCAACATCAATCTCGTCGGCAGTTTCAATGCGCTGCGGCTGGCGGCCAGCGCAATGGCCAAAAACACGCCGAACGTTGACGGCGAACGCGGTGTCATCATCAATACCGCGTCGGTCGCTGCATTCGAAGGCCAGCTCGGCCAGGCCGCCTACAGCGCCTCAAAAGGCGGCATCGTCGCGATGGCGCTGCCGATCGCGCGCGAACTCGCGAAGCTCGGCATCCGCGTCATGACCATCGCACCCGGTATTTTCGATACACCCATGCTGCAGGGCATGAGCGAGGAGATACGCGCTTCCCTCGGCGCGCAAGTGCCGTTTCCGTCGCGTCTGGGTGAACCGGCGGAGTATGCCCGGCTTGCCGCATTCATTATCGAGAACCCAATGCTCAATGCCGAAGTGATCCGTCTTGACGGCGCAATCCGCATGACCGCGAAGTAGCGGCACGGAACGCACCAGAAAGGATATTCCGCATGACTTATCAAAACATTGTTCTCGAGCACGTTGAAGCGGGAAAAATCGCCGTGCTGACGGTCAACCGGCCGCAAGCGCTCAACGCACTCAACGCAGCCACCCTCGACGAACTCGCAAATGTGCTGGTACGTGTCGCGGCAGATCCGGAAGTGCGCGTGCTGCTGATCACCGGTGCGGGCGAGAAAGCGTTCATCGCCGGTGCCGACATCACAGCGATGCAGGGCATGAGTGCGCTCGAAGCGCAGGCGTTTTCCGAAAAGGGCCAGCGCGTGATGCAGGCCATCGAAGCGTTGCCGATTCCGGTGATCGCGCTGGTCAACGGCTACGCGCTCGGCGGCGGCTGCGAACTCGCCATGAGCTGCGACTGGATCATCGCCGCCGAACGCGCCGTGTTCGGCCAGCCCGAGGTGAACCTCGGCATACCACCGGGTTTCGGCGGCACGCAGCGCCTGTCGCGCCTTGTCGGCCGTTCACTTGCGCTCGAACTCGTCATCACCGGCCGCCAGATCAAAGCCGACGAAGCGTTGCGCATAGGACTTGTCAACGAAGTCGTGCCGCCAGAGCAGTTGACGGAAAAAGGATTGGCGACGGCGCGCCTGATCGCGGCAAAAGCGCCGGTGGCCGTGCGCGTTTCGAAGCAGGCGGTGCAGCGTGGGCTCGATCTCGACCTCGCCAACGGCTGCGTGCTGGAGACCAGTTTGTTCGCGTTTGCTTTCGGCACTGCCGACCGCCAGGAAGGCATGACGGCGTTCGTCGAAAAACGCGCACCGAACTTTGAAGGAAAATGAGTTGGCCGCAAAGGCGCGAAGGCGCCAAGAAATACGAAATTAAGAAGGCGAATGGTAAATAATCTCGCCTGTTGAATATCGGCCCATAGCGGATTTCTGGTTGCCGTTAACTTGATTTCCTCTGCGTCTTTGCGCCTCTGCGGCAAAAGTTTTGGAGAAGCATATGTCAAATCATCCGCTCAGCCGCTACCCGGTACCGAAACTCGCCGACTTGCCGGCGGACGTGCGCAGCCGCATCGAAAAAGTGCAGGAGAAAGCCGGCTTCGTGCCCAATGTGTTCATCACACTCGCGCACCGGCCCGCCGAATTCCGCGCTTTTTTCGATTATCACGACGCGCTGCTCCTGAAGGAGGGGGGGCTCACCAAGGCCGAGCGTGAAATGATCATCGTGGCGACCAGTGCCGCCAACCAATGCCATTACTGCGTGGTCGCGCACGGCGCGATTTTGCGCGTGTACGCGAAGAACCCGCTGATTGCCGACCAGGTTGCCGTCAATTACCGCAAGGCCGATCTCGCGCCGCGCCAGAAAGCGATGCTCGATTTCGCCCTCAAAGTGGCGCTCGCGTCCCATACCATCCAGGACACCGACTTTCCGCCTTTGCGCGCGCACGGATTTTCCGACGAGGACATCTGGGACATCGGCGCGATCGCGGCGTTGTTTGCGCTCTCCAACCGCATGGCGAACCTTATCAACATGCGGCCCAACGACGAGTTCTACCTGCTGGGACGCGTTCCCAAGGGGTGACCAAGCCGGGTGCCGTGGCGCCGGATTATTTGACGCCGATGTTATAATTCCGCCTGACAAACCCGGCGCCACAAGCGCCCGGGCTCAACCGGCAAGTCCCCGTAAAACCGGACGCTGCAAACCCCACGAAGGCGATGCCATGGATATGCAGGACATTCCTGATACCGACCCGCAGGAAACCCAGGAGTGGTTGGAGGCCCTCGACGGCGTCCTCAAGCACGAGGGCGCGCAGCGCGCGCACTTTCTGCTCGAACAGCTCGTCGACAAAGCGCGCCGCAGCGGCGCCTATATTCCGTTCAGTGCGAATACCGCTTATCTGAACACCATTCCGCCGGAGAGCGAAGAGCACATGCCCGGCGATGGCGCACTCGAGCACCGTATCCGCTCGTACGTGCGCTGGAACGCGATGGCGATGGTATTGCGCGCCAACAAGGACACCAATGTCGGCGGGCACATCGCGAGCTTTGCTTCCGCGGCCACGCTTTACGACGTCGGGTTCAATCACTTCTGGCGAGCGCAAAGCGAAAAATTCGGCGGCGATCTCGTGTTCGTGCAGGGCCATTCCGCGCCTGGCGTCTATGCACGCGCATTCATACTGGGCCGGCTCACCGCGGAGCAGATGGACAATTTCCGCCAGGAAGTCGATGGCAAAGGGCTGTCTTCGTACCCGCATCCATGGCTGATGCCGGATTTCTGGCAGTTCCCGACCGTGTCGATGGGCCTGGGGCCGCTGATGGCGATCTACCAGGCGCGCTTCATGCGCTATATGAAAGACCGCGACATCCTGCCGGCGCAGGGCCGCAAGGTGTGGGCGTTCATGGGCGACGGCGAGATGGACGAGCCGGAATCGCTGGGCGCGATTTCACTCGCCGGGCGCGAAAAGCTCGACAACCTGATTTTCGTCATCAACTGCAACCTGCAGCGGCTCGACGGACCGGTGCGCGGCAACGGCAAGATCATCCAGGAACTGGAGTCCGACTTCCGCGGCGCCGGCTGGAACGTGATCAAGGTGATCTGGGGCGGCTATTGGGACGAGCTGTTCATGCGCGATACCAAGGGCATACTCCTGAAGCGCATGGCGGAGTGCGTCGACGGCGAGTACCAAACGTTCAAGTCGAAGGACGGCGCTTACGTGCGCAAACATTTCTTCGGCAAATATCCCGAACTGCTCGAAATGGTCGCCACCATGTCGGACGACGACATCTGGCGTCTCAACCGCGGCGGTCACGACCCGTACAAAGTCTATGCCGCGTACGCGGCGGCGATGAAGCATACCGGCCAGCCCACCGTGATACTCGCCAAGACCATCAAGGGCTACGGCATGGGTGAAGCCGGCGAGTCGCAGAACATCACCCACCAGCAGAAAAAGATGGGCACGTCGTCGATCAAATCATTTCGCGACCGCTTCGGGATCCCGGTGCCGGACGACAAGCTGGAAGAAGTGCCGTACCTGACGTTCCCTGAAGGTTCGCCCGAGCTGAATTACATGCGTGAAAAGCGCCAGACGCTCGGCGGTTATCTGCCGGCGCGGCGGCGCAAGGCGGCAGCCCTCGAAGTGCCGGCATTGTCGGCGTTCGAAACTCTGCTCAAAGCGAGCGGCGCAGGGCGCGAATTATCGACGACCATGGCGTTCGTGCGCATACTCACGACCCTGGTGCGCGACAAGAAGATCGGCCAGTACGTGGTGCCCATCGTGCCCGATGAATCACGGACGTTCGGCATGGAAGGCATGTTCCGCCAGCTCGGCATTTATTCGCACGTCGGCCAGCTCTACACGCCGCAGGACGCCGACCAGCTGATGTTCTACAAGGAAGACCAGAAGGGTCAGGTGCTGCAGGAAGGCATCAACGAGCCGGGCGCGATGTCGTCTTGGATCGCGGCGGCGACTGCGTACAGCACGCACGGCATTTCGATGATTCCCTTCTACATTTTTTATTCGATGTTCGGCTTCCAGCGCATCGGCGATCTCGCCTGGGCGGCTGGCGACATGCGCGCGCGCGGCTTTTTGCTGGGCGGTACCGCGGGGCGCACCACGCTGAACGGCGAAGGTCTGCAGCACGAAGACGGCCACAGCCATCTGCTGGCGGCGACCATCCCCAATTGCGTGGCCTACGACCCGACGTATGCGTACGAACTCGCGGTGATCATCCAGGACGGCCTGCGCCGCATGTATCAGGAGCAGGAAGACATTTATTACTACATCACCGTAATGAACGAGAATTACGAGCATCCGGCGATGCCCGAGGGCGTCGAGAAAGGCATCCTGAAAGGCATGTATCTGCTGCGCGAAGGCAAGGCGAAGAAGAACGCGCCCAAGGTGCAGTTGCTCGGCAGCGGCACCATTCTGCGCGAAGTCATCGCCGGCGCCGACATGCTGGAAAAAGACTTCGGCGTTGCCGCTGACATCTGGAGCGTCACCAGCTTCAACGAGCTGCGCCGCGACGGCCTCGACGTGCAGCGCTGGAACATGCTGCATCCGGAAGCCACGCCGCGCCTCTCGCATATCGAAATCTGCCTTAAGGACCGCGAAGGCCCGGTGATCGCGTCGACCGATTACATGAAAATGTTCGCCGACCAGGTGCGCGGCATGCTGCCCACGCATCATTTTCATGCGCTTGGCGCCGACGGCTTCGGGCGTTCGGACACGCGTGAAAAGCTGCGCGGCTTTTTCGAAGTCGACCGCAATTACGTCGCGGTCGCCGCGTTAAAGGCGCTGGCCGACATGGAACTGGTGCCGCGCAAGAAAGTCACCGAAGCGATCAAGAAGTACGGCATTGATCCCGAGAAACCGAACCCGACAACGGTGTAATTGCAGATGAGCCTCGTCGAAGTCAAAGTCCCCGATATAGGGGACTTCAAGAACATCCCGATCATCGAGATCCTGGTCAAGCCCGGCGACAGCGTCAAGGCTGAAGACCCGCTGATCGCGCTCGAGTCGGACAAGGCGACGTTGGAAGTGCCGGCGCCCAGCGCGGGCACGGTCAAAGAGATCAAGGTCAAGGTCGGCGACAAGGTGTCCGAGGGCACGCTGGTATTGATGCTCGACGTGACGGCGCAACCTGCCGCGGCGGCAACGCCCGCACCACAACCGGCCGCTGCAGCACAACCCGTGGCCGCAGCGCCGTCGCCAGCATCGGCTCCGCAGCCTGCTGCGCCGGCTTCAGCGCCTTCGACATCCTCAAGTCCTACTGCTTCGCTCGAGCCGATCGATGAAGCGAAATTGAAGCTCGTGCACGCAGGCCCGTCGGTGCGGGGCTTCGCGCGCGAGCTCGGCGCGGATCTCTCGAAAGTGACGGGCAGCGGTCCCAAGGGCCGCATCCTGCGTGAAGACGTGCAGGCTTACGTCAAGACCGAGCTGACGCGGCCGCGCGGCGGCAGCGGTGGCGGACTCGGCTTCAATCTCCTGCCCATGCCGCAGGTCGATTTCGCCAAGTTCGGGCCAGTGCAGAAGCAGGCGCTGTCGCGCATCAAGAAACTGTCGGGTGCGAACCTGCACCGCAACTGGGTCGCGATCCCGCACGTCACGCAGCAGGACGAAGCCGATATCACCGAACTCGAAGCGTTCCGCAAATCGCAGTCCGATGTAGCGAAAAAAGAAGGCATACGCTTCACGCTGCTCGCTTTCCTGATGAAGGCGGCGGTGGTGGCGCTGAAGCAGTATCCGAACTTCAACGCATCGTTGTCGCCCGATGGCGAAAACCTGATATTGAAGCAGTATTTCAATATTGGCGTGGCGGTCGATACGCCGCTCGGCCTCGTCGTGCCCGTGATACGCGATGCCGACAAAAAAGGTTTGCTCGAAC
>Ga0114978_10001309_pt1 | contig 20922 bp, 18 predicted proteins | sample S_140212_EF_Meta_FD_87027 | JGI IMG/M metagenome (GOLD analysis project Ga0114978, IMG submission 87027) | Freshwater microbial communities from Lake Simoncouche, Canada to study carbon cycling - S_140212_EF_MetaG | ecosystem: Environmental > Aquatic > Freshwater > Lake | place: Lake...
CTGGCAACGTCGAACGAGCAACCATCATGAAAGGGTTGATAGCAAATGATCCCACTGGCTTGAAGTCCTTGTCTGGGTCGTAAGCCATTCGCTTTGTTGCACTGGTAATGGAATGCGTCTCCGCACTACCCACCAACAAGGTGTACCCATCCGCTGCTGCACGTGCAACAACAGCTGCACCAATTTGCCCGTTGGCACCCCCTCGGTTATCAACCACGACAGGCTTACTCAGAGACACCTCAAGTTGTTGAGCCAATGCGCGTGAGACTGCATCAGTGTTGCCGCCTGCAGGCCAGGGAACTACCAATGTGATGGGATGAAGCGGAAAGTCCTCAGCGGCCTCTACATGGACCGAGATGGCCATTATAAAGTTGCCAAGCAAAGTTGCAAATAATAAAAAATACCATTTCATCGATCGCTCCTAAACTAACCGATTACGCTTACTTGGTCAACCGCTCAAATAACTAGCGATTTTTGAACATTCAATTCAATACGATTTAAAGGATTTGAAACCCATTTTACACAAATCCATCAAGCGTCTGCACGTATTGAAAGGCCAACGGTCAAACAAGCATTCCAGGCTGCCGCTTTAATGGATGACCAGGCTGGCCGAGCAGTCTGCCTGGCCAGCGGGCCCAAGACATTGCATGTGGGAAGCTGTGAACAAGCAACGAATATGGCATCACTCATCGCCTGCGCTGCGGCGAAATGAGCACGACGCATCACAGCTGCTTCGTCAATTGCGAGTAGCTCTTGAGCGCTACTAACTTCAAAGCCCTCAAAGGCGGCGATATGTAGACCACCCTGGATGAGGAACTTGCGCAAAGCATCATTGACCACAGACCCATAGGGCGTGAGCACTGTGACTGTCTTGGCATTTGACTCCCCCAATGCTGCAAGCATGGACCCAGCCGCTGAAACAGTTGGCGCCCCAGTCTCATTTTGAAGATCATCACAGAACTCACGATCACCGTTATAACCAGCAAGAAAACCTGCAGCCGTACACCCCATGATCACAACATCAGGTCTATTCTTAAAAAGCTCTTTACCAGCGGCAATCACCCTTTTACGCTCAGCTGGCATATCTTCAGGTCGCAACATGGTGGCGCGGTTGATGCGAGCGATTGATAAATCAATGGGAAGTGGAAACCATTCTCTTAACTCGGGTTCTAAAGTGGTATTGATCGCGGGCATGACAAGACCGACTTTAAGATTTGACATTCCATTCTCCTTAGAAAAATCTAATGACATCAATCACTATTAAATATTTAAATCCTTACACAATATTGCACTCAATGTTTACGCTCCATAAGTCTTTATTGTATTGAATCAAAAAAACTCTTAATGCATTTATATCTGTTTAAATATTTTGAGATTGACTAGTTTGTGTAAATAGTGAAGGGCCATCGTTCGACACCAACGCATATATACATTGAATTACACCGGCCAAGAATCCCACCATTACACCCACTTGGATAGCCAAGTTGTAGGAACCAAGCGCATCATAGACAAGCCCTCCACCAAAAGCTCCGATGAAACTTCCCAATTGGTGACTCATGAAAGTGATGCCGCTTAACATGGCTTGCCATCTCAGTCCAAAAGCATCGCTGATCCAACCCGTGACAAGAGGTGCAACACCTAGCCATAAGAATCCAATATAGGCTGCAAAAATCAAGGTCGAGGACGGGGTCGGATCTAAGTAAAAATAAAATCCAATTCCAATGGAGCGCAGAATGTAGATCATCCCAAGGATGAATAACTTGTTCGATCTCCCTCCTGCCCAACCAAAAAACAAGCTTCCCATAGCATTGAATAAGCCAATCGTACCAAGCGCTTGCGCACTCAGCATGGGGTCAAGTCCGCAAATCTCAATATAGGTGGGTAAATGAGTGGTTAAAAAAACGAGTTGCATACCGCAAACAAAAAAAGCAATGGTCAAGACTAAAAAGGGCGGATGTTTAAGAGCAATTCGAGCGACAAAACCCGCACTGTTTCTGTCAAATTCTGAATTCTCTGGCATAGGTAATTTGTCCACTTTTGAGGCCAACCATGCTGCGAGAATCATACAAATGCTCAAAACAGCAAAACCCATGATACCCACCCGCCAACCATAGCTTTGAGACAAGGTCTGTCCAATGGGGGCGGCCAAGAGGGCGCCAAGGGAACCCGCTGCAGATACAACACCCAATATTGTGCTTTGCATGCTAGGAGATACGCAACGCGTAGCAACGGCCATTGCCATGGCCGAGCCCGTGCAAGACATCGACAGTCCAATTAAAACACCTGCGCCTATTAAGACCGAAAGAAAGTTGTTTGACACGGCAAGCAGGCTCAAACCTGCAACATACAGCACCGAACCGGTCAGTAAGAGGTGTCGATAGCCATTTCTTCCAGCCCATGCACCCACCCAAGGTTGTAAAAAACCCCACGAAAGGTTCTGAACAGCAATGGCCAAGGTGAACTGGGAAATTGAAATACCAGTCTCTGTGGTGAGGGGCAACATAAATACCCCAAGACTTTGTCGCATCCCCATGCTCAGTGTGAGCATCACAGACACACCTATCAAAATGGACAAATTGGCTTTGATCATTTTGTTGCTGGCCGTGTATGACTTAATCGATTATCGTACAAGAGAAAATTTCATAAACTTCATTAACTCAATTTAACTTTCGCCTGATTCACAATTTGATTCCATTTGAGGGTTTCTAATTTAATATGATCCGTAAATTCTTGCGGTGAACTACCAGTTGGTTCAGCCCCAAGATCAAAAAATCTTTCCTTGACGTCCTGCATTTTTGTTATTTTGTTTAACACAAGATTTAATTTTTCGATGACACCATTAGGTGTATTGGCAGGTGCCAAAATCCCCATCCATGCACTGACCTCAAAGCCTGGAATTTTTAATCCTTCAGCTACAGTAGGAAGCTCTGGCAACAAAGACGATCTTCGCAAGCCACCAACGGCAAGAGCTCGTACTCTATCTGCTTTAATGTAGGCAAGGGCCCCAGCAATGTCTGAGAAAAGAACCTGAATATTACCAGACATCAAATCAGTCAAAGCAGGCGCACTACCTTTATATGGGATATGCTCCATCACAATGCCAGCTTTGGCTTTTAACATTTCAGATGAGAGATGATGAGAACTTCCATTTCCAGCTGAGCCAAAATTCAAACGAACATTGCTCATCTTGGAATAAGACACTAAATCATCTATTGTTTTAATGGGCAAGGAAGGGTTTACCAGTAAAACCAATTGATTCGTAAGAACCAAGCTAATGGGAGAAAAATCCTTCACTGGATCAAATGGCATTTTAATGTAGAGACTGGAATTGATCGCATGAGTCCCAATCGTCCCCATCACAAGGGTATATCCATCTGGTGTAGATTTGGCTACAAAATCAGCACCGATGTTGCCGCCAGCCCCAGCTTTGTTATCAACAATGACGGCTTGACTTAAAATATCTGACATTTTTTGGGCAATACTTCTGCCCAAAATATCTGTAGCTCCTCCAGGCGCATAGGGAATAATTAATTTAATGGACTTGGTTGGAAAATCCTCAGCCAAGCTTTTCGTCAAGCTTAAAGATGACATCGACATCAAAAAAAACCGTCTATTCATATCAGAATAATACATATTTTTCATCGCAGATCACCCTTCATTTGAACGATATTTGTAAGCATTATAATCTTTAAAGCATATTTGTCGAAGTGATATCTAATGGCTAACTGATATAGAATTTTCAAAAGAGGAATCGACATGGAAGAACAAGTTGATGTTGATGTGTTGGTTGCTGGAGCTGGCGCGTGTGGACTGATAGCGGCAATAAAGGCTCATGAGCAAGGTTGTAGCGTAGCTATCGTTGAAAAATTTGACCGTTTTGCAGGCAACACCGTACTTTCTTGCGGCTCTATTCCAGCAGCAGGAACTCGAATGCAAAAAGCCGCTGGCATCAATGACAGCGTATCTCAAATGATCGCAGACATGGAACGCGTTTCTGGACAACACGATTCATCACATTTGATCGCGACAATCGTTAGTGAATCAGCTAGACTGGTTGAATGGTTGGTCGACTATTGTGGCGTTGAAATCAATTTATACACCAATTACAAACACGTGGGCCACTCTATTCCTAGACTTCACACTCAGCCAACGGGACAGGGATCAGAGTTAATCAATTCTTTGGCCAAAACAGTTCAAAACAAGGGCATCGATCTGGCATTTAACAATCCCCTAAGACGTCTAAGAACTCAACAAAATGGTGCTGTGATAGGCGCTGAAATTGGAACAAAAGATCATTATTATGTTGTGAATGCAAAGAAAATTATTATTGCAACGAATGGTTTTGGTGCAAATCCATCTTTGGTTAAACAGTTTTGTCCAGAATTAAGTGGCTCGCAATACTTTGGAGCTCAAAGTGCTCAAGGAGAAGCCATCGAGTGGGGGCAATTCCTTGACGCAAAACTTGGAAATGTTGGATCTTACCAAGCACACGCAAGCGTCGCCTACCCCCACGGAGAATTGCTTACATGGAGTATTACTGAAAAGGGCGCTTTTTTTGTGAACAGGAATGGATGTCGATTTGGCAATGAGAACAAGGGATATTCTGGATTTGCCAAATTTGTCATGGAACAGGGTAATGAGGCATTCGCAATCTATGACTCAAACATCAGGGATTATGTTTGCAAATATCAACCAACTTATAAAAATCTAGTAGATATGGGTGGCGCTAAAGAATACGACGACCTAGAGATTTTATGTAAAGAATTCAATATCAATGCATCCAATTTAAGACAAACCCTGGAGAACTACAATTTAAGTGCATTGGGTCAAAAGAGCGATCAATTTGGCAGAAAGGACTTCGGGTTATCGCCACTTAAAAAACCATATGTGATCACCAGAGTGAATGCAGCTTTATTTCATACCCAAGGCGGTTTAATGGTAGATGAAAAAGCACATGTTTTGAAAACTGACAATTCAATCATCCGAAATTTGTTTGCTGGAGGTGGTGCGGCCGTCGGTTTTAGTGGGCTTCAAGGTGGTGATGGTTATGTATCAGGAAACGGTCTTTTAAGCGCCACTGTATTAGGTATGATTGCTGGAGAAAATGCTGCACTTGAATGCAAAAATGAAAGCCTAAGGCACTGATCTCCCATATTTAGACTCACAACCATTTAACACAAGAGAACTGCACCATGACCTCTGGACAATTGGAACTCAAATCATTGAAAGACAGTGTAAGCAAACAAGAGTGGCAAGCTCGGGTTGATCTGGCTGCTTGCTACCGGTTGGTGGCCCATTACGAAATGTCGGACATGATCGCCAATCACATCACCCTTCGTGTGCCTGGAGAGGACGATGCTTTTTTGATCAATCCTTACGGCATGATGTACGAAGAGATGACGGCTTCATGTTTTTTAAAAATCACCCATGATGGACATGTTTTGTTCAAACCTGATTTTGGAGAGCTTGATTACGGATTCAATATTCCTGGTTATATTTTGCACAGCGCAGTTCACAAAGCAAGACCGGAGGTGGGTTGTGTGATTCACACCCATACCTATGCTGGTATGGCCATATCTTCTTTGAAATGTGGCTTGTTGCCCCTTAATCAAACCTCCATGCGATTTTTGAAGATTGCCTATCACGACTACATGGGCGTGGTCCTTGACACGGCAGAACAAGAGGTTTTGGTAAGAGACTTAGGGAATGCGGAAGCTTTGATTTTACGAAATCATGGACTCTTGACTTTGGGTAAAAGCGTTGGTGAAGCGTTCAATTGGATGCACCGCTTGGAGTTGTCTTGCCGTGCGCAGATCGCTGCGATGTCATGTAACTCACCCCTGAAAGAGGTCTCTGGTCAAATTTTGCATGAAACTTACATGAACTATCAACCACAAGTCCGCAGGCCGTATGGCCTCATGGAGTGGCCAGCCTTGTTGCGAATGATGGACAGGCTTGATCCCAGTTATAAAGAATAGTCTTTGTGAACAATCCTTTTAGGGGTAGAACTTATGCGTCAATTCAATAGAAATTTATGTGTTCTGGGTCTTTTGTGTCTGGCTCTCATGGGTGTGAATGCCCAAAACTACCCTTCAAAACCCATCACGATCGTTGCTCCATTTTCTCCCGGTGGAAATGTGGACATCATTGCCAGATCTGTTGCACAAAGTTTGAGTGTGGTGCTGGGCCAGTCCGTTGTGGTTGACAACCGCGCAGGAGCGGGAGGAGCCATCGGGTCTTCCTTCGTCTCCAAGTCCGCGCCTGATGGCTACACCTTGCTTTTGGCCACGACCAACACCATCTCTGTGTTGCCTTATATGATGAAAACGCCGCCCTATAAGCCCAGTGACTTTCAAGCCATCAGCTTGGCTGCCGTCTCCCCCTTGGTGATGGTCGTGCGTGCAGATGACAAGCGCTTTGCTAGCACCCCTTCACTTATCGCAAGCGCCAAAGCGGGACCCAAAAATATTTCAGTGGGCCATTCGGGCATGGGAACTTCTAACCATGTGAGCGTTTTACGGCTGGAAAATGTGGCCAAAGTGGAATTCAACGTCATACCCTATAAGGGATCCACTCCTGCGTTGACAGATTTGATGGGGGGGCAAATCGATTTCATGATAGATCAGCTCTCAAGCTCCAAAAGTTTTGTCGATGCTGGGAAACTCAAAATATTGGCAATTTTGTCCAAAGAGCGAGACGATACGATTCCCAATGTACCCACGTTTTTTGAAGCCACTAAAATAACGCTTGAAGCCAATACCACCTCTGGCGTCTTGGCACCTCCCGATACCCCGCCCAATATTGTGAAAATATTGAACGACGCCTTGATCACCGTTGCACAAGACCCGGTGTACATCACCCGCTTGCTCAGTGTGGGCAGTTTGCCAAAATCATCAAGCCCAAAAGAATGGGCTGAGTTGTTGCGCCAGGAATCCTTGAATTCCGAAAGATTGGCCTTGGCGGGTAAATTAAAGGTTGAATGACATATGACCAAAGAATGCTTGCCAGCCAAGTCGTCTTGCAGACCCCTTACATTTAAACCGCCTGCCCTGTCTTGTGACAGCCATGTCCATGTTTTTGGTCCTTTTATCAAACACCCCTTGAGCGAGGATCGAAGTTATACACCTGGAGAATATTTGGCGAGTGATTTTTTGATGCATTTAAATCGCATTGGATTTACTCGAGGCGTGCTCGTCACGGCCAGTGTATGTGGGACCAACAATGGCGCAATCTTAGAAGCTCTGAGTGCGCATCCCAAGATCTTTCGCGCCGTGGTGGTCTGTGATGCAGATGTGAGCGAAGAGGAGCTTGACGCGTGGCACGCCCTGGGTGTGAGAGGTGTGCGTTTTAATTTACTGCGTAAAAACGGCCAAGCCGTGTACCGCAACGGTGTTGGCCTAGAGGTTTTAGAAGCCCTCGCACCTCGCATGGCAGCGCGCGGCTGGCATGCCCAGATTTGGGTACACGCGCCAGATTTACCGCAGTTGGCTCCAAGGTTGTTGAAACTCCATTTACCCTTGGTCATTGATCACATGGGAAGAATGGACACGGTGCTTGGCGTAAACCATCCCGGCTTTATGGCCTTGTGCCGTTTGGTGGCCGATGGACAGGCTTGGGTCAAAATATCGGGCGGAGACCGAATTCGGGCTTCAAATCTGAGCTTCGAGGATGTGGATCCCTTTGCCAAAGCTTTGATTCAATCCAATATACAGCGTATCGTTTGGGGCAGTGACTGGCCGCATATCAACTACTTTGAGGAAAAAGACATGCCAGACGATGGGGACTTGAGCAATTTGCTCGTGCGCTGGTTACCCACTGAGCAAGAAAGATTACAGGTGCTGGTGACCAATCCAGCGAAATTGTACGATTTTGAGATGGAGAGAGACGCTTGAGAAAAATTGTCTACATGACCCCTTCTGCCCCAGCATTGCGCGAGCAAATGCTCAAGTTTGTGCCGCCTGGATTTAAGTTGGAGTTTGCGCTACAAACCGAACAAACATACCATCTCGAGCTGCTCCAAGGAGCGGATTATATTTTCATCGCAGGCAGCCGCTTGGATCGCACTTTGATTGAAAATGCACCACGTTTAAAAATGATCCAAAAATGGGGCATTGGTGTGGACAAAATTGATTTGAATGCGGCCAAAGACATGGCTATTCCGGTCTATATCACCAGTGGCGCAAACGCCGTTCAAGTCGCCGAACACACCCTTCTTTTGATGCTGGCAACGCTTAGAAAATTAACGTATGCACAAAAAGCCCTGCGCGCTCAGCAATGGGTCAATGCCGAACTCAGGACCACCTGTATGCAACTGTCCAAAAAGACCGTTGGACTCTATGGTTTTGGAAATATCGCCCAACAAGTTGCCAAGCAATTGATGGGCTTTGATGTGGATGTGATTTACCACAGCAGAAACCGTGCATCCCCTCAGATCGAACAAGCGTACAGAGCCCGATTTGTCGATGTGCCCACATTGCTCGCTCAAAGCGACGTCTTGAGTCTTCATGCCCCCTACACTGAAGAAACATTTGAAGTGATCAACCAAGCCACGCTCTCGCAAATGAAGCCTACGGCGGTTTTGATCAACACGGCGCGAGGCGAGTTGATCAAAGAAGAGGATCTCGTCTTTGCTCTTCAAAACAACCGTTTGTTTGGTGCGGGCATTGATGTATTCATTCAAGAACCCCCGCCCATGGATCATCCTTTTTTTAAGCTCGACAACGTTGTCATGACACCCCACTCGGGCGCAAGCGTTCAAGAGGTGGTCGAACTCATCATTGAGCACGGATTTAACAACATCCGTTTATTTGAGGATGGTCTGCCCTTGGACCCCACTGACCGGATTGTTTAGCGCTCAAGCCCCATTGATTATTCTGGCTTGATTCCTGCGGACAGGGCTACTTTTTGTAGACGCACAACTTCAGACTTGATCAGGCTACCCAAATCCTCAGGTGTCTGGCTCGATTGCAAATCGATCCCTTTATCGGCAAATTGTTTTTTAAGCTCAACTTGATTCAAAGACTTCACCACAGCGAAGTGCAGCTTTTGAATGATTTCTTTGGGTGTTCCTGCAGGAGCTAGCAGCAAGTTCAGGGTGACATCTTCATAACCAGGATAACCCGATTCTGCGAGAGTTGGCACTTGGGGCATGAGTGGGCTTCGCTCCAAACTGGTGATGGCCAAGGCCCTTAGCTTGCCCGTTAGAACATTTTGAACCCCTGTGCTGACTTGATCAAACATCATTGGAACTTGTCCACTAAAGACATCGATCATGGATTGTGCATTGCCTTTGTAAAAGATGTTGGTGAATTTAACCCCCGAGCGGGTGGCAAAAACTTCAGCTGCAATGTGACCTGTGGATCCATTTCCGCTGCTGGCGACGGCCATACCCGGATGCGTCTTGGCAAGAAGCACGAAGTCTTGAATGGTTTTGGCCGATACCGCATTGTTGACCATGACAAACATGGCGACTTTGCAAGTGAGTGAAATCGGCGCAAAATCTTCTACCGGCCTATACCCAGCATTGTTTGCAATCAAGGGCGCAGCAAAAAACGTGCTTGAGTGCGCGAGCAAGGTGTAGCCATCGGGCGCAGCTTTGGCCACATATTGAGTTCCAACGATGGAAGCTGAGCTGGGCTTGTTCTCAACAATGATGGTTTGTCCCAATATTTTAGACATTTCAGCACCCAGCGTTCGCGCAACGATATCTACATTGCCACCGGCCGCCACAGGCACAATGATGTGAATGGGTTTATTGGGATAGTTGATCGTATTTTGTGCAATTGCAGATAAATTAAAACCATACAGCAGCAAGGCCAAAGCCAGAAATTTATTTTGTACATTCATCAAGTATCCTTGTTCAGGTTGGTATAAAGATGGTTGCATGTATAGATTGGGTCTGCAACAAAAAAGATCATGACTGCCTTTTCATTTCAACAATAATCCATCCATTTTCCAATACTGGTTTACACCGCCCAAGGACAAAACAAGCTTTTTATGATCAGCAAATTTGACCGCTCAAGCCTCAAACCTATTTTTTACCCAAACCGAGTCGAGCCGCACCTTCTGTATAAAGCTGGGTTTTTTCACGCATAAAAGCGTCCATTTTCTCTAGCCCCACATCAACGAGTTCAAAGCCGTTTTTTGCAGCCAAATCGATCATTTCTGGGTCATTGTTCATTGCCGACCACATGTCTGAGATTCTTTTTCTTTGCTCAAGCGGTGTTGACTTGGGCACACCAATGCCTCGGTAGGCGCCATCCACCCAATTGACTCCGATCTCTTTGAAAGTGGGGACATCGGGCAAGAGAGGGTGGCGTTTGTCCATGGCCACGGCAAGAGCTCGAACGCGCTGGGCATTGTTGATGGCAAAGGGTGTGTAGGTCATGGCACCATGGACTTGGGCGCCAATGACCGCATTGCTCAAGTCACCCGTGCCCTTAAAGGGCACATAAATGGTCTTGATGCCAAAGGCGGCGTCCAAGCGTTCGTGTGCGGCGTGGTTGGCGGAGTTGAGGCCGGAGCCAGCCAGTGACAACTCCCCTGGGCGAGCCTTGGCCGCCTGCAAAAAATCAGCAAAGGACTTGATTGGACTCGTCACGGGCACCACCAAAATGTCTGGGGTGTAGTGGAACCAATACACGGCAACGATATCACTGGTTTTGAATTGAACCAGTCCTTCAATGGGTTGAAAAACGATATGGGGCAAATTGATGCCCACGACATGGAGTCCATCTGCAGGCAACATATTCATTTGTGACCACATGAGGGCGCCACCCGCACCGGCTTTGTATTGAATGATGGTCTCAATATTGGCGCACTTTCTCTTTAGGAGAAGTTGTTGATGCCTGGCCGAAATGTCAGACTCTCCACCGGGTGGAAACGCTTGCCAGTATTGGACGTTTTTGTCTGGACAGACTTGCGCTTGCAAGCTTGACACGCCAAAGAAAAAGATCAAGCCGAGCAGAAGAATTTGTTTTTTCATTGGATGTTTTCCTTTTAAGTCAACCCACATGGCCCAAGGCTTCGATCACCGCCTGGGTCACTTGCGAGGTGGAGGCCACCCCTGCCAAATCGCGAGTGTGGTACTGTTTTTGCGCAGTCACGTGTTCGATGGCCTTCATCAAACGCTCGGCCGCTTTAAGCTCATTCAAATGCTCAAGCATCATCACGCAACTCCAAAAGGTACCAATCGGGTTGGCCCAACCTTTGCCCATGATGTCAAAGGCTGAACCGTGGATGGGCTCAAACATGCTGGGGTAGCGTTTTTCGGGGTCAATATTGCCCGTGGGTGCAATCCCTAAGCTGCCTGCCAAGGCAGCCGCCAAATCGCTCAAAATATCCGCGTGCAAATTGGTCGCAACCATGGTGTCCAGTGTCTGCGGACGGTTGACCATCCGAGCCGTGGCCGCATCAACCAACTCTTTCTCCCAACGCACATCTGGAAATTCGCAGCCAACCTCTGCTGCAATCTCATCCCACATCACCATGGCATGGCGTTGGGCGTTTGACTTGGTGACCACGGTCAAATGCTTTTTGGCTCTAGACTGCGCGAGTCTAAAGGCATAGCGCATGATGCGCTGCACACCGATCCTGGTCATCATGGAAACATCGGTGGCCACCTCAATCGGATGGCCCTTGTGAACGCGACCTCCAACGCCTGAGTACTCGCCTTCAGAATTTTCCCGAACAATGACCCAGTCCAAATCGCCATCGTGTTTGAGCTTCAAAGGCGAGTCAATGCCGGGCAAGATTCGTGTGGGTCTGACGTTGGCATATTGGTCAAATCCTTGGCAGATTTTCAAACGCAGGCCCCAAAGCGTGATGTGATCTGCAATATCGGGGTCGCCAGCCGAGCCAAAAAGAATCGCATCCATGCCCTTGAGTTGATGCAAGCCGTCTTCTGGCATCATCTTGTGGTGCAAACGGTAATAGTCTCCCCCCCAGTCAAAGACAGAGAACCCAAAGCTCAAATGGCTTTCGAGTTCGCCAAGGGTTTGTAGAATTTTTTGACCCGCAGGGATAACTTCCTTGCCAATGCCGTCCCCAGGGATTAATGCGATGTTGTAAAGCTTCATGGCCTGGTGGGAGTTGAATTAAAAATTTTATCGCTTGTCTTGGCCAGATCAACAAGGACAAACCCGAAAGACGCTCAAGTGCAGCCCCCTAGAAATTTGACTACAAAGATGACCGGGCGTTCACACACGGGGGTCTGGGCAATCGTAGCCCAACGCAACGGATCCGTAAATTGTTCCTTGGACATCCCACGTCAAAGCAATGTGCTGAGAGACCGCATTGATATCTCTCCATATCCGTTGAAACGCATTCTCGCTCTCAAGACCGCGTGCACCTAAAACTGGCAAGAGTCGCTCAACCGCACTGACACATAACTTGCTCGCAAATCCGTTCTCACCTCGATATCTGGCGCGTGTGGAGATATCGATCGTTTGTTGAGATTTCCCTGCAAGAATAATTTCTTGTAAATTTCGCTCAACCAAAGCTTGCGCTGCTGAAATTTCAGCCAAGGCCTCAGCGACCCTCAATTTGATACTTTGATTGGCGGAAACGGTTGCTCCAGAAAGAGCTGTTCTGGCCTTTAAAGACTCCAGGACCACGTTCGCTGCTCCTTTGGCCAATCCGATGACATTGCCGATCAAGTTGAAGGAAAAAGTGCCAAACATGGGCTGTTGGTACAAATATCCCTTGTTGATCTCAGAGCCCGGTGTTTGACCTCCCGTTAATTTCATTGCGTTCAATAGCCGATGCTCAGGAATCAACACCTCTTTCAAAACGATGTCGTTGCTGCCAGTGCCTGACATGCCAGCACTGTTCCATACATCCTCAATGACATAATCTTTCTTGGGCAGCAAGACATAGAAGGATAATTTTTTTGCTGAATCGTTGTGATCGGGACAATGCGCTAAAAGAATATTCCAGTCGGAGTCGTCAACGCCGCTTGAAAACTTCCACCTCCCACTTAAGAGTAAACCCTCTGGAACTTTCTTAACCTTGGGCTGATCTCCCATGAATGAACTTGCAATCAATGCGTTGGGGTTGGCGCCCCAAACGTCATCTTGTGCTTGCTTTGGAAACATTCCTAAAATCCAAGCATGACACGCCAAGAGAGTAGCGACCCAGGAACTCGATCCACAAGCCTGGGCTAGAACAATCCCAAGCTGTGTTTGCGAGCCAAACTCAAGCTCAAGCCCACCGTAAGCTTTGGGTTGCATGATTTTATAAAACCCTGCATTTAGAAATGCAGAGTGAACTTCTGGCAACATTCGGCGCGATTGTTGTGTTGTGAACGCTGTGGACGACAAGACAGGCAACATGCTTTGAGCCTCTTTGAGCACGTTTTGCAATTCCAATTCACCAACACTAAGCATTGCCAACTCCAAAATCAAAGTAAATGATAGACATCATAGTGCTTTTGGCTGGGTAAATAAATAGGTATTTCTTCGCTTTAGTGAACAAAAAGTGACCCCCATTTGGAAAATCGGATAGTAAAAACACTTACTTGATATTCAGGTGCCTTGGATAGACTACCTAAGAAGTTAATGAAACAAGATATCCAATGACGCACTATAAATTTTATTGCCTGCCAACGTTTGTTCTGATCTTTTCATTGTTGCCTTATGTGTGCAAGGCTCAAACGTATCCAGATCGCCCCATTAGGGTCATTGTGCCATTTGCGCCCGGTGGGGCCAGCGATGTGGCCATGCGAAGCTTGGCGCCTGAGCTCAGTAAACGCTTGGGTCAAACGGTATTTGTAGAAAATAAAGCAGGTGCAAATACTGCAATTGGATCTGACGCATGTGCCAAAGCGCCCGCTGATGGTTACACCTTGTGCATGCTTGGAATTGATGGCATCAGCATCAACCCATTCATCATGAAAAACCTACCCTACGACTCAACGGTGGATTTTGAACCGATCAGCATGGCCTTTGCCAACGTCAATGCTTTTATTGTTCCTGCAAACTCAAAATCGAATACTTTGGATGAATTTGTTCAATTCACCAAAAACAATCCAGGTCAAGTCAATTACGGCTCACCCGCTGCGTTTGTTCACATCTTCATCGAAGGATTTAACAAAACGAATTCTATCGATATGAACCATATCCCTTATAAAGGTGGAGGGGATGTGGTCAAAGGCATACTGACCAATGAAATTCAGATTGCTTTCATGGCTTTATCAAATGTTGCGGGCTTAATTCAAGCCAATAAAGTGAAGGTATTGGCCGTTGACGGCTCTACCCGCTCACCCCTTGCGCCGGATGCCCCCACATTGCAGGAGGGTAAATTTTCTGGTGTCCCATTTAGAATCTGGTATGGATTGTTTGGCCCCAGGGCCATTCCAAAAGCAGTCGTTTTAAAAATCTCCAATGAATTCTCTAAAATCCTCTCAGACCCAACCATCAAAGAGCGGGTGTTCACGTCAATGAGTCTTGAGCCACTGAGCATGAGTTTGGATCAATTTCAACAGTTTCTTAAAAACGATCGATTGCGCTCAGAGCATTTGGTTCGCATGTCTGGTATTAAAATGCAGTGACCTTAAGAACCAAAGAACATTGACACCGGCTGAACACGAAATCAATGGGCCCAATTTGAGTGCACATGGGACCTGGTGAAAGCCAAAGGGATGCGTGGATAGGTCTTCATCAGACATTGATTTCCCTTGCACAATTTCAATTTAACGCTTACTTTTAATACTATGAATAACTTTTGCAGTCATTGTGGAGCCAAGTTGGTTCCCAATTCACCAACTTGCTCAGGCTGTGGGAAAAGCCTTGGGTTGGCATCAGAACTTTTTTCAAAAGTGAACGTTGATGATGTCAAGAGCAAATTATTTGATTTTTCACGCAGAGCCAAAATTGGAGCTCAAAAAGTCTCTAATGACTTGGCCGAAGAAGCCAAGAAATTCATGAAAGATAGAAAGAAATAAAACTGTCAGGTCAACGGCCTCGTTGGGGTCTAAATATGTTGCACTGAACCGTGGCCAACGCGTGTCGATAAACGCTTGCTAACAAACACGTCCTACCATGGTGCGTTTGCAAAGAGACACTGGTGTACAATTTTTCATTTCATCTTCTTAAAACACAATCTCAAAATTCCAAGGATCAAGCCATGAAAGCTGCTGTTGCATTATTTTTAGCCTTCTGCTTCGCGCCTGGGGTAGTCTTCGCCACCGGACTTGCCACCTGCGACTCAGGCCCGCAATCGAGTTGGCAATCGCAGGAGACGCTGACCAAGATACTCTCTGACAAGGGTTGGACAGTTCGGCGCATCAAGATCGATGGCGGCTGTTATGAAGCCTATGTTGTCAACGACAAGGGTGAGCGACAAGAGGCGTACTTCCATCCGGTCACGCTAGCACCTGTGCCAACCAAACCACGCTGAGCCAAGTGTTCGACTCCAACCAGCGAATGGTTAAGGTGTGGGACCCGCTGGTTCGGGCAAGCCACTGGTCATTGGTGGTCTGCGTGGCCCTGACATGGGCGAGCGGCGAAGGCGGTAATGCTTGGCATGAGGTTTCGGGTTATTTAGCCTGCGCAATAATAAGCATTCGCATCATCTGGGGTTTTGTAGGCCCGCGTTATACCCATAATGCCCGTTATGCCCGTTTTGCCGAATTCGTGCAAACGCCCTCCGTCACGTTCGCCTATGGACTGCGCGTTCTTGCCGGCAACGAACCTCGATATCTCGGGCACAATCCGCTGGGAGGTTGGATGATCGTGCTTTTACTGACATGCATTGCCCTCACTGGCTTTACTGGCTGGCTGTACACGACCGACCGCTTCTGGGGGGTTGAATGGGTGGGCGAGTTACACGAGGGTCTGGCTATTGCACTTTTGTGCCTGATCGCCACGCATATCGCTGGCGTGGTGCTGGCATCAAAACGTCACGGTGAAAATCTCGCAGCCGCCATGCTTCATGGTCGCAAACGCGAAGAGAATGAACGAGCCTAAGCACAGCTTTCAAAAGTTCGGATTGCGGCGAAAAGGTTGCTCGGTTGTATGCGTTCTCTAAGCGCGTTCAGATGACCTTTTGATCTGAGAGTTTTTCAATTTCTGCCAAACTAAACCCAAGTTCGCTCAAGATCTCTTGATTGTGCTCTCCAAGTTCTGGCTGGGTGGTTTGTACATCGGCCGGTGTTCTAGAGAGCACCAGGGGTTGATTGACCACACGAATAGGGCCTCGGCGCGGGTGCTGCAAAGTGGTGGTCATCTTCAAATGCTTGACTTGAGGATCTTCAAAGACTTGCTGCATGTTATAGATAGGGCCGCACGGCACCCCCGCATCGTTGAGAGCTGTCACCCAGTGCTGCGTGCTTTGGACAGAAAAGGCCTTGTTCAACTCTGCGTTGATATAGGGACGATCTTTCAGTCGACCCGCGTTGTTTTGGTATCTGGGTTCATCGCGCAAGTCAAGTCTTCCAATGCTTTCACACAAGGAACGAAACTGCGTTGTGCCAGATGCGCCAATATTGAAATGTCCGTCTGAGGATTGATACGTTCCCATGGGAGTCGCAAAGGGATGGTCATTGCCAGATTGGGGCGGAACTTCACCTTCGATCAAGTAACGAGCGGCTTGGAAATCACACAATGCAATCATCGATTGCAACAAACTTGACTGCACCCACTGACCTAAACCAGAGCGTTCTCTTTCCAGCAAAGCCACCATCACGCCCAAGGCGGCATAGACACCCGCACCAGAGTCGGCCACTGCAATGCCAGCCCTCATGGGGCCTTGACCCGCCATGCCGGTCACGGACATGAGTCCGCCCATGCCTTGAGCAATTTGGTCAAAGCCGGGTCTTTTGCGGTAGGGACCATCTTGACCAAACCCGGAGATACTGGCAAGGATGATCCTTGGATTGATGCTTTGAAGCGTGGCGTAATCCAGACCCAATCGCTCCTTGACATCTGGGCGATAGTTCTCCACCACCACATCCGCATTGCGCACCAGTTTATGAAAGATGTCCCGACCTTCTTGAGTTTTTAAGTTCAATGTGAGCGATCTTTTGTTGCGATGCAAGTTCAGCATGTCGTAGGTATCTCGACCGCCCAAAGCGCCCTCATTGGGATCAAGCCCAGCGGGAGACTCAATGCGAATGACATCGGCTCCAAAATCAGCCAAGACACGAACGCACGTAGGGCCCGAGCGGATACGCGTGAGATCGAGTACTTTAAATTGTCCCAAAGCAGTTGTAGTGGTTTTTACCGACATGCGTCTCTCCCCTGATCGTTGATCATTCATTCTAGTGATTTTTAGATCGGCGCAGGTCGGTATGCGGGCTTGGCTTGGAAAACACAGAGCCAAAGGCCGACATGTTCATTGCTTTGCCGCCCATTGAATGGGCTAAGCCCCAATTCACTTGAAGACTTGTTTGGTATACATTAAAGGCAAAACAAATGAGCGAAGGCGCACACGATGCGTAAAGCTTGCCCCTAAGCATTTCGCACCAAGACTAACTGAACAAACTACGAGACATGAAAGAGCAATGATGAAATCATATTGGATGCAAAGCGATGGCGTGCACGCTCAGATCGAACTGCGTGAAGTTGAGCGGCCCGTGCCGGGTCCTGATCAAATGCTGGTTCGCGTGCACGCTTCAGGACTCAATCGGGGTGAATTTATTTTAAGCCATGGCTTACACAAAGCTGGCGCTGCAAAACCAATTGGTATGGAAGCAGCCGGTGAAGTCGTGAGCTGTGGCTCTGGGGTAAAGGGTTTTGTGGCGGGAGAGCGTGTCATGGGGCGCTGTGCAGGCGCATTTTCTGAGTATGCGCTCATGACCCAACAAGAGGCCATGAAAATCCCTGCAGGCTTGAGTTGGCATCAAGCCGCAGCAATCCCACTCACCTCCATCGTTGTGTTTGAACTATTGGTGGTTCAAGGCGATTTGAAAGCGGGCGAATGGATTTTGATCCCGGGCGTGACATCGGGTGTTGGTGTAACGGCGCTTGCAATGGGAAAAGCATTGGGTGCGAAAGTCATAGGGACCTCTGGCTCACAAGCCAAGCTCGATCAGATCCAGTCGTGTGGCCTGGATTTGGCCATTTGCTCACGCGAACCCAATTTCCATGAGACAGTGATGAGAGCGACCAACGGGAAAGGCGTTGATCTCGTGATCAACCCCGTCGGTGGCAGTGTGTTTGCAGAATGCATTCGCAGCATGGCGTTCCAAGGTCGATTGGCCACCGTTGGGTATGTGGATGGCATCTTGAGTGCGCAGATTGATCTTGAAGCCATGCATTCAAAGCGACTGAAATTGTATGGTGTTTCAAACAAATTGCGCAGCCTCGAGCAGCGTGCTGAGGCGGTCCCAGAATTCAGAAAACAAATATTGCCCATGATTGAAAAAGGACAGTGCTTGCCTTGGATCTATGAAGTGCTTTCGTTTGAGCGTTTGGTGCAGGCCAAAGCCATCATGGATTCGAATCAACACGTCGGAAAGATCGTTTTAGAAGGCTTGAAGTAAATCTTTATGGATTTAAAAAAGATTGTCTTTATCCACCATTTTGACCTCCAGGAGACCTCATGGATCTGTTTAAGTTACTGACCTCCCTCTTGCTTGGGTGCGGCGCATCGCTTACTTTGAATGTGCAAGCTCAGACCTATCCCTCCAAACCCATTAAGTTGATCGTGGGCTTTGCCCCAGGTGGTGCAGCCGATTATGTGGCGCGCACGATCAGCACACCTTTGTCTCAAGCACTAGGGCAATCGATCATCATTGAAAACAAGCCCGGTTCAGGCTCCAGTCTAGCTGCCGAACAAGTCTCCAAATCCAAACCGGATGGTTACACGCTATTGATCGCAAGCCCAAGCAGCATTTCGGTGAATCCGGCCATGAACCCCAAGATCGGTTATCGACCCAGTGATTTCCAGCCCATCACCAAGATCACCAGCTCGCCCCTGGTGATCGCCGTGAACCCAGCCACGGGCATCATGTCGATGAAAGACTTGGTCGCCAAAGCAAAGCAAGATCCTGGTGCTTTGAATTATGCATCCTCAGGCAATGGATCGGCGCCCCACCTTGCGGGCTCATTGTTTAGTCAAATAGCAGACGTGAAAATGACTCATATTCCATTTCGAGGAGGCTCCTTGGCGATTCAGTCCGTCATTGCGGGCGACACGCAGCTCACATTTGGTACACCCCCGTCGGTTTTACCCATGATTCAAGCAGGTCGACTGCGCGGCATTGGAACCACAACCATTGAACGCTCAACTCTCGCGCCCAATTTACCCGGCATGCGTGAAGCTGGTTTGCCAAACTACTCGATCGATTTTTGGTATGGATTATTTTTCCCAACTGGAACACCGCAAGTTGCAATACAAGCTATTTTTGAGGCGGCTCAGTCAGTGTTAAATCTACCCAATGTCAAATTGGCCCTGGCTAGAGAAGGGACAGATGCATCCATCTCAACTTCAACGGCTCAATTCGTTAAATTTTTAGAAGAAGACGAAAAGTTTTGGGCAAAGTTGGTCAAGATCACGGAGGCCAGTGTGGACTAATTGTCCTCCAAAGCGTTAGTTGGTCTAATTTTAAAAAAAACCCTGTGTTGTATCAGCTCTTGGCTTCTTGTTTTTCAGTGAACTCTTTCCATGCGGTGTACAAGCTCAAAAGCACGGCCAAAGACAACAATGCAGCCGAGACCGAGTCGGTCACAAAGATGCTGTGCTCACCGCCCGAAATCAGCAAACTGCGGCGGTAGTTTGATTCCACCAAGTAACCCAATACCAAGCCCAATACCAAGGGCAAAACGGGAATGCGCAACAAGCGAAGCACATAACCAAGTACCCCAATGCCAAGCACCAAGCCGCATTCAAAAATACTTTGATGAATGGCGAATACGCCCGACATCACCAACGCCAATATGAAAGCAATCAAATAGGGCTTAGGCCGATTAACCAACCACATGCATGGAGACAAGATGACCAATCCAATTAAAAGCATCGCAATGTTTGCAATGAACAAGCCACCATACAAACCGTAAACAACCTCAGGCGCTTTTTGAAAAAGCATCGGCCCAGGCTGTAAACCATGAATCAAAAAACCGCCCAATAAAATAGCAGCAGAGTTGGAGCCTGGTATTCCCAAACTCAGCAAAGGCACCAAGGCTGTTGCTGTCACCACGTTGTTGGCTGACTCAGGCGCTGCCACACCCTCGGGAGAGCCTTTGCCAAATTCTTCCGGATGCTTGGACCAACGCTTGGCTTCTGAATAAGCCATGAATGCGGCTATCGTGCCGCCTGCGCCAGGTGTGACGCCCTCAACGGTCCCGATCACAGCGCCAATGGCTTGTGGCTTGAAAAGCCTTTTGGTCATGGCCCAATTGGGCAACTTTAATTTTGTCGATGCGTTGCCACCATTGGCCCAAGGAGGTTCTCCAATTTGTACCAACATTTCAGTCACGGCAAACAAACCCACCATGACCAAAATGGGTTTGACGCCGTCTAGCAAATCCTCAGAGCCAAATGTGAAGCGCTGAACGCCAGACACAGGATCACTGCCAATAAAAGCAATCATCAGTCCTATGCACGCAGCGAGCAAGCCGCGCGCAAGCGAGCCACTTGACAAACCTGCAATCACCGACAAGCCCAAAATACCCAAGGAAAAATAAGCAGCCGGCGTAAAAGCCAAGGCCACTTTGGCCAAACTTTCGGTACACAACACCAACACCGCCAAGCCAAATAACCCGCCGACCAAACCTGACATGAGTGAGATGCCCAGCGCTTCGCCAGCGCGACCTTGCTTGGCCATTTCGTAGCCATCAATGACCGTGGCTGAGGCTGAGTTGGTGCCAGGCGTTCGAATCAAAATAGCTGGGATAGATCCGCCGTATTCGGCGCCTACATAAACACTGGCAAGCAAGACCAACGCATTGGTCGCATCCATTCCAACCGTAAATGGCAGTAGCA